>Ga0209570_1000042_pt1 | contig 370108 bp, 370 predicted proteins | sample EBPBio172007_DNA_FD_185861 | JGI IMG/M metagenome (GOLD analysis project Ga0209570, IMG submission 185861) | Wastewater treatment Type I Accumulibacter community from EBPR Bioreactor in Madison, WI, USA - Reactor 1_9/17/2007_ DNA (SPAdes)... | ecosystem: Engineered > Bioreactor > EBPR >... | reverse complement strand
GCAACGGGGCCTGACGCTGCGCAAGCCGCAAGGCTCCGCGCCAGCCCCCGTTGCCCAACCCGCCCAAACAGGCAAAACTCAAACCCGGAGTCTCGCTCACGCTGGATAAAAGTTGGGGGCAACGTCAAAAGCGTCGGCCCCTATCTGCGCTTCACGCTGGAAGAACAGCGCGTCCACATGACGCTGATGGACCTGGGGGTCAAACTGCTGCCCCTGCAATTTGCCCTTTCGGTCGAAGACGGCAAGGTCACGTCGGTGAACAAATGGACCGGCGAGGAAACCGAAACAGCCTACGACTCGGTCCTGCTCGTCACCTTTCGCAAGTCCGAATGCACGCTCTACGATCAGCTTCAGGCCCAGCCCGGCCGGCTGAAAGAGGCGGGCATCGCCTCGATCCACCTGATCGGCGATGCCCATACCCCAGGCATGATCGCACAGGCCACCTTCTCGGGCGCGCGGCTGGCCCGCGAATTCGACACTGAAGATCCCGACACCCACCAGCCCTTCATCCGCGAGCGCCGTCTGATCGGCGCAACCGAGGCGGATTATCGCCTTGGCGCGCGCAGCCTGTCCACCGCCGTCAGCCAGGGGGATTGAGGATGAATTATCCAGATAATCTGAAGCCGACTCCGCTTGCCCCGCTTTACGGACAAGGGGTTGTGGAATGGATGGATGTCTTCGGCTTTGCCATCCCGATCACCTGGGGCAACCCCGAGGCGGAATATGCCGCCATCCGCGAACATGTGGCAGTGATCGAGTTTTCGATGCTGCTCAAGTTCGATGTCACCGGGCCCGGCGCGGTGGATTGCGTCAACCGGGTGTTTTCGCGCGATGTCGCCGCGATGGCACCCGGCAGGGTTGCCTATGGCGTCGTCACCAGCCCAGAAGGCACCATGATCGACGATTGCACGGTCTTTCTGCATGGCCCGCAACGGGTGATGGTCATGGGGGCCAATCCGCAGCTTGGCGAAAGTCTTGTCGCAACGGCAGGCCCTGGTGTCCTGGTGCGCGAATGCCGTTCGGACCATGCCCAGATCGCGGTGCAGGGGCCGAAATCGCGCGCCCTGCTGCAAACGCTGACCGGGGAAGACCTGTCGAACGCGGCACTGCCCTATTACACATTCCGCACCGGTGTGCTGCTGGCCGACATCCCGATGCAGATCAGCCGGCTGGGGTTTACGGGAGAGCTTGGCTACGAACTCCTCTTGCCGGTCAAGGATACCCCGCAGCTCTGGTCAGCCCTGACCGAGGCCGGCCCGACCTTCGGCCTGATGCCCGTCGGCGGGGCTGCCCTGATGACCGCGCGCATCGAGGTCGGGCTGATCATGGGCGGGCTGGAATACGATGAAACCTCGACCCCCTGGGAATGCCGGATGGGCTGGGCGGTCGAACTGTCCAAACCGTCATTCCAGGGAAAACCGGCACTGGTGCGATCCCAGGGCCACGCAAGGCAAACCGTGGTGTCTATCGCCTTCCCGCCCGGTTCGGACGGGCTGGACGGCGCGGCGCTGACCGTGGCCGGACAAGAGGTGGGCAGCATCAGCATGGCGGTTCCCTCGCCACTGCTTTCGGGCCAGATGCGGGCCCTGGCACGAAGCAATCCCGCCGTTTCAGTCGATGGAACATCAGTGATGGCAGCCGGGCACCCCGGCATCATCGTCCCCATGCCGGTTTACCATCAGATGCGCCAGAGCACCCGAAGCTGAAACCAGCCGTGCCGCTGCATCTTCTGCGGCGGCATGTCTTCCTTGCGGCCCTGGCAGGATGCAACTGCCGCCGCACCGCTTCACCCTGCCCGCACGCCCTGCCCCGTCGCCCTTTCAATGCCCTGCCTGTTCCGACATCAGCCCCGGCCGCACGCCCAGCCCCATCGAGGCATCCAGAACCGCACCATGCAGCACGCGCGACCCTGGGCTGGCCAGGAAATGCACCAGCGCCGCGATTTCAGAGGGTTCTATCAGCCGTCCTTTGGGCAGACGGGCGAGGAAACCGCTCAGCCCGGCAGGTGTCAGTTTCGACAGGGTGCTGGCCTGGAACATCGGCGTGTCGGTGGCACCGGGGCAGATGGCGAAGACATCCGTTTCGGAATGCACCGCCTCGGCCGCCAGTTGCCGGGTCAGGAAGGCCACCGCCGCCTTGCTCATCCCGTCCGACAGGCGGAAGCCGGGAAAAGCGGTGATGCCGCCGCCGACAGAGCTGATGTTGATCAGCTTGCGCCCCGGTGCCGCAGGCAGGACCAGAAACTGCTGGCACATCTTCAGCGTGCCATCGGCATTGATGGTCAGCATCGCGCTGTCCTGTGCCTCGGGGTCGCCCGAAAAGCCCGCAACCGTGGCCGAGCCGACTGCCGCATTGTTCACCAGCACATCAATGCGGCCATGGTGCGTCACCACTTCGGCCATGCAGCGCCGGATCGAAGCGGCATCACGCAGGTCCAGCGGATGCACCGAAACCGGCAGCTTGCCGAAGGAGGCCAGCACCTTGGCCGGATCCTCGATCCCCTCGACGCAGGTCAGCGCAACCGTGGCCCCATAGGCGGCCAGCCGCTCCACACAGGCGCGGCCGATGCCACCGGTGCCGCCGGTGACAAGGGCGATGCGCCCGGTCAGATCAAAGGGGGTCAGCAGATCAGCGGTCATTTCGGGGTCTCCGGGGTTGCTTCGGGGATCAGCCCGCGGGGGGCGAAACGCATGACAAGGACAAGGATCAGCCCCATCACCACATAGCGCAGCTGGGCGGGACCCTGCTCCAGCACCAGCCGGATGGGGTTTTCGGGGGCAAGCAGGGCCGCGCCGGTTGCGGCCAGCCACAGACCGGCAGTTTCCGCCTGCACCCAGACGAACCAGATCAGAAAGCCGCCGAAGATCGCACCCTTGTGATTGCCCGATCCGCCGATGATGACCATCACCCAGATCAGGAAGGTGAAGCGCAGCGGCTGATAGCTGCCGGCGGTGAACTGGCCGTCCAGCGTGACCAGCATCGCGCCGCCGATGCCGACGATGGCCGATCCAAGGACGAAGGCCTGAAGATGGCGCCGGGCCACATCCTTGCCCATGGCGCGGGCTGCCTCTTCATTGTCGCGGATGGCGCGCATCATCCGGCCCCAGGGCGCGCGGGCCAGCCGTTCCAGCGCCCAACAGATCACCAGAAGCACGGCAAGGAACCAGGCCGCATAGGCCAGTTTCACCAGAACCGAAGCCGTATCGCGCAGCGGCCAGTCCAGCCAGATCGCCAGATTCTGCACCCATTCCACGGCCTGAAGATCGGCCTCATAGGGCACGGGGCGCGGCAGGCCGGTGACGTTCTTGACACCGCGCGCCAGCCATTCCTCGTTGCGCAGAATGGCTAGGATGATCTCGGAAATTCCGAAAGTGGCAACGGCCAGGTAGTCCGACCGCAGCTCCGCCGTCAGCCGCCCGATGGGCCAGGCGACAGCGGCGGCCAGAAGCCCCCCCACGCCCCAGGACAGCACGACCGGCAGGCCAAGGCCACCAAGGTATCCAGCGCTCGCGGCATCCACCGCCTCGATGGCGGCGGTGGCGGGCAGGAACCAGCGTTGCGACAGCAGAAGGCCCGCCAGCACGACCACGCCAACCGCAGCCCCGCGCGACAGCGGCCAGTCCGCCAGCCGCCGCCACAGCGCGAAGGCCAGTCCGGCGGTGGCCAGCAGGATCAGCCCGGCCACAGCCAACCCGCCGCCGCCCGCAGCCCAGGCCGCGCGGACAGGCGGGGCCGAGACCAGCACCACGGCCAGCCCGCCCACGGCGGCCGATCCCATGGTGCCGACGTTGAACATGCCCGCGACGCCCCATTGGACGTTGACCCCCAGCGACATCACCGCCGAAATCAGGCACAGGTTCAGGATCGTCAGCGCCAGTTGCCAGCTTTGCAGCACCCCCACGGCCAGAAGAACCGCCGCCATTGCGGCATAGAGAAGGGCGGTGCGGCTCATCTGACGGCCTTTCCGTACAGGCCGGCCGGGCGCACCAGCAGGACGATGACAAGGATCAGGAAGGACACGGCGAATTTGTATTCGGTGGACAGGATCTGCATCATTCCCTCGGGTGCCATCCCGGCGGGCAGCAGATAGGTCAGGGCCTTTTTCCAGGCGAAGGTCAGTGCCAGTTCGGAAAAGGCCACGATCATCGAGCCGACCACCGCCCCGACCGGGCTGCCCAGCCCGCCCACCACAGCGGCGGCGAACATCGGCAGCAGAAGCTGCTGATAGACGAAGGGGCGATAGCCCTTGTCCAGCCCGAACAGCACGCCCGCCAGCACCGACAGCACCGCGACCAGCACCCAGGTCAGCCGCACGATCCGGTCGGGGTCCACGCCCGAGAGCAGCGCCAGATTGCGGTTGTCGGCATAGGCCCGCATCGACCGGCCTGCTTGCGTGCGGTTCAGGAACCAGAACAGCCCCGCCCCGGCCAAAAGCGCCAGCATGACCGTCAGCACCTGCGAGGTTTTCAGCACCAGCGGCTCCGCCAGCCCCGACCAGTCACGAAAGCCGCGGGCGGTGACGATGAAGCGCTCGCCATCCTCGAAATCCCGGCCATCCGGGCCGATCACCAGCCGGATCATCCCGTTCATGATCAGCATCACCCCGGCCGAGACGATCATGAACACCTCGGGACGGGCGTTGATGCGGCGGAAGTGGCGGTAGAGTGCGCGGTCGGTGCCGATGAACACCAGCGCCAACAGCGGCATGGCCAGAACCATCCCCAGAAGGGCCGTGGGCAGGACAACCAGCGAAACGCCCATCCCCTGCAGCCAGAGCGTGATCAGGATGCAGAAGGCGGTGCCCAGCGACAGGCCTTCGGCATGGGCAAAGCTGGAAAAGCGCAAGACCCCGAAGATCAGCGTGACGCCAAGCGCGCCAAGGGCAAGCTGGCTGCCATAGGCCAGGCCGGGGATGATCAGCATGCTGGTCAGATGCACCAGCCCGTTCAGAAGGTCGGTCATGCGCGCGCCCCAAGGAAACTGCGCCGGGTTTCGGGATCGGCCAGCAAGTCGCGCCCCGTCCCGGTGAAGCGGTTGGCCCCCTGCACCAGCACAAAGCCGGTATCGGCAATCTCCAGCGCCCCGGCGGCGTTCTGCTCCACCATCAGAACGGCAAGACCCTGCGCCGCGATGCGGGTGATCTTGTCGAACAGCTCATCCATCACATTCGGGCTGACCCCTGCCGTCGGCTCGTCCAGCAGCAGAACCGAAGGCCGGGTCATAAGCGCCCGCCCGACGGCCAGTTGCTGCCGCTGCCCCCCGGACAATTGCCCCGCCGGCTGGTGTCGTTTGTCGGCGAGGATGGGGAAAAGGGCGAAGATCTCGTCCAGCGTCTCGACGATGGCATCGCGGCGCAACAGCGCCCCCATCTGAAGGTTCTCGAACACCGTCAGGGTGGGAAAGACATTCTCGGTCTGCGGCACGAAGGCCATGCCCGCCCTAATCCGCACCTGCGGCGGCAAAGTGGTGATGTCCCGCCCGTCCAGCATGACCCGGCCCGTGGTCAGCCGCAGCAACCCCAGAACCGCCTTCATCGCGGTGGATTTTCCCGCGCCATTCGGGCCGACGATCACGGCGATCCGGCCCCGGTCCACCTCGATGGTGCAGCCGTTCAGGATGGGCGCGCCGCCATAGCCGCCGATCAGGTTTTCCGCCCGCAGATAGCTCATGCCTCCGCCTCCACCACGGTTCCGGCAAGGCCGGTGCCCTTGGCGGCTCGGCCGCGGCCCAGATAGGCGGCGATCACCGCCTCATCCGACAGGATCTGATCCACGGTGCCGCGCGCCAGAAGGCGGCCCTCGGCCATGCAGGTCACGTCGTCGCACAGCTCGGCGATGAACTGCATGTCGTGTTCCACAAGACAAAAGGTATAGCCGCGCTCGCGGTTCAGACGACGGATCGCATCGGCGATGGTGTAGAGGAGCGTGCGGTTCACCCCCGCGCCGACCTCATCCAGAAAGATGATCTTCGGGTCCGCCATCATGGTGCGGCCCAGTTCCAAGAGCTTTTTCTGCCCGCCCGACAGGCTGCCCGCTGGCAGATCGGCGACATGGGTGATTTCCAGAAAGTCTAGGATGTCATCGGCCTTGGCGCGCAAGGCGCGTTCCTCGGCCCGCACCCGCGCCGGACGCAGCAGCGCGCCCAGACAGGTTTCTCCGGTCTGGCGGGCGGGAACCATCATCAGGTTCTCGCGCACGGTCAGGGTGGAAAATTCGCGGGCGATCTGGAAGGTGCGCAGCAAACCCTTACCGAACAGCACATGCGGAGGAAGGCCGGTGATATCCTCACCTTCCAGAATGACCCGGCCAGCGGTGGGCCGGTAATACCCCGCGATCAGGTTGAACAGCGTGGATTTCCCCGCACCGTTCGGCCCGATCAGCCCGGCGATGCCGCCACGCCGGATGGTCAGTGACATGTCATCGACGGCCTTCAGCCCGCCGAAAGAGATGCCAAGGTTCTGCACCACCAGCAGATCCGGCGGCGTGTCGGTGTTGCTCATGGCGTTGATCCCTGCAGATGCGCCGGGCCGCGGAGGGCGGCCCGGCTGCGGCATCAGTCGGCGGTCAGCATGCGGACCGTCTCGAACTTGCCGTCCTTGTTCTCGAATTCGCGGTAGCTGCCCGCGCTTTCGCCCGAACCGATCATCTCGACATCCGAGCCGCCGACATAATCGACATCGCCGCCGTCCTTGAGGATTTGCAGGCCCTTGGCCAACTCGCCCGGATAGATCTTCTCGCCCGGCGCATTGGCGACCTCCATGACATGCTCATGGGCCCTGGCCGGGTCGCCCGCCTTCTGCATCGCCAGCAGGATCAGCGCCGCCGCGTCATAGGATTCGCGCACGAAAGAGCTGTCGGGGTTCTTGCCAGCCGCCGTGGCAAAGGCGGTGAATTTCTCGGCACCGTCGCCGACGGTCCAGGGCACCGTGCCGAAGATCTGCAGGTCAGGTCCGAAATCCGCCATCAGCTTTTCGGAATGCATCCCGTCGCCGACGGCAAAGCTATCAAAGGCCCCCGCATCCAGCGAGGCGCGGATGATGCCGTTGCCGCCCTGATCGGAATAGCCAAGCACCACAAGCACATCGCCCCCCGCCACCGACAGGGCCGACACTTCGGCCGAATAGTCGGCCTTGCCATCGTCATGCGGCGCGACCAGCGTCACCGTGCCACCCGCCGCCTTGAAGGCCGCGTCGAATGCATCGGCAAATCCCTTGCCATAGTCGTTGTTGGTATAGGTGACGGCGACCGTCTTGATGCCGCGGTCCATCAGCACCTTGGCCAGCAACTCGCCCTGACGCGCGTCCGAAGGGGCGGTGCGGAAGAACAGGCCCTTGTCGCTGTCCCCCGACAGCGCCGGAGTGGTGGCCGAGGGGGAGATCATCAGCAGGCCATTCGGCACCGCCACATTGTTCAGCACTGCCGTCGTGACACCGGAACAGTCCGCCCCGACCAGAGCCACGATCCTGTCTACCGTTACCAGCCGCTCGGCCGCAGCGGTGGCCGCCGAGGCATCCACACAGGTGCTGTCGGCACGCACCGAAGACACGGTTGCCCCGTCCAGCAACAGGCCGCTGTCGGTCGCCTCTTTCATCGCCATTTCGGCCCCATCCGCCATCGGCGGGGTCAGCGATTCAATCGGGCCGGTAAAGCCGAACAGGATGCCGATCTTCATATCTTCGGCAATGGCGGGTGCCGCGCAGAGGGCAGTTCCCAGAAGCAGGGGGGCAAGGGTGTGTTTCATCATCATCTCTCGCTGTTGGGGCGGTCATCTTTGCTTCGGCCCAATGCCGACGGTTTGCGGGATGTTTCCCCCGCCTCCAGCAAAAAATATAATAATTGAGTTTATGTCAATATTATATTTAATATGACCGCGCGCGGTCGCGTTGACCCTGTTCGGGCGGCGCGGCAGAGTGGCGCGATACGGAGATGCGCGGACAAATGTCCAAGACAGATCAAGCCTATGAAACGTTGAAGCGCGATATCCTGTCGGGGGCGCTGCGCCCGGATGAGGCGCTGACGGTTGCCATGCTGACAGAACGCTATGGCTTCGGCTGGACGCCGCTGCGTGATTCGCTGTCACGGCTGGAGGGTGAGAATCTGGTGACGCTGATCCGCAACCGGGGCTATCGCGTCACGGGGGCCAGCCTTGCCGAATTGCAGGACATCCAGCACACCAGGCTGGCCATAGAAGCCCAGCTGCTGCGGGATTCGATCCGGCAGGGCGGTGACGACTGGCAAAAGCACGTTCTGCTGGCGCATCGCACCCTGTCGCGCGCGCCGGTGCTGGCAACCGGAATGTCCGAATCCGCTTATGAGCAGTTCGAGGCCGCGCATCAGGAGTTTCACCTTGCCCTTGTCGGCGGCGGCAGCAGCCTGTGGCTTTTCCGCTTTCTCACCCAGATTTACGGTCAGGTTCGCCGCCACCAGCGCCTGATCGTGCTGGGCCGGGCCGCGTTGTCGGATCCGATGACGGATGCGGCCCTGCTGGCCACCTTGCATTCCAGCTCGGCTCTGGAACACCACACCAGACTGATGGATGCCACGCTGGACCGCGACGAAGAGGGTGCCGTGAGACTGCTGCAAGAGCATATCGGAACATTGCCGGGCCTGGTGTCGGGCCCGGAATAGGCCGGGCATCGCCGGTTGTGCGATATTCCCGGCGGCCAGGCCGGATATCGGCAAGGGCAATGTCCGCAGGCCGCCTTTGCGCCCCGCTTGCCTGACGGGCCATACCGGCTATCATTGCGATATCTTTCGCCCTGACACCGCCCGGAATGCCATGACGACCCGCAGGAGGAAAGCGACCTGATGCACCTGTCACAGCGCAATGGCGGGGCGTTTCCGGGGTTGGCGCTGGCCCCGCTTTACGATGACTGCATGCTACGCTCGCACGAGCGGCGCGAGACCTATGATGCCATCGCGGAAGAGTTGTGCGATTACGGTCTGCACTGGCAGGGTGGCGATGTCGATGCCCGCGCCTTCCGCTGCAAGGCCGACAGCCTGGCCCTTTATTCCATGCGCTATGGCGACGAAGTCACCATCACACCGGACACTTACCGCGATTTCTTTCTGGTTCATCTGTGCCTGAAGGCCGGGATTGAGGTCGAGACCGATGGCATCGTGACCTCGGTTCCGCAAGGCGGGGTCTTTTTCAGCGCGCCACGCCGGTCGATCCGGCTTCGCTGGCAGGAAGGCTGCGAACAACTGGTCCTGCGCGTGCCCTATCTGACGGTGGGAACCGAAGGGCGGATGCTGGAACGGTCGGGTGCGCTGCTGCCGCGCGCCCTGTCGCCGCTTCTGGTCAGCCAGCTGAATACCCTTCTGGCCCTGTCGCGGCAGGGCGCGGGTGCCGAAGATTGGGGGCGGCATGTCCAGACCGGCCTTGCCCGCTTTGCCGCACAGCATCTTTTCACTGGCCGGAAAGAGCGGGAAGCCCGGCCCGATGCCGATACGCGCGACAGGCTGACCGGCTTTATCACGGCGCATCTGTCGCGGCCGATCCAGCTTGCCGATCTTACCCGTGCGGCGGGGCTGGGACGGTCGCAGCTGAATGCGCTGACGCAATCGGCCTTCGGCTGCTCGCCCATGGCGCTCTTGCGCCGGATGCGGCTTGCGGCGGCCCAACGCGATCTTGAAGAACGGCCGGAGCAGAGCCTGACCCAGTTGGCGCTGCGCTACGGGTTCGAACATCAGGGCCGGTTCTCGCAATACTACCGCGAAGAATTCGGCGAGGCGCCGCGCCAGATGCGCGGCCGCCTGCGGCGCGACGGTCCGCCCGGCAAAAACGGATAATCCCGCGGCCGCCCCCGGCATCCCCGGATAGTTTGATCCTGAAACATCTCTCATGTTGCCCCAAAGCCCGCGGCACGGCCTGCCTGCGGGGGACAAAGCAGGGAGACGAAAATGGCCCATGAAAAGCCCGCGCATAAGGCGCGATACGAGAATTTCATCGGCGGCGCATGGGTCGCGCCCGCCGAGGGAAGGTATTTCGAGGACCGCTCACCCATCGACGGCAGCCTGATCGCGGAATTCCCGCGCTCGACCGCTGCCGATGTCGATCTGGCGGTGGCGGCGGCCTGGCAAGCTGCGCCCGGCTGGGGCGCGATGTCGCCGCAGCTGCGCTCGAACACGCTGCTGAAGGTCGCCGATCGGATCGAGGAACACGCGCAGGAACTGGCGCTGGTCGAATGCTGGGGCAACGGCAAACCGATCCGGGAATGCATTTATGTCGATCTGCCGAACACGGTGGACCAGATCCGCTATTTCGCTGCCGCCCTGCGGGCCGACAGCGGTGAATCATCGGACATCGACGCCACCACGATCAACCTTGAGGTTCACGAGCCCTATGGCGTGGTCGGTTGCATCATCCCGTGGAACGCACCGCTGTTGATGGCCGCTATGAAGCTGGGTCCGGCGCTGGCGGCGGGCAATGCGGTGATCCTGAAACCCGCCGAGGACACACCCTGGTCGATCACCCGCGTGGCGGAACTGGTGGCCGACCTGCTGCCGCCGGGTGTGCTGAACATCGTACAGGGGTTCGGGGCCGAGGCCGGTCATGCGCTGGTCGTACATCCCGGCGTGAAGAAGATCGCCTTCACCGGCGAAGCGTCGACCGGCAAGACGATCATGCGCAACGCCGCCGAAAACCTCACCCCGGTGACGCTGGAACTGGGCGGCAAGTCGCCCAATATCTTCATGCCCTCGATCATGGACAAGGATGACGATCTGTTGTCCAAGGCCATCGAAGGCTTTCTGATCTATCTTTACGATCAGGGCGAGGTCTGCGCCTCGCCGACCCGCGCGTTGGTGCATGACAGCATCTATGACGCCTTCATGGCAAAGGTGCGCGACCGCATCGCACAGGTCGGACTTGGGCACCCGCTGGAAATGACCACCGGCATAGGCGCCATGACCTCGAAAGCGCAGTTCGACAAGGTGATGGGCTATCTTGAGATCGGCCGGGCCGAAGGGGCGAAGGTCGTCCATGGCGGGCAGGCTTATGGCGTGCCGGGCTGCGACGGCGGCTATTATATCCAGCCGACCATCCTTGAAGGCACCAATGACATGCGCACCTCGCGCGAGGAGATCTTTGGCCCCGTCACCACCGCGATCCGGTTCAAGGATGAGGCCGAGGCGCTGGCCATCGCCAATGACACCGAATTCGGCCTGACCGCCGGGGTCTGGAGCCGTGACTACCATGAAATCCAGCGGTTCGCCAAAGGCCTGCAAGCAGGCAAGATCTGGTGCAACTGCTATTACCTCTGGCCCGGTCACACCTCCTTCGGGGGCTACAAATCCTCGGGCTTTGGCCGCGAGATGCACAAGGTCGCATTGAACAACTACCGCCACACCAAGAGCGTCGTGCATTCCTTCGGGACGCAGGCGTTCGGCTTTTTCTGAAGGGGACCAAGATGAAACATCTTTCCGAAGGCTTCCGTTCGGTGATGCTGGACAAGCTGGATGCGGGCCTGCTGCGCGGCACGATCAACCGGCGCAAGTTCATACAATGGTCGCTGGCGCTTGGCGTATCCTTGCAGGCGGCCAGCGCATTGGCCGATACGCTGGATGCGGCGCGGGCCAATCAGGACGAACGGGCAAAAAGCCTGCCTGATCAGTTCGACGTGGTGATCTGCGGTGCGGGCACCTCGGGTTGCACCCTGGCCGGGCGGCTGGCGGACGCGGGCCTCTCGGTCGCGCTGATCGAGGCGGGGGACTGGGACACCGCGCCAAGCATCCTCGATCCCGGCCAGTGGTTCATGAACCTTGGCACCGAACGCGACTGGGGTGACATCGCTGTGCCCACCGACAGCGTGAATGGCCGCGCCATCGCCTCGCATATGGGTCATGCCGTGGGGGGCGGATCGTCGATCAATGCAACGATCTGGGTCCGCCCGCCGCGCGCCGATTTCGACGGCTGGGCAGAAGCCAGCGGCGATGCAGGCTGGGGCTATGATGCCACACTGAAGATCTTCCGCGAAAAGATCGAGAACTGGCAGGGCCCCGACAGCCCGTATCGCGGCAAGGGCGGCAAGGTCTGGGTGCAGGAGGCGGCCAATCCGCCCGCCATTGCCCCTGCCCTGCTGGCGGCAGCGGCGAACCTCGGCCTGCCCGCGATGAGTGACCTGAACGGCGAACGCGAAGAGGGTATCGGCGGTTTCGCCCTGATGAACCAGATCATCCGCGACGGGCGGCGGATGAACATGGCGCAGGCCTATCTTTACCCGGTGATCGACCAGCCCAATATCACCGTTCTGGTGAAGACCCAGGTCACAGGGCTGGTGATCGAAGGCGGCAAGGTTGTCGGGGTGAAAGCCCTGCGCGACGGAGCCGAAATCACCCTGCGCGCCGCGCGCGAGGTGGTGCTTTCGGCCGGGGCCATCCGCACACCACAGATCCTGATGCTGTCCGGCATCGGCGACCGCGACCATCTGGCCGAACAGGGGATCGCCTCGGTCCTGCATGCGCCGCAAGTGGGGGCGAATTTCCACGATCACATCCTGCATGGCGGCTGCATCTGGGAAAGCCCCGATCCGGTGGCGATTGCCAATTCCGCCGCCAATGCCTCGGGCTTCTGGAAATCCGATCCGTCACTCGACCGGCCCGACATGAACATCGTGCAGATCGAACTGCCCTATGCGTCGGATGTGGTGGCGGCGGAATATGCGCCGCCCGGTCAGGCTTGGGCGCTGTGTGCGGGGCTGGTCGATCCGAAAAGCCGCGGCACGGTGCGGCTGGCCTCGGCCGATCCGCTGGCAAAGCCGGTCGTCACGGCGAATTTCCTGTCCGATCCGCAGGATGTGACATCGCAGATGGCCGCAATCGACCTGTGTCGCCAGCTTGGCAACGATACCGCCTTCGCCCCCTACCGCAAGCGCGAGGCGGTGCCAGGCAAGGATCTGGACCCCGCCGCCAAAGCCGAATTCGTGAAAAACGGGGCCACCACCTTCTTTCATCAGGTCGGAACCGCTCGGATGGGCAAGGACGATGCCGCCGTGGTCGGCGCCGATCTGAAGGTGAAGGGGATCGAGGGGCTGCGCATCGTCGATGGGTCGATCATGCCGCGCATCGTCACCTGCGCCACCATGGCAACCTGTGTCGTCATCGGGGAACGCGGGGCGGATCTGGTGCTTGGAAGCTGAAGCATCGGGCGGCGGCCGAGAGGTCGCCGCGCAGGCCGGGCCAAATCAGGCCAGAATGGCAGGCCACAGCACGGCATTGTCACGATGGAAGGCGGCGATATGGCCGATCCGGGACAGACCGAAATCGTCGGGCCGCAGCACCTGCTGGCGCTTTGTCGCCTGCGGATAATAGGACATCAGCCGCCAGACCGCCGCAGGCGGCACCATCGCATCGTCGGAAACCGCAATCAGCTTCATCGCGCCGCGCACGCGGTTGGCGTCGGGCAGCGGCAGGCTGCGCCCGGTGTCGCACAGGTTCCAGCCCGGCGTCAGGCACCAGCGCCGCCATTGCCGGTAGACCTGCAACGGCAGGTCCGGCCCGGTCCGCAACAGCCGTCCCGGCAGATAGCCCATCGCCCCCGCCAGCCAGTTCACCGGGCCATGCCAGAACGCCCGCGCCTTCCAGCGGTAGGACGGCGGATGATCCGACACATGCACCGGGCCTGCCCCCAAGGTGATGATCCGCTCCACCCGCTCCATTCCCGGATGATGGCCGAACCACAGCCCGCCCAGCGAATGCCCCAGCACCCAGCGCGGCACATTGGGCACCAGCCGGCCCAGCGCCGCCAGTGCGGCGGCCTGATCGCGCAGGCCCCAGTCCGCCATCCCGGCCCTTGACGCCCGCGCCGGACGCGCGGCCGAGGCGCCGAAATCGCGGTAATCATAGGTCAGGACCGCCAGCCCCTGTTCTGCCGCCGCCCAGGCGGCAAAGGCCCGGTAAAAGCCGGCGGGAACCCCGGTTGCGCCATGGATCACCAGCGCGGCCCTTGGCCGGCCCGGCGGCCGGAACAGCGTTCCCGCCAGATCCGCCCCGTCAGAGCGGATACGGATGGGCTGCGCCCCCGCCGCATCGGTGATCGTCCTGTGGTGGATTGCCATGCGCATTCCCTCGGCGACTAGACCGATTGGTCCAATAGCATGACTGGACCAATCGGTCTAGCGTTTTCGGCAAGGCAGGGATAGGATCGCGGCATGACCGCACCCGCCGAAGACCTGTCCACCCGTGACCGCCTGACCACCACCGCCGCGCGGCTGTTCCGTCAGCGCGGCTATCACGGCACCGGCCTGTCCGAGATCCTGTCCGAAGCCGGGGTGCCGAAAGGATCGCTCTACCACCACTTTCCCGAAGGCAAGGCCGATCTGGCCTGCGCGGCGGCGGACTGGACGGCCGACGAAATCGTCCTGATCGTCGATGCAGCCTTTCAGGGCGCAGCCGACTGGCGGCAGGGGGCCACCACCTTCTGTCACAAGATGGCGCGGCTGTTCGAAAAGCTGGAAAATGCCGATGCCTGCCCGATCGTCGGGCTGATGTTCGACGGCCCCGACAACGGCCAGTTCCGCGACCGGGCCGAAGCCGCCTTTCACCGCATCATCGCCGCCGCTGCGGCGCATGGCCAAAGGCTGGGCCTGGCCGCCGGTCAGGCCGAAGACGCGGCCGAATTGCTGATGGTGGGTTTTCAGGGCAGCTGGACCCTGGCCCGCATGCGCCGCGATGCCGGTGTGCTGCGCGCCCTGCCGACGCGGCTTTACGGATCGGCAAGTGCCTGAGGCCCGCGGCAGCAGGCCTCGATGTTGTTGCCGTCCGGGTCCAGCACGAAGGCCCCGTAATAGTCGCCCGCCCCTTCGCGCGGACCGGGGGCCCCATTGTCGCGTCCGCCCGCCGACAGGGCAGCGGCGTGGAAGGCGCGCACCTGCACCCGGCTCGTGGCGCGAAAGGCGATATGACCCTGATTGAGGCCGGGGCGCGATCCCTCGACCCAATAGGAGGGCCGCGTGATGCCGATCCAGAGATAGGGAACAGGTTCGCACCGGCTTTTGCCAAGGACAAAGGACTCAGGCCCATTGTCCGCCGTCTGCAACCCCAGCGCCGCCGCAACCGCATCCCAGAACCGGCGGGCCCTGGCCAGATCGGTCACGACAAGTCCGGTGTGGTCCAGCACCTTCAAGCCCTTTCGTCTATTCGCCGCCGTTGGTGGCCCGGTCGTTCTGCCGCGCCTTGCGATCGCCCGTCTCGCGGTTCTGGCCACCGGCATTCGGCTCGGTATTGCCACGGATCGTATTGGCATGCTTTTCGGCCGCGCGGTCCATCTTGCGCTTTTGCGCTTCGGCTTGCACGTTGAACCGGGTATCGGCGGCCTGCTTTTCGGGGGCGAAACGGGTCATCTCGGTCTCCTCTCTGTTGCCCGACACCAACGCGGAGGCCCCGGTCAGGGTTCCCCGCCGGCTGCCCAGGCGAACTGCGCCTCGGTCTCGACCGCGCAGGGCCGGACGCTGCGCAGCCGCTGCAGCGCCGCCTGCGGGTCTTCGCCCGCCCCGACCATCAGTCGCAGCAGCGCCATGCCCGATCGCCCGCAACCGCCCATGCAATGCACCAGCACCCGGCCGCCGCCCGCCAGCACCGCCCGCGCCTCGGCCGCAACCCCCGGCCACAGCGCGGCGACGTCGCCCCCCGGCACGCCGAAATCGGCCACCGGCAGATGCCGCCACGCGATGCCATGACCGGCCAGACCCTCCCCCAGCCCCGCCGCCCCCTTTGCCGCCATTTCGGCACGAGTCGTCATCGACAGCACCAGCGCCGGGCCAAAGGCCAGCACGGCGCGCAGATCGGCCTCATAAGTCCCGCCGCGCCCCGGCATCGGGCACAGCGCCAGCAGGCCGCCGCCCACAGGCAGGCTGGCGATGGTCAGTGACATCCTTCCTCCTTCGCCATGGACCTTGCCCCCCGCAGCCCCTAACCTGCCGCCTCAGCCAGAAAGACCGAGTCACCATGTCCGACAGTCCCGACAAAGCCTACAAGGTTCTTGCCCGCAAGTATCGGCCCGAGACCTTTGCCGATCTGGTCGGACAAGAGGCAATGGTGCGCACCCTGCGCAATGCCTTTGCCGCCGACCGCATCGCACAGGCCTTCGTGATGACCGGCATCCGCGGCACCGGCAAGACCACCACGGCGCGGATCATCGCCAAGGGGCTGAACTGCGTCGGCCCGGACGGCACCGGCGGCCCGACGACCGAACCCTGCGGCCAATGCGAACATTGCGTGGCCATCATGGAAGGCCGTCATGTCGACGTCCTGGAGATGGATGCGGCCTCGCATACCGGCGTGGGTGACATCCGCGAGATCATCGACTCGGTCCACTACCGGGCGGCATCCGCGCGCTACAAGATCTACATCATCGACGAAGTCCACATGCTGTCGACCAGCGCCTTCAACGCCCTTCTGAAGACGCTGGAGGAACCGCCCGCCCATGTGAAATTCATCTTCGCCACCACCGAAATCCGCAAGGTTCCGGTCACGGTCCTGTCACGGTGCCAGCGCTTTGACCTGAAGCGGATCGAGCCCGAGGTGATGATCGGTCTTCTGCGCAGGATCGCCACGGCAGAGGGTGCCGAGATCAGCGATGACGCGCTGGCCCTGATCACCCGCGCCGCCGAAGGCTCGGCCCGCGACGGAACCTCGATCCTGGATCAGGCGATCAGCCACGGCGCGGGGGAAACCACCGTCGATCAGGTCCGCGCCCTTCTGGGGCTGGCCGACCGGGGCCGCGTGCTGGACCTGTTCGACATGGTGATGCGCGGCGATGCCGCCGCCGCGCTGGCCGAACTGGCAGCGCAATATTCCGACGGTGCCGATCCGATGGCCGTGCTGCGCGACCTGGCCGAGGTATCGCACTGGATTTCGGTGATCAAGATCACGCCCGAGGCCGCCGAAGACCCCACCGTTCCCCCGGACGAACGCAGCCGCGGTCTCGACATGGCGGGGCGGCTGTCGATGCGCAGCCTGGGCCGGATGTGGCAGATGCTGCTGAAGGCGATGGAAGAGGTGGCGCTGGCCCCGAATGCCATGATGGCGGCCGAAATGGCAGTGATCCGGCTGACCCATGTCGCCGACCTGCCCGACCCGGAAACGCTTGTGCGCAAGCTGACGGACGAGCCGCGCCCGCCCGCCCCCGGCGCGACGCCGGGCGGGGCCTTCGCCGGCGGCGGTCCGGCGCAGGGCAGCGTGCATGGGGCGATGATGCGCGCGCCCGCCGCGCCGCTGCGTGGCCCGACCATGGCCGCAGCGGCCCCGGTGCTGGCCGAAGGGCAGTTGCAGGTCTATGCCAGTTTCGACGCCGTGGTCGACCTGATCCGCGACAAGCGCGACATGCTGCTTCTGAAAGAGGTGGAGGACGGCATCCGCCTGGCCCGCTATTCGCCCGGCCGGATCGAATTCGAACCCGCACCGCAGGCGAAACCCGACCTTGCCGCCCGGCTGGGGCAAAGGCTGCAAGGCTGGACCGGCGCGCGCTGGGGGGTCTCGGTCGTCTCTTCGGGCGGGGGGCCGACGATTGCCGAAGCCCGCGATGCCGAAAGGCTGGCACAAGAGGCCGAGGCGCAGGACAATCCGCTGGTGCAGGCGGTGCTTGCCGCCTTTCCGGGGGCGAAGATCACCGGGATCCGCACCCCCGAGGCGATGGCGGCCCAGGCGGCTGCCGAGGCCCTGCCCGAGATCGACCCCGAAATCGACGATGACTGGGACCCGTTCGAAGAATGAAAAAATCCTGATTTTCGACGAAAATCAGGGGTGCCGGGATGACCATGACACCAGATATCCGCCGAGCCACGCCCGAGGACGCCGCGACCGTGGCGCGCCTGAACGCCCATGTGCAGGGCTGGCACGCGGCGCACTATCCCGATGCGTTCTTTGCCGCGCCCGATCCGGCCGCCCTGACGGACCACTTCCGTGACCGCCTGCAAGACCCGGCCGTCACCTGCTTTCTGGCAGGTAATCCGGCCCTTGGCTATGCGCTGTGCAGTGTGGTTGACCGGCCTCAGTCGGTCTTCTCGCCCCCGGTCCGCCGGGTGATGGTCGATCATATCGCCGTTGCCCCGCAGGCCCGGCGGCAGGGCATCGGGGCCGCCCTTCTGGCTGCGGCCCGTGCGCTGGCGCGGGACAAGGATTGCACCGAGGTGATGCTGGACACATGGGAGGCCAACCGCGACGCCCATGCCTTCTTCAGGGCCAATGGCTTTGCGCCGCGCCGGATGCTTTACCGGGGCCTGCCCTGACCGACCCTTGCCCAATCCCTTGCGCCGCAGCGCCCGCAGTCGTATCTGAAGACAGAACAAAAGGAGATTGCGATGCTGAAGGGTCTTGGGGGCCTTGCCGGTCTGGGCGACATGGGCAAGATGATGAAGGCCGCGCAGGAGATGCAGGGCAAGCTGGCCGAGATGCAGGCCGAGATGGCCCGCACCGTCGTCACCGGCGAAGCCGGGGCCGGGCTGGTGAAGGCGCGCGTCACCGTGAAGGGTGAAGTCACCGGGTTGGACATCGACCCGTCGATCCTGGTGCCGTCCGAAAAGGAAGTGATCGAGGATCTGATCCTGGCCGCGATCAAGGATGCACAAGGCAGGGGGGCCGCGCGTCAGGCCGAGGAAATGCGCAGGATGACGGAATCGCTGGGCCTGCCACCCGACATGAAACTGCCGTTCTGATCCATGGCGCGGGCCGATGATCCGGGCATCGAGACACTGATCGAGCTGATGGCCCGGCTGCCCGGCCTTGGCCCCCGTTCGGCCCGCCGTGCGGTGCTGGCCCTTCTGGGCAAGCGCGGGCAGTTGATGGCCCCCTTGGCGCAGGCCATGGCGCATGTGGCCCTGACCGCGCGCGACTGCCGGGTCTGCGGCAACATCTCGACCGAAGATATCTGCCCGATCTGCGCCGATCCCTCCCGCGCCACCGGCGAGATCTGCGTGGTCGAGGATATCGCCGATCTCTGGGCGATGGAGCGCACCCAGGTGTTCCGCGGCCGCTACCACGTCCTCGGCGGCACGCTGTCGGCACTGGATGCCGTCGGCCCCGAGGAGCTGGGCATCCCCCGTCTGATCCGCCGCGTTGCCGAGGACAACATCACCGAAGTGATCGTGGCATTGGCGGCCACGGTCGACGGCCAGACCACCGCGCATTATCTGGCCGAGGCCCTTGCCGCCACGCCCGCGCAGGTTTCCACCCTGGCGCAAGGCGTCCCGGTGGGGGGGGAACTGGATTACCTTGACGATGGCACCATCGGCGCGGCGCTGCGGGCAAGGCGCAGGTTCTGACGCGTCGCGCCCCGCCGCAGCGTCGGATGCCTTTGGCGGGGATATTTTCCTTCTGAAAGAAGCCACCTCTTTCAGAAGGAAAATATCCCGTGGGAATCCGAAGGACGGGGGCAGCGCCCCCTTCCGCCGCCGATGCCGCTGCGCGCGGATTGCATTTGCGCGCCGTGCCGACTATCTCGGAACCCGAGCCGAGGACCGGACCGAAAGGCATTCGCATGAACTGGATCACCAATTACGTCCGCCCCAAGATCAACTCGCTGTTCTCGCGCCGCGAAGTGCCCGAGAACCTGTGGACCAAATGCCCTGAATGCGGGACCATGCTGTTTCACCGCGAACTGGCGCAGAACCAGAGTGTCTGTTCGAACTGCGATCACCACATGGCGATCAGCCCACGCGACCGCTTCACAGCCCTGTTCGACGGCGGCATCTTCACGGAAGTGAAAGTGCCCGACCCCGTGGCGGACCCGCTGCATTTCCGCGACCAGAAGAAATATCCCGACCGGATCAAGGCCGCGCAGAAGGCCAGCGGCGAAAAGGATGCCATGCTGGTGGCCGAGGGCGAGATCGGCCGCACCCCGATCATCGCGGCGGCGCAGGATTTCGGCTTCATGGCCGGGTCGATGGGCATGTATGTCGGCAATGCCATCATCGCGGCGGCCGAACGGGCGGTGGCGACGAAGAAGCCGCTGGTGCTGTTTTCCGCCTCGGGCGGCGCGCGAATGCAGGAAGGCATGCTGTCGCTGATGCAGATGCCGCGCACCACCGTTGCCCTGCAGATGCTGAAGGAAGCGGGTCTGCCCTATATCGTCGTGCTGACCCACCCCACAACCGGCGGGGTGACGGCCAGCTATGCCATGCTGGGCGATGTGCAGATTGCCGAACCGAATGCCCAGATCGGCTTTGCCGGGGCGCGGGTGATCGAACAGACCATCCGCGAGAAGCTGCCCGAAGGGTTCCAGCGCGCCGAATATCTGCTGGATCACGGCATGCTGGACCGCGTGACCCACCGCAAGGCGATGCGCGACGAATTGGTCAGCATCATCCGTATGTTGACCGGCATGCCCCCCGCCGTGCGCGGCGATCTTGCGCCACCCGCCCCCGAACCCGCAGCCGAAGCCCCAGCCGCCGGGGCCAAGGCGTGACGCCTGCCGCCGGGCCGGATGCCGGGTCGGACGCCATCCTTGCGCGGATGATGGCCTTTCACCCCAAGATCATCGACCTGACGCTGGACCGGGTGCATCGCCTGCTGGCCGCCCTTGGCCACCCCGAACGCAGCCTGCCCCCGGTGATCCACATCGCCGGCACCAACGGCAAGGGCAGCACCCAGGCGATGATCCGTGCGGGGCTGGAGGCCGCGGGGGACCGGGTCCATGCCTACACCTCGCCGCATCTCGCCCGGTTCCACGAACGCATCCGGCTGGCGGGCGATCTGATCACCGAGCCCGCGCTGACCGCGCTTCTGGATGAATGCGTGGCTGCGAACGGCAGCGAGTCGATCACCTTCTTCGAGATCACCACCTGCGCCGCCTTTCTTGCCTTTTCCCGCAGTCCGGCGGACTGGACGCTGCTGGAGGTGGGACTTGGCGGACGGCTCGATGCCACCAATGTGGTGGACAGGCCCGCGCTGACCATCATCACCCCGGTGTCGATCGACCATCAGCAATATCTGGGCGAGACCCTGGCCGAGATTGCCGGCGAAAAGGCCGGCATCCTAAAGCGCGGCGTGCCTTGCGTCGTCGGCCCGCAGGCACCCGAGGGGCTGGCGGTGATCGAGGCAAAGGCCGCCCGTCTGGGCGTGCCGCTCTGGGTGCATGGCCAGCACTGGCAGGTGTCCGAGGATCGCGGACGGCTGATCTATCAGGATGAAAACGGCCTTCTCGACCTGCCCCTGCCCAATCTGCCGGGTCCGCATCAGATCCAGAATGCCGGGGCGGCCGTGGCCGCGCTGCGCCTCTTGCGGCAAGGCGACCCCGACGCCGCCGTCACCCGTGCCGAATGGCCCGCACGGATGCAGCGCCTGCGCTCCGGCCCGCTGGCCGCCAGCGCGCCGGGGGTGGAGCTTTGGCTGGACGGTGGCCACAACCCGGCGGGGGGCGAGGCGGTGGCCGCCACGCTGGCCAGGATGCCCGCGCGCGAGACGCATCTGATCTGCGGCATGCTGAACACAAAGGATGTGCGCGGCTACATGCGCCCGCTGGCCGCCCATGCTGCGAAGCTCTGGGCGGTGTCGATCCCGGACGAACCCAATACCCTGCCCGCCGAAACCACCCGCGACGCCGCCCGCGACGCCGGGCTGACGGCCGAGGCCGCGCCTTCGGTCGCCGCCGCGCTGGCGCAGATCGCGGCCCTTGCCCCGCAGGCCCGCGTGCTGATCTGCGGCTCGCTCTACCTGGCCGGGCAGGTTCTGAAGGAAAACGGCTAAGGCCGGATCCGGCTTCGCGTCCCCGCCTCACACCTTCCCTGTCTTTCCCTTCGCCAAATATCCTGCGGGGTGGTCTGGAGGGGTGCAAAACCCCTCCAGCGGCCAGCCAGCCAGTGCCCCGGCGGCACATGCTGTCCCGCATGGGATGACCGGCTGCCCCCGAAGGACATTGCAAACCGCTTCCTCGACTTTTGCCGCCGTGAACTTCATTCCGCCCCAATTCTCTGCTTTGCTGCCGCACGACCTTTCGCAGAGACTGCCTGATGGACCTGTCCGCCCTGTCTGCCACCGCCCCGCTTGCTCTTCTCGTCGATGGCGAGAACCTGTCGAAGGACCGCGCGCCCGAGATTCTGCGACTTGCCGCCCGGAACGGCCCGCCCCAGGTGCGCCGCGTCTATGGCAATGCAAAGGCCGTCACCGGCTGGGAAGATCACGGCTTTCGCCTCTGCCCCACCCGCCCCGGCAAGAACGCCGCCGACATGCTCTTGTGCGTCGAAGCCATGTCTCTGGCCCTGCGCGACAGCTTCGGCACCTTGGTCATCGCCTCGTCCGACCGCGATTTCAGCTATCTGGCCGAACAGCTGCGCGAGATCGGCAAAAGTGTGATCGGCATCGGCGACGCCAAGGCCCCGGTCTCGTTCCGCAACACCTGCGCGAGTTTCCTTCTGCTTGGGATGCCGACCGATGGACCTGTGCTTGCCGATCCATCCGACAACATGCTGGTCAAGGTCCGCACGGTCGTCAAGGAAGCGGGAAAGGCGGGCTATCCGATTGCGTCGCTTGGAGCCTTGCACCGCATGGGGGTCAGGATCAGCGAAACCCCGGAAAAGACCTGGCGCGGCTGGCTGACCGCACGATCGGCGGTCTTTGCCTGCGACCCGAAAGGGCCCGAAGCACGGGTCCGGCTGCGGGGCTAGCCCCCCACCCCATAGCGCGCCATGAACATCTCGACCGCACCGCGGACGGTGCGTTGCACGTCTTCGGGGGTGATCTCGTCGGCCAGCCCGAAGATCAGCTTTTCATGGATATGCGCCTTGCAAAGCTGGGCGAACTGGTCGGCGGCCAGATCGACATCGGCGATCCTCAGCAGGCCCGTGTCGTGCATGTGCTGCAAGTGATGCACCAGCCGGTCATGGATCAGCCCCGGTCCGTTGCGGTAAAACGATCTGCCGATCTCGGGAAAGCGGCTGGATTCCGCGACGACCAGCCGGAACATGTTGCGTCCGAAATCCGACAGCAGGAATCCGGCGATCCGCTGGGCGGCGAAGGTCAGAATCGTCTCGACAGGGGCGGTCTCGCTGATCTCGGCCTCGGCCGCGTCGGCCTGGCGGCGGCATTCGGCATTGCAGATCTCGGTGAACAACAGGCGCTTGTCGGGGAAATAGCTGTAAAGCGTGGCTTTCGACACCCCCGCCTCGCGCGCGATGTCGTCGACCGAGGCACCGTCGAAGCCGTCACGCAGAAAAATGCGGCGGGCGCCGTCCAGCACCTGATCGTATTTGCGCCCCTTGCGGATTTCGCCGCTGTCGGCCGCGCCCTCTGTTGCCGCCTCTGTCATGGTGCCCCCTTGGAGCGACCATAGATCAGGCGGACAAGCCGGGGCAAGCGGCCGGGCAGAGCCGGTCATTTCTGCGGCATGCAGACCGTCGTGGCCGCAGTATCGCAGCCCTTGGTCGAGACGGTCACGCCGCCATCCGGCCAGGTCAGGCTGGGCAGCATCATGTCCAGCGTCTGCGCCATGGCGGGGGCAGCCATCAGCAGGGCAACAACGGTGGCGATCAGGGTCTTTTGCATCTCGGCTCTCCTAAACCGTTCGGTTCACTTTCGCCATAAATGAACTGAACTGTTCAGTTTGTCAACTGAGTCGTTCTCCTCTCGCGGCTCTTTTTTTGTCGCAGGCAATCCTGGCGTGTCCGGCGGATCGCGGCTTTCATGCCGCACGAGACGCTGACTCGAGAGCTTCGGCCAGCCGTCCCTTGCCAGCACCGGGGAACACCCTATTTTAGAATAATTCCAAAATGAGATCAGCCATGCTTTCTTCTCTCTCGTCCCGCCGCCGGTTCAGCGATCTTTCGGAACAGGAGGTGCTGGCACTGGCGATTTCGTCCGAGGAAGACGATGCCCGCATCTACCGCAGTTATGCCGAAGGCTTGCGCAGGGATTACCCCGGCACGGCCGCGGTGTTCGATGGCATGGCGGCCGAGGAAGACGGCCATCGCCGGGCCCTGATCGACCTGCACCAAAGCCGGTTCGGCGAGGTGATCCCCCTGATCCGGCGCGAGCATGTCGCCGGCTTCTATGCCCGGCGTCCGGTCTGGCTGGCCGCCAACCTGCCGCTTGATCGCATCCGCACCGAGGCCCGCGCGATGGAGCAGCAGGCTGCGGCCTTCTACACCCGCGCCGCCGGGCGCACATCGGATGCTGCCACCCGCAAGCTTCTGGGTGATCTTGCCGCCGCCGAAGCAGACCATGACCGGCGCGCCGAGGGGCTGGCCTCTGAAAACCTTGGGGGTGATGCCAGCACCGTCGAGGATGCCACCGCCCGCCGCCAGTTCATCCTGACCTGGGTGCAGCCGGGTCTGGCCGGGCTGATGGACGGCTCGGTCTCGACCCTTGCGCCGATCTTCGCCACCGCCTTTGCAACGCAGGACACCTGGACAACCTTTCTTGTTGGTCTTGCCGCCTCGGTCGGGGCCGGGATTTCGATGGGCTTCACCGAAGCCGCGCATGATGACGGCGTGCTGTCCGGCCGTGGCAGCCCGTGGAAACGCGGGCTGGCCTCGGGGGTGATGACCGCCCTTGGCGGATTGGGCCATGCTCTACCCTATCTGATCCCTGATTTCTGGACCGCGACCGCCATCGCCATCGCTGTCGTCTTTGTCGAATTGTGGGCGATCGCCTGGATCCAGAACCGCTATATGGAGACGCCGTTCCTGCGCGCGGTCTTGCAGGTTGTCGTCGGCGGTGTTCTGGTCTTCGCGGCGGGCGTGCTGATCGGAGGCGGATGATGTATCGCAAGGGAGACGTAAGATATGAACCACTGCCGCTGCCAGACCGCGTGCAGATGGAGCCCGAGGCCGCCCTCCGGGCTGCCGACAGCTTTCTTGCCTTCATGCGGCAGCGGCATTCCGTCCGGCATTATTCCCGCCGCGACGTGCCCGAAGCGGTGATTGCCGCCTGTATCGCCGCAGCGGGCACGGCCCCTTCGGGCGCCAACCATCAGCCCTGGCATTTCGCCGCCATCGCCAACCCCGAGATGAAGGCGCGAATCCGCACCGCCGCGGAAGAGGAGGAAAAGGCCTTCTACGGCGGCGGAGCCAGCGATGAATGGCTTGCCGCGCTGGAGCCGATCGGAACCGGCACATCGAAACCGCATCTGACGGACGCGCCCTGGCTGATCGTGGTTTTCGCCGAACGCTGGGGCCTGACCGAGGACGGCAGCCGCTACAAGAACTATTACGTCCCGGAAAGCGTGGGCATCGCCACCGGGATTTTGATCACCGCGATCCATCACGCCGGGCTTGTCTGCCTGGAACATACCCCAAGCCCGATGTCCTTCCTGAACGGGATGCTGGACCGTCCGCCGCAGGAAAAGCCGGTGATGATCCTGCCTGTCGGCTATCCGGCCGAAGATGCCACCGTTCCCGCGGTGGCCAAACGCAAGAAGCCCCTTGACCGCATCGCCAGCTTTTTCCGCTAGGCCCATCCGGCTTGCCCTTTCCACGCCCGCATGACAGGACAGGCCCATGCTGGCGATCCTTCTCAAGACCCTGCCCTTCTTTGCGGTGATCGGCACCGGCTTTCTGGCCGGGCGGTTCCGCTTCATCACGCCCGAGGCGACGGGACAGCTGACCAAGTTCGTCTTCTACTTCGCCCTGTCGGCGATGCTGTTCGGCTTTGCCGCCAACCTGTCGCTGGCCGAGATCTGGAGCCTGCCCTTCGTGCTGGCCTATACGCTGGCCACCGGCCTTGTCTGGGCGCTGGTGCTGGCCGTCGGGCTGATGCGCGGCACCGGGCGCGAGGCCGCGCTGTTCGAGGCGCATACCGGCGTCATCGGCAATGTCGGCTTTCTTGGCATTCCGATGCTGGCACTGCTGCTGGGCCCCGGTGCCGTGGGGCCGGTGCTTCTGGTGCTGGCGGTGGATCTGATCGTGTTCTCCTCGATCCTGACGCTGCTGATCACGCTGTTTCGCTCGGGCCGGGTCGGGCCCGAGACTCTGAAGCTGCTGGCCATCGGTCTCTTGAAGAATCCGATGATCGTTTCGACCGTCCTCGGCATGGCCTGGGGGGCCACCGGGCACAGCCTCTGGCCGCCGGTGCAGGAATACATGGTGCTGCTGGGGGCCGCCGCCACACCCTGCGCGCTGTTCGCCATCGGGGCCTCGCTGGCGGGGCGTCGGCCCGACCGGCCGCTGGTGGCCGCCTGGCTGTCCCTTGCCAAGCTGGTGCTGCATCCGGCCGCCGTGGCCGTGGCGGCCCTGCTGGTCTTCCCCGTGGAACCCTATGCCGCCGGCGTGATGATTGCGGCGGCGGCCTTGCCGGTCGCCGGCAATGTCTTCATCCTTGCCCAGCATTACGGCGTTGCGCCGCAACGGGTTTCGACCGCCATCCTGATTTCCACCGCCCTTTCCGTGCTGACGGTGACGGCGGTGATTGCGCTACTGGAGATGCCATGAAGACGATTTCGGAAAACCGCTGTTTCGGGGGCGTCCAGGGCGTCTATTCCCATGCCTCGGCCGCAACCGGGGGCGAGATGACCTTCGGCCTGTTCCTGCCCGAAGGGGCCGAGGACGGGCCGGTTCCGCTGCTCTGGTATCTGTCGGGCCTGACCTGCACGCATGAGAATGCGATGACCAAGGCCGGTGCGCAGGCCTGGGCGGCCGAGGCCGGCATCGCGCTGGTCTTTCCCGACAACAGCCCGCGCGGCGAGGGGGTGGCCAATGATGCCGCCTATGATCTGGGCCAGGGCGCGGGCTTTTACGTCAACGCCACCCAGAACCCTTGGGCCCCGCATTTCCGCATGTGGGACTATGTGACCGAAGAGCTGCCGCGCCTGCTCTTCAACGCCTTCCCGCTGGCCGAGGTGGCGCAAGCCATCACCGGGCATTCGATGGGCGGCCATGGTGCCCTGACCATCGCGATGAGCTTTCCGGGGCGCTTCCGCTCGGTCTCGGCCTTCGCGCCGATCTGCAACCCGACCGGCAGCGACTGGGGCAGGAAGCAGTTCACCGCCTATCTGGGGCCGGATGAGGCAGCCTGGGCGCCGCATGATGCCAGCCTGCTGATGCGCAAATATGGTTTCGACGGGCCGATGCTGATCGACCAGGGCACGGCAGACCAGTTCATCGACCTCCTGAAGCCCGAAACCCTGGCCGCAGCGATGACCGAACGCCGTCAGGGCGGCACGCTGCGGATGCAGAAGGGCTATGACCACAGCTATTTCTTCGTCTCGACCTTCATGCCCGATCACATCGCCTTTCATGCCGAGGCGCTGCGGGGGTAAGCGGGACCAAATTCCTTGATCAAGGAATTTGCCAATTTTCTTCGAAGAAAATTGTCTGAAAGGACGGATGTGACGCTGTACATCGACGCCGACGCCTGCCCGGTGAAGGACGAGGCCGAACGTGTGGCGACGCGGCTGCGCGTGCCGATGGTGCTGGTGTCGAACGGCGGCATCCGGCCCAGCGCCAATCCGCTGGTCGAAAGCATCTATGTCGGTTCAGGCTTGGACGAGGCCGACCGCTGGATCGCCGATCGCGCGGCGAAGGGCGATGTGGTGGTGACATCCGACATTCCGCTGGCCGCCCGCGTGATCGAAAACGGCGCGGCCGTGGTCAAGCCCGACGGGCAGGAACTGACCGCCGCCAACATCGGCCGGATCCTTGCCACCCGCGACCTGATGGCCGATCTGCGCAGCGCCGATCCGTTCCGCCAGGGCGGCGGGCGGGCGTTCTCGAAAGCCGATCGGTCGCGGTTCCTGGACATGCTGGACCGGGTGCTGCGGCGACAGGAGACGACGCCCGATGTCGGTAAGGGACGCGACCGGCCCGGCGCGGCAGGGTGACATGGGCCCACCATGACTGCGCCTGCCTCTTCTTCCGCCTCCAGGCCGACCTCGGGCATTCTTCTGGCCCTTGGCGGCGGCATCGTCCTGTCGCTGAACGATCTGGCGATCAAGGCGCTGGCCGATACCGGATATGCGCTGCATCAGGTGATCCTGACGCGGGCCATCGTCGGACTGCTGCTGGTCTTCGCCGTGATGGCCTGGTCGCAGGCCGGTTTCCGGCAGATGCGAACCCGACGCTGGCGGGCGCATCTTCTGCGCGTCTGCATCGTCATGGTGTCGAACGTCACCTATTTCGTCGGCCTGTCGCTGATGCCCTTGGCCGATGCCGTGGCAACCGCCTTCGTCGCCCCGCTGATCGTCACCGCGATGTCGGCGCTGTTCCTGCGCGAAACCGTCGGCCCGCGCCGCTGGGCGGCCGTGGCGGTGGGCATGCTGGGGGTGATCGTGATGACGCGGCCCGGATCGGGGGTGATCCAGCCTGCGGCAATCCTCGTCCTGATTTCGGCCTTCTGCTATGCCTCCAGCCACATGCTGACCCGCCACATGCGCGAGACGGAATCCGCCGCCACCTTCAGCTTCTATGTCCAGATCGGTTTCGTCCTCGTCTCGGGCAGCATGGGCATGTGGTTCGGCGACGGCCATCTGGCACAGCCCCCCGGCAGCACCTGGGAATTCCTGTTCCGGCCCTGGATCATCCCGCCGGTGGCCGATTGGTGGGCCTTCGTCGCCGCCGGTCTGGCGGTGGGCATCGGCGGCCTGATGATGAGCCAGGCCTACCGCACCACCGAAGCGGCGCTTGTGGCCCCCTTCGAATATGTCGGCATGCCGATGGCGATCCTCTGGGGCGTGCTGATCTTCGGCACCTGGCCGGATGCGACGGCATGGCTGGGGATTGCACTCATCTGCGGGGCGGGGCTTTATACGCTCTGGCGGGAAACGGTGCGCAGGAAGGTAAAGGATGTCGCAGCCCCAAGCGGTGATCTTTGATATCGGCAATGTGCTGTGCAACTGGTGGCCCGAGGCATTTTATGACGCCCGCTTCGGCGAGTCGCGGCGACGCGCCTTCTTCGATGCCGTGCCGATCCATGCCGCGAATGTGGAAATCGACCGCGGCGCGCGGTTCGGCCCGACCCTGGCGGCACTGATCGCGGATCACCCCGACCATGCCGAGGAACTGGCTCTGTGGCGCGACGAATGGGCGGGCACCCTTGGCCCGGTGATCCCTGAAAGCGTGGCCACCCTGCGGGCGCTGAAGGCGCGCGGCGTGCCGGTCTATGCTTTGACCAACTACGGCGACGAGACGTTCGAGCTGTCGCTGGAGCTGCTGCCCTTTCTGCGGGACTTCGACGGGGCCTTCGTCTCGGGCCGACTGGGCCTCATCAAACCCGATCCGGCAATCTATCAGGCCGTTGAACAAGGCACCGGCATCGCACCCGAGGCGCTGCTTTTCACCGACGACCGGCCCGAGAATATCGACGCCGCCGCCGCGCGCGGCTGGCGCACCCATCTTTTCACCGGCTGGCAGGGCTGGGCCCGCCGTCTGGTCGATGAACAGCTTTTGACAGAAAAGGAGGCCGGGCTGTGACCCTGCGCATCATCGGACCCGAGGCCGAAGCGAAACTGACATGGCGCGGCCTGCTGGACGCCTTCGAAGCCGGACACCGCCGCCCGAAGCCCGACATCAAGGATCTGTTCGTCTATCGCGGCAAGGATACCGTTCTTGACCGCGCCACCTGGATCGACGGCATCGGCGCGCTGGTCAAGGTGGCGACCATCGTTCCCGGCAACGCTGCGCGGGGGCGCCCCACCATCAACGGCATCGTCGCCCTGTTCGACGACACCACCGGAGAGGCGACGGCGCTGGTCGATTTCCATCTTGTGACCAAATGGAAGACCGCAGGCGACAGCCTGTTGTCGGCCAGCCGACTGGCCCGCAAGGACAGCCGCAAGATCCTGCTTGTCGGCGCGGGTGCCGTGGCGCGGTCGATGGTCGAGGCCTATCGCTCGATCTTCCCGGAGGCCGAGTTTTCGGTCTGGTCGCGGCAGGTGCAGACGGCGGCGCATATGGCCGTGCCGATGGGTCTTGAGGTGGCGACCAGTCTGGAACAGGCGGTGCCGCAGGCCGACATCATCTGCACCTGCACCATGGCGACCCAGCCGCTGATCCGGGGCGACTGGCTGCGCCCCGGCCAGCACCTTGATCTGATCGGGGCCTACCGCCCCGACATGCGCGAGGTGGACGATGCCGCCATGGCCCGCGCCCGCATCTTCGTGGATGCCCGCGCCACCACGCTGCACCATATCGGAGAACTGATCGAACCTCTGAAATCCGGCGCGATCACCGAGACGGATATCCTGGCCGATTTCTACGATGATCCTGCCAGCTTCACCCGCCGTTCGGCGGATGAGATCACCGTGGCCAAGAACGGCGGCGGTGCGCATCTGGACCTGATGACAGCGGATTACATCGCCCGCGCGGCGGGCTGATCCACGATCAGCCCCCGCCGTCCCCTGGAACGCCATGCGGTGTCCGGGGGCGGATCACCGTCCCGGCCGGGAAAGGCTCAGCCCTGCGGATCGCCCGTCGCCAGAAGCTGGTCGACAAGGCTGCCGACACCAAAGCGGACCGGGTCGGTTGCGGGCAGGCCGTGTTCGGCCTCGGCCGCCGCCAGAGCCGCGCGGGCCTGCGCTTCGGGCAGGCGGGCGGTGTTGATGCAGATCCCGGCGCAGCGGATATTTGGCGCGACGCGGCGGCTCAGGATCGTGGTCAGCTCGATGATTTCCGCAATGCTGCCGGTCTTGTGGCCGGGAAAACCCGACAATTCGCTGCGCCCGGCCTCGTGGCAGACCACGAAGGCCTCGGGCTGGGCCCCGTGCAACAGACCAAGCGAAACCCCGGCATAGGCCGGATGGATCAGCGCGCCCTGCCCTTCGACCACATCCCAATGATCCGGCGCGGCGGCGGGAGTCAGCATCTCGACCGCGCCGGCCAGGAAATCCGACACGATGGCATCAATGGCAAAGCCGTGGCCGTCGATCAGCACGCCGGTCTGGCCGGTGGCGCGAAAGGTGGCGGGCAGACCGCGATTGACCAGTTCACGGTGAATGGCAAGCGCCGAGTATTTCTTGCCCACCGCGCAATCGGTGCCGACCATCAGCACACGCCGCCCGGCACGCGGCAGGCCATTGGCGATCGGGAAAGGCCCGGCATTCAGCCGCACATCATGCAGCCGTCGCCCGGTGCGGTCGGCGGCAGCGGCAAGAACGGGGATGCTGCGCAAGGGCACATGCAGGCCCGAGGCAATGTCGAGACCTGCCTCCATCGCCTGCACGATCCGTGCGGTCCAGGCTGCGGGCAGTTGCCCGCCAGGCGCTGCGGTGCCGATGACCAGCGTTTTCGCGCCCGCCGCAACCGCCTGCGCAACGCTCATGTCGGGCAGGTCCAGATCCGCCGCGCAACCCGGCTCGCGCAGTTGCGCCAGACAGCGCTCGGGCCGCCAGAAGGCCAGCCCGGCCCCGGTCTTGGCCAGTTCTGCCATGGGGGTATCGCCCAGATAGATCAGATAGGGCGCGGCGATCGGGGTCGGGGTCATGTCAGCTCCTGTTCTCAGCCCCAGAGGGCGGGCGCGAAACGCGCAAGGGTTCCGTCGGCATAGGTCATGGCGGGCGCGCGGTCGCTGGCCAGCAAAAGCGGGCCGTCAAGATCGGCCCAGTCGGACAGCCCGGCGATGATGTAGGCGGGTGCCATCGACAGCGAGGTGCCCGCCATGCAACCCACCATCACCCCCATGCCCGCCGCACGGGCGGCACGGGCCAGCGCCAGCGCCTCGGTCAGCCCGCCGGTCTTGTCGAGCTTGATGTTCACGCCCTGATAAAGACCCATAAGCGCGGGCAGATCGGCCGAGGTATGGCAGGATTCATCGGCATAGACCGGCACCGGGCAGGCAAGGCCGCGCAGGGCACCATCTTCTCCGCGTGGCAATGGCTGTTCGATCATCCGCACACCAAGCACCGCCAGTTCCGCGCCATGCTGCACCAGCAGATCAGCCGACCAGCTCTGGTTCGCATCGACGATCAGTTCGACCTCCGGCCGGGCGGCACGGATGGCACGGATGCGCTCGGTGATCTGGCCGGCGTCGAGTTTGATCTTCAGCACACGATGCCTGGAGGCTTTGGCAGCGGCGGCCATCGCGGCCGGGCTGGCCAGACCGATGGTCTCATCCACCTCCAGCCGGTCGGCCACCGCCTCAAGCCCAGCCAACTGCCAGATGTCCTGTCCGCTGTCCTTGGCGCGCAGATCCCACAGCGCGCAATCCAGCGCGTTGCGGGCCGGGCCGGGCGGCAGGGCGGCACAAAGCGCACCGATCTCGCCGCCCCGCGCCAGCGCCTCGGCCACGCTCTGCAACTGGCGGCGGACATCCTCGGCGGTCACGTCAAAGACCACCGGAAGGACACCCTCGCCCTGCGCCGTCACCGCGCCCTGCGACAGGCGGACATGCACACAGTCCAGATCGGTGATGGTGAAGCCGGCAAAGCGGAAGGGGTGCTTCAGCGGCCAACTGTCGATGCGGAAGGCAAAGCCGGTCATTCGCGGAAACTTTCCTTGGCCGGGGTGCCACCGCCGCCCCGGCGGCGCAGGCCCAGTGTCGGGGCGGCCAGCATCACCAGCACGAAGATGCCGGTGGCAATCTTCAGATCGCCGGGCGGCAGGCCCGCGGCAAGGCAGACCGAGATCAGCTGGTAATAGACGACGGCCCCGACAAAAGGCGCGGCAAGCTGACGCCGCACCGTGCGACGCCCAGTGATGGCCTCTCCGATCATCAACGCGGCCAGGGCGTTGATCAGCACGCCCAGCCCCATGTTCACATCGGCAAAGCCCTGGCTTTGCACCATCAGCCCGCCACCAAGCGCGGCCGATGCCCCGGCCAGCCCGATGCCGCCGATGGTGGCGCGCCAGACATTGATGCCCTGCGCCTCGGCCATGTCGGAATTTGCCCCGACAGCGCGCATCGCGGTGCCGCGCTCGGTTGCGAACCACAGGTTCAGCGCGACATAGGCGATCAGGGCCAGCGCGCCCACCAGCAGGATCTTGATCCAGCTGTCGGTCAGGGACAGCCCTTTCAGCCAGTCGTAGACCTTCGGTTCCTGAAAGATCGGCTGGTTGGCCTTGCCCAGAATCCGCAGGTTGATGCTGTAAAGCATGGTGGTGATCAGGATCCCCGCCAGCAGGGTGTGGATGCGGAACCGCAGGTGGATGAAGGCCGTGGCGCAACCGGCCAGAAACCCCGCCGCCGCCGCGATGATCAACGCAGGCAACGGCGGCACCCCGGCCACCAGCGCAACAGCACAGACGCAGCCACCCAGGGGATAGGCCCCTTCCGACGTCAGGTCGGGGAAGGACAGGATGCGGAACGGCAGCATCACCGCCAGCACCACGAAGGACAGGATCAGGCTTTGGGCCAGCGTGACCGGGATCAGGGCGATCCAGGCGTTCAGGATGTCCATGGCTCAGCCCCCCAGCAGCATGCGGTCGGACTTGACCGAGAAATGGCCGATCAGGTCCGGCACGGTGGCGCGGGCCTTGTCTTCGCCCGTCAGCTCCAGCAGCACGCGGCCGGCATCCAGCATGATGATGCGGTTTCCGTAATCTATGGCATGGGCCATGTTGTGCGTGACCATCATCGTGGTCAGCTTCAGCGCCGTCACCGCCCGCAGCGTGGCGTTCAGCACCAGATCGGCGGTGCGCGGATCCAGTGCTGCGGTGTGTTCATCCAGAAGCAGGATGTCCGGCTCTCCCGACACCGCCATCACCAGCGACAGGGATTGCCGCTGCCCGCCCGACAGCAGCGAGACCGGCGTATCCAGCCGGTCCTCCAGCCCAAGGCCCAGATAGGACAGATGCTCGCGGTAGGTGTCACGCCGGGCGGGCGTCAGGCCGCGGCGCAGCCGGGCGGGGTTCTGGCGCATCTCGGCCAGCAGCATGTTCTCGGCAATCGTCATCGTGGCGGCGGTGCCCTTCATCGGATCCTGGAACACGCGGGCCACATGCCGTGCACGGGCGTGGACCGGCATCGCCGTCACATCCTCGCCGCCGATATGGATGCTGCCCTTGTCCAGCATCAGCGCGCCCGAAATCGCGTTCATCATGGTGCTTTTGCCCGCACCGTTGGACCCGATGACAACTGCGAAATCGCCGCGTTCCAGCGACAGCGAAAGCCCGTCAAGCGCCACCTTTTCATCCGGCATGCCCTTGAAGAACACCCGCCGGGCATCCTTGATCTGCAACATGATTTTCTCCGATCCGATGGCGGGGGGCGACGCGACGCCCCCTGCGGGCGTCACTCGATAATGCAGCCACACGCGTCAAATTCGGCCGGGATCGGCAGGCCAAGCGCCTCCATCGCCTTTTTCGAGATCACGATGCTGTGATCCTCGGGCGCGGGGTTCTGCGGCGGGATGGTCGCCAGATCCTCGCCGTTCAGGGCACGCAGGGCGAGACGGCCCGCCAGATGGCCGATCTTGTCATAAGAGACGCCAAAGCCCGCCGGGATCACCCCTTCGTTGACCAGCGTCGGATCGGTGTTGATCAGGGGGATGCCCGCCTCGTTCGCCGCTGCCGCCACCGCCGAAATTGCCGGCTGGATCAGGTTCGAACCGGGGCCATACAGCACATCCGCCTTTCCGGCCAGCGCGGCAATCCGGGGCTGGATGTCGTTGGTGCTGTCGATGCCGATGGCGACGATTTCAAATCCGTGCCTGGCAGCAACGGCCTTGAACTGGTCAACGGTCGCCACATCATTCGCCTCGGCCGGATTGTAGGGCACGCCGAATGTCTTTGCCTCGGGGAACAGCTTGCGCGCAAAGGCCAGTGCCGCATCCAGATCCAGCGCATCGGTGGCACCCGTCATGTCCGGCGACCCGGCATCCCACGATGGCACCAGACCGGCCGCCACCGGGTCCGTCACCGCCGAGAAGAGAAGCGGCACGCCCTTGCCGCCCATCTGGTTCAGGACGTTCTGTGACACGGGCGTGGTGATCGCCAGCACCAGCGCCGGTTTGCCGCTTTCGATCTTGGCGATCATCTGCGGCAGAAGCGTGGTGTCGAAATTGACGTGATCAAGGGTGAAGACAACATCCGTGCCCTCGACCTTGCCCGAAGCAAGGATTTCGGCCTTGAACCCTTCGGCGACGGCATTCAGTTGCGGATGATCGCCAAAATTTGCGATCGAGATCGTCAGCGGATCGGCAAGGACCGGGGCTGCAATGGTCATGAAGGCAAATGGCGCTGCCAGCAAGGCAGGCCGGAACATACGAGTCATATCCGTTCTCCTGTTGATGTTTGGCCCCTCTGCGGAGGCTTGGCTGCCGCAGACCATAGCATGATTTTCCGATAGGAAAAGAGAGAATTTTCCGATGGGAAAAATTCTGACGGCTGACGCCCCGCCAATGATCCGCTAGGGTGACGGCATGGACACCATCGCCCCTGCCCCGACTCAAGCCTCACCGGCCCGCGCTGAGGGCCCTGCCGCACCCGGCCTCTCCCCGGCGGAGCAGCAGCGCATCGCCTTTGGCCAGCATCTGCGCAAACTGCGGCAAGAGCGGGGGCTGACGCTGACCGAATGTTCGCAATTGACCGGGCTGGCGATCTCGACCCTCTCCAAGGCGGAACGCGGGCTGATGGCGCTGACCTATGACCGGCTGTCGCAGATCGCCACCGGGCTTCAGATCGACATGAACGCGCTGTTACACGCCGAGGGCGAAACCTTCCTGACCGGCAGCGTCGCCGTTGCCCGACAGGGAGAGTTCCAGTTGCAGGAAACGCCGAATTATTCCTACGAGATCCTGTTTTCGGAAATCTGGGGCAAGGCGATGACGCCGATGACCGGCCTTGTTCGCGCCCGCAGCCGGATGGATTTCAAGGACCTGATCCGGCATGACGGGCAGGAATTCGTTTTCGTGCTGTCCGGCCGGTTGACCCTGCATTGCGAGGGTCGCGATCCGGTCACGCTGGCCGCCGGGGAAAGCGCCTATTTCGACAGCGGCATGGGCCATGTCTACACCTCGGCCGGTGACGACGACGCCCGTATCCTGGTTGTCTGCTTCGGCCAGAACCTGCCGGAAATCGGCCAGGCCGAGCTGCCAACCGAAAGCGCACCGCCGCCCTGAAAGCTTTGCTTGCATACCCGGAAGAGAGGCTGAGCGAGGCGCGGGGGTTTCAACGCCAAGCACGACGAGGCATGGCGTTCAGTCCTTCATAAAATCCAACGACCGCGGCGGCGGGCTGGTCCCTACTTTCGCGGGCCTGACGCTGCGCAACCTGCAAAGCTCCGCGCCAGCCCCCGTTGCCCATCCCGCCCAAAACAGCCAAACTCAAACTCGGAGTCTCGCTCACGCTGGATAAAAGGTGGGGGCAACGTCACCTGCGGCCTACCAAGGTACTTCAAAGCCAGTTTCGTGGGCATGATGAATGCTTGAACGCCAGATTTTGGCACCCTATGCCGCTTCGACAAAATCATCCCGTCGCGCCTGAGAACTGCGAGAGCATCCTTCGTCTGCTCGAAAGTCAGCCCCGACCAATCGGCCCACGTTTCACGAGGCCACGCAGCCCACTTCCCTTCTTTGCCACGAACCGAAAATGTAAACCCTCGCCAGCGGAAAATGATCTCCTTCAGAAGCTGCCGCGCATTAGGGTGTAGCAAGGACCACGCCTTGAAGTCTGAACCGTCAAGGACGGGATAAGGCATCTTGTTCATGTGCAAGCCTCCTGCGTTGAACAGGTCTTCGCATCAATGTCAGCGGTTCTCTTGGCGTCGAGCCAAAGCACATGGCGGTGCTCCCTGCGCCGTCCGCTGCGACTCACCCGCAGGGGCCGGAAAATTCCGGTGATTATTCCGGTGATTTCCGCTCCGTGCCGGTGATTTTCAGGGATTTTCATTCCACTTTGCGCCTTCAGCGCCCCCAGATGGATTGTGGTTTTCTTGTTGTTTTTCAGGGGGGATAACTGGTCGGAGCGAGAGGATTCGAACCTCCGACCCCCTGCTCCCGAAGCAGGTGCGCTACCAGACTGCGCTACGCTCCGACCGTGGGCGGGGGATTACCTGCCGCATCGCGCTTTGGCAAGGGGCGAAGCGGCGGGTGCCGAAGAATCCACCCGGTCAGCCTTCCTTCGGGCCGAAACGTCGCAGCCACAGGCCGACGCGGGGAATGGTGCCGGTGTCCAGACGCGAGCGGTTTTCCAGAACGGGCCGGTTCTTCGACACATCCGGCCGACCTTCACGCAAGACGATATAGATGCCGCTGGCGATGATGACCGCCGATCCGACCCCGGTCCACAGGTCGATCTCTTCCGAAAACAGCAGCCAGCCGTAAAAGGCGGCCCAGAGGATCTGCGAATATTGCATCGGTGCGACGATCACCGCCGGGGCGGCCCGATAGGCCAGAATCATCAGGAAAGCCCCGCACATGCCCAGAACGGCCACCACCCCGTTCAGCGCCAGGTGTTCGACCGGCATCGGACGATAGACGAAGGGCATCAGCAGGCCCATCGCCAGCACCGAGACCAGCATCGGATACATCATCAGCACGATGGACCGTTCGTTCTTGCCGATCTTGCGCACGATCACCGAAGACAGCGCTCCCATCACCGCCGCCCCGATCCCGGCCAGATGGCCCAGTGACATCGGTTCGGCCCCCGGACGCAGCACGATCAGCACACCCGCCAGACCCACCGCCACGGCAGCCCCGCGATGAAAGCCCACCTTCTCGCCCAGCATGGGGATCGACAGGATGGTGATCACCAGCGGCATGGCGAACAGCATCGCATAGCATTGCGCCATCGGCAGGACTGAAAAGGCATAGAACCCCATCGCCCCGGTCGCCACCCCCGTCACCGACCGCGCCAGCGACCACCAGGGATGGCGCGGCACCAGATTGCCGTCGGTCTTGTCCGACAGAAGCAGCAGCGACACGACCGGAAAGCTGAGCAGGCCGGAAAAGAAGATGATCTGGAACGAGGTGTAATGTTCGCCCAGCAGTTTCACCACCACGTCATGCGTGGAATACAGCCCGAAAGCCGCGAGCGAGATCAGCGCACCGCGCAAGACAGGAGACATGTCCAAAGATCCGTCGGGGGCGCGACCGCGCGCCCTTGTTAGCGGAAACATATTCGCCGGAAAGCCGCACGAAGGCAAGGGCGGGACGATCCGCCGGAGATCAGCTTGAGGTCTTTTCCGGCAGTACGGCCACCACTTTCGGGCGGTCCTGCCGGGCCACCACGATCACCCCGGCCGCAGCGATCAGCACCATGCCGACCATGCTGCGGAGGGTCATCGCCTCGCCGAACAGTAACGCACCGAAAATCGCCGCCCAGGCGATCTGCGAATATTGCATCGGGGCCACCACGATGGCGGGCGCGCGGCGATAGGCGCCGATGATCGCCGTCATGCCCAGCATCAGCACCGCCGCCATCAATGCGGCCACGCCCAGATGTTCGACGGGCATCGGCCGATAGACCAGCGGCATCGTCGGGGCCACCACCAGCAACAGCGTCAGTTGCGGCCAGATCAGCATCACCGCCGTGCGTTCGACCGCCCCGGTCTTGCGGATGATGACATAATTCATCGCCCCGATCAGCGATCCGCCCAGCGCCAGCGCATGCCCCAACCCCAGATCGGTGGCGGTCGGTTCCAAGGCAATCACCACGCCCACCAGCCCCAGAATTACCGCGGCACCCCGCACCGGCCCGAAGCGTTCGCCCAGCACCGGAATCGCCAGAAGCGAGATGAAAAGCGGCATGGTGAAGAAGATCACATAGGCCTCGGCCAGCGGGATCAGGGTAAAGGCGGTGACGCCGGTGACAAAGTTCAGGATCGTCCCCGCCGCGCGCAGTGCCATCAATCCGGGACGCACCGGCCGCAACGTGCCGCTACCCCGGTCCAGCAGGGCATAGATCAGCAGCAAGGGCATGGTCATCAGGCTGGCGGCCGCGATGATCTGCAACGGGTGATAGGCCCCGCCCAGAAGCTTGGCCGAAACGTCATAGGCGGAATAGGCGCCAAAGGCCACAAGGCCCAGACCCGCACCGGAGAGAGTGGAAGGCAGCGCCATCATGGCACTCCGCACGGGAAAGGACGGCGCGGGGATGCGCCGCCCGGCAGGGGTCAGAGGCTGGCGTCCAGCGCGGCCAGGACGGCATCACCCATCTGGCTGGTGCTGACCGGGGTGCCACCTTCGGGACCCATCAGATCAGCGGTACGGACGCCGTCGGCCAGCACCTTTTCGACCGCCTTCTCGACCCGGTCGGCCTCGGCCCCCAGATCGAAGGAATAGCGCAGCGCCATGGCAAAGGACAGGATGCAGGCAATCGGATTGGCCTTGCCCTGCCCGGCGATGTCCGGGGCCGAGCCGTGGACAGGCTCATACAGCGCCTTGGGGCGGCCATTGGCCATCGGCGCGCCAAGGCTGGCCGAAGGCAGCATGCCAAGGCTGCCTGTCAGCATGGCGGCAAGGTCGGACAGCAGGTCGCCGAAGAGGTTGTCGGTCACGATCACGTCGAACTGCTTTGGCCAGCGGGTCAGCTGCATGGCGCCGGCATCGGCATACATGTGGCTCAGCTCGACATCCGGGTAGTCGCGGTCATGCACTTCCTGCACCACATCACGCCACAGGATGCCCGATTCCATCACATTGGCCTTCTCCATCGAGCAGACCTTGTTGCCCCGCTTGCGGGCCAGTTCGAATGCAGATTTCGCCACGCGGGCGATCTCGCTTTCGGTATAGCGCTGGGTGTTGATGCCCACCCGCTCATTGCCTTCCTTGAAGATGCCGCGCGGCTCGCCGAAATAGACGCCGCTGGTCAGTTCGCGCACGATGACGATATCGAGCCCCGCCACGACATCACGCTTCAGGCTGGAGAAATCGGCCAGCGCATCGAAGCACTGCGCCGGGCGCAGGTTGGAAAACAGGTCCATCTCCTTGCGCAGGCGCAGAAGGCCGCGCTCGGGCTTCACGCTGAAATCCAGCTTGTCGTATTTCGGCCCGCCGACAGCGCCCAGAAGGACGGCATCCACCTCTTGCGCCTTTGCCATCGTGGCATCGGTCAGGGGCGTGCCATGGGCGTCATAGGCGCAGCCGCCGACCAGATCCTCGGACACATCGAACTGGATGCCCCGCTTGGTTCCCATCCAGTCGATGATCCGCTTCACCTCGGCCATGACTTCGGGGCCGATGCCATCGCCGGCGAGGATCAGAAGAGAGGGGTTGGACATGGCGCAAACCTTCGCAAGAGGGGGTCGCGGCTGGCCTAGCCAAAGGGCAGCGCGGGGTCAAGGGTGCCGGGTCTGCGGCCCCGACAGGCACCCCGTTTTCCGGCGCTGCACCTTGCCGAAAGGGCGCTGCCTCCGGCGGGGATATTTTGAGAAGGGAAAGGTGAAGGGCCGCATCTCTTTCCCTTCTGCAAATATCCTCGGGGGTATGCCAGAGGTTTCGCCAGCGGTTCGAGAAACCGATGGCATGGGGGGGGCGAAGCCCCTCCAACGGCCGACAGCGGTCACGGGCCACGCCTCAGCCACAGGAAAGAAACACTGCGGCGGCAGCCGCTCCGTTGGATCACCGCTGTCCCCAGCGTCAAGGCAACTCGATCTCGACCCAGACCGGCGCATGGCGCGAGGCGCGGGCGAGGATGCCGGTGAAAGGATCGTCGCCGGGCGGCCAGAGAACACCGGCGGCCACCACCTCCACACCGGCCGAAGGCAGGACATAATCCACCCGCAATCCGCCGAAGTCATAAAGCGCGGTATCCAGCGCCGGATCGCCGCGCTGGTCAGGTTCGATCCGGCCGTGGCCCCCCTTGGGCAAGACGTCCTGCACCGCCGGATGCGCCAGCAGCGCCCTGATGCCCGCCGTCAGGCCATCGCCATCGACCGGATCAAGATTGGCGTCACCAAGCACCACAAAGGGCGCAGGCGCGGGGGCCATGGGCAGGTCGCCGTTCAGATAGTGCAGCCAGAACACAGCCTCGTCATGGTTTCTGCGGCCGTTCCAGTCGTCCGGCCCGTCGAAGACCGGCGGTGTGGCATGGAAGGCCAAGAGATGCAGCGGGCCGGAGGCGGTGATCACCGGCACATCCCAATGCGCCGTCGTCGACAGCCTCTGAAGCGCCGTCACCTTTGCCACCGTGCCCGGCGGGATCAGGTTTCCCGGCAGGTCGGCCCAGAGAAACCCCGCGAAATCGCGCGCCGCCTGATGGTCGACCGGCAGGCGCGACAGGATCGCCATCCCGGCCTGCCCGGAGAACCGGCCCCAGCCCTGTGCATCTTCGGGTTCGCCGAACCGGCCATCGCCGTCGAGATCCAGCCCGGTCTGCATTCCCGTGTTGGGACGCAGCGCGAAGCGATGCGGATAGGCATGGCCCATCATCGCCAGCCGGTCGGCCAGAAGATCCAGCGCGACCAGTCCGCGATCGTAATCGACCGAGGTCAGCAGCAGCACGTCGGCATCCAGCGCGGCAATCACCTGCAAGGCGGCCTCGACCTGTGCGTCCTTGCCGCCCGAGATGTCGCGCGCCAGCAACCCCGGCCCCTCGCGCGACAGATCGCTATTCCAGGTGGCGATTCGCAGGATTTCCGCCGTCGCAGGCGCGGCGGACAGGCCCAGCGCGAAAACGGCTGCGGTCAGGCGGCGGACACCGCCGCGCCAGCCAGGGAATCGTTCTGTTCGCGCTTTTGCCGGATCATCGAGGCGATGCGGCCCATGGCGATCCCGCGCATCAGAAGGCTTGCCGGAAGGAATGCCCATGCTGTCATCGTCCAGATCAGGGTTTGCGGCGAGGTCAGCGTCAGCGGCTCAAATCCGATCGAGGCCAGACTTACCACGGCCGGGATCAGGAAAGGCAACAGGAAACCCAGCGCCAGGTTCGCGCGGGCATCCCGCTCCAGCCGGTCGACGATATCGCCCCCGGCCGTCGGTTCGAACGTGGGCAGGTTGATCCAGACGTTGAAGGCCTGGTGACGGCCGGGCCAGGCGCGCAGCTTGAACACCAGAACGAAGAAGGCCAGCGAGACGAGGGACAGGATATAGGCCGTGCCCGCCGCCGTGCGGACCGCCATGACCTGTGCTTCGGATGCGCCTTCGGCCATCATCATCGTGGCCAGCCTGACGGGCGAATAGGGAAAGTCCATCGCGTGCCCGATCAGGATGCCGACGGCTTCGAACAGACGCGGAAAGGCGGCATCGCCATCCTTGGCGGCACTGATCACCGACAGGACGAAGACGATGGTGAACAGCATCAGGAAACGGACGCGGTTGAACGGCGGCGCATCGCGGAATTCGACAAGGCTGGGATAGACGGCATTGTATTCGGCAAAGGTCAGCGCGCCCGCGAACAGCGCGACAAGGGCCACCATCTGTTTCGTATCCGTCCCGATCCCCGGCAGGATGACCGAGGGCGTGGCGACAAGCACCATCACCAGAAACGCGCGCACTGCGGCGCCGGTCATCCGGGAAACCACTGCCCTTGCACCCTCGATATGGACGGACGCGATGCGATGCCGCGCCCTTGTTCCAACGATATCCCGCACATTGTGGCGGATTGCCTCAATCTTGCCCAATTTGTGCCTTCTTTCCCCGTCGGTCGCAACGCCCAGCCGCAATAATCACCATGCAAGTGGCGCTTTCGGGGCGATGGTGTTGCAGGATTGAATCAAACTTGGGGATGTTGCGGGGCCGGAATGTGGCGAAATCCTGTCAGACCACAAGATGTTGAGGATTGGGGTTTTCAGGCAACAACCAGAAGGAGAGTCAATCTGGCAACAGATTGATGCTGAAATGGAAACGCCCAGCCATAAGACCGGGCGTTGTTGCCATTGCGGCCGCAGTCAGGCCAAGGGGGCCAGTCAGGCTGGGGCGCTGTCAGGCCCAGGGGCGCAGGGCGGCGTTCTTCGCCTCATAGGCGTCGATCGAGGCACCCTTCTCCATCGTCAGGCCGATGTCATCCAGCCCGTTCAGCAGGCAATGCTTCTTGAAGGCGTCGACCTCGAAGGCAAAGGTCTTGCCGTCCGAGGCGGTTACGGTCTGGTTCTCAAGGTCGATGGTCTGGCGGGCGTTCTCGCCCTTGCGGGCATCCTCCATCAGATAGTCCACCGCTTCTTGCGGCAAGACCACTGGCAGGATGCCGTTCTTGAAGCAGTTGTTGAAGAAGATGTCGGCGAAGGAAGTCGAGATCACGGCGCGGATGCCGAAATCCAGCAGCGCCCAAGGGGCATGTTCGCGCGACGACCCGCAGCCGAAGTTGTCACCCGCCACGATGATCTGTGACTTGCGATAGGCCGGCTGGTTCAGCACGAAATCCGGGATCTCGGCCCCGTCCAGCGTATAGCGCATCTCGTCGAACAGGTTCTTGCCAAGGCCCGAGCGCTGGATCGTCTTCAGGAACTGCTTGGGAATGATCATGTCGGTGTCGATGTTGACCAACGGCATGGGCGCCGCGATGCCGGTCAGGGTGGTGAATTTGTCCATTTCAGGTCTCCTGGAACCGCACGGGGCGGTCAATTCCGTTGGAATGAATAGGTAAGCAGGCCGTCGGCCCAACTGATCGCCGCCTTGCCGCCGTCCTTGTCCAAGTCGATCCGCTGCGATTGCAGGGCTGCGGACTGGATGTCATCCGGCATGCCCTGCGCCGTCATGAAGACCCGCAGGTCATCCTCCGTCACCGACGCGGTGAAGAACCGCGTTACGGTGCCGTTGCTGATGCTGGACTGGCAGCTGGAAACATGGACTGTCTCGGGCAGGGCCGCGGTCTCGGCCACGAACTTGCGACAGAACTTGTCGATCGGGCTGATACCGAGCGCGTAAAGCGACCCCGCGACCGCAGCCACCAGGCCAAGGATCAACGCAATCACGCGCAGCGGTGTCACCCTGATCGCCATCATGGCTCAGACGGTCTCGGCCATCATTTCCCGCACATCGGTCAGATGGCCGGTGATCGCCGCCGCCGCCGCCATGCCGGGGCTGACAAGGTGGGTGCGTCCACCCCTGCCCTGACGGCCCTCGAAGTTGCGGTTGCTGGTGGCCGCACAACGTTCGCCGGGGGCAAGTTGGTCGGGGTTCATCGCCAGGCACATCGAGCAGCCGGCCAGCCGCCATTCGAAACCGGCGTCGATGAAGATCTGCGCCAGACCTTCCTCTTCCGCCTGCGCACGGACAAGGCCCGAGCCGGGAACGACCATGGCGCGCATGCCGTCCTTGATCTTCTTGCCTTTCAGGATCGCCGCCGCCGCCCGCAGATCCTCGATCCGGCCATTGGTGCAGGACCCGATGAACACGGTGTCGATCTGGATGTCTGTCAGCTTCATGCCGGGGGTCAGGCCCATATAGTCAAGGCTGCGCTGCGCCGCTTCGACCTTGCCGCCGGTGAATTCGGACGGGCTGGGAACCACCGCCGTGATCGGCAGAACGTCCTCGGGGCTGGTGCCCCAGGTCACGACGGGGGCGATGTCTTCGCCCTTCAGGGTGACGACCTTGTCCCAATGGGCACCGTCATCCGAGAAGAGGGTCTTCCAATAGGCGACCGCAGCCTCCCATTTCGCGCCTTTCGGGGCGTGGGGGCGGCCCATGCAATAGGCAAAGGTCTTTTCATCCGGCGCGATCAGCCCGGCGCGGGCGCCGCCTTCGATGGCCATGTTGCAGACCGTCATCCGGCCTTCCATCGACAGTTCGCGGATCGCCTGCCCGCAATATTCGATGACATAGCCGGTGCCGCCCGCGGTGCCGGTGGCACCGATGACGGACAGTGTGATGTCCTTGGCGGTGACACCGGGGCGCAATGAACCGGTGATCTCGACCTTCATGTTCTTGCCCTTGCGCTGGATCAGCGTCTGGGTGGCCAGCACATGCTCCACCTCCGAGGTGCCGATCCCGTGCGCCAGCGACCCGAAGGCGCCATGGGTCGCCGTGTGGCTGTCACCGCAAACCACGGTCATGCCGGGCAGGGTCCAGCCCTGTTCGGGGCCGACGATATGCACGATGCCCTGCCGCACATCGGAAACCGGGTAATAGTTGATGCCGAAATCCCTGGCGTTCTTGTCAAGGGCTGCGACCTGGATCCGGCTGTCCTCGGTCATGGTCGCGGCATCGGCGCGGTCCAGCGTGGTCGGCACGTTGTGATCCGGCACGGCGATGGTCTTCTCTGGCGCGCGTACCTTGCGGCCGGTCATCCGCAGCCCTTCAAAAGCTTGCGGGCTGGTGACTTCATGCACCAGATGGCGGTCGATATACAAAAGACAGGTGCCGTCTTCGGCCTGATGGACGACGTGATCGTCCCAGATCTTGTCATAGAGCGTGCGGGGAGCGGACATGGCCGGAATCCTTGGCTGGAAGGCTGGGGCTTGGAATGGGATGCGCGGCAAACGCCCGCGCGGGCGGGGCCGGGGGTTACAGTCGGGCCAGAACGGCGCGGGTCATGCCGAAGAAGCGGGCCGGAAGCCGCGCGTGATCGGTGATGTTGAAATAGATGAACCCTTGCATGACAGCGGGAAATACGCCTTTCCGGCCTGCCGTTCAAGCCGGTTGCCGCGGGGGATGCAAATCAGTTGCGCGGCTGCCGCCGAATTGCGTATGGGCGGGGTCGAGGGCCGGTCTGGTGGCCAGCCGCGCCGTCGGGGGCGCTTCGCCCCCATGCCATCGGTTTCTCGAACCGATGGCGAAACCGCTGGCATACCCCCGAGGATATTTGCAGAAGGGAAAGCAGATTGGATATCTTTCCCTTCTTCAAATATCCCCGCCGGAGGCAGCCGACGGATGGCGCGAGAGGGTCGCGCCCCAGAAGGCACCCTTGCATCTGCACCGATTCGGCGCTATGCGCCCGCGCTTCCCGGATCGTGTTGAGATTGACGCCGTTGAGCGTTACCCTTCCGGCAGACCCTGCGCCGGGGTCGGATCGGCGCGCCATCTGGAGGACCTGGTCCTGTCTCATTCTGATCCTTCGACCGGGCTGCCGGTCGCACCGCGGGCAGGACGCCCGGCCTCTCCCGACCATACGCCGGAACAGATCCTGACCGCGGTTCTGGCCTCGGTCGATGACGACAAGGCCGAAGAGATCGTGCAGATCGACCTGCGCGGGCGGTCGGATGTGGCCGATTACATGGTGATCTGTTCGGGCCGGTCGTCGCGGCAGGTGGCGGCGATTTCGGAAAAGCTGTCCGAGCGGCTGAAGCAGGGCTTCGGGATCGGCGTCAAGATGGAAGGCAAGGAAACCGGCGACTGGGTGCTGATCGACGCGGGCGATGTGATCGTCCATGTCTTCCGCCCCGAAGTGCGCGACTTCTACCAGCTTGAAAAGATGTGGATGCCTGCCGGGCAGGCCGGCCCGCACCCTGCCTCGCAAGGCTGATGCGGCTGCACCTATGTGCTGTCGGTCGGTTGCGGACCGGGCCTGAACGGGAGCTGGTGGACGACTACCTTGACCGTCTTGGCAAGACCGGCCGGGCCTTGGGCCTTGGCCCGGTGGCCGAGCTTGAGGTCGAAGACAGGCGCGGCGGCGGCATGGCAGCCGAGGCCGAGTTGCTGGCCCGCGCGATACCCGCCGGGGCGGTGCTTTGCGTGCTGGACGAACGGGGGCGGACCCTGACCTCGGCCGAATTCGCGGCCCAATTGGCGCATTGGCGCGACGGCGGGCGGCAGGATGCGGCCTTTGTCATCGGCGGCGCGGACGGGATCGCCCCCGCCTTGCGGGCGCGGGCCGATCTGGCGATCAGCTTCGGCGCGATGGTCTGGCCGCATATGCTGGTGCGGGTGATGCTGGCCGAGCAGCTTTACCGCGCGGCAACCATTCTGGCGGGGTCGCCCTATCACCGGGCCTGACCCCGATTTTCGTCGAGAGGTCGGGCTGCCCCTGCCCTCACAAGCATGTTCGGGCGTTCAGCGGGAAAACAGTCCACTGGACTGTTTTCTATCCCGCTTCACCCCTTCAGTTCCGCCGTGATCCTGACCGGCCCGACCGCGCCCTTCAGCTTGGCCCGGTAGATCACCACGCCTTCGACCACCCGCATCACATAGGTGCGGGTTTCGGCGAAGGGGATCGTCTCGACCCAATCCACCACATCCGTCCCCTCGGCCCGCGGATCGCCGAACTCGCCGATCCAGCGGCGCGGGCGGCCCGGCCCGGCGTTATAGCCCGATGCCACCAGCGCAATGGACGGGCCGAATTCCGCCACCATCTTGGCCAGATACCCCGCCCCCATCTGCACGTTGAAGCCGGGGTCCGAGATCAGCTTGCCCGCCGCATAGTCCAGCCCCAGCTCTGCCGCGACGATCTTCGCCGTGCCGGGCAGCACCTGCATCAGCCCGCGCGCATCGGCATGGGACCGCGCGGCCGGATCGAATTCGCTTTCCCGGCGCGAGATCGCCAGCGCCAGCGCGCGGCTGACCGACAGCCCGTCCGGCACCATGTCGGGCACCGGGTAATAGGCGCGGGGGATGATGATGCCGCGTTCGGCCGCCGCCTTGCCCAGCAGCACCGCGACATGTGGTTCATCCCGTTGCAGCGCCAGATCGGCCAGCTGCGCCAGCCCGGTGACATCCTGCGTTTCCGCCAGATGGAGAATGAACCGCTTGCCCTGCGCCAGATCGCCCGCCTGCAACAGCAAAAGGCCCGCCTGCAACACCGATGATTTGGCAAAGGCGGCGCTGCGCCAATCAGCGGGGCGGGTATCGTCCAGCAGGAACGGGTCCAGCGACTGACCCAGCCGTTCGGCGGCCAGCAGGCCGTAATAGGCGGTCTGATGTTTCGCGGCGGCCTTGTAATGCGCGGCCGCCGCATCGTTGCGGCCTGCGGCCTCTTCGGCCCGTCCCAGCCAGTATTCGGCCCGCGCAACCGAGATCGGAGTGAAAACTCCCGCCTTCAGATGCCCGAAATGGCGCAGCGCCGTGGCCGGATCATCCAGCTTGCGCAGGGCGACGAAGCCCGCAAGAAACTCCAGATCGGCATAGGCCCCTGCCCCACCGCCACCGGGCGCAAGGCCGTGGCCCGATGCCACCCGATAGGCTTCGGACGCCCGGCCCTGCCGCATCAGCCAGCGCGCCATCAGCGCGCGGCGGTCGGCCCAGAGATCGGCCCGGCCCAACGCATCGGGCGGCGTGGCCAGCAACAGCTCCACCGCGTCGTCATAGGCATCGCGGCGCATCCGCCATAGAAAGCGTTCATAGGCCAGACCGGGATGCGATTTCAGCGCCTCGGGCACGGCGGCGATCAGCGCCGTGGTGCCGTCCTGATCGGCACGCAGCCCGATGCGGGCGGCGGCCAGCCTTTGCCAGTCCGGGCCGACACGGGGCAGCATCCGCAGTGCCTCGGCCCGCCGTCCATGCCACAGAAGATTGTCCAGCCGCAGCTGATGCACCCGCTTCAGCGCCTCCGGTGCCAGTGCCAGCAGCATCGCCTCTTCGTCCGATGTAAAGGCCAGATCGGCCCAGGCCCGCATCGCCTCGGTCTCGGCCAGGTCAGTCTGACCGCTGGCCTGCAGCGCGCGGACCAGCGCGATGGCCCCTTCGGCGGTCTGCGGCAGGTCCGTGCCGAAATAGGCGATCACCCGGTCCGCCGTGGTGGATCGCGCCACCGCCTTTTCGCCCTTTTCCTTCAGCAGCGGCAGGCCCGGCCAGTCGGGGTGCCGTTTCAGGAACTCTTCGTAGTCACCCAACAGCCCCTCGCCCGCGCGCAGTTTCTGCCACAGCACCACATCGCGCCCCAGCCCCTCGGGCGCGGCGGCAAGGGCCGCCTCCCAATCCTTGCTGGCGGCAAGCGACAGGGCGGCCTTCAGCGCTGCCGCATCATCCGCCCGCACGACAGGGGCGGGCAGCAGCAGGGCCAGGCACAGCAACAGGCGGGGCATCAGGGTCATCGCCTGAATCTGCCAAAGCCGCCTTCCCGCCACAACCCACGATCCTGTCAACCGGAGGGCCGACGCAGGGACGCCGGGCGCTTGGCAAGCCGGGGCGGGCCGGATAAGGAGAGCGCGTTTACCACCCGGCCGAATCCCGGCCCCACAAAGGAATGCGCGCCATGTTCAAGGGTTCCATGCCCGCCCTGGTCACGCCGTTCAAGAACGGCACCGTGGATATGGATGCGCTGAAGAAGCTGGTGGACTGGCAGATTGCCGAAGGGTCGACCGCGCTGGTGCCGGTGGGGACCACGGGCGAAAGCCCGACGCTCAGCCATGACGAACATCATGCGGTGGTCGCCGCGGTGATCGAATTCGCGGCTGGCCGGGTGCCGGTGATCGCGGGGGCCGGATCGAACAGCACCTCCGAGGCGGTGGACCTGATCCAGCATGCCGAACGCGCCGGGGCCGCTGCGGCGCTGGTGGTGACGCCCTATTACAACAAGCCGACCCAAGCCGGCCTGATCGCGCATTTCACCGCCGTGCATGACGCCTCGGCCCTGCCGATCATCATCTACAACATCCCCGGCCGGTCGGTCGTGGACATGTCGCCCGCCACCATGGGCGAGCTGGCGAAACTGCCGCGCATCGTCGGGGTGAAGGACGCCACCGGCGACCTGGCCCGCGTGCCGCGCACCCGCATCACCTGCGGCCCCGATTTCGTGCAGCTGTCGGGCGAGGATGCCACGGCGCTGGGGTTCAACGCCCATGGCGGGGTGGGCTGCATTTCGGTCACGGCCAACGTGGCCCCGCGGCTTTGCGCCGAATTGCAGACCGCCACCCTGGCGGGCGATTACCGCAAGGCGTTGCAGTTGCAGGACCGGCTGATGCCGCTGCATGATGCCATCTTCACCGAACCGGGGCTGATCGGGGCCAAATACGGCCTGTCGGTGCTGGGCCGCTGCACCGAGGATGTGCGCCTGCCGCATGTCGGGCTGACCGAGGGCACCAAGGAAAAGATCCGCGCCGCGATGCGCCACGCCGGTATCCTGAACTGAGCCAGTCGCGCGCCGACAATCTGCGCGGGGCGGGGTTGATGACCCTGTCCATGGCGGGTTTCGCCATCGAGGATCTGTTCCTGAAGCAGGCCGCGCGTCAGATGCCGGTCGGGCAGGTCATGCTGATCATGGGCCTGTGCGGCATGGCGGTCTTTGCGCTGATGGCCCGCCGGGCCGGGCAGGTTGCCCTGCCGCGCGCCATCCTGTCGCGCGCGATGCTGATCCGGTCCTGCTGCGAAGTGGCCGGGCGGCTGTTTCATGCGCTGGCGATTGCGCTGACCACGCTGTCGGCCACATCCGCCATTCTTCAGGCCACGCCGCTGGTGGTGGTCGCAGGGGCGGCGCTGCTGTTCGGCGAGAAAGTCACTGCGGGCCGCTGGGTGGCGGTCGGGCTGGGGTTCCTTGGGGTTCTCCTGATCCTGAAGCCGGGGGTCGAGGGGTTTTCGGCACTGTCGCTGCTGGCCGTGGCGGGGACACTGGGCTTTGCCGGCCGCGATCTGGCCACGCGGGCGGCGCCCAAGGGGCTGTCGAACCGGCAGCTGGGCGTTCTGGGCTTTGCCATGCTGGCGGTGGCGGGGGCGCTGATCCTGGGCTGGACCGGCGGCGCGCATCTGCCGGATGCGCAAGGCGCGCTTTTGATTGCCGCCACCACCGGCTTTGGCATCGCGGGCTATCACGCACTGACGGCCGCGATGCGGACGGGCGATGTCTCGGCTGTGACGCCGTTCCGCTATACCCGGCTTATCTTCGCACTGGTGCTGGCGGTGCTGGTGCTGGGAGAGCGCCCTGATGCGCTGACCCTGGCCGGGGCGGCGCTGATCGTCGCGGCCGGCCTGTTCGGGCTGACCCGGCGCTGAGGCCGCGAATCAACCGATACGGGAGATGGAATTTCCCGCAATATATTGAATTTTATTGAATAAATTGGTTATTCATACCTTAAGCCGGGCACGTTTTCCAAACAGTCCCCGCCCTGGTTCGCCTGCGTTTCCACCCCTGCGCCAATGCCGGAAATCCGCCTTTTTCGCGGCGCAAAAATGGCCTGAACCGCGTGCAAAAAAGGCAGCAGGCGGCAATGACCGCCACAGGACTTAACGACAGCGCCCCAGGAAGGAAAACCCGCCATGTTCATGCAGGACATCACCCGCGTCACCGCCACTCCGGTCACGGCGGCCAATGCCGCGCTTTCGCAGGGGATTTTCGGCCCCACCCTGATCGAGACCGAAACCGGCTGGCGTCCCGCTCATTCCCTGCGGATCGGCGACCGCGTTTACACCCTGGACGGCGGGTTGCAGCGGATTGCGGCGCTGTCGCGGCGGATCGTCAGCCCCGGCGAACGCGCGGTCAGGATCACCGGCGGCCATTTCGATGCCGATGACGACGTGCTGCTGTTGCCTGGCCAGGGCCTGCTGTTGCAGACCTTCGATCTGATGGCCGCCCCCTATGCCCGGCTTCCCGCCCGCGCGCTGGCCAGCTGCATCGGGGTCACCGCCGCCATCGCGCCCCTGCGGTCCGAGATCGTCACCCCGATCTTTGCCGAGGAAGAGGCAATCTGGGCGCAATCCGGTCTGTTGCTGCTGTGCCCCGGCATCCGCACGCTTGTCACCGCCTTTCCCGAACTGTCCCCGAAGGCCGCGGCGCTGTTCCTGACAGAACGCAGCCGCTGCTTTGCCTGACGTTCCCGCGCGGACGGCATCTGGACAGCGCCCCCGCCCGCGCCTATCTGGGTCAGACCATGGCCGAAAAATCCGACCCCAATTCCAGACTGATCGCCGAAAACCGGCGTGCGCGTTTCGATTACCACATCGAAAGCGATCTGGAAGCTGGCATCGTGCTGCTGGGCTCCGAAGTGAAAAGTCTTCGCCAGGGGGGATCGAACATCGCCGAAAGCTATGCCTCGGTCGAAGGCGGAGAACTGTGGCTGATCAACGGCTATATTGCCCCCTATCTTCAGGCAAAGACCTGGGGCCATGAGGAACGCCGCCGCCGCAAGCTGCTGGTCTCGCGCAAGGAACTGGCCCGGCTGTGGTCGGCGACAGCGCGCGAAGGCATGACCATCGTGCCCTTGCGGATGTATTTCAACGACCGCGGCATGGTGAAGCTGAAACTTGGCATCGCCAAGGGCAAGAAGCTGGCAGACAAGCGCGAAACCAGCGCCAAGCGCGACTGGGACCGCCAGAAAGCCCGGCTGTTGAAGCAGGGCGGTTGACGCAGCGTCCGCATGCCGGTCCACCTCACGAAGCGACTATGCAACGGGGGAAGGAAAAGGCAGCATTCCCCCTGCCCTCACCGCGCATTCCGCGCGATCCTGGGGGCGTTGTGATCCGGCCGGAACAACCGGCGGAACAGGAAAAGGTGGGACAATGGAACAGATCATCATCCAGCTGATCTCGGGCGCGCTGGGCGGCAATGCCGCCGGGGCGGCGATGAAGAACCTAAGCCTTGGAACGCTGGGCAATTCGATTGCCGGGATCGTCGGCGGTGGCATCGGCGGGCAGATCCTTGCCGCGCTGGGCGCAGGCGGCGGGGCCGAGGGGCTTGACGTGGCCTCGATCGTGCAAAGCGTGGCAGGCGGCGGTGTCGGCGGTGCGGTGCTGCTGGCCGTGGTCGGTGCGGTCAAGAAAGCAATGGCCAAGTGATCACCCTGCTCTGACCCATGCGAGGGTCGTCAAGGCCCCGGCATCGCCGGGGCCTTTTCCGTTGCAGCGGGACAGAAGCTTCACCTTCTCAACGGCACCGGAAACGTGCAGGATCGGGGCAGGTTGCGGTCTGTCAGGGCCTTTGGTTCCTTGTCTGCCCTTTCGCGGGGCTTGGACGTCCTTGGTAAACGGTGAAGTCTTGAACGGTAAGGATGGTGTCATGATCGAACCCGTCATCCCGTGCCTCTGTGGTGGCCTTGGCGGCCTGCTGATCGGCGTGCTGTTTCCGCGCATCGGCATTGGGCGGCCGGTCGACTTTCTGGCTGGCGTGATCGGTGGGCTGATCGGCGGCAGGATTCTTGCTTCCTTTGGGCTGGCGGATGCCCTGCCCCCCGGACTTGGCACCGGAATGCCCGAGGGGACCCTGGCCCCTCTGGCTCAAGCCATGGCGGCCGGTGCCATCAGCGGTGCGGCGATGCAGGTGCTTGCAGGTCTGGTGCTGAGGATCACGCGGAAATGACCCTGCCCGCCTGAACCGTTCCGCCCGAAGGCCCTTTCCCGGCGGCTTTGCCCTGCCACTGCCCTTGCGCCCCGGCCCCGGCCCGCGCTATGGGCGATCAAGTTGCAGAAGGCCCGCGCGATGACCCCTTCCCCCGCCGACGACCCGAAGACGCTGGTATCGACCGACTGGCTGGCCCGCCATCTGAAGGACCCCGACCTGCGGGTTCTGGATGCCAGCTGGTTTCTGCCCGCCGCTGGCCGCGATGCCGCTGCGGAATACGAGGCCGGACATATCCCCGGTGCCCGGTTCTTCGACATCGACGAGATTTCCGATCAGCGCAGCGCCCTGCCCCATATGGCACCGCCGATCGAAAAGTTCATGTCGCGGATGCGGGCGATGGGGGTGGGCGACGGGCATCAGGTGGTGGTCTATGACGGCACCGGCCTGTTTTCCGCCGCCCGCGTCTGGTGGACCTTCCGCCTGATGGGCAAGACCGATGTGGCGGTGCTGGACGGCGGCTTCCCGAAATGGAAGGCCGAGGGCCGCGAGATCGAAGACCTGCCCCCCGTGGTGCGCGACCGGCACATGACGGTCAGCCGTCAGGCCGGGCTGGTCAAGGATGTGACGCAGGTCGCCCATGCCGCCAAGCTGGGGCTGGCCGAGGTGCTGGACGCGCGGTCCCCCGGCCGTTTCGCGGGCGAAGAGCCGGAACCGCGCGCGGGCCTGCGCGCGGGCCATGTGCCCGGATCGAAGAACATTCCCTATGGCAGCCTGCTGAATGCCGATGGCACGATGAAGGACCCCGCCGCCCTGCGCGCCGTCTTCACCGAAGCGGGCGTGGATCTGACGAAACCCGCCATCACCAGTTGCGGATCGGGCATCACCGCCGCCGTCCTGGCGCTGGCGCTGGAGCGGATCGGCCATCGCAACTGGGCGCTTTATGACGGGTCCTGGGCCGAATGGGGCATGTATGACGATCTGCCGGTTGCCACCGGCCCCGCCTGAACCCTGAGGATGACGACAATGCTGGAAAGCCTGAACCCGCAGCCGCAGGACAAGATCCTGGCGCTGATCGCCCTGTTCCGCGACGACCCGCGCACCGACAAGATCGACCTTGGCGTCGGCGTCTACAAGGATGCAACCGGCCTGACCCCGGTGATGCGCGCCGTGAAGGCCGCCGAGAAGAAACTGTGGGAGGCCGAGACCACCAAGACCTATACCGGCCTTGCCGGTGAACCGGCCTATAGTGCCGCCATGGTGCAGATGATCCTCGGCGACGGCTTTGCCGACCGGGCGGCCTCGGTCGCCACGCCGGGCGGCACGGGCGCCATCCGGCAGGCGCTGGAACTGATCCGCATGGCCAATCCCAAGGCGCGGGTATGGATGAGCAACCCGACCTGGCCGAACCATCCCTCGATCATGAAGTATCTGGGGATGACGGGGGCCGAGTATCGCTATTTCGACCTTGCCACCTCGGGCATCGACTTTGCCGGAATGCTGGCGGACCTTGAGGGTGTTGCTGCGGGCGATGCCGTGCTGCTGCACGGCTGCTGCCACAACCCGACCGGGGCGAACCTGACGCAACCGCAATGGGATCAAGTCATCGCCCTTCTGCAACGCAAGGGGGCGGTGCCCTTCGTCGATCTGGCCTATCAGGGCTTTGGCGACGGGCTGGATGCCGATGCCGAGGCCACCCGCAAGGTGGCGGCGGCTTTCCCCGAGGTTCTGATCGCCGCATCTTGCAGCAAGAACTTCGGCATCTACCGCGAACGGACCGGCATCCTGATCGCGCTGACCAGCGCGGATCGCAAGGCGGTGGTGCAGGGCAACCTCAACTTCCTGAACCGGCAGAACTTCAGCTTCCCGCCCGATCACGGCGCCCGGCTGGTGACGATGATCCTTGAAGATGCCGCCCTGACCGCCGACTGGAAGGCCGAGCTGGAAGAGGTGCGCCAGAACATGCTGGGGCTGCGCAAGCAGCTGGCGGACGAGCTGCGCCGCGCCACCAATTCCGACCGTTTCGACTTTGTGGCGGATCACCGTGGCATGTTCAGCCGCCTTGGTCTGACCGAAGCGCAAGTGACCACCCTGCGTGAAAAGCACGGCATCTATATGGTCGGCGACAGCCGGATCAACATCGCCGGACTGAACGCAAGAACCGTTCCGGTGCTGGCCGCCGCCATCGCACAGGTGATCGGCTGATCCAACCTCATGCTGGCCGTCGTCCTTTCCCTTGCGGCGGCGGCCACATTCGCGGTCTCGGCCCTGCTGATCGACCGCATCACGGGCCGGGTCGGTCCCTTGCAACTGGCGCGCTGGCAGATGGGCATCGGCTTTGTCCTGACCGCCACCGCCATGCTGATCCTTGGCAGCTGGCGCACGATGGGCTGGACACAGTTCCTGTGGCTGACGGGTTCTGCCGCCGCCGGGATCATGCTGGCGACCACCACCTTCATCGCCACCATCCAGCGCATCGGCGCGCGGCTGAATGCGCTGGTCTTCACCCTGTCGGCCCCCTTCGCCGTCGCCCTTGGCTGGGTCTTCCGGGGCGAGACGGTGAATCTGATGCAGGGCGCGGGGGTGGCGCTGATCCTTCTGGGTATCAGTTGCGCCATCCTCGGCCCCGGCAGCCGGGATGATCTGCGCGGCCCGAAGGCATTGGGCACCGGGCTGACGCTTGGCGTCATCACCGCGCTTGGCCAGGCGACCGGCAGCCTGCTGGCCCGCCCCGCGATGGAGGCGGGGGTAGAGCCCTTTGCCGCAATGGCCGTCCGATCCGGTCTTGGTGCGCTGTTCTTCGTCCTCTTGCTGACCATTCCTGCGCTGCGCCCCAAAACGCGGCCCGAACCGCAGGCGCAGCGGCTGATCGGCTGGTCCGCCCTGACAGGCATCTTCGTCGGCATGTCCCTGCTGATGGCGGCGCTGGCGGTGGGCGATGTCGGCATCGTCACCACGCTGTCGTCAACCGCGCCGATCCTGATCCTGCCGATGGTCTGGGCGACCAGCCGCCGCGCCCCGTCAGCGATGGCATGGCTGGGGGCCGCGCTGGCGGTGGCCGGAACCGCGATCATCACGCTGGTCGGCTGAGAACCGTCGGTTTGCGACAAATTGCCCGATTTGTCGCCATACCGCCCATTTCTTGCGCATTGACCCTTCAAGCTGCTCAGGAATTACCCTAACTCCGCCCGGTCGCCTGATTTTCAGGCAAGGAAGGAAGGGCTTTTCATGCAGCTTGACGAGAAACTTGAACCGATTCTGGCGGAAGTGACCCGCCGCAATGCCGGCGAGGCCGAGTTCCATCAGGCCGTGCGCGAAGTGCTGGAAAGCCTGGGCCGGGTCATCGCCAAGCACCCCGACTATGCCGACGACGCCCTGATCGAACGCATCTGCGAACCCGAACGTCAGATCATCTTCCGCGTGCCATGGACCGATGACAAGGGCCAGGTCCGCATCAACCGCGGCTTCCGCGTGCAGTTCAACTCGGCGCTTGGTCCCTACAAGGGCGGCATCCGCTTTCATCCTTCGGTGAATGTCGGGATCATCAAGTTCCTGGGTTTCGAGCAGACCTTCAAGAACGCGCTGACCGGCATGCCCATCGGCGGCGGCAAGGGCGGTTCGGATTTCGACCCCAAGGGCCGGTCCGATGCCGAAATCATGCGCTTCTGCCAAAGCTTCATGACCGAACTGTCGCGCCATCTTGGCGAATACACCGACGTTCCGGCCGGGGACATCGGCGTCGGCGGGCGCGAGATCGGTTTCATGTTCGGCCAATACAAGCGGCTATCGAACCGCTATGAGGCCGGTGTCCTGACCGGCAAGGGCCTGTCCTATGGCGGCTCGCGCGCCCGCAAAGAGGCCACCGGCTACGGAAACACCTATTTCATCGAATCCATGCTGGCGACCAAGGGCCAGACCTTTGACGGCAAACGTGTCGTGGTCTCGGGCTCCGGCAACGTCGCCATCTATTCGATGGAAAAGGTGCAAAGCCTTGGTGGCAAGATCATCGCCTGTTCGGATTCCGCCGGCTATGTGGTGGATGAAAACGGCATCGACCTCGCGCTGGTGAAAGAGATCAAGGAGGTCCGCCGCCAGCGGATCTCGGAATATGCCCGCCTGAAGGGCACCGGGTCGCATTATGTCGAGAAGGGTGCGATCTGGGACGTGCCCTGCGATGTCGCCATGCCCTCGGCCACCCAGAACGAACTGACTGGCAAGGATGCGAAGACGCTGGTGCAGAACGGCGTGGTCGCGGTGGGCGAAGGCGCGAACATGCCCTCCACCCCCGATGCGGTGCGCATCTTCCAGGAGGCGGGTGTCCTCTTCGCCCCCGGCAAGGCGGCGAATGCGGGCGGCGTGGCGACTTCGGCGCTGGAGATGCAGCAGAACGCCAGCCGCGACAGCTGGACGTTTGAACAGACCGAGGCCCGGTTGGCCGTGATCATGCGCAACATCCATGACACCTGTGCCGCGACGGCCGAAGAATACGGCGCGCCGGGCGATTATGTCCTGGGGGCCAATATCGCGGGCTTCGTCCGCGTGGCCGAAGCGATGCGCGCCCTTGGGGTGATCTGACCCTCGTCCTTCGCTGCGCTCGTCGTCGTGACCGCGACGAGAAGCCTGCAGAAAGAAAAGCGGCCCGCAGAGAGATCTGCGGGCCGTTCCGGTTTCATCGGGCCGAAAGGAAGTTCGGCCCGCCGTCGCTTGGTCTCAGGAATGATAGGCCTGTTCGCCATGCGAGGTCAGGTCCAGACCCTCACGCTCGGCATCGACCGGGACGCGCAGGCCGATGACCAGATCGATCAGTTTGTAGAGGATGGCCGAGACCACGCCGCACCAGATCACCGTGATCGCCACGGCAAGGATCTGGGTCCAGACCTGTGCGCCCATGGTCACACCCTCGGCATAGCCCTGCCCGCCGAAGCTGGCCGAGGCGAAGATGCCGGTGCCGATGGCGCCGATGATGCCGGCGACGCCGTGGATGCCGAAGACATCAAGGCTGTCGTCATAACCGGCCTTTTTCTTGACCACGGCAACGAAGTAATAGGCGATCAGCGAGGCGATGGCACCAAGGACGATGGCTCCGACCGGACCGACCGCGCCGGCAGCCGGCGTCACCGCAACCAGACCGGCGATGATCCCCGATGCCGCGCCCAGAGCGGACGCTTTGCCGCGCAGCAGTTTCTCGGCCAGAAGCCAGGCCACCGTCGCACCGGCGGTTGCGGTGAAGGTGTTGATCACGGCCAGCGTCGCCAGCGTGCCTGCCCCAAGGGCCGAGCCTGCGTTGAAGCCGAACCAGCCGACCCACAGCATCCCCGCACCGGTCACTGCCAGGGGCAGCGAATGGGGCGCCATGTTGTCCTTGCCATAGCCGGTCCGCTTGCCCAAGAGGATGGCACCGACAAGGCCCGCGATCCCGGCGTTGATGTGAACCACCGTGCCGCCGGCAAAGTCCAGAACACCCCAGCCGAAGAACAGGCCGTTGGCATCCCATGCCATATGGGCGATGGGGAAATAGACGAAAGTCACCCAGAGGACCGAGAAGGCCAGAACCGCGCCGAACTTGATGCGTTCCGCGAAGGCGCCGACGATCAGCGCGGGGGTGATGGCCGCAAAGGTCATCTGGAAGGCGATGAACAGGTATTCCGGGATGGTGCCGGATTCCGATGTGGCGGTGACACCCGACAGGAAGAGCTTGCCGAAGCCGCCGAAATAGGGGCTTTCCGACCCGCCGAAGGCGAAGGAATAGCCGTAGACCACCCAGACGATCATGATGGTCGAGGCGACGGCCGTGACCTGCACCAGCACGGAAAGCATGTTCTTGGCGCGCACAAGCCCGCCGTAGAACAGCGCCAGTCCCGGCAGGATCATGAACATGACCAGGACGGTCGCCACGATCATCCAGGCGGTATCGCCGCTGTCCAGGTTCGAGACCGGAGCAGCCTCGACCACTTCGGTCACAGTTTCGGTGGTTTCCTGCGCCCAGGCCGGCAGGCTGGCCAGAAGCGATGCGGCACCCGCCGCAAGGCCTGCAATTTTCGGATTGGTGTTCATTTTTCTGATGTCCCCTCTTCCCCGGCCGTTACAGCGCGTCGTCATCGGTTTCGCCGGTGCGCACCCGCACGGCATGTTCAACGTCGAGAACGAAAATCTTTCCGTCGCCGATCTTGTCGGTCTTGGCGGTGGTGCGGATGGTGGTCACGACCTGATCGGCCAGGCTGTCGGCTACCACGATCTCAAGCCGGACCTTCGGCACGAAATTCACGGCATATTCGGCCCCGCGATAGATTTCGGTATGGCCGGATTGAGAGCCGAAGCCCTTGATTTCCGTCACCATCATGCCGCGCACGCCAATCGTGGTCAGCGCTTCGCGGACCTCGTCCAGCTTGAACGGCTTGATTGCTGCGATGATGAGTTTCACGTCCTTCCCCTTCTTGTGGCAGGGGCCCGGGGTTGGGCCCTTGGGCAGGATGAGGCGGCAGTTTGCAGTTGCAGCACAAGAAAACCGCGGCGGTTTCGCGCCTGCGATCCGCAAAAATTGCACAAATTTTGCACAAGCCACGGGTTACGCCCGTTTATTGGGCGATCAGTGATCCGAATCGCCCAAGGGCGCGGGGCTTTGCCCAATCCGCCGCGTGGTCTTCGCTTCGCGACAAAAGCAGGCTATGGTCCAGAGAAATCAGATCGCGCCGTTCAGGCGGACGGGTATCGGGCGGGCATTCGATGGTAACGAGCAAGGGCGGCAAGGGTCCGCTGGTGGCAGACAGACGCTATGCACGGGGGGCGACGACGGCCCAGCCCGCCCGCAAGGCGGTGCCGCCAAAACCTCCGCGCAAGCCGCAGCGCCCGCGGCGGCGGCACGGGCTGATCGTCGGGACGATCCTGTTCTTCTGGCGGATGATCTGGTCGGTGCTGTGGCGTGTCACCGCCGTCGGCGCGCTGATCCTTGGCGCGATCGTTATGTATTTCTATGCCCAGTTGCCGCCTCTGACCGATCTTCTGGATGGCCGTGCCCGCGGTTCCGTCACAATGCTGGACCGCAGCGGCGAGGTCTTTGCCTGGCGGGGCGAAACCTTCGGCGGCCAGATCACGGCCGATACCGTATCGAAATACCTGCATGACGCCGTGGTCGCGACCGAGGACAAGCGGTTCTACTGGCACATGGGCATCAGCCCGCGCGGCATCGCCAGCGCCATCCGCATCAACCTGGCCGAAGGCCGGGGGGCCTTTGAAGGCAACGGCGGGTCGACCATCACGCAGCAGGTGGCCAAGCTTCTGTGCCTTGGCGTGCAATGGGATCCCGCCGTCTGGAAGACCGAAGCCGATTACGAAAAGGACTGCCGGTCGGGCGGGATGTGGCGCAAGCTGAAGGAAGTTCCGTTCTCGATGGCGATGGAGCTGAAATACTCCAAGGAAGACATCCTGACGATCTACTTCAACCGCGCCTATCTGGGTGCGGGTGCGCGCGGCTTCGAAGCCGCCTCGCAACGCTATTTCGGCAAGTCCGCCGCCAATGTGGACCCGGCCGAGGCGGCGATGCTGGCCGGTCTTCTGAAGGCCCCGTCCACCTATGCCCCCACCGGCAACATGCAGCGCGCCCGCGACCGGGCGGCCGTGGTGATCGGGCTGATGGAGGAACAGGGCTATCTGACCAAGGCCGAGGCCGACGAAGCGCGCACCAACCCCGCCCAGCTGTCAAAGAATGCCCGTCAGAAGATGGGCGGCTTCTTCGCCGATTGGGTGATGGAGACGACACCGGATTATCTGGCCCGCGACACCACAGAAGATGTGATCATCGAAACCACACTGGACCAGCACATCCAGACCCAGGCCGAAGAAGCACTGGCCTGGGTGTTCGAGAACAAGGTGAAGGCCGGGTCCAAGGCCCAGGCCGCCATCGTGGTGATGAGCGCGGATGGCGCCGTGCGCGCCATGGTCGGCGGGCGCGATCTGCCGCAGGCGGGGGATTTCAACCGCGCAACGCAGGCCCTGCGCCAGACCGGATCGGCCTTCAAGCCGTTCATCTACGCCGTGGCCATGGATCTTGGCTACAGCCCGCTGGACTATGTCGATGACAGCCCATGGTCGATCAACGTTCCGGGCTCGGGCCTCTATGAGCCCAAGAATTACGACGGCAAGTTCAAGGGCATGATCACGCTGACCCAAGCTCTTGCCGAAAGCCGCAACATCCCGGCGGTGAAGATACAGGAACTGGTCGGCCGCGATCTGGTGAAAACGGTGGCGACGCAATTCGGCGTGGCGCAGAACCTGGCCGATGGCCCGGCGCTGGCGCTGGGGGCATCGGAATCGACGCTGATCGAGATGACGGGGGCCTATGCCGGCATCCTGAACGGCGGCTCGGCGGTGGTGCCCTATGGCCTGGTGGCGCTGCGGTTGCAGCATGAAAACGAACCCCTGTTCGGGCAAGGCGGCGGCATCGGCGAACGGGTGATCCGCGAAGAGGCGGCCCATGCGCTGATCTACATGATGACGCAGGTGGTCGAGACGGGAACCGGCACGCGCGCGCGGCTGGACGGGCGCGAGGTGGCGGGCAAGACCGGCACCACCAATTCCGCCCGCGACGCCTGGTTCGTGGGCTTCACCGCCGATTATGTGGTGGGCGTCTGGCTGGGCTATGACGACAACACCCCGCTGACAGGCGTCACCGGCGGCGGCCTTCCGGCGGAAATCTGGCATGAGGTGATGGCCCGTGTCAGCGAGGGAACCGAGGCGAAACCGCTGCCCAAGGCGATCCCGCCCAGCACCTTCTCGCCCCCGCCCGAGGCCTATACCGGCCCCTATAACCCGAATGATTTCGTCCAGCCCGAGGATGTGCCCTATTTCGACGGCTCGAACCCCAACCAGCCGGGGATGACCGAGGATGACCTGGCCGAGCAGATCCTGAACGAGGTTCTGGGGCAGGGCAACTGACAGCCCCGATCCCGGATTTCCGCCGCAGCCCCTGGCCCGGACCGCGCTGCCTCCGACGGGGATATTTTCCTTCTGAAAGAGGCCCCTCTTTCAGAACCCAAATATCTCAAGGGGAGTCCGCATCAGCGGACGGGGGCAGCGCCCCCTTGCGGCGTCAGCTTTTCTTCAGGTCCTCGATCAGCGCGTCGATGTCGCCCTTGCGCTTGTCCAGCATCGCGCCGATTTCGGTGCGCTCGGACGCCAGCATGTTGACGCCTTCGATGATGATGTTGAAGAACAGGCTTTTCCCGGCCTTGTCCGACACATGCCAGCGCACTTCGAACGGGCTTTCCCCCTTCAGATGCGCGGTCGAGATCACCTCGAAATAGCTTTTCAGCGGATGCGCATCGGTCACTTCGATCCGCCCGCCGATAAATTCGCGGAAGCGGCGACCGTATTTGCGGCTGATATAGACCTGGAACGCCTTGGTGAAGGCTTTCATCTGCGCGTCCGATGCCGAGCGCGCCGCCACGCCCAGGGCGGACCGCGCGATCGTCGGCACGTCGGCATAGCGGGCGAACAGCTTTTCGAAATCGCCCAGCATGGCGCTTTCCGACTTGCCCGAGGCGATGACCTTGTTGATGTCGCCCACGGCCTTGTCGATCAGCGCCCGCGCCTGATCTGTGTTCAGGGCCGCCGCAGGCAGGGCGGTCAGGGCAAGCCCGGCCCCAAGGCCAAGGCCGAAGGTCCGGCGGGAAATCAGAAGATCACTCGGCATCTCAGTCCTCATAGGGGTCGATGAAACCATCCTCCGCAGCGGCCCCCCCGCCCTCTGCGGCCGTTCCGCGCGACAGTTCGAACCGGCGGTTCTGCAGATACAGCAGCCGCGCCTGCGCATAACTGTCGGCACTGTCATATAGGACGGAATCCACCGTGTTGGAATAACGGTCCCGATCACGCAATCGTGCAAGGATCTTGGCAACGGTCGCCGCCGTCGCATCCTTGCCCTTGGCCACCCGGTTCACCGGATTCAGCGCCAGATCCACGGCCAATCCCACCGCATCGCGCGCGGTCGACGGGCCAAATCCCGGCAGTTCGACATAGGGCCCTTCGCCCACGCCCCAGACGTGCAGCGTTTCGCCGAAATCGGTGGACCGTTCCGGGATACCGGCCTCGGTCGCCACATCCAGCAGCCCCCCGATCCCGAAGACCACATTCACGCCGAAGCGCAGAAAATTCGAGGTGGCATCATGCAGGTTGCCCTGCAACAGGTCATTCGCCACATCGCCCGGCAGATCCAGCGTGGCGGCCACGTTCGACACGCCCTGCCGCAGCGGATCGGGCACCACGCCATAGGCCTGCGCACCGGGGCGCAGGATGACCGTATCCAGCCCCTTGTTCAGCCCGTGCACGGCGCGGTTCATCGGTTCCAGCGGATCATTGATGCCGCTTGCCTGCGGGGCGGGGCCGCAGGCCTGCAACAGCAGCGCCAGTGCAACGGGTGCAAGCGCGCCGCGCTGCCCGGCAGAAATAAATGGAAAATTCACCGCCTTCTCCCTAACGTCCCGCACGACCGGCACACCGGCCACAGACCGGAAACGCGGCATATCGCCTCGGTTTTCCATACCGGCAGGGCTGTGCCAAGACAACCGTCCTTGCCACGACCGGGGCAGCGGCGGCAAGAAGCGGCCTGAGCATTGCGCCGGGGTTGCGGAACGGGCAGAATCAGGCCCAACAAAGGATGCGGCAGGCCATGAGCGGCAAACAGGACATCCGGGCGGGCCAGCAAGAGCTTGTCTCGATCCGGCAGAGGTCGCGTCATGCGCTGGTGGCGGCCTTCGTGTTTTCGGTCTTCGTCAATCTGCTGATGCTGACCTCGCCGCTCTACATGTTGCAGATCTATGACCGGGTGCTGATCTCGCGGTCGGAAGCCACGCTGCTGGCGCTGTCGGCGCTGGCGGCCTTTCTGTTTCTGACCATGGGGGTGCTGGACCATGCCCGAAACCGCGTCATGGCGCGGGTAGGCGCGCGGTTGCAGGCCGATCTTGACCGTCGCGTGCTGTCGGCCGCCTTCCGCCGCCTGACGGTCGCGCCGCAGGATCTGAACGCGCATACCGCCCAGCGCGATCTGGAAACCCTGTCGCGGGTCTGGAATTCGCCCGCCCTGATGGCGCTGTTCGATCTCCCCTGGACACCGGTCTTCGCCGCCGCGCTGTTCATCTTCCACCCCTGGCTGGGCTGGACGGCCATCGCCGGGATGGTGGTGCTGATCCTTGTCACGCTGATGAACCAGCGCGCCAGCGAAGCCGCACTGCTGGAGGCGGTTTCCCTTGGCCAGCGCGCCGACCGGCAGGCCGACAACCTGAAATCCGAATCCGAACTGGTGCGCGCGCTTGGCATGACCGGGGCCGCCTTTGACCGCTGGCAGGCGCTGCGCGGGCGGGCGTCGGAAAGATCTCTGGCCGCGACCGATACGGCGGGGGCGTTCAGCGTCACCACCCGGACGTTCCGGCTGTTCCTGCAATCGGCCATCCTCGGCATCGGGGCCTGGCTGGTGCTGCGCGGAGAGCTGTCGGCCGGGGCGATGATCGCCGGGTCGATCCTGATGGGCCGCGCCCTGCAACCGATCGAGGTGACGGTGGGCCAATGGTCCACGCTGACCCGCGCCCGTCAGGCCCGCCAGCGGCTTGAGACGCTGCTGGCGCAGGTTCCCCCCGAACAGCCGCGCACAAGATTGCCCCGGCCTGCCGCCCGGCTGGAGGTGCGCAACCTGACGCTGACCATCCCCGGCGAGGCCAGGCCGGTGCTGCGCAACCTGTCCTTCACGCTGGAACCGGGGCAGGCGCTGGGGGTGATCGGGCCGTCCGGCTCGGGCAAATCCTCGCTGGCGCGGGCGCTGATCGGGGTCTGGCCCCCCGCGGCGGGCCAGGTCCGGCTGGATGGGGCCACGCTGGACCAGTACGATCCCGATCAGCTTGGGCGCTACATCGGCTATCTGCCGCAGCGTGTGACGCTGTTCGATGGCAGCATTGCCGCCAATATCTCGCGTCTCGACCAGAACGCCGATGCCGATGCCATCGTCGCCGCCGCCCAGGCCGCCGCCGCGCATGACCTGATCAAGGCGATGCCGCAGGGCTATGATACCGAAGTGGCCACCATGGGCGGCCGGCTGTCCGGCGGGCAGGTGCAGCGCGTCGGACTGGCGCGGGCGCTTTATGGCGATCCGGTGTTTCTGGTGCTGGACGAACCGAATTCCAGCCTGGACAACGACGGGTCTATGGCGCTGAACCAGTCGATCCGCCGCGCCAAGGAAAGCGGCCGTTCGGTGCTGATCATGGCCCACCGCCCGGCCGCCATTCAGGAATGCGACCTGCTGCTTGTGCTGGCCGATGGGGCCGCCGCCGCCTTTGGCCCACGCGACAAGGTTCTGCGCGAGATGGTCAAGAATGCCGGCGACATCGCCCGCGCCGTGACCCCCGGAGGTGTGGCATGACCGCCCCCTCTGACCGCCCCGCCCGCCCGTTCTGGTCTGTCCGTGGCCCGGTCCTTCTTGGCCTTGTGACGCTGGCGCTGCTTCTGGGCGGTTTCGGGGCCTGGGCAACAATGACCCGGCTTTCAGGGGCCATCGTCGCCCCCGGCCGCATCGAGGTGGAGTTGAACCGTCAGGTCGTCCAGCATCCCGATGGCGGCGTGGTGGCCGAAATCGACGTGATCGAAGGGGCTGCCGTCACCGCAGGCGATGTGCTGATCCGGCTGGACGGCACGCTGCTGCGATCGGAACGCGCCATCACGCTGGGTCAGTTGCATGAGCTTGTCGCCCGCCGTGCCCGCCTGACGGCCGAACGGAACGGCGAACCCGCCCCGGTCTTTCCCGCCGATCTGGCCGCCCTTGTCGGCACCGATCCCGCCGTGGATGAGCTGCTGGACGGTCAGGTGCGGCTGTTCGCGGCCCGGCTGGACACCTTCACCACCACCAACGAACAGCTGCGCCGCCGCATCGGCCAGATCGGATCGCAGATCGAAGGGGTGGATGCCCAGAAAGCCGCACTCGACACCCAGCTTGGCCTGATCCAGACCGAATTGCACAACCAGCAGGCCCTGCTGGAAAAGGGTCTGGCCCAGGCGTCGACCGTGCTGTCGCTGGAACGCGAACAGGCGCGGTTGCAGGGCTTGCAGGGCGAATTGACCGCCAGCCGCGCCCAGGCCGAAGGCCGCATCACCGAGATCGAGCTTGAGATCAGCCGCCTTGCCAGCGCCCGCATCGAGGATGCCGAGAACGAATTGCGCGAGATCGGCCCCGCTCTCATGGAACTGGCCGAACGGTTGCGGGCGGTGGACGAACGGATTTCCCGGCTGGACCTGCGCGCCCCGGTTTCGGGCGTGGTGCTGGGCCTTGCCGTCACCACGCCGCGCGCGGTGATCCGGGCCGCAGATCCGGTGCTGTATATCGTGCCTCAGGATCGCCCGCTGGTGATCGCCACCCAGGTGGCCCCCATCCACATCGACCAGATCCATGTCGGCCAGCCGGTCGAACTGGTGTTCTCGGCCTTTTCCAGCCGCACCACGCCGCATCTGAAAGGCAAGGTTTCGGTGATTTCCGCCGATGCCTTTACCGATCAGAAGACGATGGCGTCGTTCTACCGGGCTGAAATCGTGCTTGACGATGGCGAAATCGCCAAGCTGGAAGATCAGACCCTGCTGCCCGGCATGCCGGTCGAGGCATTCATCCAGACCGAAGCCCAGACCCCGCTGGCCTATCTGCTGAAGCCGTTCACCGATTACTTCTCGCGCGCGTTCCGGGAAAGCTGAGGTCCAGGAAACCGAAGTCCGGGGTCCGGCGCGAATCCGGCCGCCCTGCCGGGCGGACGGAAGCCCTACAGCATCCCCGGCACCACCTGATCCGGCGGGCGGTGGCCGTCGGCAAAGGTCTTGATGTTGATGATCACCTTTTCGCCCATCTCCACCCGGCCCTCGATCGTGGCCGATCCCATATGCGGCAGCAGCACCACATTGGGCACTTCGCGCAGGCGGGGGTTGATCTCGGTGCCGTGTTCATAGACGTCCAGTCCGGCCCCGGCCAGTTCGCCCGACCGCAGCGCGCGGGTCAGCGCATTCTCGTCGATCACCTCGCCGCGCGAGGTGTTCACCACCACCGCCGTGGGTTTCATCAGCTTCAGCCGCCGCGCGTTCAGCAGGTGAAAGGTCGACGGCGTATGCGGGCAGTTGATGGAAACGATATCCATCCGCGCCAGCATCTGATCCAGGCTTTCCCACCAGGTCGCCTCCAGCTCCGCCTCCACTTCGGGCCGGTGGCGGCGCCGGTTGTGGTAATGCACCTGGCAGCCGAAGGCGCGGGCGCGGCGCGCAACGGCCATGCCGATCCGCCCCATGCCCAGGATGCCCAGCCGCTTGCCCGCCATCCGGTGCCCCAGAAAGGCCGTCGGCGACCAGCCTTCCCATTTGCCCGCCTGCATGGTGGCCAGACCTTCGGGAATCCGCCGGGTCGCCGCCATGATCAGCGCCATCACCATGTCGGCGGTATCCTCTGTCACCACGCCCGGCGTGTTCGACACCAGGATGCCCCGGCTGCGGGCGGTGGCCACGTCGATATGATCCACCCCCGCGCCGTAATTGGCGATCAGTTTCAGCCGCTCGCCCGCCTGCGCGATCAGGCCCGCGTCGATGCTGTCGGTGATCGTGGGCACCAGCACATCGGCCCGCGCCATCGCGGCGGCCAGCTCCTCGCGGCTCATCTTGGTATCCGGGTCGCGCAGTTCGACATCGAACAGCTCTTTCATCCGGGTCTCGACAGCCTCGGGCAAGCGTCGCGTCACGACAACACTCAGGCGCTGGTTTGGCATGGGTCCTCCGCCGGGTCTTCCAAATCGGTTGGTGCTGCGGCAGAGTGGCGGGAAGCGGGGCGGTTCACAAGCCCCGGCAGTGATGGCAGCAGCAAGACGACAGGACCTTGCAGGCGCGGGGCGCGTGCGGCGGGTCCGAAAGGGCGGCAGGATGAATATGCGCGGGATGGCGGCAGCTTTGGCGATTGCGCTGGGCTTTGGCACGGGCGCAGCCCCTGCGCAGGAGGCCGGACCCGACATCCAGCCCGAGACCCTGGGCGAGGCCATCGGCCCGATTGCCGATGTGGTGCCGGTTTCAAAGACGGACGTTTCAAAGACGGACAAGGCCGCCAAAGACTGCAAGCCGGGCTTTGGCTGCGTCACCAACCTGCCCCTGCCGCGCTATGTCAGCCTGAAGGGCGACGAGGGCAATGCCCGCCGCGGCCCCGGCCTGACCCATCGCATCGACTGGGTGTTCACCCGCCCCGGCATGCCACTGAAGATCACCGCCGAATTCGACAACTGGCGCCGGGTCGAGGATCAGGACGGCGCGGGCGGCTGGGTGCATTACGCGCTGTTGTCAGGTGTGCGCTCGGTCGTCGTGACGCTGGACATGGCAGAGCTGCGCGCATCGCCGGACGACCGGTCCGCCGTGGTGGCCCAGGCTGAAATGGGGGTGATCGGCCGGGTGCAGGAATGCAGCCCGACCTGGTGCCGCATCCAGGCGGGCGGCGAACGCGGCTGGGTGATGAAATCGGCGCTATGGGGCGTGGGCGCGGACGAGATCGTCGAATAGCGCGGCCTTGCCCTGCGCTGCGGCTGGCGGTAGCGCTGGCCCGAAACGCGGAGACGGCGATGACGGACCATGACACGAAACTGACGCTGACGGCAGGGCTGGCCTCGGTCGCGGTCTCCTCCACGCTGGTCGGGCTGAAGCTCTGGGCGATGTCTGCGACCGGGGCGCTGTCGATCGCGGCCTCGCTGGCCGATTCCGCACTGGATCTGATGATGAGCCTCGGGGCTGCCGCCGCGTTGATCTATGCGGCACGACCGGCGGACGAGGATCATGCCTTCGGCCATTCCTCGGCCGAGGATCTGGCGGCCTTGGCACAGGCGCTGTTCATCACCGCATCGGCACTGCTGATCGGCTGGACGGCGGGGATGCGGCTGACCGCCCCCGCCACGCCCGAATTGGCGCAGGAAGGCTTGGGGATGGCGGTGATGGCGGCCTCCCTCGCGCTGACTCTGGCGCTGGTCTGGTGGCAGGGCCGGGTGGCGCGCGCCACTGGCAGCCGCGTGGTGGCGGCGGATCGCCTGCATTATCTTGGCGATCTTCTGCCGGGACTCGGGGCGATCGTCGCGCTCTGGGTCTCGGCCCGCTGGGGCCTGGTCAATGTCGATGCCTGGGTGGCGCTGGCGGCATCGGCCGTGATGCTTTACGGCGCGGCCCATGTCGGCAAGGGGGCCTGGGATGCGCTGATGGACCGCCGCGCCGATCCGGCTGTGATCGAGGGGATTGCCGCCATCGCCCACGGCTGGCCCGGCGTGCATGGCTTTCACGATCTCAAGACCCGCACCGCCGGGCGTCGCATCTTCGTCAATCTGCATATCGAACTGGACGGCGACCAGCCCCTGCGCGAAGCGCATGACATCGGTGCCGCGCTGCGCCAGGCGATCCTCAGGACCTATCCGCAAACCGATGTGATCATTCACAAGGATGTGGCCCCAAAAGGCGGCAGGCCGGGCAGCTGAACCAGCCGGTTTCCAGCGGAGCGCCTTGCGGCGCGAATCTTTCATCTCGTCGTCGGGCTTCGCCTCCTCCTCGGGGGATGAGGGGCCTTGCCCCTCAAACTCCCCAGGATATTTGCTGAAGGGAAAGAGGAAGCATCCCGGCTTTCCCTTCCTGAAATATCCCCGCCGGAGGTGCGAGCGGGCTGCGCCACCGGTTCGAGCAGACCGCGAGCTGCAAACTTGCGCCGCAAGGCGCTCATTCCGATTGCAGCCCCTTGCGTCAGCGCGTGCCGTATCGGATTATGCATCTGTATAACAACCGGCTCCACCATGAAACCCGACCGCCGCCCCTATCGCCGCGAAAGCGAGGATCACCGCCGCGAGGCGCTGATTCATGCCACGCAGTCGCTGGTGGCCGAGGGTGGGCCTCGGGCCGCCACCGTGCGCGCGATTGCCGAACGGGCGGGGGTCACGCCCGGATTGATCCGGCATTACTTCGGCTCGAAGGACGATCTGTCGCGTGCGGCCTATCGGACGCTGATCGACGGGATGACCGACAAGGGCAGTGATGCGCTGATGGGGGCCGGGGCCAATGCGGCCGAGCGGCTGGCCGTCTTCATCGCGGCATCCCTGCGGCCGCCGGTGGTGGATGCGGGGGCGGTGGGCCTCTGGGCCGGTTATCTGCACACGGTCCAGGCCGATCCTGCCCTGCTGGCGCTGCATGAGAAGGGTTATTTGCGCTACCGCGACATGTTGCAGGGGCTGATCGCCGATCTGGACCGTCCCGGCGCGACCCCTGCCCGGCTGCGGCAGGAGGCCATTGCTTGCAATGCGGTGATCGACGGACTTTGGCTTGAGGGCGGCGTGTTGCCGCACGGGTTTGCCGCCGGAGAGCTGGTGCGCATCGGGCTGACCTCGGTCGGGGCCATTCTGGGCGTCGATCTGACCGCCCATGCGATGTTCATCCCCGAACTCGGGCTGGCCAGTGCCGAGCGCCCCCACGAGAGGACAGAAGGAACCGATCCATGAGATATGCAAGCGTCACCGGTCGGCTGTCGGGACTTGGCTCTGCCAAATGGGAGGTTCACACCCGCGCCCGTGCCGCCAGGGCCGAGGGCCGTCAGGTGATCGAACTGACCATCGGCGAGCCGGATGTGCCGACCCCGCCCGAGATGATCGCCGAATCCGCCCGCGCCATGGCGGCCGGCCGCACCGGATATTCCAATGGGAGGGGGGAGCCGCTGGCCGTTGCGGCGATTGCCCGGCGCTATGCTGCCCGGCGCGGCCGTCCCATCGGAACCGATCAGGTGATCTGTCTGCCCGGCACCCAGACCTGTCTTTACGCCGCCTTCCGCACGCTTCTGGAACCTGGCAACGAGGTGCTGGTCGGCGACCCGATGTATGCCACCTATGAAGGGCTGATCGCCCAGACCGGGGCCGTCATGGTGCCGGTGCCGCTGCGGGCCGGGAACGGGTTCCGCATGGATCCGGCCGATGTTGCCGCCCGGATCACCTCGCGCAGCCGCATCCTGTTCCTGAACAGCCCGCACAATCCCACCGGGGCGGTGCTGCGCCGCGACGACATTGCCGCGCTGGGGCGCATCGCCTGCGACCATGACCTGTGGATCGTCGCCGACGAGGTCTATGAAGAGCTGGTCTTTCCCGGCGTGCCCTTTGCCTCGCCGCTGGATCTGCCCGAGCTGGCCGAACGCACGGTGGTCGCCTGTTCGATCTCGAAATCCCATGCCGCGCCCGGTTTCCGGTCGGGCTGGGTCGTTGGCCCGGCGGAGTTCACCGCGCGCCTGTTGCCGCTGTCCGAAACCATGCTGTTCGGCAGCCAGCCCTTCATTGCCGACATGACGGCCCTTGCCGTTTCAGCCCCGTCCCCCGTGGCCTCCGGGATGGCCGAACGCTTTGCCCGCCGCGCAGATCTGCTGGTGCGGCGGCTGGATGGCGTGGCGGGCCTGCGGGTCCACCGGCCCGAAGCGGGAATGTTCGCGCTGGTCGACGTGCGGGCAACCGGGCTTTCGGGCCTTGATTTCGCGCTGGGGCTGCTGGCCGATCAGGATGTGGCGGTGATGCCGGGCGAAAGTTTCGGCGAAGGCCTGCACGGCTGGCTGCGGCTGTCCCTGACGGTCGAGGATGCGCTGATCGACAAGGCAGCGGAACGGATCGCCGCCCATGCGGCACGGCAAAGGGGGAATGCGGCATGACAACGGTCGGCGAACGTCTGGTTCAGGGCTTGGCGGCGCGCGGGGTCGAGGTGGTCTTCGGCATTCCCGGCGTCCATACGATCGAGCTGTATCGCGGCCTTGCCTCGGGGCAGATCCGCCATGTCACGCCGCGCCATGAACAGGGCGCGGGGTTCATGGCCGATGGCTATGCCCGCGTCACCGGCCGGCCCGGCGTGGCCTTTGTCATTACCGGACCCGGCCTCACCAACACCCTGACGGCCATGGCACAGGCCGCAGCAGACAGCATCCCAATGCTGGTGATCTCGGGCGTCAACCGCCGGGCCAGTCTTGGCAAGGGTCTGGGCCTTCTGCACGAACTGCCCGATCAGGCCGCCATGGTCCGTGCGCTTTGCCATACCGAGCGGCTGGACGATCCGGCCCAGCTTGGGCCCGTCCTTGACCGCGCCTTCGCCGCGATGCTGGGCGGCCGTCCCGGCCCCGCGCATATCGAGATTCCGACCGATGTGATGGGCCTGCCCTGCCCCGAACTGGCGGCCCCTGCGGCCCTGCCCGCCCCCCCGAGGATTGCGCCGCAGGCGCTGGACGAGGCCGCCGCCCGCCTGAATGCCGCGCAGCGGCCCGTCCTTTTGATCGGGGGCGGTGCGCGCTGGTCCGGCGACGCGGTGCAATCCCTTGCCGAGACGCTGGACGCCCCGGTCATCCAGACCTCGAATGCCCGCGGCCTGATGCATGGCCACCCGCTGACCGTCGCGGCTTCGGCCAGTCTTGCCGCCACCCGCGCGCTGATCCGCGAGGCCGACGCCGTCCTTGCCCTTGGCACCGAACTGGGACCGACCGATTACGACATGTATGTCAACGGCCAGCTGCCCGACCTGTCAGGCATGATCCGGGTGGACATCTGCGCCGACCAGCTGGCGCGCCACCCGGCATGGCTGAGCATCCGCGCCGATGCCGGGGCCTTCGCCTCCGCCCTGCTGCCGATGCTGACGCCCCGCATGGGCGATGCGGCCGCCCGCGCCGCCAGGGCCCGCGCCGCCGCCCGCGCCGAACTGGCCGATCTGCATCCCTCGATGCCCGATCAGCTGGCGATGGTCGAGGCGGTCCGCGATGCCCTGCCCGGCTGCCTGATCGTCGGCGACAGCACCCAGCCGGTCTATGCCGCCAATCTCTGCTACGATCACGACCGCCCGCAGGGCTGGTTCAACGCCGCCACCGGCTATGGCGCGCTTGGCTTCGGCCCTGGGGCTGCCATTGGTGCGGCCGTCGCAACCGGCGCGCATGTCACCTGCCTGATCGGCGACGGCGGGCTGGGCTTCGATCCGGCCGAACTGCGGGTGGCGGTGGACGAAGCCCTGCCGATCACCTTCCTTGTCTGGAACAACGCGGCCTTCCGCGAGATTGCCGAGGCGATGATCTCGGCCCAGACAAGGGTGATCGGCTGTTCGCCCAGCCCCTTCGACATGGGCCATTTCGCCGCCGCCTGCAGCCTGCCCTTCACCCGCGTGGCCCAGGACCCGCAGGCGCTGGCCGAGGCGCTGCGCCAGCCGATGACAGGCCCAAGGCTGATCGAGGTGCAGGCCCGCTAGGCGCGCGGGGCCTTGCGCCCCGCCACCGTCGCCATGACGGGGGCCAGCACCAGGATCAAGAGCAGCATCGCCGAGGCAAAGACAAAAGCGAAGCGCAGCCCGAAGGTCCCCGCAACAAAGCCCAGCATCGGCGGGCCGAAGAAATAGCCGAAATAGCCCAGCAGCGTGGCGCGGGCCACGGCGCGGGCACGCGCCTCGTCCGGTCCCAGGCGACCCACCAGCGAAAAGGCCGTGGGAGCAATGACCGAAGAGCCGATCCCCATCACGATGAACCCGGCATAGGCCATCGCGGGCGACACCGCCGTTGCGGCAATCAGCGCCCCGCAGGCCGAGACGACTGCCCCGCATTTCAACAGCAGGAACGGCCCGATCCGCCCCGCCAGTCCCTGCCCCGCCAGCCGCGCGAAGCCCATGGTCAGCGCAATCGCGGCAGGTCCCATCGCGCCCTGCTGCGGGCTGCCGCCCAGGGTCTGTTCGATATGCAGCGCCGACCAGTTCTCGGCGGCATTCTCGGTCAGGAAGGCCACCAGAACCATCGCCCCGCCGATCACCGGCACCAGACCGAGACCGCCCCCCGCCACCCCCTTCGGGGCGCGCAGGCCGGTGATCGTTCCATCGCGCTCGATCGTCATCAGCGCGGTTAGCAGCGCCACCGCTGCCATCGCCCCCATCACCGCACCCGGCGGCCATTCCATTCCGCGCAGAACGCCGGTGGCAACCGCCCCCCCGGCATAGCCGAAGGAATAGGCGGCATGCGACAGGTTCATCAGATGCAGCCCGCGCTCATGCTCGATCTGCGCCGTGCGGGCGTTCATCAGCACATCCGTCAGGCCGGTCGCCGCCCCGCAGGCCATCATGGCCAGCGGGAACAGCAGGACCGACGCCGCCTGCCCCGGCAGGGCGAAGGCCAGCGCCATCAGTATCGCCGCCACCGGCAGGGCCACCCGGCCCAGCGCCGCCCCGATGGCCGGGGCAAGGAGCATTGCGGTGACGGCGGCGATCGGGGTGAACAGGATCAACAGACCCAGCCGCGCCTCGTCCACACCCAGCATGGATTTCAGATCGGGCAGAACGGCGGCAAACGTGCCCCAGACCACGCCCATGGCAGCAAAGGCCGCGACCGCCGGGCGCGCCGCCCGCAGGGTGGACAGGATGGACATGGAACCTCCGCTCTTGCCCGACCCCTAACCCACCCGCCGCGCCGGCACCATCCCGCCCGCGACATCCGCCATCGCCTCGGGGCCGGCCGGTCTTCCCGTCCGGCGCGGCGGATGCCTCCGGCGGGGATATTTCAGGAAGGGAAAGCCCGGCCTCACCCGCTTTCCCTTCCTGAAATATCCTCTGGGGTATGCCCGCGGTTTCGCCATCGGTTCGAGAAACCGATGGCATGGGGGGCGAAGCGCCCCCAACTGCGACAGCGGCCGTAAGACTGTACCGTCGGCCCCCCGCAACAAACAATGTGGCGGCAGCCGCTCCGCCTGACAGCCGACGATTTCCCCTTTTCCCGGCGGCCGATCCCCGCTATAGGCCCCCGGTCGCGCCATGCACCCTTGGAGGATGGCGGATATACATATGGAGAATGACTATGGCTCGTGAGATCCCCGATCTTCAGGCTGTGGTGCGGACGGGGACAGGCAAGGGGGCCGCCCGTCAAGCCCGTCGTGAGGGCAACGTACCCGGCATCATCTATGGCGACGGCAAGGAGCCGGTTGCCATCAACCTGAACTACAACTACCTGCTGAAGCGCCTGAAACAGGGCCGTTTCCTGCAAACGCTGTTCAACCTGAAGGTTGACGGCCAGAAGGACCAGCATGTCATCTGCCGCGGCGTGCAGCGCGACGTGGTCAAGGACCTGCCGACCCATGTCGACTTCATGCGCATTCACGACGAATCGCGCATCAACCTGTTCATCCACGTCGATTTCGTGAATGCCGACAAGGCCCCCGGCCTGAAGCGCGGCGGCACGCTGACCGTGATCCGTCACGAGGTTGAACTGGAAGTCGTCGCCGGCGATATTCCTGCCAACATCACCGTCGACCTTGACGGCAAGCAGATCGGCGATGTGATCCACATCGGCGACATCGACCTGCCGAAAGGCGTCCGCCCCACCGTGGCCCGCAACTTCGCCGTTGCGAACATCGCGGCCCCTTCGGGTCTGGCTGCCTCGGCGGAAGAGGAAGCCGGGGCCTGAGCCTCTGGCATCGCGGAATGGAAACGGGGGGCCGACGGCCTCCCGTTTTCCTTTCCGGCGCTCAGGCGCCGATATGTTGGACAGAGTCGAAGACTTCCAGCTGCGGATGGCCCGCCATCACGCCCTGATGCCCGCCCGCGCCGGAATGGGCCGAACGGAATGCCTCGGACTTGGTCCAGTCCTTGAAGGACTGTTCGTCCTTCCACATCGTATGCGAGGCATAAAGCCGGATGCCGTCCGCCTCGGGCCCCTTGAAAAGGTGAAAGCTGACAAAGCCCGGCACCTGCGGCAGATGGCTTTCCCGTCCGGTCCAGATCTTCTCGAAAGCCGCTTCCTGCCCCGCATTCACCTTGAAGCGGTTCATGGTCAGATACATTCCGTCTCTCCTGTCATGCGGATTCTGGCTGGAGCGCGGCCGGAACGCGAGGGGACGCAAAAGACCGGGGATCTGGCTGGAGCGGCACGTTCGGGCAAAGCAGGGGCCACGTCAACCCGCGCTGTCCGCGTTGCGGTGACGCAGGACCTGGACAGCCTGGCCCCGACCGCAGCCGTCAGATGCGCCCGAAGACCACGACCGCCCCGCGCGACCCTTCGGGAAGATAGGCAAAGCCCTGCGCCGACAGCGCGCCGAAGAGCTGCGCCGTGCCCGCCGGGCCGTAAAGGCCGGGGTGGATCTCGGCCACGATCAGCCGCACCCCCGGCAGCGGCCGGGCCAGAACCTCAAGCTCGGCCCCCTCGATGTCGCAGGACAGCACCGAGGGCCGGGTTTCGGCCAGCAGTGCGCCGATCGGCAGCGCAGGCACGCGGCGCACATCGGCATTCGCCGGCCAGTCGGCCGCCCCCTTGACCGCCGAGGCCCAGAAAGCGGGGCGCAGGCCGAATTCCACCTCGCCCGCATCACCGGCCGTCACCGCGCCGTGCAGGACCCGCACCCCGGCAAGGCCGTTCGCCGCCAGATTGGCCCGCGCCAGCGCAGCCGTCTCCGGCCCGGCCTCGACCCCCGTCACGGCATCTTCTCCCACCACCCGCGCCGCAAGGGCGCAGAGGAACCCCAGACCCGCGCCAAGGTCCAGAACCCTGTCGCCGGGGGTCAGGTGCCGCAGGATGGCATCGGCCTCCTGCCCCTCGTACCGGCCCGAGGACAGCGCCTGTTCCAGCCCGCCGCGCAGGGCGGCATCGGGCAGCGACAGGGTCAGGCCGCGCAAGGAGAATGTGGGCATCGGACACCGGATGGTTGAGAGCGCGCGGCATCGCCGCTATATCGCCACAGGCTAAGGGCGTGCGGCGCATTGGTCCAGCAGCGGGGAGAGGTGGCGTGAAACTCTGGGTCGGTCTTGGCAATCCGGGCGCGAAATATGCGGGCAACCGGCACAACATCGGCTTCATGGCGGTGGACCGGATCGCCGCCGACCATGGCTTCGGCCCGTGGAAGCGCGCGTTTCAGGGGCTGGTCGCCGAAGGGCGTCTGGGTGCCGAGAAGGTGGTGCTGCTGAAGCCCGAAACCTTCATGAACCTGTCTGGCCAGTCGGTGCGGGCGGCGGCGGATTTCTACAAGCTGGGGGTCGAGGACCTGACCGTCTTTCATGACGAGCTGGACCTTGCCCCCGGCAAATGCCGCCTGAAACAGGGCGGCGGCCATGCCGGGCACAATGGCCTGCGGTCGATCCATGGCCATATGGGCGAGGCTTATGCCCGCATCCGGCTGGGCATCGGCCATCCCGGCCACAAGGATGCCGTGGCGCATTATGTGCTGCATGACTTCCACAAGGCGGATCAGGACTGGCTGGAAGACCTGATGCACGGGTTGTCCGACGGCGCGGTGGCGCTGGCGGCGGGGGACGGGCAGAAGTTCATGAACGCGGTGTCGCTGCGCACCGCCCCGCCGCGATCCTCGACCACGGCCGAGAAGCCTGCAAAAGACCTGGCCCCGCCCCCGCCCGCCGAAGACACCCGCAGCCCGATGCAGAAGCTGCTGGACCGGTTCCGTTGACCGAAGCCATCCGGCAGAGCTTCCGCGATCAGGCGGCGGCCTGTCAGGCGCTGGGATCGCCGCTGACGGCCCGCGTGTTGCGCATACTGGCCGATGATCTGCATCAGGGAGCGGTGGCGACGCGGGTGCTGTCATGGCCGGGCAACCCCGGATCGGCGGGGGATGCGCTGGCGCTGCGGCTGGCGGGCGGGCTGCATGCCCTGATCCGCGAAGGACGCGCGCCGGATCTGGCAGCTGCCTATGCCGGGGGCAGCGACGCCGATCTGCGCGCCGCATTGGCCAGGGCGATGGCGACGCAGGAGGCCTGTCTCCTGCGCTGGCTGGACAGCCCGCCGCAGACCAACGAAGTCCGCCGTTCGTCCGTGCTGATCGCCGCCGGGCATTGGCTGGCCGATCGGTTCGGCCTGCCGATGGTGCTGTCGGAACTGGGGGCGAGTGCGGGGCTGAACCTGATCTGGGACCACTATGCGCTGCGGATCGGCACGCGCGTTTTCGGCCCGTCGGATGCGCCGGTGGTGCTGTCGCCGGAATGGGCGGGGCCCCTGCCGCCCGGCCGTCCGCCGCAAGTGGCGGCCCGCGCGGGCGTGGACCTCAACCCGCTGGACCCGGCGGCCGACCGGCTGCGGCTGATGTCCTATATCTGGGCCGATCAGCCCGACCGGCTGGCCCGCACCGCTGCCGCCGCCGATCTGGCCGCAGGCTTTCCCGGCCTTGTCACGCGCGGCGATGCGGTGGACTGGCTGGCAACCCGGCTGGCGCAGCCCTTTCCCGGCCATCTGCACCTGATCTTCCACACCGTCGCCTGGCAGTATTTCCCCGCCGCCACACAGGCGCGGGGCGAGGCGCTGCTGGCAAAGGCCGGGGCCCGTGCGACGGCAGAGGCTCCGCTCGCCCGGCTGGCGATGGAGGCCGATGGCAAGGACGGGGCCGCCGTCACGCTGACGCTCTGGCCCGGCGGCAAGACCATTGCCCTTGCCCGCGCCGATTTCCATGGCCGATGGCTGCGCTGGCAGGGCTGATCCCGCCCTCTCGTCGTGGCATTGCATGCCCTCCTCGGGCCCGCCGGATCAGACCGGATGCACCGGCCAGTGCCGCGCCAGATCCTGCAACCCGGCGCGGATCAGCTCTTCCAGCATGGCCACATCCACCCGGTCCAGCCGCCGCAGATACAGGCAGGACTTGCCCGCCCGATGCGGCCCCAGCCGCGCGAGGATCGCGCCATGGTCGGCATAACCCGGCATGACATAGACCGCCCATTCACCCTTGCGGGCCGCAAACCCCGTCGCCAGCGCCTCCCCCGCATGGCCGCTGTCATAGCGATAGGCATAACGCCCGAACCCCACCATCGACGGCCCCCAAAGCCGCGCCTGCCATCCCGTCGCACGTGTGAACAGGTCCAGAAGGGCCGTCCCCTCGGCCCGGCGCGAAGGCTCCAGCCCGGCCAGCCACACCGTCCGATCGAAGGGCGCGCTCTGCGTCTTCTGGTCATGGGCCATGCGACACTCCCTGCTCCGTCATACTGGCACGGCCGCGGCTTTGCCGCTAGCATCGCGGCATGACCAATCCCGCCCCCGACACCATCGCCCCATCGCTGGAGCTGATCGAACAGCTGGCGCATGACACCATCGCCAGCCTGCCCGATCCCTGGCGCATTCCCGCCACCCAGGTCGTGCTGCGGATCGAGGATTTCCCGCCCGACGACATGCTGGAGGCGATGGACCTGCATGACGCCTTCGAACTGACCGGGCTGTACGAAGGCATCCCGCTGACCGAGAAGTCGGTCAGCGACCAGCCGACCCATCCCGATCTGATCTGGCTGTTCCGCCGCCCGATCCTGGATGAATGGTGCGAACGCGGCAATGTGTCGATCGCGGAACTGGTCGGTCATGTCGTGGTGCATGAACTGGCCCATCATTTCGGCTGGAGCGATGCCGAAATCGCGGAAATCGACCGCTGGTGGGAATGACGTCCGCAGCCGGATGACGGCTCTGTGAAGCGCCGCAGCGGGAATTCTGTCTTATTCTTCCCATGTAACCCGAAGGAGAACCCCATGCCCGCCCTGTCGCGCCGTCAGGCCCTGATCGCCGCCGCCGTTCTTCCCCTTGCCCCCGCCTTCGCTGCCGGCCCCGCCCTTGCCCGCGCCGACAGGCAGGGCAAGAGCCTGACCCTGTTCAACCGCTTCGCCCTTGGCGATTTCGAGGTGACAAGCCTGCTGGCCGGCACCCGCACCACCGAGAAGCCGCAGGAAACCTTCGGCCTCAATGCCACGCCCGAAGACTTCGCCGCGCTGGCGGATGCGAATTTCCTGCCCGCAGACCGGACGCAGAATTTCTTTACCCCGGTCCTGCTGAACACCGGGGCCGAACTGATCCTGTTCGACACCGGGCTTTCGGCCGAAGGCACCCTTGCCGCGCTGACCGCCGCCGGGATCAGCCCCGAACAGGTGGATCTGGTGGTGCTGACCCATATGCATGGCGACCATATCGGCGGGCTGATGCTGGCCGATGGCGTGACCCCGACCTTCCCCAATGCCCGCTATGCCACCGGCGCCATGGAACACAACCACTGGTCCGCCGCCGGGAACGAAGGCTTCGACAAGAACGTGAAACCGCTGAACGACAAGATCACCCTGCTGGAGGATGGCGCCAGCCCCGCCCCCGGCATCACCGCCATGCTGGCCCCCGGCCATACGCCCGGCCACATGATCCATGTGATCGAATCGAACGGGCAGCGGCTGGCGATCACCGCCGATACCGCCAATCACTATGTCTTCTCGCTGCAAGAGCCGGATTGGGAAGTGCGCTTCGACGCCGACAAGGCGCTGGGGGCCGCCACCCGCAAGGCCGTCTTCGGCATGATCGCCGCCGACCGCATCCCCTTCATCGGCTATCACATGCCCTTCCCCGGCGTCGGCCATGTGGAACCCTTAGGCAAAGGCTTCCGCTTCGTCCCGCTCAGCTATCAGCATCTCCTGGACGGCTGAACCGCCCCGGACGACCCTGGCCAACCGGACACGCCCAGGCCGGACGCGCAGCCCGGTCATGGCCCTTGGCGGCCCCGCGCAAGAAGGTTTCCCCCGCCGCGGCTTCGGATTATGATAGCGGTAACATAACCGCCGCCGAGGTGCCCGATGCCCGACCAGACCCCGATCCTGACGCTGACGCTGAACCCCGCGCTGGATATGGCAACCGATGTGGCCGAGATCATCGCAGGCCAGAAGCTGCGCTGCACCGATCCGCAGCTGGACCCCGGCGGCGGCGGGCTGAACGTCAGCCGCGCGATCCGCGCCCTTGGCGGCGACAGCCTTGCGCTGGTGGCCATCGGCGGACTGACCGGCGACCGTCTGGCCGGGCTGATCCGTGCGGCCGGCGTCACCTTCCTGTCGATCCTTGGCCCCGGAGAGACCCGGCAATCCCTGACCGTGACCGAAGAAAAGACCGGTCGGCAATACCGCTTCATGCTGCCGGGTCCGGTCTGGGGCGAAGCCGAACGCGCCCGCGTCTTCACCCTGCTGCGCGCCACGGCCCGGCCGGGCGGCATCTCGGTGATCTCGGGCAGCCAGCCGCCCGGCGTGCCGGTGGACTTTCCCGCGCAGCTGGCCGAATCGATGCCGGGCAGCCGCGTGGTGCTGGACACCTCGGGCAAGCCGTTGGCCCAGGCGGTGCGCGGCCCGATCCCTGGGCTGGAAGTCCTGCGCATGGATGCAGAAGAGGCCGAAAGCCTGACCGGCCATGCCCTGCACAGCCGCGAGGACACGGCCGATTTCGCGCAAGCGCTGGCGCGCGACGGCGTGGCGAAAAAGGTCGTGGTCGCCCGCGGGGCCGATGGCAACATCCTGGCCACCACCGATCGCCGCATCTTCTCGCCCGCGCCGAAAGTGCGGGTGAAATCCACCGTCGGCGCGGGCGACAGCTTCGTCGCGGCCCTGGTACTGGCCATGGCACGCGGACAGCCGGATGACGAGGCCCTGGCCATGGGTGCCGCCGCCGCCGCGGCTGCGGTGATGACCGATGCAACCCAGCTGTGCCGCCCCGAAGACGTGATGCGCCTGCGTCCCGACAGCACTGCGATTGAACTCTGACCCGGATGCGCGCCTTGCGGCGCAAGTCTTTCGTCTCGTCGTCGACTTGGCGCCTCCGCCTCGGGGGATGAGGGGCCTTGCCCCTCAAACTCCCCAGGATATTTGCAGAAGGGAAAGCAGAAGCGTCCCGGCTTTCCCTTCCTGAAATATCCCCGTCGGAGACAAAATCCCCGAGCCGGTTGCGCCGCAAGGCGCAGAGGCGAGAGACAAGCTTGCGCCTGCCAAGGCGCGCATTTTCCTAACCGGCGGCGGGGTCGCGCCAGCGGCTGGCAATCGGATAGCGGCGGTCGAGCCAGAAGGCCTTCTGGGTCAGCCGAACCCCCGGCGCGGACTGGAAGCGTTTATATTCCGCGATGTAAAGCAGATGCTCCACCCGTTTCACCGTTGCCGCATCGAAGCCCTGCGCCACGATCTCGGCCACCGACTGATCCTTTTCCACAAGCCCTTCCAGGATCGCATCCAGCACCTCATAGGGCGGCAGGCTGTCCTGGTCGGTCTGGTTCGCGCGCAGTTCCGCCGAAGGGGGTTTCGAGATGATCCGCGCCGGGATCACTTCGCCCGCCGGTCCCTTCATCCAGGGGCGATGATTGTCGTTGCGCCATTTCGCGGTCAGGAACATGCGGGTCTTGTACATGTCCTTGACCGGATTGTAGCCGCCGTTCATGTCGCCGTAGATCGTGCAATAGCCCACCGCCATCTCCGACTTGTTGCCGGTGGTCAGCAGCATCTCGCCGAACTTGTTCGACAGCGCCATCAGGAGAAGGCCGCGCAGGCGGCTTTGGATGTTTTCCTCCGTCACCCCAGGCCCGGTGCCCGCAAACAGCGGGGCCAGTGCCGCGCCCACGGCTCCTTGCGCGCCGGAGATCGGCACATTGTCCAGCCGGCAGCCAAGGGCACGGGCGGCAGCGGCGGCATCCTCCAGCGAATGGGCGCTGGTGAATTCTGACGGCAGCATGACGCAACGCACATTCTCGGGCCCCAGCGCATCCACCGCCATCGCCGCGACGATGGCACTGTCGATGCCGCCCGACAGGCCCAGCAGCGCCTTTGTGAACCCGGTCTTGCGCATGTAGTCGCCAAGGCCGATGACGCAGGCACGGTAGTCCGCCTCGCCGATCGGCGGGATCGGCGCTTTGGTGCCGTCCCCGGCACGCCAGCCATCGGGGCCACGGCGGAATGTCACCAGTTCAACCGCCTCGTCGAACTGCGGCATCTGCACCGCCAGTTGGCCGCCGGGGTTCAGCACCATGCTGGACCCGTCAAAGACCTGATCGTCCTGCCCGCCCACCATGTTCAGATAGACCAGGGGAAGCCCGGTCTCGACCACGCGCTGCACCATCAGGTTCAGCCGCAGGTTGGGCTTGCCGCGGTGATAGGGGCTGCCGTTCGGGACCAGCAGGATTTCGGCCCCGGTTTCTTGCAGGGTTTCGGCCACGTCCGGGTGCCAGGCATCCTCGCAGATCGGCGTGCCGATGCGGAGGCCGTTCACCACATAGGGACCGGCGACATCGGCCGCCGAGAACACCCGCTTTTCATCGAAAACCGCGTCATTCGGCAGGTGGTGCTTCAGCACCGTCGCCGTGGCGCGGCCGCCCTGCAAGACCCACCAGGCGTTGTAGACCCGGCCCTCTCGCACCGCAGGACCGCCGATCCCCAGCGCCGGACCATCGGCACAGTCCTTCGCCAGCGTCTCGATCGCGGCAATCGCCGCATCCCGGAAGGCCGGTTTCAGGATCAGGTCCTGGGTCTGGTAGCCGGTCACGAACATCTCGGTCAGCGCCACCATGTCGGCCCCGGCCGCCCGCCCCCGTTGCCAATAGCTCTGCGCCAGCGCCGCATTCCCGGCGATGTCGCCCACCACCGGATTGGCCTGCACCAGCATCAGGCGGAACGTGTCAGTCATCACGGCTCTCCCAGTCATCCCCACCGGTTCTAGCCGCCCGACTTGCCAGCGCCAAGGGCGGCGGCATACCCTTTCACGGGATTCGCCCGGATGGAGACCGCGATGCGCAAGGTAACGGCCCTTTTCCTGCTGACCGCACTGGCCAGCGGCCCCGCCTTCGGCCAATCCGATGGCGAGATCGTCACCAAGCAATATGACGACGGCTCGGTCTATGAAGGCACGTTCAGGAACGGGCGGCAGGACGGCACTGGCACCTACCGGCTTCCCAACGGCTATGAATATTCCGGCGACTGGGTGGCCGGAGAGATCAAGGGCAAAGGGGTGGCGAAATACCCCAACGGCTCGGTCTACGATGGCGAATTCGACAAGGGGCAACCGCAGGGCAAGGGCAAGATCACCTTTGCCGATGGCGGCACCTATGACGGCGACTGGGTCGCGGGCAAGATGACAGGGCAGGGCCGCGCGACCTATGCCAACGGGGCTGTCTACACCGGCGCGTTCGAGAACGGCCAGCACCACGGCAAGGGCGTGATCGAGAACCCCGGCGGATACCGTTATGACGGCGACTGGCTGGCCGGGGTCAAGGAAGGCCAGGGCAGGATCACATATCCCGACGGCACCGTTTATGAAGGCGCGCTGAAGGCAGGCGAACGCGCGGGCAAGGGCAGTCTGGTGATGCCGAACGGCCTGACCTATGTCGGCGACTGGGCCGCGGGCCAGATCAACGGCACCGGCAAGCTGACCCAGCCCAACGGCGATGTCTACGAAGGCCCCTTCGTCAATGGCCAGCGCGAAGGCAAGGGCCGCGTCACCCATGCCTCGGGCGATCTTTACGAGGGCGAATTCAAGGCAGACCGCCGCCATGGCCAGGGCCTCTTCACCGCCAGGGACGGCTTTCGTTACGAAGGCTCATGGGTCGAGGGCCGGATGGAGGGGACGGGATCAGTGACCTATCCCGACGGCTCTGTCTATGTCGGTGCGATGGCGGATGATCAGGCGCAGGGCCAGGGCGCCATCACCTACCCGGACGGCTCCACCTATACCGGGCAATGGGACAAGGGCGTGATCCAGGGCAAGGGCAAGGCAACCTATGCCAACGGGCTGGTCTATGAAGGCGACTTTGCCAATGCCCGCCCCGACGGCACGGGCGTGATGACCTATCCCGACGGCTACCGCTATGAAGGCGACTGGAAATCCGGGGCCCGCGAAGGGGTGGGCACCGCCACCTACCCGGACGGCACGGTCTACAAGGGCGATTTCAAGGCCGGCCTGCGCGACGGGCAGGGTGAAATCCGCATGCCCGACGGATTTGTCTATACCGGCGGCTGGACGGGGGGCGAGATCGACGGGCAAGGCAAGGCCACCTATCCTTCGGGCGACATCTACGAAGGCGCGTTCAAGGCCGGCAAGCGCAGCGGCCAGGGCAAGATGACCTATACCACCGGGCAAGTGGCCGAAGGCATCTGGCAGGACGGCATCCTGACCGCCCCGCCCGCCGGAACGCCCGAGGCCCCTGCGGATGGCGCCGCCCCGTCCGAAGGCGCGGCCCCCTGAAACCGACCGGCTTCCGCCCGTCCTTCCAGCGACGGAACGTGGCAGCGGTGTCGTTTGCAGTAGAAATCCGCGGCAATCCCGTCCTTGGAGATGCACCATGTCCTTTTTCAGGCGCGACTCATCCGCCCTTGCAATTCTGACCCTTGCGATCCTGATGACGGCCAGGTCTGCTCTTGCCGAGGATACCCCTCAGCAGGGCGGACCGAAATTCAACGCCACCCTGTTCCACGATGCGGCAATATCCGGCGTAACGGCCGTAACAAGCGTGTCCGGCCGGGGCCAGAACCTGACGGCAGTGATCGTCGAACTGGCAGGGGTGGTCGATCCCGCATCGGTGAGCAGCGAAACCTTTTCCGTCGACTCCCGCAATATCCTGTCGGTCAGGGTCACGGATACCCCTGATGCTGACGCCCCTTCCGGCCCTGGCCGCTATGTCGTGATCAATCTTGATCCCGCAGATCCGACCGCTGCGGTCTTTGCGCCAGGCCTTGATGAAGCCGCGCAGGCTGTCGTGCATCTGAACGGGACGCTGTCCCTTGCAGACGGCACAACCCTGACACCGGGCGAGAAGGGGATCATCAGCACCCGCACTGAAAACCTGATCGTCGATGAGTTTCAACAATTCCGCTTCACCGATCCCGAAACCGGACTGGCGCTGACCTACAACCTGTTCATTCCCAGGAATTACGACGTCGGCCAGTCCTATCCTCTGGTCCTTTTCATGCACGATGCGGGCGTGACCGGGTCCAACCCGCTGCGAACTCTGGAGCAGGGGCTTGGGGCCGTGTCCTTCGCCAGCCCCGAGGATCAGGCCCGCCATCCGGCCTTTGTGCTGGCTCCGCAATTTCCGGTGGTGCTGACCAACGATGCCTCGCAGACCTCGGTCTATGTCGGGATGATTCCGCGTCTGCTGAAGGACCTGTCCCGAAACTACGCACTGGATCCGGAACGTATTTACGCCACCGGCCAGTCAGGTGGCTGCATGACGTCAATTGCCCTCGGCGTGGCGCATCCCGACCTGTTCGCCGGAACCCTGTGCGTTGCGGGCCAATGGGACCCCGCCGTGACCGCCCCGCTGGCCGGCAGCAATTTCTGGGCGGTCATTTCGCAAGACGATGCCAAGGCCTATCCGGGAATGACGGCAATCATGGATGTCTTGCAGGCCAACGGGGCCACGGTCACACGGGGCACTCTGGATGCAAAGGCACCGGCACAAGACACCGCCGCCGCCATTGCCGCAATTCGCGCCGAAGGCGAGGCGACGGGCAGCCACATCTATTTCACCACCTTCAGCAAGGGCAGCGTCCTGCCTCCCGGCGATGACAGCCCCGGTGCCGGGCACGTCAACACCTGGGTTCATGCCTATGACATCCCCGCGCTGCGTGACTGGCTGCTCGATCAGAGGCACTAGCGCAACGGCCCGCGCATCAGCCTGCACCCCGGTGCAAACCGGCGGTTTTCAGATTGCGCGGCTTGCGCCGCACGGTTTTCCTCTCGTCGTCGGCCTGCGCCTCCTCCTCGGGGGATGAGGGGCCTTGCCCCTCAAACTCCCCAGGATATTTGCAGAAGGGAAACAGGAAGCGTCCCGGCTTTCCCTTCTCAAAATATCCCCGTCGGAGACAAAATCACCGAGCCGGTTGCGCCGCAAGGCGCAGAGGCGAGACAAAAAACCTGCGGCCGCAAGGCCGCCCTGCAAGAAAACCGCCGGATCGGCACGAACCCTCTTTTCAACGCATCCCGCTTCCGTATAGTCGCGCCCCATGACCAAGGCTTCGCACATCACTGCCGCTGCGCCGGGCAACCGCCCGACCCATGCCCTTGGCCTGCTGCTTCTTAGCCTCCTCTGAGCGTGCCCTCGGGCGCGACCGCTCGGAGGTGACAAGCGCCCGGACCTGCCCCGAGACAGCAAGAAGCCGAGAACCCAAGGATTACCCAGATGACCGACAAGACCACGCAACCCCGTGTGCTGATTTTCGACACCACGCTCCGCGACGGCGAGCAATCGCCCGGCGCCACCATGACCCATGAGGAAAAGCTGGAGATCGCCGGTCTTCTGGACGAAATGGGCGTCGATGTGATCGAGGCGGGCTTTCCCATCGCCTCGGAAGGCGATTTCGCCGCCGTCTCGGAAATCGCGAAACGCGCGCAGAACAGCACGATCTGCGGGCTGGCGCGGGCGAATTACAAGGACATCGACCGGGCGTGGGAGGCGGTGAAACACGCGAAATCCCCGCGCATCCATACCTTCATTGGCACCTCGCCCTTGCACCGGGCCATCCCCAATCTGGACAAGGCCCAGATGGAGGAGCGGATCCACGACACCGTGACCCATGCGCGCAACCTGTGCGACAACATCCAGTGGTCGCCGATGGATGCCACCCGGACCGAGCCGGATTATCTGTGCCGGGTGGTCGAGATCGCCATCAAGGCCGGGGCCACCACGATCAACATCCCCGATACCGTCGGCTACACCTATCCGATGGAATCGGCCAAGATCATCCGCATGCTCTTGGAGCGGGTTCCGGGCGCCGACCAGATCATCTTCGCCACCCATTGCCACAACGACCTTGGCATGGCTACGGCGAACTCGCTGGCCGCTGTGGAGGCGGGTGCGCGCCAGATCGAATGCACGATCAACGGCTTGGGCGAGCGCGCGGGCAATACCGCGCTGGAAGAGGTGGTGATGGCGCTGCGGGTCAGGAATGACATCCTGCCGTTCCAGACCGGGATCGACACCACGAAGATCATGCACCTCAGCCGCCGCGTCTCGACCGTATCGGGCTTTGTCGTGCAGCCGAACAAGGCCATCGTCGGCAAGAACGCCTTTGTCCATGAATCCGGCATCCATCAGGATGGCGTGCTGAAGAACGTGGAAACCTTCGAGATCATGAAGCCCGAGCATATCGGCCTCACGGTCAAGAACATCGCCATGGGCAAGCATTCGGGCCGCGCCGCCCTGCGCGCCAAGCTGAAGGAACTGGGGGTCGAGCTGGCCGACAACCAGCTGAACGATGTCTTCGTGCGGTTCAAGGCGCTCGCCGACCGCAAGAAGGAGGTCTATGACGAGGATCTGGTTGCGCTGGTTTCGGATGAACAGACCAATGACGCCCATGAATATCTGCAACTGAAACGCCTGCGGGTGATCTGCGGCACCGATGGCCCGCAAGAGGCGGATATGGTGCTGTCGATCGACGGGGTGGATCATCACATCGACGCCACCGGCGACGGTCCGGTCGATGCGGCCTTCATGTGCGTCAAGATGCTTTACCCGCATGGCGCGCGCCTGCAGGTCTATCAGGTCCATGCCGTCACCGAGGGCACGGATGCGCAGGCCACGGTTTCCGTGCGGCTGGAAGAGGACGGGCGCATCGTCACCGGGTCTTCGGCCGATACCGATACCATCGTGGCCAGCACGCGCGCCTATATCAACGCACTGAATCGGCTGATCGTGCGGCGGCAAAAGACCGCGCCGGGCGAGGATGTGAAGACCATCACCTATCATGGGGAATAGGGTCTTTCCGGCGCCCTGCCCGGCTGCCCTTCCGATGGGCGGCCGGGCAACACGCTCACGAAACCGTGAACGTGACGCGCGTCCCGGTCTGTGATCTGGAACACCTGCACAGCAGTCAGGTGATCCCATGGCCCATGTTTTCCTGTTCCTCGCAATCATTGCCGAAGTGGTGGCGACCTCGGCGCTGAAGGCGTCGGAAGGCTTTACCAAGCTTGTCCCGAGTGTCCTTGTGGTCGTCGGATATGCGCTGGCCTTCTGGCTTCTCTCTCTGACGCTGAAAACCATTCCCGTCGGCATCGCCTATGCGGTCTGGGCCGGGGCCGGGATCGTGCTGATGGCCACCGTCGGCTGGGTGGTCTTCGATCAGAATCTGGACCTTTGGGGCGGCGTCGGCATGACGATGATCGTCGGTGGCGTTCTTGTGGTGAACCTTCTGTCGAAGACCTCGGCGCATTGAGCCGGCGTCTTTCGTCCCGGCGGGGTCTGGCGGCCTTGCGGCGCTGTTGATCCTTGCTGCGGCGTGGTTCGCGCTCCCGCATGGAGCCGGATGCCATGTCCTTGGCGGCGCTAGTTGAGACCATACCCGGCCCAGGCAAACCCACGGTCTACGTGATCCCCTGGGATGCGCGTTAGACCCGCCAGCCTGGCACGCTCACCGCCACCTTGACCCCTGCCCCGCCACGGCGCTAAAGGCCGGGCCATGTCCGACAGCGCCCCCCCGCCCCGCCGCAATTTCTATGGCCGTACCCATGGCAAGACCCTGCGCGCCAGCCAGAAGGAATATCTGGCGGATGATCTTGGTCCCCTGACCCTGAAGGACGTGGCCGAGACCGAAAACCCCGCCCGCACCCCGCTGGACCTTGGCTTTGCCGGGGGCAAGCCGCTGTGGCTGGAGGTCGGCTTCGGCGGGGGCGAACATCTGGTGCATATGGCCGCGCGCAACCCGCAGGTCCATATCATCGGGGCCGAGCCTTTCGTGAACGGCATCGCCATGCTTCTGGGCAAGATCCGTGCCGAAGGGGTGGCGAACCTGTCGCTGCACCCCCGCGACGTGCGCGAACTGTTCGACGTGCTGCCCGCTGGCTGCCTGTCGAAGGTGTTCCTGAACTACCCCGACCCCTGGCCCAAGGCCCGCCACCACCGCCGCCGCTTCGTGACACCGGACCACCTGATCCCACTGGCCCGCTGCATGGCATCGGGGGCCGAATTCCGGGTGGCCACCGACATCCCCGACTACGTCCGCCAGACGCTCGAGGAAGTGCCCCCCGCCGGATTCTCACTGGTGCATCAGGCAGGCGAGGGCGGGGCATGGCAGGACTGGCTTTCCACCCGCTACGAACAGAAGGCGCTGCGCGAGGGCCGCGCCCCCCATTACCTGACATTTCGCAGGCTTTGATCTGCGCCTCCGGCGGGGGTATTTTCGCAAAGATGAAGCGGCAGGTTTTCATCTTTGCGAAAATACCCCCCGCGGAGCGTCCGCACTTTCCATCCCCGGCTCGTCTGGACCCCTGTTCCCGCTTGCGCTATCAGCGCTGCGGAACCTCAGGGGAAAAGCGCATGTCCGGCCATGGTGAAGCCCAACCGATGATCTCTGCCAAGGCGGGACCGCTGAAGGGCACCGCTGCGGTGCCGGGCGACAAGTCGATCAGCCACCGCGCGCTGATCTTCGGGGCGATGGCGGTGGGCGAGACCCGGATCACCGGGCTTCTGGAAGGCCAGGACGTGCTGGACACCGCATCCGCCATGCGGGCTTTCGGCGCGACCGTCACCCGCCACGGCGAAGGCGCCTGGTCGGTCAATGGCGTCGGCGTCGGCGGGTTTTCCGAACCGGCGGATGTGATCGACTGCGGCAACTCGGGCACCGGGGTGCGGCTGATCATGGGCACGATGGCGACGACGCCGATCACCGCCACCTTCACCGGCGATGCCTCGTTGCGCAAACGGCCGATGGGGCGGGTGACGGACCCCCTGAGCCTGTTCGGCACGCAGGCTTACGGGCGCAAGGGCGGGCGGTTGCCGATGACCGTGGTGGGGGCTGCCAATCCGGTGCCGGTGCGCTATGCGCTGCCGGTGGCATCGGCGCAGGTGAAATCCGCCGTGCTGCTGGCCGGCCTCAACGCCCCCGGCGAGACGGTGGTGATCGAGCGCGAGCCGACCCGCGACCATTCCGAGCGGATGCTTCTGGGCTTCGGGGCCGATCTCATGGTGGAAAAATCCGCCGAAGGCCATGTCATCACCCTGAAAGGCCGCCCCGAGTTGCGCCCGCAGAGCGTCGCGGTGCCGCGCGACCCCTCCTCCGCCGCCTTCCCGACCTGTGCCGCGCTGATCGTCGAAGGCAGCGACATCCGCGTTCCCGGCGTCAGCCAGAACCTGACGCGCAACGGGCTGTATCTGACTCTGGTGGAAATGGGTGCCCTGATCGACTTCGAGAACCCGCGGCAAGAGGGCGGCGAGCCGGTGGCCGACCTACGGGTGCGGTTCAGCCCCGACATGAAGGGGATCGAGGTGCCGGAAGACCGCGCACCCAGCATGATCGACGAATATCCCATCCTCTCGGTCGTCGCCGCCTTTGCCGAAGGCCGCACCGTGATGCGCGGGGTCAAGGAACTGCGCGTCAAGGAGAGCGACCGGATCGACGCGATGGCGCGCGGGCTTGAGGCCTGCGGCGTCACAGTCGAGGAAGAGGAAGACGTGCTGATCGTGCATGGCATGGGGCCGGGCGGCATGCCGGGCGGTGCCACCTGCAGGACCCATCTCGATCACCGCATCGCCATGTCCTTCCTGATCGCCGGAATGGCCGCCAGGGCCCCGGTGGCAGTGGATGACGGCAGCCCGATCGTCACATCCTTCCCGATCTTCGAAGGGCTGATGAACGGCCTGGGGGCAGCGATCCGCCGGGGCTAGGCGACAGGGCGGCACTCCGCCTGGGGTCCGGGCCTCCGGTCCCGCGCAGGCTGCGGGCAGCCCCACGGTCTGCCGCTTGCCCCTGCGCCCCTGCCCCGCTAGCCTTGCCCTGAAGGAGAGCCTCATGTCCGACATCGAATCCCGCCTTGCCAGCCTTGGCGTCAGCCTGCCCGATGCGCCCGCCCCGGCAGCGAATTATGTGCCCTTCGTCGTAGTGGGCAACCTTGTCCACATCTCCGGCCAGATCAGCCAGAATGCCGACGGTCTGATCAAGGGCCGCCTCGGTGACGATCTGGCCGTGGAACAGGGTGCCGAAGCCGCGAAACGCTGCGCCATCTCGCTGCTCGCCCAGTTGAAAAAGGCCTGCGGCGGCGACCTCTCCCGCGTCGTCCGCGCGGTGAAACTGGTGGGCTTCGTCAACTCCACCGCCGATTTCACCGACCAGCCCAAGGTGATCAACGGCGCCTCCGATTTCCTCGTCGCGGTCCTCGGCGAAGCCGGCCGCCACGCCCGCTCCGCCGTCTCGGCCGCCTCGCTCCCCCTCGGCGTCGCGGTCGAGATCGAGGGCATCTTCGAGATCCGCTGATGCGCGTGCCCCTGCCGCCCGGCCTTTTGACACGGCCCATCGCGCACCGCGCCCTGCACGACCGCGCGGCCGGTCGGATCGAGAATTCCCCCGCCGCAATCCGCGCGGCAATCGACCACGGCTATTCGATCGAGATCGACCTGCAACTGTCGCAGGATGGCGTGGCCATGGTCTTTCACGATGACGACCTGAACCGCCTGACCGCCGCCACCGGCCTGGTGTCGGCCCGCAGTGCCACGCATCTTCAGGCGATCCGGCTGACCGACAGCACCGACACCATCCCCACGCTGGCGCAGGTCCTTTCGCTTGTCGCAGGCCGGGTGCCGCTGCTGATCGAGTTGAAGGACCAGTCCCTTGTCATGGGCCCCACCGATGGCCGGCTCGAAGCCGCCACTGCCGCGGCGTTGAACGGCTACGCGGGCGAAGTTGCCCTGATGTCCTTCAACCCGGCCTGCATCCATCACCTGCTTCGGCTCGCCCCCGGTATCCCGCGCGGCCTCACCACCGCCGCCTATGACCCGGAAAGCTGGCATCCGATGCCGCCGGAGCTTTGCGCCCGGTTCCGCGCCATCCCGGATTATGACCCCACGCTCTCCAGCTTCATCAGCCACGAAGCCACCGATCTGGCCGCCCCCCGCGTGGCCGCGCTGAAATCGCAAGGGGCCGCCGTCCTGTGCTGGACCATCCGCTCGCCCGAACAGGAAGCGCAGGCCCGCAGGGTGGCGCAGAATGTCACCTTCGAAGGCTATTTCGCTCCGCTTCCCGCCTGACGCAGGTTCCTCCCCTTCCAACTTTCCCTTCTGCAAATATCCTGCAGGGGGTCCGGGGGACGCAAAGTCCCCCGGCGCTTTGCCCCGGACCCCGGCATGACAGAAATCACCCTCCTCGCCTCCCTTGCCGACATCGCCCCCGCCGATTGGGACGCGATGGCCGCCCCCGAACAGGCATCCGGCCGCCCGGAAGACCCGTTCACCACCCATCGCTTCCTGTCGGCGCTGGAAACCTCGGGCTCGACCGGCAAAGGGACAGGCTGGCAGATGCGGCCGCTGCTGCTGATGCAGGGCACAGGCCCCGCCGCCGCCCTGCCGCTCTACGTCAAGACCCACAGCCAGGGCGAATACATCTTCGACCATGGCTGGGCCGAGGCCTATGCCCGCGCCGGGGGCCGCTATTACCCGAAACTCCAGGTCGCGGTGCCCTTCACCCCGGTGCCCGGCCGCCGCTTTCTCGGCCCCGCAAGCCTGCGCGCCGATCTCGCCTCTGCCGCCATCGGCCTTGCGCGCGGCAATGACCTGTCATCGCTGCACATCACCTTCTGCACCGGCGACGAGGCCCGCGCCCTGGCCGGACATGACGGCCTTCTGCATCGCGTCACCCAGCAATATCACTGGCAGAACCGCGGCTACGCCACCTTCACCGATTTCCTCGCCGATCTCTCCAGCCGCAAGCGCAAGGCGATCCGCAAGGAACGCGAGGTGGCACTCTCGGGCGGCCTCACCGTCCGCGCCCTGACCGGGGACCAGATCGAACCTTCGCATTGGGATGCCTTCTGGCAGTTCTATCAGGACACCGGTGCGCGCAAATGGGGCCGCCCCTACCTGACCCGCGCCGCCTTCGATGCCTTCCACGCCACCATGCGCGACGACATGCTGCTGATCCTGGCCTTCAGCGGCCCCCGCCCCGTTGCGGGCGCGCTGAACTTCATCGGCCGCTCGGCGCTTTATGGCCGGTATTGGGGGGCCGTCGAGGATCACCCCTCGCTGCATTTCGAACTCTGCTACCATCAGGCGATCGACTGGGCCATCGCCCATGGCCTCGCGCGCGTCGAGGCCGGCGCGCAAGGGGATCACAAGCTCGCCCGCGGCTATCTTCCGGTGGAAACCCATTCGCTGCACTGGATCGCCGATCCCGGCTTTCGCGCCGCCGTGGCGGACTATCTGCAACAGGAACGCCGCGCCGTGGACGAAGAGATCGAGGTGCTGACAGCCTATGGCCCCTTCCGGCGCACAGGGGCGGAACCATAGCAGCGGGGGCTTCACACTCCCGGTCCATTGGTCTCTCGGACCAATGGCGATACCAATGAACTGCCCCGTGGGGTATTTGGACAAAGATGAAAAGCCGAGAGCGGATGCCAGACTATCCTGCACCGGGCTGATGGAGAGACCTGCATGACCGAAATCCTGACCGCCGATGCCCGCGCCGCCGCCCTCGCCCCCTTGGGCGAAACCGGCTGGGCCGCCGTTCCCGGCCGCGACGCCATCCGCAAGATATGGAAATTCCGCAGCTTCTCCGAAGCCTGGGGCTTCATGTCCCGTGCCGCGCTCAGGGCCGAAAAGCTGAACCACCACCCGGAATGGTCGAACGTCTACAACGTCGTCGACATCACCTTGACCACGCATTCCTGCAACGGCCTCAGTGCGCTCGACATCGACCTGGCCCGCCACATGGACAGCCTCGCCCCCGGAGCCGAGATCCAGCGCGACCATGGCGAGCCGGTCTCCTGCCTCTGCGAATTGCACCACCGCAGGGCCTGATCTTTCCCTTCTGCAAATATCCTGGGGGCAGTCCATTGGTCGGAAAGACCAATGGACCGGGGGTGAAACCCCCATCACCCGAGGAGGCGGCGAAAGCCGACGACGAGACAAAAGCAATGCGGCCCCGGACATCCGGGGCCGCGCCGCAAGATCACCGGTCCGGCAGTTCAGATCTGCCCCAGCAGGGTCTCTCCGGCCGAAATCTCGCAGGCTCCGGGGCTTTCCTCCAGGTTCAGCACCGTCACCACCCCATCCTCGGCCAGCAGGGAATAGCGTTTCGACCGGGCGTTGAACCCGATGGCCGGCACCGAAAACTCCAGCCCCAGCGCCGTGGTAAAGGACGAATCCGCATCACCCAGCATGGTGATTCCGGCCGCCGTGGCCCCGGTCGCCTCGCCCCAGGCCTTCATCACGAAAGGATCGTTGACCGAAACGCAGATCACCTCGTCCACGCCCTTTTCCGCCAGCGCCGCGCGCACCCGCATGAAGCTGGGCACATGCGCGGTCGAACAGGTGCCGGTATAGGCCCCCGGCAGCCCGAAGATCGCCACCTTGCGGCCCTTCAGCCTGCCGCCCAGTGCCACCTGCTCGGGCCCGTTCGCGCCCATCTGCAAAAGCGTGGCCTCGGGCAGCCGTTCCCCAACCGCTATCGTCATTTTCGTCATCCTTTCCTGTCGCTCGCGTTGCGCATGGCACCCCTCGGTTATAGGGTCGCCCGGCGACTTTGCCAGAGGGGGAATGCGATGCGGGTGGTTATCGTCGGGGCCGGACAGGCCGGGGCGGCGCTGGCGGCGAAACTGCGCAGCCTGGGCCATCAGGGCCCCATCACCCTGATCGGCGAGGAACCGGCCCCCCCCTACCAGCGCCCGCCGCTGTCCAAGGCCTATCTCCTGGGCGAGATGGAGGAGGAGCGGCTCTGGCTCCGATCGGCCGAATTCTATGCCGACAACGCCATCGCGCTGCAACTGGGCCAGCCCGTCACCGGCATCGACCGCGCGGCGCAAACCGTCACTGTCGGCGGCGCGGCGATCCCTTACGACCACCTCGCCCTGACCACCGGCTCCACCCCGCGCCGCCTGCCCGCCGCGATCGGCGGAGACCTCGCCGGTGTCTTCACCGTCCGCAGCCTTGCCGATGTCGATGCGATGCGCGCCGAATTCCAGCCCGGCCGCCGCGTCATCATCGTCGGCGGCGGCTATATCGGGCTTGAGGCCGCCGCCGTGGCCGCCAAACTGGGCCTTCATGCCACCGTCCTGGAAATGGCCCCGCGCATCCTGCAACGGGTGGCGGCACCGGAAACCTCGGCCTTCGTCGCGGCGCTCCACCGCGCGCATGGCGTCGAGATCCTTGAAAGCACCGGGCTTGACCGTCTTCTGGGCGATGCCCGCGTGACCGGCGTCCGCCTTCAGGATGGCCGCGAACTGCCCGCCGATTTCGTCATCTGCGGCGTCGGCATCACCCCGAATGACCGCCTTGCCGCCGCAGCGGGGCTGACGATCGACAACGGCATCGCCACCGATTCCCACGGCCGCACCTCGGACCCCGCTATCTGGTCGGCGGGCGATTGCGCCTCCTTCCCGCATCAGGGCGGCCGCATCCGGCTGGAATCGGTCGGCAATGCCATCGACCAGGCCGAGGCGGTCGCCGCCAACATGCTGGGGGCCGATCAGCCCTATCAGGCGAAGCCGTGGTTCTGGTCGGATCAGTTCGACCTGAAACTGCAGATTGCCGGGCTGAACAGCGGCTATGACCATATCGTCACCCGCCCCGGCGACAATGGCGCGGTGTCGTTCTGGTATTACCGGGGCGATACATTGCTGGCCATCGACGCGATGAACGATCCGCGCGCCTATATGGTCGGCAAGCGGCTGATCGAATCCGGCAAAAGCCCCGCCCCCGATACCCTCCTCTCGACACCCGATCTGAAGGCGCTCCTGAAGGCATGAGGATCATCGGCGGCGCAAGGCGCGGGCTTCTGCTGACCGAGGTCGGCGACGGCGATCCGCAGGCGCATCTGCGCCCCACCTCCGACCGGGTGCGCGAGGCGATCTTCAACCTGCTGGTCAACGGCGGTCATCGGGGGCCGGGCGGCGGCAATCCCGTCACCGGCGCCCGCGTGCTGGATCTGTTCGCCGGCACCGGCGCGCTGGGGCTGGAGGCGCTGTCGCGCGGGGCCGCCCGCGTGGCCTTCGTCGATGACGGCACCAGGGCGCGCGCCCTCTTGCGGGCCAATATCGAAAAGATGCAGGCCATGGGCACCACCGATGTCTGGCGGCGCGACGCCACCCGGCTTGGCTCCAACCGCGGGCCGGGCTACGATCTGATCTTCCTCGACCCGCCCTATGGCAAGGGGCTGGGTGAGGCCGCACTTACCTCGGCCGTCGATGGAAACTGGCTTGCCCCCGGCGCGATGGTGGTGTGGGAGGAAGGCACTCCGCCCCTGCCGCCCCCCGGCTTCACCCAACTCGACCAGCGCAAATACGGCGACACCATCGTCACCCTGCTGAAAGCCCCGCAATGACCCCCGCCGCCGTGATCTTCGACTGCGACGGCGTCCTCGTCGACAGCGAAGGCCCGACCTTCGCGCTGCTGCTCGACGATCTTGCCGCCCATGGCCTGCCGCTGACCCTGCACCAGCTGGAAACCGATTACATCGGCGGCACCATCGAAGGGCTGGCGATCAAGGCCCGCGCCGCCGGGGCGCGGCTTCCGCCCGGCTGGGTCGCGGATTTCTACGCCCGGATGTATGCCCTGCTGGCACGCGGCACACCGCTGATGCCCGGCGTCCCGGCCCTTCTCGACCGGCTGGATAGCGCGGGTATCCCCTTTGCCGTCGGCTCCAACGGCCCCGACGAAAAGATGCAGATCACCCTTGGCCAGCACGGGCTGCTGCCCCGCTTCCGCGCCGTCCTGTCCGGCCAGACCCTCGGCAAGCCGAAACCCGCGCCCGACCTCTATCTGCTGGCTGCCCTGCACTGCGGGGCCGATCCCGCCCACTGCCTGGTGATCGAGGACAGCCCCACCGGGGCCCGCGCCGCCATCGCCGCAGGCATCCCATGCCGCGGCTATGCCCCGCATGGCCCCGAAACGCCCCCGGCCCGCCAGATGGCCGCTCTCGGCATCCCGCTCTTTCACCATATGCAAGACCTCCCGACCCTCCTCACCCTCTGACCCCTTCATCTTTGCCCAAATACCCCAGGGGTGCGTTATCGGTTGCGCCATCGGTTCGAGAAACCGATAACGCGCGGGGGGCTGGCCCCCCGGCCATCGCCGCCCCTCCCGGTCGCCGCAGCCGCGATGACGCCGCGTTGCGGATGACATCCCACGTCCCCTTCGCCATTCTGCCGCGAAGGGAGACCGCCATGACCAGCTATCCACACCTTCTCGCCCCGCTCGCGCTTGGCGCAAAGACCCTGCGCAACCGCAGCCTGATGGGCTCGATGCACACCAATCTGGAAGAAACCGGCGACTGGGGTCGCGTCGCCGCCTTCTACGCCGCCCGCGCCCGTGGGGGGGCCGGGCTGATCGTCACCGGCGGCATGGCCCCCAACCGCGAAGGCGGCGTCTTCCCCGGCGCGGCGGGTCTCTTCACCGCGAAGGACATCGCCAACCACGCCCGCGTCACCGATGCCGTTCATGCCGAAGGCGGCCATATCGCCATGCAGATCCTGCATGCGGGCCGCTACGCCTATTCCCCCGAATGCGTCGCCCCCAGCGCGATCAAATCGCCGATCTCGCCCTTCGCGCCAAAGGAACTGGACGAAGACGGCATCGAAAAGCAGATCGCCGACATCGCCACCGCTGCCGCCCGCGCCATCGACGCAGGCTATGACGGGGTCGAGGTGATGGGATCCGAAGGCTATTTCCTGAACCAGTTCCTCGTCGCCCACACCAACCGCCGACAAGACCGCTGGGGCGGCTCTTACGAAAACCGCATGCGCCTGGCCGTAGAGGTGGTGCGCCGGGTCCGTGCCGCCATGGGGCCGGATGCCATCCTGATCTTCCGGCTGTCGCTGATCGACCTTGTCCCCGACGGGTCAAGCTGGGACGAGGTGCTGCACCTTGCCCGCGCCGTTCAGGCCGCCGGGGCCAGCCTGATCAACACCGGCATCGGCTGGCACGAGGCGCGGGTGCCCACCATCGCCACCTCGGTCCCCCGCGCCGCCTTTGCCGACCTGACCGCAAGGCTGCGCCCCGAAGTCACCATCCCCGTCATCACCTCGAACCGGATCAACACCCCCGAGGTGGCCGAAGACATCCTTGCCCGCGGCATGGCCGACATGGTGTCGATGGCGCGGCCCTGGCTGGCGGATGCCGATTTCATCACCAAGGCCGCCGCAGGCCGGGCGGGCGACATCGCGCCCTGCATCGCCTGCAACCAGGCCTGTCTTGACCATACCTTCGCGGGCAAGCTGACCTCCTGTCTCGTCAATCCCCGCGCCTGCCATGAGACCGAACTGCTGATCACCCCTGCCCCCACGCCCAAGCGCATCGCCGTGGTCGGCGGCGGCCCCGCCGGCATGGCCGCCGCCATCACCGCCGCGCAACGCGGCCACAAGGTCACGCTCTACGAAACCGCATCCCGCCCCGGCGGCCAGCTGCATCTGGCGGCCACCATCCCCGGAAAAGAGGAATTCCGCGACCTGATCGACTGGTTCACCCGCCAGTTGCGCCATCCCGGCATCGACCTGCGCCTGAACAGCGCGGCAACCGAGGAGAGCCTGCAAGGCTACGACGAGGTTCTACTGGCCACCGGCGTCACCCCGCGCGATCCGGGCATCCCCGCGGCATCAGGCAGCCACGTCCTGTCCTACATCGACGTGCTGCGGGGCGCACCTGTCGGGCCAAGGGTTGCCATCATCGGCGCGGGCGGCATCGGATTCGACGTGGCGGAATACCTGGTCCACCACGGCACCAGCCCGGCCACCGACATCCCGCTCTGGCGGCGCGAATGGGGCGTCACCCCGCCCTGGGCCGCGCGCGGGGGCCTGACCGCCGCGCAGCCGGAGGCACCGGCCCGGCAGGTCTGGCTTTTGCAGCGCAAGCCGGAAAAGCCAGGCCGCGGTCTTGGCAAGACGACCGGCTGGATTCACCGCGCCACGCTGGCGGCAAAGGGGGTGAAGATGATCGGCGGGGTCAATTACGACGCCATCGACGAAAAGGGCCTGCACATCAGCCATGGCCCCGCGCGCGACAATGCCGAAACGCTGCCGGTCGATACCGTGGTGCTGTGCGCAGGCCAGATCCCGGCGCGCGGCCTGTCGGAACGGCTGACCGCCGCCGGGATGGCGCATCACCTGATCGGCGGGGCGGATGTGGCCGCCGAACTGGATGCGAAACGCGCCATCGACCAGGCCACACGGCTGGCCGCGGGCCTGTAGGCGATCCTCCTCGTCGCCGTCCAGGCACCCGCCGGGGGGAAGCCGGCGCGCGCAGGACCTGCGACGAGGAGGCCACCCTCAGCCCTCCACGGGCTTCAGCAGGCCATTGTCCCAGGCGGTCTTCACCTCATCGGCCGAAGCGGCACCGCTGCCGTCGACGTCGATGGCGGCAAATCCCTCGGCGGTCAGTTCGGGCCAGACGGCCTGCAACTCGGCCAGCGACCAGTCGCCGCTGGCATCCAGATCCTCGACGGCGGGCACATCCTGGGCCAGCGCGGGCAAGGCCAGCAGGGCGGGGGCAAGAGCAAGGGCAAGACGTTTCATCGAACTCTCCTTTCGGTTTCCAACGGCTTCCGGCATCGGGACCGGCCCGTCATGGCGATGACTTGGGCCACCCCCGCCGCGCCGTCCAGTGCCGTCCCGGACCAGCGGAATTCCCCCGCCGGTCCGGCGGTTTCCCCCGCCCGAAACCCGCCGATCCCGCCGCTCTGGCCGTTTTCCTGCCGTCTTTGCCCCGCGTTCCGGCAGCTTTCCGCGTGCGCACCCCGTTTCCGTGCCATGAACGATCCGCCTTATTACCCCGGATAGGACGCGCCCCTGCCCCGATCCCGCCCGATTTGGCGATCAGTAAGGACCGGAATGTGCTGCCTGCTTGTTTTGGGGAAACGAATGGACCGACTGACCGAAATGGAAGCCTTCGCCACCGTGGTGGATCAGGGCGGCTTCACGGATGCAGCCAAGAAGATGGGGATTTCGAAATCTGCCGTTTCGAAACATGTCTCCGCCCTTGAGGCCCGCCTTGGTGCGCGGCTTCTGAACCGCACCACCCGCCGCGTCTCGCCGACCGAAATCGGCCTGGCCTATTACGACCGCGCCCGCCGCGTGCTGAACGACGCGGGCGAGGCCGATGCGCTGGTGACATCCATGCAATCCGCGCCTTCGGGGCTGCTCAGGATTTCGGTCGCCACCGATTTCGGGGTGAACCTCCTGTCGCCGATCCTTGGGGATTTCCTGCTGGAATATCCCGAGATCACCGTCAACATGGTGCTGAACAACCGCTATGTCGAACTGATTTCCGAAGGCTTCGACATGGCGATCCGGGTGGGTGAACTGGAAGATTCCAGCCTGCGCGCCCGCAAGCTGACCGAAACGACCAAGCGGATGATCGGCAGCCCGGCCTATTTCCAGAAATTCGGGCGGCCCCTGAAGATCGACGATCTGAACGACCACAAGCTTCTGCACTATTCCAACCAGGCCAATGGAAACGTCTGGAAAGTCACGGCACCTTCGGGCGAAAAGCGGCAGGTGCGGTCGAACGGCTGGCTGACGGTGAACGACGGGCAGTCGCTATTGAACGCCGCGATTTCCGGCCTTGGCATCGCCTATCTGCCCAGCTTCCTTTACGCCGACGCGATGCGGGAAAAGCAGATCGAAGAGGCGATTCCCGGCCTCCCGACCGAGGTTCTGGGCATCTATGCCGTCTATCCGCCGGGCCGGTTCACCCAGCCCAAGGTGCGCGCCTTCATCGACTTCCTCGCCCGCCGCTTCGTCGACAAGGGTCCCGACAATTGGTGAGCCATCATTTCCCTCGGCCGGGTCCTCCCGACGGCACCGCCGCCCGGTGCCTGTCCTACTGGGTCGAGGTCACGATGACCTCGACCCTTCTGTTTTGCGCCCGCCCCGCATCGGTGCGGTTGGTGGCACGCGGGGCCAGCGGGCCGACGCCTTCGGCCACCACCTGCGCCGCCGTCACGCCCGGCAGGCCCAGCAGCGCCTGCCGCACCGACTGCGCGCGCCGCCGCGACAGGGTGATGTTCGCCTCCAGCCCGCCCGACACATCGGTATGCCCCACCAGCGCCACCCGCCGCGCCGGGTCTGCCGCCAGCCAGTCGGCCAGCGCCGACAGCGACGCATAATCGCCCGGCTCCAGCGCCGCCGCACCGGAATCGAAGGCCAGATCCTCCAGCACCGCCGCGCCATCGCTGTCCAGCGCCGCAGCCAGATCGGCGGGGGATGGATCGGCTGGCGTCACGGGCGCAACCGGAGCAACCACCGGGGCGGTCGCCTCGGGCAGGTCAGGCGGATCGGGCAACAGGGCCGGGGCCTGCGGGTCCGGCACATCCGACACCGGCAGCGGCTCGGGGGCGATCCGCGTCAGCTGCACAAAGCCGAAAGACGGCGACCGGCTGACCAGCAGCGTCAGCGCCTCGTCGCCCTTTTCGGCCGACAGAAACCGGAACTCGCCCAGATCGACATGCATCCCCGGTTCGGGCATCACCGGGATGGCAAAGCGGAAGTCGAACCCGCCGCAGGCCCGCGTCTCGCAATCCAGCACGATGTCATAGCCCTGCGCCAAAAGCTGATCGCGCAGCGGCAGCGCCAGTTCCGTCACCGTCATCCGCGGCGCATCCAGCCGCCAGGCCCGGCGGTCCAGCGCGCCTTCGACCCGCCGCACCGGCAATGCGCCCCCGGCAAACGGCCCGGTCGGCAGGTCCAGACTGGCGGGGGCGGCGCTTTCGGTTTCCAGCCCGGCCACCGGGGCCGGCAGGGCCAGATCCAGCGCCAGCCCCGGCACGGGCAGGACCATCAGAAGAACAGGAAGACAGCTGCGCACAGGGAAATTCGCCACCGGATCATGCCTTGCGATAATGATAGCGGCCGACCTCGGCCATGCCCGCGCGGTCATACAACGCCCGCGCCGCCGCATTCCGTTCGGCCACCACCAGCGCCAGCGTCCGTGCGCCCTGTCCGGCCGCCCAGTTCGCCGCCGCGCGCAGAATATGCCCGCCCGCGCCCTGCCGCCGCTGGCCGGGCCGCACCTCCAGCGCATGCAGCATCGCCGTATCGCCATGGCAGCCGACAAAGGCGGCACCCGCGGGCCGGTCGCCGCTGCGCGCCAGGATCACCGTCTTGGCCTCCGGGGCGCGTTCCATCACCTGCACCCGGCCCGCGCCGATGCCGCCTTCGGCCCAGACCGCCCTTGCGGTTTCCAGCGGCGGCCAGTGCGGAAAGGTGGTCAGGAACGGCAGGTCCCCCGCCAGATCGGCCACCGGGGCCGCATAGGCGACCACCGGATCATGCAGGCGGAACCCTCGCGCCGCCAGGGCGGTATCCAGCGCCTCTTGCCCCGGATCGCGGCCGGGGAACAGCACGAACAGCGGGTCGTCCATCGCCGCTATCGCCGCCTGCAAATCGGCGTCGGAAAAGCCCCGGTCGACCGAAGCCGCCGAAACCCGCTGCCCGCCCCCGGCCCCGTCGCGCAGGGTAAAGGGGCCAATCTGGCGGCGCGCGGCGGGCGGCCAGGTGGCCTCGATCAGTTCTGCCAGGGCCGCCGGTGTCATCCGAATTCCCGCATCAGCCGGACCATCGCCGCATCCAGCCGCGCCGGATCGGTGCCCCGGATCACAAGGTTGGTGCCGAAGGCGCCGTTCTGGTTGAAGGGATAGGACCCCATCGACAGATCGGGATAATCCGCCGCCAGCCGGCCGAACGGTTCGGCCACTTCGCCTTCGGGGCGCAGCACCCGCAGCGACTGGCTGAGCAGCGGCTGCCCCCCGGTCAGCCCCGGCAACACCCCGGCCAGCATCGCCTCGAAAATCTTCGGAACGCCCGCCATCACATGCACGTTGCCGATGGAAAAGCCCGGCGCGATCGACACCGGATTCTCGATCAGCGCCGCGCCATCGGGAATGCGCGCCATCCGCTGCCGGGCCGCGTTGAAAGGCACGCCCTGCCGGTCGTAATGCGCCCCAAGCAGCGCCATCGCATCGGCGCGATGGCCGATCGGGACGCCCATCGCCTCGGCCACCGCATCGGCGGTGATGTCGTCATGGGTCGGGCCGATGCCCCCGCTGGTAAAGACGTGATCAAAGGCCCCCGACAGCGCCCGCACCGCCGCCACGATCGCGGCATGGTCATCGGACACCACCCGCGCCTCGGCCAGATCAATACCCACGCGGGTCAGTTCCCCGGCCAGATAATGCAGGTTCGAATCCCGCGTCCGCCCGGACAGGATTTCATCCCCGATCACCAGCATCGCCGCCCGTGGATTGCCTGCTGCCCCGGCCATCTGCCTGCTCCTTCATCCCTTGCCCTTGGCTATAGCGCCCAAGACCGCGCAATCCAACCGCCCCTCTGGCGTTTCGCCGCCCTTCCGCCTATGTAGGGCGCGAAAGGAACCGCCCATGGACGACATCCGCGCCCGCGTCACCCGCGACGGCATCCGCATCTACGAAGACGCGGATTTCGCCGGAATGCGCACAGCCGGCCGCGTGGCCGCCGAGATCCTGGATCTGGTCGCCCCGCTTGTCCGCCCCGGCACCGCCACCGGCGTGATCGACGATTTCATCCGCGAGGAAATAACCCGGCGCGGCGTCACTTCGGCGACCATCGGCTACAAGGGCTATCAGCACGCCTCCTGCATCAGCGTGAACCATGTGGTCTGCCACGGGATTCCGGGCGCGAAGATGCTGGCCGACGGCGACATCCTGAATGTCGATGTCACCGTGATCGTCGATGGCTGGTATGGCGACACAAGCCGGATGTATGTGGCGGGCGCGCTGCCGCGCAAGGCCGAACGGCTGATCGAAGTCACCCATGAATCGCTGATGCGCGGCATCGCCGCTGTGAAGCCCGGCAACACCTTCGGCGACATCGGCCATGCCATCCAGTCCTATGTCGAGGCGCAGCGCATGTCCGTCGTGCGCGATTTCTGCGGACATGGACTGGGCCGGGTGTTCCACGCCCCGCCGAACGTGCTGCATTACGGCCGCGCAGGCTCGGGCCCGGTGCTGGAGGAAGGCATGTTCTTCACCATCGAACCGATGGTGAACCTCGGTCGGCCGGAAACCAAGGTTCTGGCCGACGACTGGACCGCCGTGACCCGCGACAAGTCGCTGTCGGCGCAATACGAACATTCGGTCGGCGTCACCGCCACGGGATGCGAGATCTTCACCCTGTCGCCCGGCGGCAAGTTCTTCCGCACCTGGGAGTAACGGCCCGACAACGGCTAATGCGCAGGCCAGTGCGCGTCCGCAAAGGGCTCTGGCGTCGATCCCGGCCGCCCGACCCGCTCTTTGCGCTGGACCGGGCCATCCGTGGCGGCTTTGCGGGACGAAGCGGACGGTCAGGGCAACGAGAGGCCAGCGCCCGACCGCGGGTGGGCGCATCCAGCGGCTGTTCGATGCGCTTTATGGTGCGGCCCCTCCTGCGGGTTAGGCGGAAGACTGACGGCGCAGAAGCGCCCGCCCTCAGGCGCGGTCGGGCGCTGGCCGGGGCGGCTGACGCCGCTGTTAACCCGGTCGGGACTCCCTTCAAGCGTCAGGGATAGCGGCACCATCCCAACCGTCCGCAAAGGGTTCAAACCCGTCCTTCCCAGCATAAATCTCGCAACGTCATTGCCCAGCCGCCGACCAAAGCGCGCAGGCAGCACCGCTGTTGACCTGGCGGAGAGTTCTACCCGGCCCCCGCGGCCAGCAGGCACCATTGTCCACGCCAGCCTCAAGGCGGCCATGGCTTCGTTTTTCGGCGGCCTTGAGGCCGCCCGCTGCGACGCAACGTTCCGTTGCTCACCCTCAACCTTGAAGGCTGGTCCATGCCTGCCTCATCCTGAACCGATCCGCGGCACGACCACATCCTTACCAAAGCCATACGTAAGCCATACGTAAGCCATACGTGAAGCATACGCCCGTCATACCCGCCTTTTCCGGCCGATGGCGGCGCAGCGCCGGGCTGTCGGATCGCATCTTTCAAACCGCTTTGGGACTCGCTAGCATGACCCGGCAACCATCGGGGGAATCGGTCATGTCCAATATCCGCGTCACCGTCTGGGGCGAGAACGTCCACGAACGCAAGAACGCCGCCGTGCGCAGCCTCTACCCCACCGGCATGCATCAATGCATCGCCGATGCGCTGAACGCGGCGGGCGGCATCGCCGCCACCACCGCCACGCTGGACCAGCCCGACCACGGCCTGCCCCCCGGCCGACTTGACAACACCGATGTGCTGATCTGGTGGGGCCACGCCGCGCATGGCGACGTGCGCGACGAGATCGTGGATCAGGTGACAAAGGCCGTCTGGTCCGGCATGGGCGCCATCTTCCTGCATTCTGCCCATTTCTCCAAGCCGTTCAAACGCTTGATGGGCACCCCCTGCAATCTGTCCTGGCGCGAGGCAGGCGAGAGGGAGCGGCTCTGGCTCACCTCGCGCCATCATCCCATCGCCGCCGGCCTGCCCGATCATTTCGAGCTGGAGAACGAAGAGATGTATGGCGAGCCCTTCGGCATCCCCGACCCGATGGAGACCGTCTTCGTCTCGTGGTTCCAGGGTGGCGAGGTGTTCCGCTCGGGTGTCACCTACAAACGCGGGGCAGGCCGCGTGTTCTACTTCCGTCCCGGCCACGAAACCTATCCGACCTATCACGATGCCAATGTCCGGCGCGTCATCGCCAATGCCGTCCGCTGGGCGCACAATCCCGCACCCCGGCTGGCCGATCCGTCGGATGCGCCCAACATCCCGGTTGAAAGCGCTTTGGAGCCGATCTCCGAACGCGGCCTGAAACTTCACGCCAAAGGAGAGGACGGCTTCCGATGACCATCCGCCTGCTGATCCTGGGCACCGGCGGCATGGCCAACAGCCATGCCGAGGCTTTTGCCACGATCCCCGGCGTGTCGCTGGTGGCTGGGGTCGATCCGCGGCCCGGCCCCTTGGCCGATTTCGCCGGCAAGCACGGGCTGCAACGGACCTTTGCCAGCCTGGATGAGGCGCTGGCCTGGGGTGCCTTCGATGCCGCGACCAATGTCACCCCCGACAAGGCGCATTTCGCCACGACGATGCCGCTGCTGGCGGCGGGCAAGCATGTGCTGTGCGAAAAGCCGCTGGCCACCAACGCCGCCCACGCCGCCGCAATGGCCGATGCCGCCGCGCAGGCCGGGGTCGTCAACATGGTCAACCTGACCTACCGCAATGTTCCCGCGCTGCAACAGGCTGCCCGCATGGTGCGGGACGGGGCCATCGGCCCGGTGCGCCATTTCGAGGCCAGCTATCTGCAAAGCTGGCTGACCCAACCGGCCTGGGGCGACTGGAAGTCTGAATCGCAATGGCTCTGGCGGCTGTCCACCGAACATGGCTCAAAGGGCGTTCTGGGCGATGTCGGCATCCATATCCTCGACTTCGCCACCTTCATCGCGGGCGAGGAGGCGACCGAAGTCAGCGCCCGGCTTGCCACCTTCGACAAGGCCCCCGGCAACCGGATCGGCGACTATGCGCTGGATGCCAACGACAGCGCGACGATGCAACTGCGCCTGTCGGGCGGTGCCCTTGGGGTGGTTCACGCCACCCGGCTTGCCAGCGGCCATCTGAACGACCTGCGTCTGCGGATCTATGGCGACCGCGGCGGGCTTGAGGTGCGGTTCGAGAATGCCGTGTCGTCGCTTTCGGCCTGCCTTGGCGATGACATGCCCGGCGCCATATGGCACGAGGTCGATTGCCCGCCGGTGCCCACCGTCTATCAGCGCTTCATCGCCGCCATCCGGGGCGAAGGTCCGGCCGAGCCGGGCTTTGCCCGCGGTGCCGCGCTTCAGACCCTTCTGGACCGCGCCGAGGACAGCGCCGAACGGAACGGGCTGGCGCTGGCACCTTAGGGCGGCGGGCATGACGCCAGCCATACCTTTGCCATACGTCATGCATACGTCAGCCATACGCTTCGAAGGGCCACGGTTGTCACCGTGCGCTGCGTCAACGATCCCGCCTGTCGGACGGGGTTTTCCGGGGAATTCCGGCCTGTGGCCTCAGCCCGTCGTTTCCAGACAATGCCGCCGGAAGGCGCGTTTCAGCATGTCCAGTTCGGCGCGCAACAGGTCGATCTCGGCGCGCAGGTCGTCTTCCATGGCGACGCCGGTGATGATGGTGAAATGCGCCAGCTTCACCCCGGCCGACCGGATCAGAAAGGTCTGCACGCCCTCGTTCAGCACGTCCGAAGGGATCGGCACCCTGACTGAAAAGTTCCCCTCGCGCCCCGGCACCGGGGAGACCAGAACGCCGCCCAGCGGGCGTTCCTGATGGATCACCTCCAGCGGCGGCGCGGTGGGCCCGGCCCCCGTCAGCACCCCTTCCCAGACCCCGGCCCGGATGCGCGTCTGCGTCAGTGTCACGCCGTCGGCCATGGGTTACAGCTCCGCTCTGGGCCTGCGGCTGACGGTGACGTCCCGCAGGATGATCTGGTTCATTTCCGGCCCCTCGAAGATCAGATCCAGCCACAGCTTTTCGATCCGCTTTTCGTTGATCTTGGTATAGGCAAGGTCGAATTCGACCATCACCTCTTCTTCGTTCAACGGCAGTTCGCGCACGATCTGTTCGACGTTCGGCCCGTGCTTCACGTTCAGTCTTGCAAAGATTTCAAGGGGTTTCTCCATCTCGACGATCGCCTCAAGCCGGATCAGGTGCCGCAGCTTCAGCCCCTGGGCCGCTTCGGGCGGCAGATCCAGCACCAGGCTCAGAAAGCTGCCGTCAAATTTGAACACATCCATGCGAAAGCCGAACGGGGCCACATCCGACTCGCGCGTGTTGCGGATCTGGCGGACCGTCAGTTCCGACCGGCGGCAGTCGTGAAACACCGTGGCCCCCTCGCAGACCTGGGCGCGGGCGGGGACCGATGACATGCCGGGCGCGGGGATCTGGCCCTTCCACAGATCGGGGCGCCAGGCCCAGTCGGTGCCCATCGGCTTGCGGATCGCGGTGACGCCGATCACCGGCAGGGCCAGCCGGTATTCGGCCTGATGGATCACCCGGTCCAGTTCGCGGCGCAGCATCCGGGCACGGGTGCGAAGGCCGCGCAAACCCTCCAGCCCGATCTTCGGGGCTTCTTGCGCGGCACGCGACCAGCGCACCATCGCACGGCGAAAGACCAGCCGGTCCAGCACCTTGTCCAACCGCCCCGCCATCGCGTCCCTTGTCCGTTCAGCTCTGCATTCGCCCGAGTATTGTTGCCAATACGGAAACGAATCTCATATCACCGAAAATGGCTTAACAAGCCAACCCATTCGCCGGGGTCGTCCGCAAATATTTCACGGCCCCGCCGCATTGGCCTGCCGAACCGCCGAAATGGCCTTGCCCAGAATCCCCCGCCCCTGCTCCGGTATCAGCCCTCCCTGCGGCGGCGGGCTGACCGAGATCATCACCAGACGGCCCTTCACGCCGATTGCGGCGCGCCAGTAGGGGCCGATGGCGCGGTCTTCCAGGCGGATCAGGAAGGCCCCGTCAGCCACCAGTGTCTCGCGCACGATCACCGAAGCGGCCCGGCCGTCGCGGGCAAAGGCGGCCCGTCCGGCCGGGCTGCGGGCCCAGTCGCTCAGCGCTTTTGCCCCCGCCTGCAAAACGCCCGAAGACCCTTCGCCACCTACGCTGACGGTAATGGCCGCGGCGGGAACCGGGCGGTCGGCGGCGCAGCGCCCGGCCACCACAAGGGCACTGCCCGCATCGCTGTGGCTGGCTTTGGGGTCGATGCAATATCCGGGCGGAACCGCCACCGTAACGGCACCACCCAGCACCGGGATGGCGGTCGCCCCGCCGCCGACGGCCACACAGGCCGACAGCAGCAGGGCCAGCGCCGGCGCGGCCCTACTGGTCCATATAGACATGGCTTTCCGCCTTGCCCCCCGGATGGGTCACGGCCCCCCAGCGGGCCCCGCCGACCAGTTTCGCGTATTTGTGAAGCACGCCCGAGGTGTATTGCGTCTTCCTTGGCCCTTTCCATTCGGCCCGGCGGCGGGCCAGTTCCTCATCGGACAGCGCCACCGATATCTCGCCGGTCAAGGCGTTCAGGGTGATCCGGTCGCCGTTTTGCAACAGGGCAATCGGCCCGCCATGTGCCGCCTCCGGCCCGACATGGCCGACGCAAAAGCCGCGTGTCGCGCCGCTGAAGCGACCGTCGGTGATCAGCGCCACCTTCTTGCCCATGCCTTGCCCGGACAGGGCCGCCGTGGTCGCCAGCATCTCGCGCATTCCCGGCCCACCCGCCGGGCCTTCGTTGCGGATGACGATCACTTCACCTTCGGCATAGGCGCGCTGCTTCACCGCCTCGAAGGCATCTTCCTCGCAGTCGAACACCCGTGCGGGGCCGGTAAAGACCTGTTCGGCCTCGCTCATCCCGGCCACCTTCACGATGGCGCCTTCGGGGGCAAGGTTGCCTTGCAACCCCACCACACCGCCGGATTTCGTCAGCGGCGTTTCAACCGGATAGATCACCCGACCATCCGCCTCGCCCCTGATGTCGTCCAGTTCCTCGCCCAATGTGCGGCCACTGGCGGTGATGCAATCCAGATGCAGCAGACCCGCCTTGGCCAGTTCCTTCATCACCACCGGCACGCCGCCCACCTCATACAGATCCTTGGCGACATATTTCCCGCCGGGCCGCAGATCGACGAACCAGGGCGTGTCGCGCATGATCGCGGCCACATCGAACAGGTCGAAGTCGATCCCGGCCTCATGCGCGATGGCGGGCAGGTGCAGCGCGCCATTGGTGGACCCACCGGTGCAGGCCACCACGCGGGCGGCATTTTCCAGAGACTTCAAGGTCACGATATCCCGCGCCCGGATGTTCTTTTCGATCAGGGTCATCACGGCGACGCCCGAAGCCTCGCCATATTGATCCCGCGATTCATAGGGCGCGGGCGCACCGCTGGAATTCAGCAGCGCCAGCCCGATCGCCTCGCTCACGCAGGCCATGGTGTTCGCGGTATATTGCGCGCCGCAGGCCCCCGAGGACGGGCAGGCGACCCGCTCCATGATCTCCAGTTCCGCCTCGCTCAGCGCACCGGCCTGCACCTTGCCGACCGCTTCGAACATGTCCTGAACCGTGATGTCCTGGCCCTTGTAGCGGCCCGGCAGGATCGACCCGCCATAGATGAAGACCGAAGGCACGTTCAGCCGCACCATGGCCATCATCATCCCCGGCAGGCTTTTGTCGCAGCCCGCCAGCCCGACGATGGCGTCATAGCAATGGCCGCGCATCGTCAGTTCCACCGTATCGGCGATCCAGTCGCGGCTGGCCAGAGACGACCGCATTCCTTCATGTCCCATGGCGATGCCGTCGGTGACAGTGATGGTGGTGAATTCGCGCGGGGTGCCACCAGCCTTTTTCACCCCGTGCTTGACGATCTGCGCCTGCCGGTTCAGCGCGATGTTGCAGGGGGCGGCCTCGTTCCAGCAGGTCGCCACGCCGACAAAGGGCTGATGGATTTCATCCTCGGTGATACCCATCGCGTAGAAATAACTGCGATGCGGGGCGCGCGCCGGACCTTCGGTCACATGGCGGCTGGGTAGTTTCGATTTGTCGAAACGCTGGTTGGTCGCCATTGGCTTTCCTCCCGACAGATGCCTGTGTCAGGGGATAAAGCGCTGGCAGGTGCGGGGCAAGCGGAAGCCGTCAGTAAGAGGTATGCGCCAGTGCAAATAGCACCGGCGCGCCCACCCACAGGGTAAGAAAGCTAATCGCCATCAACAGGCACAAACGCCATCGCGGCATCGTGCGGGGTCTGACTGGTATGTCGAGCCACTCGTCCATCGGCCATATCTAGCATGTATGCAAACGGAATCCTGCCCCCGCGACAAGCAACAGCCCGTTTCCAGGGCCACGCAGGTTTCGCCTTAAGGATGTAACGAATGGCGGGACCTCACCTTTCCGGGTTGCCCTTCCCCTTTCGTGCCCCATGCGCTATGGCCTTCGACCGTTAGCTTCAGGGATTCCGCCGATGAAATTCACCCTCTCCTGGCTTCGTGACCATCTGGAAACCGATGTCGGCATCGAACAGATCGCCGATGCGCTGACCGATCTGGGGCTTGAGGTCGAAGGGGTCGAGGATCCGGCCGCCCGCCTGGGCGCGTTCCGCATCTGCAAGGTGATCGAGGCCGTGCAGCACCCCAATGCCGACCGGCTGCGGGTCTGCCGCGTGGCGACCTGGCCGGGCGGGCCGGGGTCGACGATGGAAGAGGTGCAGGTGGTCTGCGGTGCGCCGAACGCGCGCACCGGGCTGGTCGGGGTCTTTGCCCCCGCAGGCACCCATGTGCCGGGCACCGGCGTCGATCTGAAGCCGGGCAATATCCGCGGCGTCGACAGCAACGGCATGCTGTGTTCCGAACGGGAACTGATGCTGTCGGACGACCATAACGGCATCATCGACCTGCCCGAGGATGCGCCCCTGGGCGAGCGTTTCATCGACTGGCGCGGGCTGAACGACCCGGTGGTCGAGATCAAGGTGACGCCGAACCGCCCCGACGCGCTTGGCATCCACGGCATCGCCCGCGATCTGGCGGCGCGGGGTCTGGGCAAGCTGAAAGCGCCGGTCATCCCGGTGATCGACGGGGCGTTCCCCTCGCCGATCCGGGTTCAGATCGACCCGGCGCTGAAGGAAAAGGGCTGCCCGCATTTCGCAGGGCGCACCATCCGCGGCGTGAAGAACGGCCCCTCGCCCGACTGGTTGCAATCGCGGCTGAAGGCGATCGGGCTGCGGCCGATCTCGGCGCTGGTCGACATCACCAACTTCTTCACCTTCGCCTGGAACCGCCCGCTGCATGTCTTCGACGCCGACAAGGTTTCGGGCGGGGTGCTGCGGATCCATCCGGCACAAGGTGGCGAGGAGTTTCTGGCGCTGGATGGCAGGACCTATACCCTTGCCGCCGGGCAGATGGCGATTTCCGATGACGACGGTGTGGAATCCCTTGCCGGCATCATGGGCGGCGAAGCGTCGGGCTGCACCGAAGACACCGTGAACGTCTTTCTGGAATCCGCCTTCTGGGACCCGATCACCATTGCCGCCACCGGCCGCGCGCTGAAGATCAACTCGGACGCCCGCTACCGGTTCGAACGCGGCGTGGACCCGGCCTTCACCCTGCCGGGGCTGGAGATGGCGACGCAGATGATCCTTGATCTTTGCGGCGGCGAAGCTTCGGCGCTGACCCAGGATGGTTCGCCCATTGACACCAGGCGCAGTTACAGACTGAACCCGGCGCGGGTGATCAGCCTTGTCGGCATGGACATCCCCGAGGCCGAGCAGCGCCAGACGCTGACCGCGCTTGGCTTCCGCATGTCGGGCAATGATGCAACACCGCCCAGCTGGCGCCCCGATGTGCTGGGTGAGGCCGATCTGGTCGAGGAGGTTGCCCGCATCGCGTCCTTGGCCAAGCTGAAAGGCGCGCCGATGAAGCGCGGCACGCCCGGCGTGCCGAAGCCGATCCTGACGCCCCTGCAAAGCCGCGAGAAGGCCGCCCGCCGCCAGATCGCCGCGCTTGGCTACAATGAATGCGTGACCTACAGCTTCATCGACGCCAGATCGGCTGCCCTCTTCGGCGGCGGCAGCGATGCGGTGCGGGTGGACAACCCGATCTCGTCGGAGATGAGCCATCTACGCCCTGACCTGCTGCCCGGCCTGCTGGCGGCGGCGGCACGCAATCAGGCGCGCGGCTTCATGGATCTGGCGCTGTTCGAGGTCGGCCCCGTCTTCCACGGCGGCGAGCCCGGCGAACAGCATCTGCAAGCCACCGGCCTTCTGGTCGGGGCCGCCGCCGCGCGCGATCCGCATGGGAGCCGCCGCATGGTCGATGTCTTCGACGCCAAGGCCGATGCCGAGGCGGTTCTGGCCGCGCTTGGCGCACCGGCCAAGGTGCAGATCAGCCGCAAGGTGGCGGGCTGGTGGCATCCCGGCCGGTCGGGCGTGATCGGTCTTGGGCCGAACACCATGGCGACCTTCGGCGAGGTTCATCCGCGCATTCTGGCCGCGATGGATGTGAAAGGGCCTGCGGTGGCCTTCACCGTTCTGGTGGCCAATGTGCCGCAGCCCAAGGTCAAGACACCTACCCGCCCGGCGCTGGCGATCAGCGACCTTCAGGCGGTGGACCGTGATTTCGCCTTCGTGGTGGATGCGCGGGTCGAGGCTTTGACCGCGGTGAATGCCGCGCAGGGCGCGGACAAGGCGCTGATCGACAGCGTGCGCATCTTCGACCAGTTCACCGGCGACAAGGCCGAGGCGCAAATGGGACCGGGCAAGAAGAGCATCGCCCTGACCGTGCGCCTGCAACCCACCGCCGCCACCCTGACCGAAGCCGAGATCGAGGCCGTATCGGCCAGGATCGTTGAAAAGGTGACAAAAGCCACCGGCGGCACGCTGCGGGGCTGATGCCTACTCGTCGACTTCGTCGCTCGTCGGGGGTTCGCCCGCGAGGAAGCGACACGGTCGCGTGACGGGCAGCGGGGCAAGGGGGATGTGCGGATGAGTCTGGAAACCTGGCTGGCCTTCGTGGCCGCATCGACGGTTCTGGTGGTGATCCCCGGCCCGACGGTGCTGCTGGTCGTGTCCTATGCGCTGGGACAGGGGTTCCGGGCATCGCTGCCGACGGCCTTCGGCGTCTCACTGGCGGACATCACGGCGATGACCCTGTCAATGCTGGGCATTGGTGCCCTGCTGGCCGCTTCGGCCACCCTCTTCACCGTGCTGAAACTTGCCGGTGCGCTGTATCTGATCTGGCTGGGGGTCAAGCTCTGGCGGTCCGGCGGCACACTGAACGCGCGGCCCGTCACCGGGCGGGTCGGGGCACTGAAGATGATGGGTCATGCCTGGCTGGTCACGGTCCTGAACCCGAAGGGGATCACCTTCTTCGTGGCCTTCCTGCCGCAGTTCCTGGACCGCAACGGCGATTTCTGGACCCAGATGCTGATCTTCGAGGCCACCTTCGTCGTTCTCGCCTTTGCCAATACGGTCACTTATGCCGCCCTTGCCGCGCGGGCCCGTGGGCTTTTCGCCTCGCCCGTCGCGGTGCGGCGGCTGAACCGCACCGGCGGGGGGCTGCTGATCGGCGCGGGGTTGCTGACGGCCGCGACGCGCCCGGCCTGACGCAGCCCGCACTTACGCCGCTGTCAGCAGCTTGGCCTCGAATTTCTTCAGCGTCGGGCGGGCGGCGGGATAGGCCGTCCCCCCGGCCAGCGCGGGGAACAGCCGGAACAGCTCGTCCCGCGCGGTTTCCTCCAGCCCGGCCAGAGTGCGGTCTCCGGGCTGGAAGCTCTCGCTCCATGTGCCGTCCGACATCACCACCTCGTGCCGGTCGAACAGAAGATGCAGGTATGTCACCTGCATCTCGGCGGCAAAGGCGACGCCGGGCAGATGCGTCAGATGCTCGGCCCGCACCAGCACCTCGTCGGATCCGAACAGCAGTTCGGCCCGCGACCCGGTGATCAGCATCCGGTGCTGGCGGCTGACCTTCATGTCGCGTTCGGGCAGGCCCGCACCCAGCGCCCCCGCGCGGATCAGCACGGGTTGCAGCTTCGGTTCCGCCGCCAGCGTCGCGCGGTCCAGCGGCTTCCGCCCCACCCAGCGCAATTCCTGCAACCCGTGGTCGCGCGTCACCACCCTGTCACCGGGACGCAGGTCTTCGACCGCACGTTCCCCGTCTTCGCAGGCGATCCTTGTTCCGGGGGTAAAGCAGGGGATGACCGTTTCGATGCTCACGAAGGTCATCGTCCCGGTCACATCACCCAGGTCGTTGTAGAAGGTGACGGTGCCGTTTTCCGGGTTCGACGGATCATAGGTGACGCGCAGCTTGCCAAGGCCCGTCAGGTCGAGAACGTCGATCTCGCCGCCGCCCTCGCCGCCGTCGATGTGATCGGCATGGATACCGGCGAACACATCATTGCCCGACCCGCCATACAGGACGGCGGCACCGCTGCCGGTATAAAGGTTGTCGCCCGTCCCGCCATAGACCGTATCGCCCGCCGCCGAGACGATGGTGTCGTTGCCCGCCCCGGCATAGATCAGGTCGGCACCGTCGCCGCCATCTAGGCTGTCATCTCCGTCGTCGGCAAAGATCGTGTCATTGCCGCCCCCGCCCAGAACCGTGTCATTGCCCGCACCGCCGAAAAGCGAGTCATTCCCCGCGCCGCCGTCGATGCTGTCGTTGCCGGTATCGGCATAGACGGTATCTGCCCCGTCGCCGCCATTGACAGTATCGTCGCCGGTGCCGGAATAAAGCCAGTCATTGCCGCCACCGCCCGACAGGCTGTCGTTGCCCGCCTCGCCATGCAGCGTGTCATTGTCCGCGCCACCGTCCAGCGTGTCATTGCCCGCGCCACCATACAGCAGGTCCTGCCCGGCCCCACCCGACAGACTGTCGTCGCCCGCCTCGCCGTACAGCGTATCGGCCCCGTCGCCGCCATCGGCGCTGTCATTGCCCTCTCCGGTGTATAGCAGATCGTTTCCGGTGCCGCCTGACAGGCTGTCATCGCCAGTGCCGCCATACAGGCTGTCATTGCCCGCGCCGCCGCCGATGGAATCGTTCCCGGCCCCGCCGGTGACGGTGTCGTTGCCATCGTCGCCCTGAAGCGTGTCGTTGCCGGTGCCGCCGTCCAGCAGATCGTTGCCGCTGCCGCCGGACAGGCTGTCATTGCCTTCGTCGCCGGCAAGGGTATCGTCGCCATCTCCGCCCAGAACCGTGTCATTGTCGGCCCCGCCGAAAAGCAGGTCATTGCTGGCCCGACCGTCGATGTAATCGTTGCCCGCCCCGCCCCAGAAGACGTTGGTGAAGACATCGCCGCTCAGCCCGACCTGATCGAAGCCAATCAGCGTGTCATCGAAGGCCGAGCCGATGATGCCGTCGACGCCTTGCAAGACATCGCCCTGGGCATGGCCGCCGGTGGACGTCCAGTTTGTCAGGTTGACGTTCACCGCCGCGTTCGAGGCGCTGTAGTCGACGACATCCAGCCCTTCGCCGCCGGTCAGCGTATCGGCCCCCGCGCCGCCGATCAGCGTATCGTCGCCCGCCCCGCCATAAATCTGGTCATTGCCCGCCCCGCCGGACAACACGTTCGCGGCGGCATCGCCCGTCAGCGTGTCGGCATAGGCCGAGCCGGTCAGATTCTCGATCCCCGACAGCGTATCGCCTGCGGCATCGCCGCCGCTGCCCGATCCCGTCGACAGGTTGACGTTCACTGCAGCGGTCGAAGCGGCGTAATCCGCCGTGTCGATCCCCGCGCCGCCGACAAGCGAATCCGCACCGCTGCCGCCCGTCAGCGTATCGTCGCCATCGCCGCCCTGCAACGTATCGGCCCCGGCCCCGCCGGACAACAGGTCATGCCCCGCGCCGCCCCACAGCAGGTTCGCCGCGCCGTCGCCGGTCAACGTATCATCAAACCCGCTGCCGGTCAGGTTCTCGATCCCCGACAGCCGGTCGCCCTGTGCATCGCCGCCGCTGCCAAGACCCGTCGTCAGGTTGGCTGCAATCCCGGCAGCCGAGCCGGAGTAATCGGCCATGTCGGTGCCGGATCCGCCAATCAGACTGTCGGCCCCGGCCCCGCCCGTCAGCGTATCGTTGCCATCGCCGCCATCCAGCGTGTCGTCGCCCGCATCGCCGAACAATTGGTCATTGCCCGCCCCGCCCGACAGCAGATTGTCGCCGCCGTCCCCGGTCAGCGTATCGGCATAGCCGCTGCCGGTCAGGTTCTCGATTCCCGACAGCGTGTCTCCGGCCGCATAGCCGCCCGAAGCAGCACCTGTGCCAAGATTGACATTCACCCCGGCGGTGGAACTGGCATAGGTCGCCGTATCGCTGCCCGCGCCGCCTTCGATCTGGTCGCCCCCGGCCCCGCCGTCCAGCACATCATTCCCGTCGCCGCCCTGAAGCGTATCCACCCCGCTGCCGCCAAACAGCTGGTCATTGCCATCGTCGCCCGCCAGCAGGTTGGCATTGCTGTCGCCGGTCAGGGTGTCGTTGAAGTTCGATCCGGTCAGGTTCTCGACGGAAACCAGCGTGTCGCCTTGGGCATGGCCGCCCGACCCGGACCCCGAGGCCAGACTGACCGACACCGCGGCATTCGACAGCGCATAATCCGCCGTATCGGTGCCCGAGCCACCTTCAAGCCGGTCAGAGCCAAGGCCCCCGACCAGCGTGTCATTGCCGTTGCCGCCGTAAAGGGAATCGTTACCGCTCTCGCCCGAGAGCCGGTCATTGCCACCATAGCCGTACAGCACATCGCCGCCCGATGTGCCGACAAGGGTGTCGTTGCCGGACGACCCGGTGATCGTGGCCACTACCTGTGCCCGCCTCGCTGGTGGCGGGGTTCATGCCCCGCCTGTTCTGCCGAGGAGGATTGCGGTCAAATTGTGGCAAATTTTGGACAATTGTGACGGATCATAACAGAGCAGCCGCCGTTCTGCATGCCCCTGCCGCTGACGCTGCGTTATCCCCGGATCGCCCCGCTATCCGCAGACAAGACCTGCCGCTAGGCTGACCGGATGGAGTTCGATTTCATCATTGCCGGCGGCGGATCGGCGGGGGCGGTCCTTGCGGCGCGGCTCAGCGAAGATCCCGGCGTTTCGGTCTGCCTGGTCGAGGCCGGGGGCGGGGGCCGCGGCCTGCTGATCCGCGCGCCCGCGCTGGTGGCCGCCATGGTGCCGGGCCGCCCACCGCTGAACAACTGGGCGTTCCAGACCGTGCCGCAGGCGGGGCTGAACGGCCGCCGGGGGTTCCAGCCGCGCGGCAAGGCGCTGGGGGGGTCCTCGGCCATCAATGCCATGCTTTATGTGCGCGGCCATCCGACGGATTACGACGATTGGGCCAAGGCGGGCGCAACCGGATGGGACTGGCAATCGGTCCTGCCCTGGTTCCTGCGCGCCGAGGGAAACAGCCGCGGCGCGTCGGCCCTGCATGGCAGCGACGGGCCGTTGCATGTGGCCGATCAACGCCATCCCCGCGCCATCAGCCGCGCCTTCTTGCAGGCCGCCTGGGCCTGTCAGCTGCCCGAAACCGATGATTTCAACGGCGCATCGCAGGATGGGGCCGGTCTCTATCAGGTCACGCAGTTCCACCACGGCCCCCGCAAGGGCGAACGTTGCTCGGCGGCGGCGGCCTATCTGCATCCGGCGATGGCGCGGCCGAACCTGACCGTGCTGACCGCCACGCGCGCGCTGCGGGTGAGGGTCGAGGACGGCCGGGCCACCGGCCTTGTCGTGCAGCGCCGGGGTCGGCAGCTTGCCCTGAAGGCACGGCGCGAAGTGATCCTGTCGCTGGGGGCCTTCGGTTCTCCGCAGCTTCTGCTGCTGTCCGGCATCGGCCCCGAGGAGGAGTTGCGCGCCCATGGCATTCCGCCGGTGCATGTGCTGCCGGGGGTGGGGCGCAACCTGCAGGATCATCTGGACTATACGATCAGCCACACCTCTCCGCGCCCCGATGTGGTCGGGCTCAACCCGCGCGGCCTGATGCGGCTGGTCCGGGCGGGCCTGCACTGGCGGAAGACGGGCGAGGGCCTCTTCGCCTCGCCCATAGCCGAGGCCGGGGCCTTCCTGCGGTCGGATCCCGGCCTGACGCGCCCCGATCTGCAGGTGCATTTCGTGATCGGCATCGTCGACCAGCATCTGCGCAAACCGCATCTGGCCGATGGCTGGTCGGCGCATGTCTGCGTGCTGCGGCCTCACAGCCGGGGCTCTGTCGGTCTGCTTTCGGCCAACCCCCGAAGCCCGCCACGCATCGACCCCGCCTTCCTCTCCGACCCGCGTGATCTGACGTTGCTGATGCAAGGCGCGCGCTGGCTGGACTCCGCCCTCGCCGCGCCGCCGCTGTCGCCCTGGCGGGGTCGTCGGCTCTATCCGCACGACGGCAGCGATGCCGCGCTGGAGGCCGACATCCGCGCCCGCGCCGATACGATCTATCACCCGGTCGGCACCTGCCGGATGGGGCAGGACGATCTGGCCGTGACCGATCCGCAATTGCGGGTGCGGGGCGTGCAGGGGTTGCGCGTAGTGGATGCCTCGGTGATGCCGGGGCTGATCGGCGGCAACACCAATGCGCCCACGATCATGATCGCCGAACGCGCCGCCGATATGATCGCCACCGCTCATCCCCGGCCTGCGGCCGCTCTTCGCTGATCACCGCCGATGGTCTCGGTGGAGCAGTCCCACGCACCCGCCGCGGCCAGCCAGAGACAGTCCTGGACGGCCAGTTCGCCCTGCGAAGAGCGCACGAAGTGCCCGAGGAGCCGCAGCCTAGCGCCGCGGCTTGCCCCGCCAGGTGCCCAGCCAGCCGGTGAACCGGCCCCAGACGCCGCGCACCTCGCCTGCCGCGGCATCCGCCTGCGCATCCACCCGGTCCCAGGCGTCGCCTGCCCGGTCGATGGCCGGATCGACCATCCGTTCACGGAACTGCATCCACATCCGGCGGATCATCAGCAGCACGAAGGCCAGGAACCCCAGGATCACGATGTTGAGCCAGGGGATCAGCGTCACATCCGGCCCCTCGACAGGGGTGATCTTAACTGCATTCGGAAAGATCGAGATCATCGGGATCCGCCAGCCGTAATGCGTGACCGCCACCCATTGCGGCTTGGCCTTGTCGGTCTTGTAATTCGTCGCCTCCGCCTGAAGCGTGCTGCTGTCCCATTTGAAATAGGGTGGCCAGACCCAGCCGGTATCTTCGTTGCGATAGACCATCACCGATGCGCCGTCGGGATAGACCGCCTCGATGAAGCGGATGTCGCGGGTGGTCGTGCTGGTCTCGGCCCCGGTGCCGCTGTCCTCGATCGAATAGAACATCCAGTTCGACCCGATTGGCGTCAGCTTGTTGTAGGTGTTGATGATCTGCACCACATCGCGCTGCGGCAGGGTGTAGTGCAGGAACAGGCCCACCACCAGAACCAGCAGGATCCGCAGCGTCCACTTGATCTTCGTCCACATGCCCGAAAGCCCCCTTACCAGTTCACCGCGTAGATGATCACCCAGAACGCCACCACCGGCACGATGTAGATAAGCCAGAGCAGCCGCTTTTTCAGCCCCTTGTCATAGGCTTTCATGCCGGCCTCGATCCAGGCATCGCGGTCGCCCTCCAGCCCCTCGGACAGCCAGCGCTTTTCCAGCTTCTCGCGGCGGACGCTGCGGGAATAGATGCTGACAAGGAAATAGACCACCGTCAGCAAGATCAGGGTCATGGCAAACAGCCGCAGCCATCCCAGTATCATCCGCGTCCCCCCCGTGCCCCCCAGGGGCCTGTCGTCTGCCCGCCGCCCCAGGGGCCGCGCATCCCCGGTGCCGCCTTCGGCCCGCCGCGCATTTCCGGCCGGGCCAGTTCGTCCATCTTCGGCTCCGGCCCGAACAATGCCTCACGCGCGCCCTCGCGGTCCACCTGATATTCGCGGGCCAGGAAATCGGCGACGTGTTCCTTCTTGGCGTCCGTCCAGGCCGCGTATTCCTCGTAGAACCGCTCCTTGTGGACGATGAACAGCTGCCGCACATCCATCGGCGACAGTTCCGCCAGAAGCATGTTCACCAGATCGCGGTCCGGCCCCGGCCGGGCGCGCAGGGTGTAGAAATAGCCCGGATGCTCGCTGCTGATGCGCGGCCAGGGTCCGGCCCCTTCGACCCAGCGCAGCATCGCCGCCAGCCCCAGGAATTCCGCCGGCAGTGCCGTGCCCAGCCGGTAGGCCACCTTGCGCAATTCGGTCCGCCGCGCATCGCCGACCTCGATCCCCAGCTTGTCGGCCGCGTCCAGCAGGATGAAATCCATCTTCTGCCGCAGGATCGCCCCGGCATCCGCCCCGCGCGCCTGCACGATGGGTTCGACCAGCTGGTTGCGGTCCAGCCAGTCGGCGATGTGGTTGCGGTGGCTGAAATCCATCACCTGCGCCACCGGCACCTTGCCCAGGGAGCCGATGGGCAGACGGCTGATCGCCGCCGGAAACTTCGTGTCGCGGAACACATAGATGCCGCCGAAGAAGCTGGTCCAGAAATTGCCCTGCTCGAATGTCATCGCGGGCAGGCTGATCGGCACCCGCGTCACATCGCCGGTCTTTCTGGCCAGCCCGATCATCTCGGCAATCAGCGCCTCGTCGCGCCAGCCATCGGGTTCGCGACGGAAGGTCTCGATCAGCCCGGCCAGCTTGCCCGCATCCGCGACATGGCCGCCGATCGTATCGGCCTCGACCGTCACCTGCCTGATGTCGAACAGTTGCGCCGGGGTGTCGACCGAATAGACCGACCCCTGCAACTCCCCCGCCACCGCATCCCGCGCGGTCAGGGCGAAAAGCTGAGCCTCATTCTTCTCGATGAACTGCGTCAGGATGCCCCGGCTGGTCGAGAACTTGATGTTCAGAAGCGGTGCTTCCTTCTGCTGCGTGGTCAGAAGGATGAACTGCCGGTTGGCCCCATTGGGGTTCAGGTAAAGCGGATCGCCGAATTCATCGCCGACCTCGGGCGAATAGCCCGACAGGTCGATATGGAAATCCGTCAGCGCGGTTTCCTTGCCGGTCAGATGCTTCAGCGCCCGGTTATACCGCGCCACAAGCTGGGGCGAGGACACCTCGATGAGGTTGCCGAACATCAGGCCGCGCTGGATGAGGCGTTTCATTGTGATTACAAGAGCCTCTTGTATCTTCCACTGGAAGAGAAATCGAAGATAAATGGTGCTGGCGTGGAGGCAGAAAGTTCAAGTATCTTTTCATGTGCTTTCGCAAATGCGCAGAAGGTCTTCCAACGACCATCTTGTGCGCCCGGAAGGTAAAAACATCTTCCGCGATGCTGCTCAATCGCCAGTCTTTCGGAATCAATCAAATGAAACTTCAAATCCTGAGAGAGGACTATCCAATTCCGCTTCAGCACGCGCTCAAGCCAAACGTCATCCGCCATTTCTTCGGGGAATCTTTCACCTTGATGCCACCTAATTTCTGCTGGTGGATCCAATTTCGACAGTGCATAAGGAAATCGCTTTCCGATATTCCTGTCAAAGAAGAGTGTCAGTTTGTCCATTCTTTAAGTCGCGGGCTTTCTCGCTGAACACCTTCAAAAATAAGAGCATCGATGACTTCTCCAGCACTGAGGTCAAAGTCATCCGTCAGCTCGTCGACTTCTTCTCCCGCAAGCCAATGAGCCTTCAAAATACCTGTCTTCACCCCGCGCACCTGTGGAGCACCGAACGCAATTCTTGGGTCGATCCGAATAGCCCTGTCTTTGCCAGCAACTTTCCAATATGTGACTTCACCGCTGTCCTCGTCATAGTTGAACTCATCCAACTGCCGAGAAAGCAGATCACGCCAAACATACTGGCCGCCATGATTGGCAGAAATCAGCTTCTCAACGTCGCCTTCACGAAGTGGGCCGTCATCATCCTGGAGTATTTCGGCACCGTCGGTTTTGAAACGGAGTTGTGCAAACGGATACTGAAGCCCTGTCGAGCGAGTAAACCAGTCTCGCGCCCTGGCAATCTCCGTCACCTTAAGACCTGCCCGGCGCATTCTAGCTACAACTGCGAGTTCGATAAGTTGTAGGAACGACAGACCTACATTCTTCTCCTTCTCCCTAAGCATTGCCTTGCGACCGTCGAGACGAACTCTGTGCCACGCTGCGACAGTCTGAGGAGAAATGTGAGCATAACTAGCCGCTTCGCCAATCCGGTATGCCGGAGTGGCGAGCCGTGACTTCCAGAACTGGCTCGGTTCGACGGTCATGTTCTCAACTGCCTCGAAGCTGCAGAGTACTCCTTGCAATCGGTGAGGTCCACCAACATCACCCCCGCCCCTCCAGATACCTCTTCTTCGCCTCTTCCATCCGCTGCATATCCCGCACGGCATTGGAAATCGCCACCTCATCCGACTTGTCGGCATAGCGGAATTCGCTGTCGGCATAGCGGTTGACCTCCTGGATCACCATCTCCACCGTGATCGGCTGCATCAGCCCCTTGATCATCGCCAGCTTGTCGTCATAGGGCTTGAACAGGAACAGGTCCGGGTTCTCCATCCACTCGTCCGGCAGTTCGAAATCCATCGCGCGGACCTTCACCGCATCGGTGATGTTCTTGATCGCCCGCCCGGTGAACCGCTCATCCGCCTGCTGGATCGCCTTCAGATAGGCGCCGATCTTGGCAATCGTATCCAGCGGCCCGATGTCCTTTGCGGTCGCCTCCCAGACCTTGATCAACCCGTCCTCATGCGGCTTGGCATGCCTCTCGAATGACGCGGCCACCGCCCGCTTGATCTCTTGCGCCGCGAACAGCTCATGATCGCCGACCGGAATGGAGTGGTTCTTGCCCAGCAGCAAGGAAAGGATGTCGATGTAATCCTCCCGGCTCTGTGGCCCGTCAACCAGAAACCGCGCCCCGGCCCGCTGGCGCAGGGCGTCGTCCACATTCTCGGGGTAGTTCGAGAACATGCCAAACGTGCAGTTGCCCCGCACCACCGTGCCCGCGCCGGCAAAGGCCTGCATGAAGACCGCCGTCACCTCTTGCTGCCCGGCACTGGACTGCCGATCCCCTCGCTTCCCCGCCACCTGATCAATATCGTCAATCGTCCCGAACCCGATCACCGTCGGGTCCAGCACCGCGTCGATGAACGCCTTGGCATTCTGCCCCGACTTGCCCTGATAGGAATCGATCTGGTCGATTGAAAAGTTCTGATAGCGGAAGGGATAGCCCGCAACCTTGCAGTAATCGTTCAGCAATCCCGCCATCATCTGAATGAGGGTGGTCTTCCCCGTCCCCGGCTTGCCATCGCCCATGAAGGTGAAGATGAACCCGCCCAGTTCGGCAAAGGGATTCAGCCGCCGCTCGAAATCATAGGCCATCAGCATCTTCGACAGCTTCAGGCTTTGGTATTTGGCGATGTGGTTGCCCACGACTTCATGCGGCTTCTTGAAGGCCATGACGATCTGGCCGCCCTTCGCGGCCTTGGCCGGCTTGAACCCGGCAATCACCAGCTGATCCGCCTCGACCTTCCACGACCCGGCCGTGAAGACCGACACCCGTGCCCCGTTCTCGGCCCGGATCGCCACCTTCTTCATCAGCGCCTCGGCAAAGCCCGAGATCACCGCCACCAGCCGCGCATCATCCGTTGCCAGCGCGGCGATGTCCTGATCCAGTTCCCACAACGCCCCCTGCAAGGCCAGCGGCGCATTGTCGGTCAGCACCTCCTCCACCTCGCCCAGTTCCACCGGCTGCGTGCCGACATGCGGCGCGATCAGAAAGGCGGTGGCATTGGCAAAGGTGAACAACACCACCAGCGCCTCGGCGGCCAGCAATTCACCGAACTCGGCCCGCTTCGCCTCGGGCACCCGGCCTTCCAGATTGGCCCGCTTCAACTCGGCCAGCCCCGATTGCGCGGCAAAGGTCTCGCCCATCGCCAGCGCAATCGCCAGCCCCCGCCGCAGGGCGTTCAGCGCCGCCGCCTGCACCGGGCTGACCAGCCCGTCCGACAGACCCTCCACCCGCTCGGCAATCCGCACCCCGCCCGTTCGCGCCACGGGGCGCGCCGCCATCCCCGGCACGGTCGAGCGGAACCGCGGCCGCGTGCCGATGCCCGGAGACCGCTCGGCCCCCGGCGCAACCTCCAGGGGCTTTGCCAGCCGCGGCGCATGGTCAAAGCCCGAGACCAGACCCAGCGCCGCCTCATACTGCGCCCGGATTGCCTCTTCCTTCAGCTCCATCGTATCCCGCGCACTCATCGGCCAAACCCCTTCTTCTGTTCTCAAATATCCCAGGGATCCGGGGGCTGGCCCCCGGCCACCGGCCAAAATCTCAAACGCCGGGAATAAGCCGCCCCCCGGCACCGACGATGAACTTGCGTATCCCGCGCAAACCAACCGGATCCTGCTCGACCAGCACCTGATAGGGCCGTTCGGGCAGGATGATCATCCGCTCCTGCGTGGTTGCGCCGGTATCGGCCCCGGTCAGTGCATCCAGCTTGTAGACCTGCTTGGGCCGGGTCGAGAACCAGCCGTCCTTGACCGTCTCTTCCCGGTCCGACACCAGATCTTCCACCGTCCAGACCAGCGCCCAATCCTGCCCGGCGGGGGCCCTGGCATCCTCCAGCACCTTGGAAATCGGCCCCGATTGCAGGGTGAACCCCGCAGAATACATCGGCCCCAGCGTGATCCGCCGCAGCCGCCTGGGGTGCAGATCCTCGAAATCCGCGTCGAAGCCGGTGGCGATGGTCAAGAGCTTCAGCCCGCCCACCGATTGCGCCAGCACCTTGGCCTGCAGCGCGGGCCAGCGGTAATCATCATTCGGCAGCGGCTTCTTGCCGGAATCCTCAAGGTCCATCAGATAGACCACCGGCAGGTTCATGCCCGAATCCCACACCGCCCAATGCACCAGATACTTGCGCCGCGCGCCCTCCTGCCCCAGCCATTGCGCATCGGCATCGTTGCGCAGCCAGAACAGGCCCCCGGCCTTCAGCGCCTCGAAGTACAGCCGCTGCGACAGCGCGAATTGCAGCCCCGCAGGCAGCTTCAGCTCTCCCACGATGGTGCGGATCATGCGGTCCTTGAGTTCCGCCTCGGAGGCCATGCCGGCCAGATGCTTGTCGGCCTGCTGGGCATCGACCGCCATCATCATCAGCTCCTGCGCCACAGGGAAGCCGCTCTCGTGCCGGTCGATGGTCAGGCGCGAGGCCGCCTCGGCCTTGCCCGTCATCAGGTATTTGTCGTTCAGCGCCCGGAACGTGGCAACGATGCCACCGACATAGCCCCCCAGCACCCGCGCCTCGGTCCGGGTCAACCTACCCTCGGCCTCGATCTCGGCGGCCACCTTGGCCAGATAGCCGCCGATGGTCTGGAACTTGTCGAAATACCGCCGCGCGACCGCCGGATCATACAACTCGGCATGGTCCGAAGTCAGGGCTTCCTTGACGCTGTTATCCGACATCGCGGTTCCGCCCGTCCTCATCCACCCAAAGCCACCAGCGCAACACCGGTCGGCGCAGGGCAAAGCCGCGCAGGCCCCCGGCGGGCAGCCCGTGACGAAAGGCCCAGTGCTGCGCCGGGCGGGCAACACCGCCCGCCAGCGCCACAAGCGCGCCACCGACGATCAGCAGCATGGTTGCGCCCGCCAGCAGGTCCGCAAGAACCAGCGACCCGGCCATTTCCAGCGCAACCGCCATGAACCCGGCCGCCAGCCCGGCAAGACAGGCCAGCGCCCCGAAGGCCCAGGCCCGCTTGATCTGCCGCCGGAAACTCATCCCCCGTAGGTGTTCTTGTCGTGCTTCTCGACAATCGCGGCGAACCGGCGGGCAAAGCGTTCATCCGCCTTGGCCTTGTCCTCAAGGATCTTGCGGGCGAAGACCATATGGCCCTCATGCGCCTCCAGCATGTCGGCCATCTTGGCATTGGTCGCAGCACCAATCCCGGCCATGGCGGCCTGCGCCTCCTGATCGGTCTTCACCCCGATCTCATTGATCCGATGCGCCACATCCTGCTGCTGCGCGGTTTTCAACGACGAGGTCAGCGCATCATACAGCACCACCCGCTGCTTGGTGTCCGTCTGCAGCTTGTTGATCAGCACCAGCTGCGTCGCCGCCTGATTGGTCAGGGAGTCGACCCAGGTCTTGCCCTTCTCGATATAGCGTTCCAGCGTCTGACTGCGGGCCAGTTTCACCTGTTCATCCTGGATCAGCGCATTGTGCCGGGCGTTCAGATTGGCCAGCTCGGTCTCCAGCTTGGTCCGCGCGCCCGCGTCCTGCTCCACCGCGATCCTGTTCTCCAGTTCGATGATCTTCGGGTCCATCCCGGCGATGTCGACCCGCACCGCCTCCAGCGCGGCCACGGTTTCCTCGCGGTCGGTCAGCGTGCCGGCAAGGTTGGCCTCGACCTTGGTCTTCTGGCCGTTCAGCAGATCCAGCTGGCCTTGCAGCAACTTGACGATCACGTCGGATTTCGAGATCAGATCCTGCAACTTGTCGTCGATGGTGGCATCGCGTAGCCGCTCTTGCCGCATCGATTCCGCCTTGGCACTGGAAAAGATGCCGACAAAGCCCTCCCAGCCGGTCTTGGTCCGCATCTCGTCGAAATCCTTCGAGAAGGCGGCGGTCACATCGTCCAGCCCCATGATCAGTTCGGCGATGTTGGCGTTCATCACGTCGGTGTGCTTGTGAACATCCTCCAGCGTGGCGTTTTCCACGTCGATCGACACGCCCTCGTCCAGCTTCAGCCGGGCCTTCTCGATGGTCTCGGTGATCGCGCTGATCTTGGCCTGCGCCGCCGCGACCTGAGCTTGGCTTTCCTTGATCTGGGTTTCGAAATCGGCCATCGCGCCCTCCTGAGCCGCTGAATCTGAAATCACCTAAGAATGTAATGACGAATTACATCCTCTGAAACGGGGGAATTTTCACGGCCCGCGCGCAAATGTGCAAGGCCGACTTTCCCACCCTCCGACCGGCACATTCTTGCAGCACAGACAGGCATTGGCCAAGCCCCGATCCGGCAGGTCAGCGCGCCGAATTTTCGTCGAAAATTCGTGTCCAGCCCCGTTACACCGGAATGTTGTCGATCAGCCGCACGCCGTCCAGCCAGCAGGCCGCCAGCATGCGCCGTGGCCGGGCCGGATCGTCCGAGGGCATCAGCGTCTCGGCATCGCGCAATTCGATATATTCCACCCGGTCGAACCCTGCGGCCCGGATCGCCTCGGCCGCCTCGCGGATGGCCATGCGGTCCGACTGCCCGGCCCGGATGTCGTCGGCCGCTGCGGTGATCGCTGCATAGAGAACCGGGGCCTTTTCACGCCCCGCCGCCGTCAGCCGCACATTGCGCGACGACAGCGCCAGTCCGTCGGCATCGCGGATCGTCTCGCAGCCCACCACCTTCACCGGGATGTTCAGGTCACGCACCAGCCGCAGCACCACCTGCAACTGCTGCCAGTCCTTCTGGCCAAAGTATCCCCGGTCGGCCAGCGTCATGCCGAACAGCTTGGTCACGACCGTCGCCACGCCGTCGAAATGGCCGGGGCGCATATGCCCTTCCAGCGGTTGCGCCACGCCGCCCAGCATGACCGTGGTGATGAAGCCGTCGGGATACACCTCTTCCGGCGAAGGCGCGAAGATCGCGTCCACCGGCACCGTGCCCAGCAGGTCCGCATCCGCGGCCTCGGTGCGGGGATATTTCTTCAGATCGTCCGGGTTGTTGAACTGCTTGGGGTTGACGAAGATCGTGGTAATCACCCGGTCGCATTCCGCCCGCGCGCGGCGCGCAAGGCTCAGATGCCCGTCATGCAGCGCCCCCATCGTCGGCACCACGCCGATCATCTCGCCCGCCGCCTTCCAGCCGCGCGCAAGGGTGCGCAGATCGGCCACCGTCCGCAGGATCGGGGTCATTTTTTCACCGGTATCTCATCAGGGAAGGAATGCTCGGCCGCCGGAAAGGCGCGGGCGCGCACATCCGCGGCATAGGCGGCAATCGCCTCATCCGCCGTCTTGCCCAGTTCGGCATAGCGGCGCACGAATTTCGGCCGGAAATCGGTGAACAGGCCCAGCATATCATCGACCACCAGAACCTGCCCGTCGCAGTCCACCCCGGCGCCGATACCGATGGTGGGAATGGTCAGTTCACGCGTTATCCGCCCGGCCAGCCCCTGCGGCACCTTTTCCAGCACCACCGAGAACGCCCCCGCCGCCTGCACGGCCCTGGCATCGGCCATCACCTTGGCAGCTTCGTCGGCGCGACCAACCACCTTGTAGCCGCCCAGCGTGTTCACCGCCTGCGGCGTCAGCCCGACATGCGCCATCACCGGCACCCCGCGCTGCGTCAGGAAGGCAATCGTCTCGGCCATATGCACCCCACCTTCCAGCTTGACCGAGGGCGCCCCGGTTTCCGCCATCAGCCGCGCAGCGTTGCGATAGGCCTGGCTTGGGCTTTCCTCATAGCTGCCAAAGGGCATGTCGATCACCGGCATAGACTTTTGCGCCCCCCGCACCACGGCCCGGCCATGCAGGATCATCATCTCCATCGTCACGCCCAGCGTGCTGGGCAGGCCATGGATCACCATCCCGACCGAATCGCCGACCAGAACGATGTCGCAATGCGCATCGACCAGCCGGGCAACCGGTGTGGAATAGGCGGTCAGCACCACCAGCGGCGCACCGCCCTTGCGGGCCAGAATGTCGGGGGGCAGCACGGGCCGGACGGGGGCGGTGGCACTCATGAGGCGACCTTTCTTTTCAGATCGCCCGCATTAAGGGCACAGCCGGGGCGGGCTTGCAAGAAAATTACGCCGCAGCGCAGAAACCCACCGCATCGGACCGGGCTTGACGGCAGGGCCGCCGCGCGGGCCAATTGGGACAATCAGCAAAGGACCCTCAGATGACCCTCATCCAACGCATGACCCGCGACGATGTCACCCCCGAAATCGAACGCCCCGATCCGGCCAAGGTGCTGGCGGGCGATCCGGTCCACACCACCTGGAACCTGGAAGAGGTGGACGGGCTTTACTGCGGTCTTTGGCAATCCACCCCCGGCAAGTGGAAGCTGACCTATGCCGAATGGGAATATGTCTACATCCATCAGGGCCATTCGGTTCTGACCGATGCCGCAGGCCATGCCACCCATCTGCGGGCGGGCGACAGCTATATCATCCGACCCGGCTTTGACGGCACATGGGAGGTGATCGAAACCACGTTGAAAGACTATGTGATCCGGGCCTGACCCCCGCCTGCCCCACCCGCCTGCTGCAACTGAAAAAGGGCCGCCCGATGGGGCGGCCCTTTTTCTGCCGTGGCGCGTCAGCCGCTGGTGCCGACCGCTGCGGTCTCGACCGCCTCGATTTCCTGCAATTCCAGCGGCGGGCAATCGTCCTCGGGAATCCCCTGCCGACGGCATTTGCGCAGATGCTTTTCGCGCGCCTTTTCGGCGGCGATGCGGTCGTCCTCGAATTTCTGGGCAATGGCCGCTTCGTCCGCGATCAGCTTTTCGCGGTTCTCGGGCGTGTCCGGCACGACGCGGCCATAGGCGTCATCCATATAGGGGCCTTCGACCGCAAGGCTTTCCTCAAGCGTCCTCACGCGCACCTTCGTGCCGACCGGGGCCTTGTTGAACAGGTCGATGGCATCCTGGTTGAACAGACGGATACAGCCCGCGCTGGTGGCGCGCCCGACGCTGGCATTGTCGATGGTGCCGTGGATGCGGAACATCGTGTCGCGCCCGCCGCGATAAAGATACAGCGCCCGCGCGCCCAGCGGGTTGTCGATCCCGCCAGGCAGCCCGCCGGCATATTCGGCGTAAAGATCGGGCCGGGTGCGGACCATGTTGGCCGTGGGCGTCCAGGACGGCCATTCCGCCTTGCGGCCGACATAGCCGGTTCCGCGGAACGAAATGCCTTCGCGTCCGACGGCAATGGCATAGCGGGTGGCGGTACCGTCCTCATGCACCCAATACAGCTTGCGCGCATAGACATCGACCACGATCGACCCCGGCGCATCCCCGGCGGTATAGGGCACCACTTCCTTCTGATTGCCCTCGATCAGATGCTTCGGGTCGACCGCCGGGATGACATAGCCCGCATCCACGACCTCCTCATATCCCGGAACGACGGTGGGGGCCTCTGCCTGTTCGACCCTGGGGCCACAGGCGGCAAGGGCGGGGATCAGCAGAAAGGCGGCAAGGCGAAGGGCAAGGGATGTCACGGTAAGACCTGATTCCGGCAGAAGGAAAAGGGTGAGGGCAGACCGGGGCACCTTGGCCCCGGCTTACCCCCCATCGTCAAGCCCGCAATTTCACTTTTCGAAACAAAGGGCCATCCCGTTGCCCGCCAGAGCCGATTCGCTTGCGGAATGCTGCCGGTTGACCGCAGCCGATGGCCCGGCTCAGACCGTCCCCGCCCCTCGGGCAGAGACCGGCCCCGCAGCGATTCCCCCGCAACGCCAGCCCCGTCGCGCCTATCCGACCACATTGAATCCCGGTCCATAGGGATAATGGGTGATGTTCTCGGCCCCGTCTTCGGTGATGACCAGAATGTCATGTTCGCGGTAGCCACCCGCACCTGGCTGGCCATCGGGAATGGTCAGCATCGGTGCCATGCTGATCACCATGCCCGGCTCCAGCACGGTATCGACATCCTCGCGCAGTTCCAGCCCGGCTTCTCGACCATAGGAATGCGACAGGATGCCGAAACTGTGGCCATAACCGAAGGTGCGATATTGCAGCACCTGCCGCTCGGCCAGGAAGTCGTTGATCTGTGCCGTCACGGTGGAACAGCTTACCCCCGGCAGCAGCAGACCCATGCCATATTCATGGGCGGCGATATTCGTCTCCCAGATGTTCAGCGATGCCGCATCCACCTCGCCCAGGAACATCGTCCGTTCCAGCGCGGCGTAATAGCCCGAGATCATCGGAAAACAGTTCAGCGACAGGATATCCCCGCGCCGCAGGGCCCGGTTCGTGACCGGATTATGCGCGCCATCGGTGTTCAGCCCCGATTGGAACCAGACCCAGGTGTCGCGGTATTCGGAATCGGGAAAGCACCGGGCAATCTCGCGCTCCATGGCGTCGCGGCCGGTGATCGAGATTTCCAGTTCGGTCGCGCCTTCACGCAGCGCCGCGCGGATCGCATGGCCACCGATGTCGGCGATAGTCGCGCCATGCCGGATCAGCGTAATCTCGGCCGGTGATTTCACCATCCGCTGCTGCATGGTGGCCGGGGCGATGTCCATCCCGCGCTTGGGCTTCAGGAAGGCGTTCAGCTTCTCGGCCCGTTCCATCGTCAGATGGTCGGCCTCGCAGCCGATCGCCTTGCCGGTGCCGGTGATCCCGGCCACCGCGCGCCAGAAATTGTCGCGCGCCCAGTCGGTATAGGTGACGTTGTCGGCAATCGACCGCCGCCACGGCTGGCCCCCATCAATGCCCGCGCTGACAGTGATGCAGTCGGTCGGCGTCACGACGCAGGCATAGGGACGGCCGAAACCGCAATAAAGAAAGCCCGCGTAATAGGCGACATTGTGCATCGAGGTCAGCACCACTGCATCCAGCCCATGCAGTTCCATCAGGTCGCGCAGGCCGGACAGCCGGTCGTGGTATTCCTCGTCCGCGAAAGGCAGCGCCTGCTTGGCCCCGCCATTGTGAAAGCGATACTGTGCGGGACGGGCGTTTGTCATTTCAGACCCCTAGAACCGGGGCCGCGACGGGACCCCGAAAGATCCCGGCGTGCAGGACGGACGCGGTTTGCCCGCAAGCGTCGGGGAAGGCCCCGGTGGCGACGCCATCGCCACGGCTCGGCCCCGTCATGCGCCCTTGCGGCTTTGCGCGCAAGCGCGAATGCACCCCTTGCACCGCCCCTGGGCGACCCCATGTAAGGGCATGAAACATCGAATGGAGAGACGCGATGCAATGTCCGGTGGATGGCGAAATGCTGGTTCTGGCCGATCGCGGCGGGGTCGAGATCGACTATTGCCCGCGCTGTCGCGGCGTCTGGCTGGACCGGGGCGAGCTGGACAAGATCATTGACCGCGTCGGCGGCCCCGCCCCGGCCGCAGCAGTATCCGCCCCCCGCAGCGCGCGCCCCTCGGCCCCCGGCCCGGTCTATCAGGCCGAACCCCGGCGCGAGGCCCCGCAGGCCGCCCGGCACGAAGACCGCCGCCGCCGGGATGACGACGACGATGACGACCGCCCTTACGGCAAACGCAAGCGGCGCGACAGCTTCCTGTCGGAACTGTTCGACTTCTGATCCCCGCTCCTCGATGACCTCGTCTGCTCGTCGCCAAACCGCGACGCGCAGACGAGTTGCGACGCAGGGGCCCCTTTCCATTCCCGAACCATCTGCCAAACTCGGCGTATCCAGAGCCGGGGGCCGCCAGTGAAACCCATCAACCTTGCCGAAAAGCTCGCGCAGTTTGACGCCTATTGGTCGCCGAAGATCGTCGGCGGCTTCAACGGCCATGACTTGATGGTGGTAAAGGTGCTGGGCGAATTCGTTTGGCATGACCACCCCGATACCGATGATTTCTTCATGGTCCTCTCGGGCGAACTGGTGATCGACTTGCCCGACGGCACCGTGACCCTGACACCCGGTGAGGTCTTCGTCGTCCCGAAGGGCATGCAGCACCGCCCCCGCGCGACCGTCGAAACCCACCTTCTCCTGATCGAGCCCGCAGGCACCCCCAACACCGGCGACCCTGCCACCGCCGCGACCAAGACCCGCATCTGATGCGCCCCGGTCCCCGCAACCTGATCACGGATGTGCCCGGCCTGAGGGTCGGCAATGCCGAGGATGCGCGCCTGCGGTCCGGTGTCACCGTGCTGACGGCGGCGCGCCCTTTCGTCGCCGCCGTTCATGTCATGGGCGGTGCCCCCGGCACGCGCGAGACCGATCTTCTGGCCCCCGACCGCATGGTCAGCGAGGTGGACGCCCTGTTCCTGTCGGGCGGATCGGCCTTCGGGCTGGATGCCGGAACCGGGGTGATGGCGGGCCTGCGCGCCGCAGGCCGCGGCTTTGCCGTCGGCCCGGCGCGGGTGCCGATCGTGCCGGGGGCGATCCTGTTCGACCTGCTGAACGGCGGCGATAAGAATTGGCCCGCCCTGGCAGAGACAAGCCCCTATCCCGCGCTTGGCCGCCGGGCACTGGAGGCCGCCGCGACAGATTTCCGGCTGGGCACCGCAGGCGCGGGCTTCGGCGCGATGACCGGGAACCTGAAGGGCGGGCTTGGCTCCGCCTCGGCCGTCCTGCCTTCGGGCATCACGGTCGGCGCACTGGTCGCCGTGAATGCGCTGGGGCAGGCCACGGTCGGCGATGGTCCGCAGTTCTGGGCCGCGCCTTTCGAGGAAGGTGCCGAGTTCGGCGGGCTTGGCCCCGCGCCGGGCGCGCGGCAAGACGCGCCCCTGCCGCTGAAAAGGATGGGAGAGGCGACCACCATCGCCATCGTCGCCACCGATGCCCGGCTGACCAAGGCGCAGGCGCAGCGGATGGCGGTCGCCGCGCATGACGGGATGGCGCGGGCGCTGGTGCCGTCGCACACGCCGCTGGATGGCGATCTGGTCTTTGCCGCCGCGACCGGCGCGCGCGACATGGCCGATCCGCTGACCGACAGCTTCCAGATCGGCCATGCCGCCGCCACCTGCCTTGGCCGCGCCATCGCCCGCGCGGTGTGGCTGGCGCGGCCGCAGCCCGGCGACCTGCAACCCTGCTGGGCAACCCGCTTCGGCTGACGCCCCGTCCCCCTTGCCAGAGCCGCCCCCGGCGCGCAGACTTCCTTGCGACCGAAGGGAGAGACGGCAATGCTTGGCGGACGCCCGATGCAGGACTGGATCGAGGATTATCGGCAAAGCCACCGCAACCGCTGGAACCAGCTGACCCATGCCTTCGGCATCCCGATGATCGTGGTCTCTCTGGCGCTTGGCCTCTTGTCGATCTTCGTCGCGGGCCTCTGGCCCTGGGCGCTGGCGCTGTTCGTGATCGGCTGGGCGCTGCAGTTCATCGGCCATGCCATCGAAGGCAAGCCGCCCGAATTCTTCCGCGACTGGCGCTTTCTTCTTGTCGGCACCCGCTGGTGGTGGGCGAAAGTGACCGGGCGTTTCTGACGCGAAGACCCGCCCCTTGCGGGGCGGGTCAAATTCCTTTGAAGGAATTTGCAAAAAATCTTCAAAGATTTTTGACCGGAGCCTTTCAAAGGCTCCGGTGCGATTTCTTCAAAGAAATCGCGTCAGCCATCCACCCGGATACGCGTGTTGGACGGATCGAACGGGCTGTCCTCGACCACCACCGCATCCCATTCCTTCAGCTGGATCTTCACCTTCAGCTTGGTCCCGACCTCGGCCAGGTCGGGCCGGACATAGCCCATGCCGATCTGCTTGCCGAAAGCCACCGAATACCCACCCGAGGTCAGGCGACCCACCTTCTGACCATCGACCAGCAGCGCCTCTTTCCCCCAGGGGTCCGCATCCGCAGGCCCGTCGATCAGCACCGTCACGCATTTGCTGCGGATGCCGGTCTCCAGCATCTTCGCCTTGCCGCGGAACTCTTTCGACAGATCGACGAAACGGTCCAGCGCCGCCTCCAGCGGGGTGGCGTCACGGCCGAGTTCATTGCCGAAGGCGCGATAGCTCTTCTCTTGCCGCAGCCAGTTCTGCGCCCGCGCGCCCACGCCCTTCAGCCCGTGCTTCTCGCCCACCGACCAGATCAGATCCCACAGATACCGCCCGAATTCGATCGGATAGTGCAGCTCCCAGCCCAGCTCTCCGGTATAGGCCACCCGGATCGCCCGCACCGGGCACATGCCCAATTCGATGTCGCGGTAGCTGAGCCAGGGGAAACGCTTGTTGCCCAGAACGGTGGCGGGATCGCGGTCCTTCACGATGTCCTTCAGAAGCGCCCGCGCATTCGGCCCGGCCAGTGCGAAGACGCCCCATTGCGTGGTGATGTCGTGGATGTCGATGTGCCCGCCGCCCTGCGCCATCCAGTCATCGGCGCATTTTTGCAGGAAATCATAGTCATAGGCCGTCCAGGCCCCGGCCGAGATCAGGTAATATTCATTCTCTTTCAGCCGGACGATGGTGTATTCCGTCCGCGTCGTGCCTGCCTCGGTCAGTGCATAGGTCAGATTGATCCGGCCCACATTCGGCAGCTTGTTGCAGGTGAAGTGGTCCAGGAAGGCCGTCGCCCCCGGCCCGCGCAGAAGATGCTTGGTGAAGGCGCTGGCGTCGATGATCCCGACCGTGTTGCGCACCGCCTCGGCCTCGGCCTTGGCATAGGGCCACCAGGTCCCGCGGCGGAACGACCGCCCGTCATGGTCGAACGTGGCGGGCGCATCCTTCGGGCCATAGTAGTTCGGCCGTTCCCAGCCGTTCACCTGCCCCATCTGGGCACCCATTTCCTTTTGCCGGTCATAGGCAGGGGCGGTGCGCAACGGGCGGCAGGCTTCGCGCTCCTCATCCGGGTGGTGCAGGATGAAGACGTGGTTATAGCATTCCTCGTTCTTGCGCGCGGCATATTCCGTGGTCATCCACGAGCCGTAGCGCTTGGGGTCAAGCGAAGCCATGTCAATCTCGGCCTCGCCTTCGGTCATCAACTGGGCAAGGTAATGCCCGGTGCCGCCTGCCGCCGTGATGCCAAAGCTGAACCCTTCGGCCAGCCACATGTTGCGCAGACCCGGCGCAGGGCCGACCAGCGGGTTGCCATCGGGCGTATAGCAGATCGGGCCGTTGAAATCGTCCTTCAGACCCACGGTTTCCGACGACGGAATCCGGTGGATCATCGACATGTATTCCGTCTCGATCCGCTCCAGATCCAGCGGGAACAGATCGGCGCGGAAGCTGTCGGGCACGTCATATTCGAACCGCGCCGGGGCACCGTATTCGTAGGGCCCAAGGATCCAGCCGCCGCGCTCCTCGCGCACATACCATTTGGCATCGGCATCGCGCAGGACCGGGTGTTCGCCATGGGTCTTGCGGTAGTCCTGCAGCATCGGGTCCGGCTCGGTGACGATATACTGATGCTCGACAGGGATCGCAGGGATCTTGATCCCCAACAGCCGCGCCGTGCGCTGCGCATGGTTGCCGGTGGCCGTCACCACATGCTCGGCATGGATTTCGTATTTCTCTTCGGACGGGACCAGCATCCCGCCCTTTTCCTCCATCCGCGTGACCGAAACGATCCATTCCGAACCCGTCCAGCGATAGGCATCGACCTGGATCTTGCGCTCGATGGTGACACCACGCTGGCGGGCCCCCTTGGCCATGGCCTGCGTCACGTCGGCTGGGTTGATATAGCCGTCCTGCGGGTGGAACAGGGCGCCGACCAGATCCTCGGTCCGCACCAGCGGCCAACGCTCCTTGATCTGCGCGGGCGTCAGGAATTCGTGATAGACCCCTGCGGTCTCGGCGACCGAGGAATACAGCATGTATTCGTCCATCCGTTCCTGCCGCTGCGCCATCCGCAGATTGCCGACGACATAGAAGCCCGCATTCAGCCCGGTTTCCGCCTCCAGCGATTTGTAGAAATCGACCGAATATTTGTGGATATGGGTCGTCGCATAGGACATGTTGAACAGCGGCAGCAGGCCCGCGGCGTGCCAGGTCGAACCGCTGGTCAGTTCGTCCCGTTCGACCAGCATGGTATCCCAGCCCGCCTTGGCCAGATGATAGGCGATCCCGGTGCCCACCGCGCCACCGCCCACAACCAGCGCCTTCACATGCGTCTTCATCGCCCGACTCCCCGGAAATGCCCTGGCCCATATCTGCCAGAGCGCCGCCCCGCCGGGCAAGCCGACCCGACCCTTCGCATCCGAAAACGACATGCATCCCGTGTCGCCCGCGGCATATGCGCGCCGCCCGGTCCCGTCCGGTTCCCTTTATCGGCGTCAAATCATCGTGACCCGCCCCGGCGCAACCCATGGCTGTGCCGGACGTTGATCTGCCATACGGGGCACAAGGTTGCCCCCGACAAATCGGATCAACAGGAGATCACCATGAAAACCCTTCTGACCAGCACCGCCCTTCTTGCCGGTCTCGGCCTTGCCGGACTTGCTGGGGCCCAGGATCAGCCCGTCTCTCCCTATCCCGCGGGCGTCGAAGCCGGGGTTCGCGCGTCGGATTTCATCGGCAAGCGCGTCTATCTGACCGAAACCGACACCGCCGGGCTGTCGACGACCACCATGGCAGACCCCGATACGGCCTGGCAGGACGCGGGCGAGATTGGCGACATCATCATCAGCATGGTCGGGGATACCCAGGTCGTTCTGGTCGATTTCGGCGGCTTTCTCGGGATCGGCGAAAAGACCGTGGCGGTGTCGATGAACGATCTGGCGATGGTGCCGGATGCCGACAGCCCGCAGGATTATTTCATCGTCTTCCAGGGCACCAAGGCCCAGCTTGAGGCCGCCCCCGCCTTTGACCCCGACATGGTGTTCGAGGCCGCGCCTGCCGCCGCCACCGATGACACGGCAGCGGCGATGCCCGCCGATGGCAGCGCGGCCGATCCCGCCGCAAAACCCGCCGCGACCGAAGAGCCGGTCACGCTGGCCACCTGGACCGAGGCCGATCTGATCGGCAAGCGGGTCTATGGTCCGAATGACGAAGACGTGGGCGAGATCAGCGCGGTATCGCTGGCGGCCGATGGCAAGGTGCAAGGGGCCGTGGTCGATGTCGGCGGCTTCCTGGGCATCGGCGAAAAGCGGGTGGCGCTTGGCGACGACATGCTGACGCTGATGCGCGAAGCCGATGGCGAGATGTGGTTCCGCGTGAATGCCACGCAGGAGCAGCTTGAAGCGATGGCACCCCATGCCAACTGATCGGGCCTGACTGCCTGAGTGATGCGGCCCGCGCCCAGCGGGCCGCATCTGCATGGGACAATCCGCCTCTTGACCCGTCGGGCAGTGCCGTGCAAGCGATCCGTCATGACGGACCGGATGCGCCATGGCCTGCGGGCCCTTGCCTTCTGGGCGCTGCTTGCGCCCTTCCTTCTGCTGTCGCTGCTGCCATCTTCGGCCATGCCGGCGCGTGCCGCCGATGGCACGCTGACCATGGTGCTTTGCACCGGCGACGGCCCTGTGGAAATGGCGATGGACCTTGCCACCGGCCAGCCGGTCAAGCCCCAGCCTGCCAAGCCACCGCCCGAAGGCAAGGCCGACCATTGCGACTGGGCCTCGGGCCAGTTCACTGCCGACCTGACCGCCGCCCCGTCCGCCGTCCTTGCGCTGACGCTGGTATCCCCCCGGCCGCAGCGCCCGCACCGCCCACACTTCTGGCGGATGCCTCTGCCACCGGCCTGCCACCCGCGACAGGACCACCCCCGCCGCCTGACGTTTCCAGCAATTGAAACCTCAGACAGCAGGATCATCAGATGACCGCAACCACCTAGGGGGCCGACGCCCCCGCGGCAGGCAATGCCGCAAGCAAGCTTTATTTCGCCGCATGGCGCTGGCATTTCTATGCCGGACTCTATGTCATTCCGTTTCTCTGCATGCTGGCCGTCACCGGCCTGATCATGCTGTGGATCGCCGTGCTGTCCGGCATCGGTGACGAACGGATGACCATCACACCCGCAGGCGCTGCGCTGCCCGTCAGCGCCCTACAATCCGCCGCCGAAGCCGCCGTTCCGGGCGGCAGGGCCACACAATATGTATCGCCGCTGTCGTCCGGCCATGTCGCCAGTTTCGCGGTGGCCGATGACGCGGGCACTGTCACCGGCGTCACGGTGAATCCCTATACCGGCGAAGTCCTGAACAGCTTTCCATGGCGGGCCGGATGGTATGATCTTGCCAGCGACATCCATGGCAGCCTGCTGCTGGGCACCACCGGAGACCGGCTGATCGAGGCGGCGGCCAGCCTTGGCCTGCTGCTGTGCGCGACCGGCCTTTACATGCACTGGCCGCGCAACGGCACAGGCTGGGGCCGTACCCTGCGTCTTCAGGCCGGGGCCAGGGGCCGCGCGCTGTGGAAATCGCTTCATGGCGTGATCGGCTTCTGGGCCAGCCTTGTTCTGGTCGTCTTCCTGATCTCGGGCCTGTCCTGGGCCGGGATCTGGGGCGAACGTTTCGTGCAGGCCTGGTCCACCTTCCCGGCCGAGAAATGGGACAATGTCCCCCTGTCCGACGACCTGCATGCCAGCATGAACCACGGCGCCGCGAAAGAGGTTCCCTGGGGGCTGGAACAGACGCCGCTGCCGGAATCGGGCTCGCTGGCCGGAACCGCGGCAATTGCCGGGCCGGTGACGCTGGATGCAGTGGCGGCCTTTGCCGACGGTTTGGGCTTCGTCGACCGCTATCAGATCATGCTGCCCAAGGACGGCACCGCGGTCTGGACCATCGCGCATGATTCGATGTCGAACGACGGGCCGGACCCGGCCGCCGACCGCACCATCCATATCGACCAGTACACCGGCAATGTGCTGGCCGATGTGCGCTATGCCGATTATTCGGCCTATGCGCGCGCAATGGCCTGGGGCATCGCCTTTCACGAGGGCGATCTTGGCTGGTGGAACACCGCGCTGAACACGCTGTTCTGCCTGACGGTGATCTTCCTGTCGCTGTCCGGTCTGGTGATGTGGTGGAAGCGCCGCCCCGCCGGTGCCGCGCGTCTGGCGGCCCCACCCCGCCCGGCCGAAGTGCCCTATGCCAGGGGCGCGCTGCTGATCACGCTGGCGCTGTCGCTGGCCTTTCCGATGCTGGGCCTGACCCTGCTGGCCGTGATCGCGGTGGATCTGGTCGTGCTGACTCCGATCCCTATGCTGAAGCGCGCGCTGTCATAGCGCGAATGCAAAGGGGCGGCGGGCAGGATGCCTTGCCGCTCCTTCCTATTCCTCGGGTCCGGCGCCGCAGACCTTGCGGCCATCCACATCCTTGCAGCCGCTGTCGCCGAACCCGGCCTTCGTCTTCTCCTTCGACCGCGCATCGCCCTTGCCCTTGCGCACCTTCACCCCGGTCTCTTCATCCGTGGTCACGCCGCGCGCCTTGTCTTCGGCCTTGCGGGCCTTGGCTTCTTCCTTCGCGGCCTGCCTTGCCTCTTTCTCGGCCCGTTCGGCAGCCTTTTCAGCGGCTTTCCCGGCCTCTTCGCTGACATGGGCCGCGCGCTCGGCCTCCCATGCGGCGCGGGCCTCCGCCTCCATGGCCGAGGCCAGCACGATCACCGGCACCTCGCCCATGCCTGCCACCCTGTCCACCACATTGGCATTCATCGCAGGTACATGCAGCGTTCCGAAGAACGCCAGCAGATCCTGATCCGACATCGACCGGGACGCGACCACCCGCACCCAGATCTGCGCCGACACATTGCCCATGAAATAGCGCAGGGCCACCTCCTCGGGCAGCACATCCTCGACGAATTCCATGCCCCGCACGGTCATGAACCCGCGGGGCTGATATTCGGGCATCGTCATCTGCAATTCGAATTTCACCCCGGTCGCGGCAAAGCTGGTAAAGATGAAGTCGGGATAGCGGACCATCTCGACGATCACCATCCGGCTGCCCTGGGTGTAGGTTTGCCGAACCTCCTTCAGCCCCTTGCCCTTGCGGGGGCTGGCCACGGCGCGCAGATAGGCGGCCAGCGTCTTGTCGGTGCCCTCCGGCAGATAGGCATCCAGATCCTGCGGTTGCGTGGGCTGCATCGACCAGCCTTCGGGCGCCTTCGGCATCATCGTGGCAAGATCACCCGGCAGGCTGGTCGCATCATCGCCTTCGGTGGCCATCGCCGCCATCGACACCCAGCCCTGAAGATATTCGCCGACCGTGATCCCGTCGCCATCGCCACCCCGCGCCATCCGGTTGGCGTTCCAGAAATCGATGGCCAGATAGAAGGACAGGCCGAAGATCGGGAACAGGACGAACCGCAAAAGAAGAAGCGCACGCATGGCAGGCATATCCCGAAGAAGGCGGGACACCTTGCCCCAGACTTCAGCTAGCCGCCGATTGGGGCAACCGCAGGGCAGGCGCGCGGCATTTCCGGTTCAGGGCCCGCGCATCCGTCCGAAGGCGGCGGCCAACGCAAAGACCGCCGAGGCCACGACGATGATCGACGGCCCGGCCGGCGTATCCTGCCACAGCGACAGCCGCAGCCCGCCCAGCGACGCCAGCGCGCCCACGATGACGGCCCCGGCCGCCATGCCTTCGGGACTGCGCGCCAGCCCGCGCGCCGCAGCCGCCGGGATGATCAGCATCGCCGCGATCAAAAGCGCGCCGACCACCTTCAGCGCCACCGCCACCACCAGCGCCAGCGCCACCACCAGCACCAGCCTCTCGCGGTCCGGGCGGATGCCGGCGGAATGGGCCAGATCCTCGTTCAGCGTCGCCGCCAGCAGCGCCTGCCAGCGCCAGGCCAGCAGCCCCGCCACCAGCAGCGCGCCGCCCCAGATCAGCGCCAGATCGGCCTTGGACACCGCCAGAATGTCACCGAACAACCAGGCCGACAGATCGGTCCGCACCTGCGGCAGGAAGCTGACCGCCACCAGCCCGAAGGCCAGCGCGGAATGCGCCAGCACCCCCAGTGTGGTGTCCATCGCCCAGCCCCGCGCCGCCAGTCCGGCCACGGTGACGGCCATCGCCAGCGCCACCACCAGCGTTCCGGCCATGATCGGCAAGTCGGTGGCCAGCGCCAGCGCCACGCCCAGAATGGCGGCATGTGACGTGGCATCGCCGAAATAGGCCATCCGCCGCCAGACCACGAAGGCCCCCAAGGGCCCGGTGGCCAGCGACAGCCCCACCCCGGCCAGCCCGGCCCGCACAAGGAAATCGTCAAGCATGATGGTGATGGTCGTGATGGGGATCGTGGGAATGGTCATGCGGATGCGCATGGTCGTGATCATGTTCGTGCCGGTACAGCGCCAGCGCACCCCTGGTGCCAAGGCCGAACAGCGCCCGGTATTCCGGCGCGGTCGACACCACCTGGGGCGAGCCCTGACAGCAGACATGGCCGTTCAGGCAGATCACCCGGTCGCTGGCGGCCATCACCACATGCAGATCGTGGCTGACCATCAGCACCGCCACCCCGGTTTCCTCGCGCACTTCCTCGATCAGCCGGTAAAAGGCGGCCTCGCCGGTCTGGTCCAGCCCCTGCGTCGGCTCGTCCAGCATCAGGACCTGCGGCCTGCCCAACAGCGCGCGGCCCAGCAGAACCCGCTGCAGCTGCCCGCCCGACAGCGTTGCCATCTGGCTTTGCTCCGTGCCCTCCATTCCCACCCGCGCCAGCACCTCGGCCGCCTGCGCATCGGACACCCGCACCGGCAAGGACAGGAACCGCCGCACGCTGATCGGCATCGTCCGGTCGATCTGCAACCGTTGCGGCACATAGCCCAGCCGCAGCCCCGGTGCCCGCACCACCCCGCCCGCCGCCGATGGCAGGATGCCCAGCAAGGCCCGCAGCAATGTGGATTTGCCCGATCCGTTCGGCCCGACCACCGTGATGATCTCTCCCGGCTGCACCGACAGGTTTATGTCGTGCAGCACCTCGGTCCCGCCCAGCCGCACGCACAGGTGCCGCGCCTCGATCAGGCTCATTTCCCGGCCTCCCGGCAGGCGGGACACAGTCCCAGCGCCTCGATGTTCGACCGTTCCACCGTGAACCCCACCGCCCCCGCCGCCGCCTCCAGCGTCGCACGCACCGGGGCGGCCGGGGCCTCGGCTACCGCATCGCAACCGCGGCAGATCAGAAAGGCCGGGGCATGCGCCTCTCCGGGATGCATGCAGGCGGTAAAGGCGTTCAGCCGGCGCACGCGATGGGCAAAGCCCTGATCGACAAGGAATTCCAGCGCGCGATAAGCCACCGGCGGCTGATTGCCGAAGCCTTCGGCCGCCAGCCGCTGCAACACGTCATAGGCCCCCAGCGCCTTGTGGTCCTCCAGCAGGATTTCCAGCACCCGCCGTCGCACCGGGGTGAAGCGCGCGCCCTGTCCGGCCGCCAGCGCCTCGGCCCGCGCCAGCACATCGGCGGTGCAATGGCCGTGGTCGTGCCGGGCAAAGGCGGCACCCGGATCGGCACAGCCGGCGCAGCTTTCGTCAGGGTGATGCGGTGCTGACATGGTTGGCTCTTGATATGTTATTATATTACATATAATGACTCCGCATCCGACAGCCAGAGCCTTCAGATGCGTTATATCATATCCTTCCTGCTGACCATCCCCACCACCGCCATTGCCGAAGTCCCGGCCGTCGTCACCGACGTTCCGCCCGTCCATTCGATCACCGCCGCCGTGATGGGCGATCTGGGTGCGCCCATTCTGCTCTTGGACCGCGGCGCCTCGCCGCACGGGTTCCAGCTGAAGCCCAGCCAGATGCAGGCGGTGTCCGATGCCGATCTGGTGATCTGGATGGGCCCTACACTGGCCCCATGGCTGGACAAGGCGCTTGAGACCCGCCCCCAGGGCAACGCGTCCCTGGATCTTCTGGCCGCCCCCGAGACCTATCGACGGGATTTCGCCGAAGACGCCGCGCATGACCACGATCAAGACCATGCCGAAGACGCCGCGCATGACCACGATCAAGACCATGCCGAGGGCGAAGCGCATGATCATGACGGGGCGGAAGACCACGACCATGACCATGACGGCCACAGTCATACGGGCACCGATCCGCATGCCTGGCTTGATCCGGCCAATGGCAGGGCCTGGGCGCAACTGATCGCGGCCGAACTGTCGCGCCTCGATCCCGAAAACGCCGCAACCTATGCCGCGAATGCCGATGTGGCGATTGCCGCCATCGACGCGGCCGATACCCAGGCCGCCACCCTGCTTGCCCCGGTGAAATCCCGCCCCTTCGTCACCTTCCACGATGCTTACGGCTATTTCACCGCGCATTACGGCCTTGCCCATACCGGGTCCATCGCCGCCGGGGATGCCGCCTCGCCCGGTGCCCGGCATCTGGCCGAATTGCAGGCCAGCCTTGGCGACGGCACCACGATCTGCCTTTTCCCCGAGGCCCAGCACGACCCCGCCCTGCTGACCCAACTGGCCGAGGCGACCGGCGCGCGGGTCGGCGGCAGTCTCGACCCCGAAGGCTCGACCCTGGAGCCCGGCCCGGCGCTTTACCCGGCGCTGATCACCGGGCTGGCCGAAACCATGGCCGCCTGCGCGCCTTGACCAAAGGGGGCAATCTGCCCCCTTGCATCCCGGCGTGGCTTCCTGTCAGCCTGCGGCAATGGACTGGGTCAAGATCATACATATCCTTTGCGTCATGGGCTGGATGACCTCGATCTTCGCCGTGCCGCGCGCGCTGATCTACTGGAAGCGCGAATGGCAGCGCCTGGGTGAATTCGGCCCGCTTGGCGACCTGACCATCCGGCTTTACCGCTTCTCGGCCGGGCTTGGCGTCATCGCGCTGATCACCGGCCTCTGGCTGGCCTGGGATGTCTGGGGCTTCGCGCCCTGGACACATCTGAAGATCGCCCTCGTCGCCCTGCTGGCCGCGCATTACATCTGGACCGGCGTTCTGGTCGCCCGCGCCCGCCGGGGCATCTTCGGCCAGTCCGACCTTTACCTGCGCATCTTCAATGAAATCTCGGTTCTCGGCACCATCGCGATCCTCTGGGTCGTCGTGGTCAAGCCGTTCTGACCGCGATGACCGGCCCGCTTCCGCCCGCCGACCTTGCCGCCTTGGCCGTCGCCCTCGGGGCCTGGGCCCTCACCGGGCTCCTGATCGAACACCCACCTGCCGCCCGGCCGTCGGTCCACCGCATCATGCAGGAGTATCGGCGTGACTGGATGCGCGCCTTCGTCACCCGCCAGCCCCGCATCTTCGACGCCACGCTGATCGACAGCCTGCGGCAAGGCACCGCCTTCTTCGCCTCCGCCTCGATGATCGCCATCGGCGGCGGCGTGGCGCTGATCGGCAACACCGCCGCCATCGCGCGACTGGCCACCGAACTGCCGCTGCAACCAACCGGCATCGACCTGCAACTGAAACTGCTGTTGCCGTTGGTCTTCCTGGCCAATGCGCTGTTGAAATTCGTCTGGTCGCACCGGTTGTTCGGCTATTGCGCTGTGCTGATGGCTGCCGTTCCGAACGACCCGAAGGATCCCACCGCCCTGCCCCGCGCCCTTCAGGCGGCCGAGATCAACATCACCGCCGCCCGCAGCTTCAACCGCGGCCTGCGGTCGATCTACTTCGCCCTTGCCGCCCTGGCCTGGCTTCTCGGTCCCTGGGCCCTGCTGGCGGCAACCATCGCCACCACTGCCGTCCTGTTGCGCCGCGAATTCTGGTCGCAGTCGCGCGATGTCATCCTGACCCGCAGCTAGAGCAGCGCCGCCGCCACCTCTGCCGCCACCGCCTCGCCCGACAGCCGCGCCCCCGCAGCCGTCTGCATCAGCCCCTGGCCGGCCAGCGCCTCGCCCGCAAACCAGATCCGGTTCCCCACCGGCTGCCGCAGCACCGCCCGCGCCCCGGCCCGCCCCGGCCGCACCGCCGCATAGGCCCCGCGCACCCGCCGCTCGCCGCCCCAGTTCGTCATGATCCCGTGCCCCACCGCATGCCGCGCCTCGGACCCGAAGATTTCCGCCAGCCGGTCGGTGGCAAAATCCACCGCCGCCGCCTGACCCGCCGCCTCGATCTCCCAGGCGAAATCGCCACCGACAAAGCCGACCATCAGATCCAGATCGAAGGGAAAGCACAGAAAGAACAGATCATGCTGCGCCCGCCGCTCGATCAGAAGATCGTCGAACGCCGACAACCCCAGCCGCGTGCCCTTCACCGCCAACGGGATCTTGGTCAGCAGCCCCATCGGCAGATCGAAGATCGCCGCCTGATGCGCCTCGGGCAGGGCGGGTAAGAAACCGATGTCCTCGAACTGCAACACCCCGGTCGACACGGTCACGATCACCGCCCGCCCGCGCAGCGTGCCCCGCTCCGTTTCCACCTGAACCCCCGGCCCGTCCCAGCGGATGCGCCGCACCGGGCAGCCCGTCGTCACCGGCACATCCGCCCCCCAGCGGTGGATCAGCGCGCCGAAGCCCTGCTTGGTAAAGTAATTCGGGTCCAGCTCGGCCGCCGCCGCGAAATCGGCGATGCTGATCTCGTCGCCATCCGCGCCGAAATCCATCGGCCCGGCAAAGGTGGAATTGGCCCGCAGACAATGGCAATCGGCAATCAGGCTGGCCAGCCGGTCATCCGGCCCGCGATGCGTGGCAATCGCCTCGGCCAGCAGATCATCCGCCGCCTTCACCCGCGCCATCTCGTCGCCCGATGCCTTGCGCGCGCCGAAATACAGATGATCCAGCCCCATCTCGTGATGAAACAGCGTCCAGCCCGCAGCCAGCGCCTCGGGATAGAACGGATTGCGATCCCCGGCATGCAGCCAGGCACAGCCGATGTCGAACGGCACCCCGAAATCCGCGTCGGTTGTCCAGGCCCGCCCGCCGATCCGCCCCATCGCCTCGACAACCGCGAAAGACAGTCCCGCCGCCCGCACCGCCTTGGCCGCCGCCAGCCCGGCGCAGCCCGCGCCGACGATCACCACATCCACATCGCCCATGGCAAATCTCCGCTGAAAAACCGCCTGAAATGCCACTATCCTGCCCGCGCAAAGGGATTCGGCAAAGCCCTTTCACCTTTGCCGGAAATACCCCCGCGCGGCGCGCACACCCGAGCCGGTTGGCGCTTGCGCCAGAGGCGAGACACCACAGCGCAGCCGCGCCTTCGCGGCTGCTCCATCCCATTCCGGCCCCATCGTTCAGACCTTGGCGCCGCGCCGCCCCTCGACCAGCCAGGCCATCACCGCCAGCCCGGCGGCAAGGATCAGCCAGGCCCAGCCCGGCAGCAGCGCGGCCACCCGGACCTCCTCGGTCTGATAGGCCGCGCGCGGGGTAATGCCGATCCAGCCCCGGCCCCAGGCCGGTCGGCCTTCGGCCACCTGCCGCAGGTCAGGCATCCCGTTCTCCAGCCGCACCACCGTGCCCCGCGCCGCCTCGGCCAAAGGTGCCAGCGCCGCGCCGTCGGCAATGGTCTCGGTGAATTCGCGCGGGGCCGCAGGACCGACGCCGATCACCCGCGTCAGATCCTCCTGCTCCAGCCGGTACAGCCCCAGGGCAGGCGCCTCCCATTCCACCTCATAGCGGCCGGGCGAGGTCTGGCGCATCTCCAGCACCACCTCGGCCCCGTCCGGCCCGATCACCGTCAGCGGGCCCGGCGCCTCTTCGGCAATCGTGCGGCGCACGATGGTCAGGTGCTGTCCCTCGGCGATCGCGGTCAGCGTCTCTTCCTCCAGCTCCGGCTCTTTCAGCATCCAGTGCGCCAGCCGCCGCAGCAGCTCCAGCTGCGGCCCGCCGCCTTCATAGCCGCGGCCCCAAAGCCAGGCCTGATCGCTGGCCAGCACCGCGATGCGGCCCTGATCCACCCGGTCCAGCACCAGAAGCGGCAACCCCTCCGGCCCCTCCATCACCGTCTGGCCCGACAGCTTTTCGACCTCGGCGATGCGGAACCAGCGGCCCCATCCCGGCTGGCCATCCTCGCCCGCCGGGGCGAACCGCTCCAGCCCTTCCGTCACCGGATGGCGCTTGCCCAGATCGGTGATCTTCGGGCGGAACCCGCCCTCGATCACCTGCGCCGTCGGGGCCACCGGCAGGATTTCCGCCAGGGGCGAGCGGTAAAGCGAATCCACCACGCCGAATTCCGGCCCCGCCGCCACCAGCACGGTGCCGCCATTCCTGACATATTGCACCACATTGTCGATGTAGGACATCGGCAGGATGCCCCGCATCCGGTAGCGGTCGAAGATGATCAGATCGAATTCCTCGATCTTCTCGATGAACAGCTCGCGCGTCGGAAAGGCGATCAGCGACAGCTCGTCCACCGGCACGCCATCCTGTTTTTCCGGGGGCCGCAGAATGGTGAAATGCACCAGATCCACGCTGGCATCCGATTTCAGCAGGTTGCGCCAGACCCGTTCGCCCGCATGGGGTTCCCCAGAAACCAGCAGCACCCGCAGTCGGTCGCGCACACCGTTGACCTGCACGACCTGGGCATTGTTGCGGTCGGTCAGTTCCCCCGCCACCGGATCGACGGAAAACTGCAAGACGTTCATCCCGCCATGCGGCAGCGTCACCGGCAGGTCAAGCTCCTCTCCCACCGGCACTGCATAGACCTGCGGTTCCCCGGCATCGACGGCAATGGTCAGTTCGACCTCGGCCCCCATCCCCGCGGGCACATCGCCGACATCCTCGACCATCAGCTTCATCACGAATTCCTCGCCGATGATGGCAAAGGCCGGGGCGTTGCGGATCACCAGTCGTCGGTCCCAATCGCTGTCGCGCCCGGTCAGCAGCACATGCAGCGGCGCGGGCAGGTCGGGGGCCATCTCCAGATCATGCACCCGTCCATCCGTCACCAGCAGCACGCCCGCCACCCGCGCGCGCGGCTCTTCGGCCAGCGCCTCGGCCATCGCGGTCAGCGCCAGCGTGCCCGCATCGTCGTCACCATCCGAAAAGCGGCGGATGCGCAATTCGGTGCCCGGCATCGCCGCCACTTCCGCCTCGACCCGCGCCACGGCCTGCGCCACCTGCGCCGCCCGGTCGCCCAGGGTCTGACTGGCACTGTCGTCGACGATCAGGATCACGATGTCGTTCAGCGACGCCCGTTCTTCCTCTTGCAGCGACGGATTGGCCAGCGCCGCCAGCAGCGCAGCCAGCGACAGGCCGCGCAGGGCCCAGCCACCCAGCCCCTGCCACAACGCCAAGGCCAGCAAGATCAGCGCCAGCCCCGCGCCGACCCAGATCAGCGGCCAGCCAATCAGCGGATCGAACACCAGCGTCATTGGCCCAGCCTTTCCAGCAGCGCCGGCACATGCACCTGATCCGACTTATAATTCCCGGTCAGCACATGCATGATCAGGTTGATCCCGAACCGATAGGAAATCTCGCGCTGGCGTTCGCCTGCAAAGCCGCGCCCCACCGGCAGCATCGGCACGCCGCTGGCATCGGTAGCCCAGGCCGCAGCCCAGTCATTGCCGCCGATCACCACCGGCGTCACCCCGTCATTCAGGTTGCGGAAGGGCATGCCTTCCTCCAGCGTCACATCGGGCGGCGCGGCTTCCACCCAAAGCGTGCCCTGCGACCATCGCCCCGGAAATTCCTGCAACAGATAGAAGGTGCGGGTCAGCACATGATCCTGCGGGATCTGCTCCAGCGGCGGAATGTCCAGCCCCGCCGCGATGCGTTGCAGGGCCTCGCCCTCGGGCGTGCCGCCGCCAAAGGCCGCCACATCGGCATCGCGGGTGTCGAACAGGATCATCCCGCCGGTGCGCAGGAACTGGTTCAGCCGGTCATAGGCCGCCGCCGAAGGCGTCGGGCTGGTGGCGGTGATCGGCCAGTAGAGAAAGGAAAAGAACGCCAGTTCATCCTTGTCGATGTCGATCCCCATCGGCTCGGCCGGTTCGATCGAGGTCCGCTCCCACAGCCGGTCGCCCAGGCCCCGCAGGCCCGCCGCCGCCATCTCGTCCAGCTCGGCATCGCCGGTCAGCACATGGCCCAGAACCACGGCGCTGGTGGCCTCGATGGCGAAATCGTCGCCCGGCAGGGGGGTATCCTGGGCCCGGACACCGCCCGCCAGACCCAGCGCCAGCCCGGCCACCGCCAGCACGGCCACGCCGCGCCGCAGGCCCGACAGCCGCCCCGCCAGCCACAGCGCCGCCAGAATGTCCAGCATCAGCAGCGCCAGCGCCGCGGCCAGCAGCGGCCCTTTCAGCGATTGCTCGGGTGCCGCTTCCAGTGTTCCGACCGGCACGCCCGCAGGCCAGACCGCCGCGGCCAGCACCGTTTCGGCCCCGATCACGTTCAGCGCAACCCGCCGGTCCAGCCCGGCATACAGGCCCGGAGGCTGGTCCGGCCCCGGCCCGCCCTTCAGCGCCCGCGCCAGCACCGCGCCATCGACGCCGGCCACCTCTCCCGCGTCGCGCGCGGCACCCCAGGCATCCAGCACCTCTTCGGCCACCCAGACCTGCCCTTCCAGATCCGCCGCCTCGGGTATCGCGGGCCGGGTCGACACCGCCAGCCGTTCCAGCATCTGCACGAACAGGCCCGACAAGGGCAGCGTCGACCATTCCGCATTCGCGGTGACATGGACCAGCACCACATTGCCCTGCCCCACCGCCTTGCGCGTCACCAGGGGCGTGCCATCCTCCAGCGCGGCAATCGTGCGGTCTGCCAGGTCCGGGTCGGGCTGGGCCAGCACCTGTTCCTTGACATGCACGTCATCGGGCAGCGCCAGACCGAAGAACGGGCTGCCCTCGGGGAAGGGGGCCAGCGCCTTCGGCTCTCCCCAGCTCATCGCGCCGCCGACAGTGCGCCCGCCCTCGCGCAGCCGCACCGGCAAGAGCGGGTCTTCCTCGAACCGGCTGACATCGCTGGCCGCCAGACGCGGCCCGGCAAAGCGCAGCAAAAGCCCGCCCTCCTCCAGCCAGTCCAGCACGGCATCCTGCTCGCCCTGCGTCACCCGCGCCACATCGGCCAGGATGATCACATCGGGTTTCGCCATCAGAACCTCGGACAGCGATCCTTCGACCAGATCGGCCACCGGCTCCAGCGCCTGCCGCAGGTAATGGGTGGGCGACAACAGTTGCAGCCCCTCCTGATCCGCACCTGCGCCGATTATTGCCACCTTGCGCCGTTTCAGGCTGTCGTCAGTCAGGCTGACCGCCCCGGCGCTGCGCAGGCCGGGAATTTCAAACCGTGTCACCCGGTTGCGCAGTTCCGGCGGCAGATCCATCGCCACCTCGGCAGCGTCGTCGCCGGGGGCAAAGGTCATCTGCACCCGTGCCAGTTCCCGTTCGATTCCCGCCGGATCGGGGCCGCGCGCGGTGACTTCGACCGTTGCCGCCTCATCGGCCGGAACCCGGCTGACCCGGACCATCACCTTGCCATCGGCGAACCCCGCCGGATGCAGGGCATAGACCGGGCGCGGGCTGGTCAGAACCTGCAAATCGCCCTTGTCCTGAAACACCGCCGCCAAAGCCTCGCGCCCCGGATGCGCCAAGCCATCGGCCAGCCACAGGGTGTCAAAGCCCTCGGCGGGCAGCACCTCGGCCCAGTCCTCCATCGCCGCCGGGGCCCAGGCCGCAGGCTCCATCCCCATCAGCCGCCCGGCCCAGACTTCGGCGGTCTGGAACACCACCTCGTCCGGCCGGTCGGTCAGCCGGATCACCGCAACCCTGCGCCCTTCGCGCCCGGCCTCCTCGACGATCGCCGCCGCCCGCTCCACCCGGCGCGCCCAGTCGCGCGCCTCGGCCCAGCCGCCATCCATCACCACCAGTAAGGGGCCGGTGCCCGGCTGCCGTTCCTGCGGATTCAGCACAGGCCCGGCAAAGCCGATGATCGCCGCCGCCACCGCCAGCACCCGCAGCAACAAGAGCCACCACGGCGTCTTGTCGGTCTCGGCATCCTCATCCTTCAGGCCCAGAAGCAGCGCGACACCCGGAAACCGCCGCCGGATCGGCGCGGGCGGCACGGCGCGCAGCAGGAACCACAGGATCGGCAGCGCCAGCAGCGCCAGCAACAGCATGGGCGACAGAAAGCCGACAGGGCCAAGGGTGAACATCTACCGCCCGCCCTCCACCGCCCGATACAGCCAGAGCAGCGCCGATTGCGCCGGTTGTCCGGTGTGATGCGTGCTGAAGTGCCAGCCCACCGCGCGGGTCAGCGTCAGCAATCGGTCCTTGCGTTCGGTCAGCCGCGCCAGATAGCGGTCGCGCAATTCCCCCGCCTTGCGGGTCTCGTGGCTGACCGACCCGCCCATCGATTCAAAGATCGTCCGCCCGTCGAAGGGAAACTCCTCCTCGGCAGGGTCCAGCACCATCAGCGCAGCTCCCTTGACGCCCCGGTCCGAGGCCCGCGCCAGCGCGGATTCCACCCCCGACAGATCGCCCATGAAATCCGACAGGAACACCGCGCGACCGTGGGAGACCATCCCCTCCGCCTCTGGCGCCCCGTAATCCCCGGTATCCTCCACCCCGGCCAGCCGCGCCGCCAGCCGCACCAGCTGCGTCCGCCCGGCGCGCGGCTGCGCCAACCCGGCCAGCCCCACCCGCTCGCCGCCCCGCAACAGCAGCACCGCCAGCGCCAGCGCCAGAAGCCGCGCCCGGTCGCCCTTGGCCGCGCGCCGCCTGTCGCCGGAAAACCCCATGCTTTTCGACGGATCGACCCAAAGCGTCACCGACTGCGCCGCCTGCCATTCGCGCTCGCGCACGAAATGCGCATCCGACCGGGCCGAGCGGCGCCAGTCGATCATACGCGCCCCGTCGCCCTGATGCGCCGGACGGTATTGCCAGAATTCATCGCCCAGACCCGCCCTGCGGCGGCCATGTTCACCCAGCATCACCGTATGCGCCAGCATCTCGGCCTGCGCCAGCAGGGGCGGCAGCGTCTGGCCCAACGCCTCGGCGCGGGAGCGCAGGTCCCCGGCGCTTTGCCCTTGCTGAATCACGCCGCGGCCTCAAGCCCCAGCACGCGGGTGGTGACGCGCGAGATGATGCCGGTCAGCGTCTCGCCCCGCGCCCTTGCTGCAAAGGACAACGCCATCCGATGCTCCAGACAGGCCGGGGCCAGCGCCGCCACATCCTCGACCGACGGGGCCAGCCGCCCCTGCAACAACGCCCGCGCCCGCACCGTCAGCATCAGCGCCTGCGCCGCGCGCGGCCCCGGCCCCCAGGCCAGGCTGTCGGACAGATCGCGGCCTTCGGGCTCCTGCGGGCGGCAGGCGCGGACCAGATCCAGAATCGCCTCGACCACCCGGTCGCCCACCGGCATCCGCCGCACCACCGCCTGCGCATTCAGCAGTGCCTCGGCGGTAAAGACCTGATGCGCCTCGGCCTCCTCGGCCCCGGTGGTGGCAAGCAGGATGTCGCGTTCCACCGCGCGGGTGGGATAATCGACATCGACCTGCACAAGGAAACGGTCCAGCTGCGCCTCGGGCAGCGGATAGGTGCCTTCCTGCTCGATCGGGTTCTGGGTGGCCAGAACGTGAAAAGGCCGGCCAAGGGCGCGATGCTCGCCCGCGATGGTCACTTCCTTTTCCTGCATCGCCTGCAACAGCGCCGATTGCGTGCGCGGCGACGCCCGGTTGATCTCGTCGGCCATCAGCAACTGGCAGAACACCGGCCCTTCGATGAAGCGGAAGGCGCGGCTGCCGTCCTGCCCGGTTTCCAGCACCTCAGACCCCAGGATATCCGCCGGCATCAGATCCGGCGTGAACTGGATGCGGTTGGCCGAAAGCCCCATCACCGTGCCCAGCGTATCGACCAGCCGCGTCTTGCCCAGGCCCGGCAGGCCCACCAGCAGCGCATGGCCGCCGCAAAGCATTGCCGACAGCACCAGATCGACCACCTGCTCCTGCCCGATGAAGCGCCGGTTGATCGAGACCTTGGCCCGTCCCAGCGTCTCGCCCAATGCTTCAATCTCGGCGACCAGCGCCTCTTCCCCGGCCATGACAGCTTCCTTCCTTCCGCGTCGCCGCGCATTAGACCGAAACTTCCAGCCGGGCACAAATGGCAAAAAGCCCCTTGACACAAATGATCGTGAAACAGGCTGTGACCGGATCGGCGGCAATCGGATGCGAAGCGCCCGGCCGCCCGCGCGCCGGGGCGCTTCGCCCCCGGACCCCAGAGGATATTTGCAGAAGGGAAAGGCAGCGGCCCGCCCTCTTTCCACTTTCCCTTCTTCAAATATCCCCGCCGGAGGCATCCGGCCGCGGCCAAGGGGAACTGCCCCTTGCCGTGGGGCGTTCTACGGGCCAGAGTCCCGATCATGACGACAGCCAATGCCGATACGCTTGCCGCCGCCGCAAAGGCCGCCTCAAAGGGCCGGGGCCTGCCGCCGGTGCATCTGTGGAATCCGCCATTCTGCGGCGATATCGACATGCGGATCGCCCGCGACGGCACCTGGTATTACCTTGGCACCCCGATCGGCCGGGCCCCGATGGTCAAACTGTTCTCCTCGATCCTGAAGCGCGAGGGCGACTGCTATTTCCTTGTCACCCCGGTCGAAAAGGTGGGCATCCGCGTCGATGATGCGCCCCTGCTGGCGGTGGATGTCGAGGCGACGGGACATGGCCGCGACCAGAGCCTGCATTTCGTCACCCGGACCGAGGATGAAGTGACCGCAGGCCCCGGCCATCCGATCCGGGTGGACCGCGACGGGCAGGGCGAACCCTCGCCCTATGTGCTGGTCCGCAGCAATCTCTGGGCGCTGATCGACCGCAAATCCTTTTACCGGCTTGTCGATCTTGGTTGCCACGAGACCCATGAAGGGGATAGCTGGTTCGGTCTGTGGTCCGACGGTGCCTTTTTCCCTGTCATCCCTTCCTCTGAATTGCCCTGAACCCAGCAGAAAATGCCCCGTTTCGCCGCCAATCTGACCCTTCTCTTCACCGAGGTTCCGATGCTGGACCGGCCCGACTGGGCCCGGCGCACCGGCTTTGACGGGGTCGAGGTGCTGTTTCCCTATGACCATCCGGTCGCCGACTGGGAACGCGCGCTGGCGGGCCTGCCGCTGGCGCTGATCAATGCCCCGCCCGGCGACTGGGCCAGCGGCGACAGGGGCTTTGCCGCAAGGCCGGGATATGAGACGGCCTTCCGCGAGTCCTTCCTCAGGGCTGCCGATTATGCCTGCCGTCTGGGCGCCGGGCGCATTCATGTCATGGCGGGTGTGGCCAAGGGGCCGCAGGCCGAGGCCACCTATGTCGAGAACCTGGCCTGGGCCGCCGCGCAGGCCCCCGAGGTCCGGCTGTGCATCGAGCCGCTGAACCCCGACGACATGCCCGGTTATTTCCTGAACGACTACGATCAGGCCGGGCGGATCCTGGACGATCTGGGCCATGACAGGATCGGGCTTCAGTTCGACCTCTGGCATGCCGCGCGGCTGCATGGCGATGCGGCGCAGGTCTGGGCCGATCATGCCGCCCGCGTCTCGCATGTGCAGATCGCGGGCTTTCCGGGCCGGAACGAGCCGGGCGGCGGCGGCTTCTCGCTGCCGGCGCTCTGCGATGCGGTGGACGGGATGGGTGATCTGTGGATCTCCGCCGAATACCGGCCCGCGCGCGGCACGGCGCAGGGGCTGATGTGGCTTCAGGCCCTGAAATCGCGCGGCACGCCGATCGGGGCCTGATTCGTGCGGCAGGGTCGCCGCCCGGAGGCCCGGCCGAATGTCATGACGCAAGCCATACGCGCGCCATACGTTCCGCAGACGCAGCACAGACCCTGGTTTTTGCGTGTTTTCAGCAGCTTGACCTGCGCCGCGCGCGCCCTTTCCGGGGCCGCCCTTGCCCGCCGGTGCCGCATCCGTAATATGGCCCGCAAAGCCAAGCCCAAGGATGCAAGCGATGACCACCGACGCCCCGGAAACCCAAGTCGTCACCACCTGGAAAGTGGCCTGCGACGGCGGCGAGGGCGCGCTTGGCCATCCGCGCGTCTGGCTGACCATCCCGGCCGACAGGGGCTGGGTCGAATGCGGCTATTGCGACAAGCGCTATGTGATCGACCGCGACCACGCCCACGACGATCACTGAGGCCTGGCCAACAGACCCGTGACGGCGGGCGCAGCGGTCAGGCGATTGATATGCCTGCCAGATGCAACGCAATCCGGCGGTTATCCACTGTGCCCATCTCTTCGGCCGGGCACCAGAGTTCGCTTTCGAACCCCAGTCGCCGCAGCCCCCGGCTTGCGGGAAACTGCAAGGTTGTGGCCCCTGAGGGAACCTTCCCATCGAAGACGACCACGCCATCCTGCATCAGGCGCAAGGCCACATCCCGCCCCCGGAAATTCATCAGATCCAGCCGAAGAACAGCCGCGTCGCCGTCCACCATCAGCAGCAGGGTCGCCGTTCCCCGGCAAACCAGGTAGTCCTTCTCGACGAACCAACCAGCCGGGTCGGCGACACTGGCAAGGTCTGTCGGGCTCCAGCTTCGGCGCGGCTCGGGCCGACGGCCCAGTACCATCCAGCCCACATCCTTCTGCGCCGAGACCTCATGGCTGGCGATCAAGCCGACATGCTCGATGCAGCGCTTCAGGAATGCCCAGGACCAGCCGCTTTCAAACCAGCCGAACTTGCGGATGCAATAGACCGACAGCGGATCCAGCCGCAGCCCCCAATGTGGCCAGAAGTCATTGACCGGCTCTCCCGCCAGCATCAGCACGCCACCCGGCTTCAACACCGCCGCCACCCGTGACAGGGCAACCCAGGGCCGGACGGCGTGATGAAGGCATTCGTAGAACAGGGCCGCATCATAGGTTTCCGAGACATCCGCCTGGGCAAAGCTTTCGAACGCCCCCTTGCGCGGCCGGATCGGCAAGGACAGCCGGTCAGCCCGTCGCCGCACAAGCTCGACGAACGAGGCGTTTATGTCGACCGCTGTCACCCGGCACCCCAGCGTTGCCAGGAATTCGCTCGACAATCCCCAGCCCGCCCCCATGTCAAGAACATGCGCGCCGTCCGGCAGACCTGCCTTCTGCACGACAGCGCCCAGCCGCAGGTAATGATGAACCATGGCGCGCGGTTGGGAGAGGCCATAGGCGTTGCAGGCCCCGACACAATGCTCGACAGGAACGTCGGAATGCTCGTAGGCCTCTTGATCCAGCTCACGCCCCGACATCTCGGTGTAAAGCCGAAGCTGCGCCGTGACATAGGCCTCCGAGAACGGGTCCAGCGTCGCCGGGATATGCGTGGCAGGGCCGTAGAGCATTCCCTCCCACCAGGCTGCCGCAGCCGGGGCACCGGGTCCGCCCAGTTCGTCGACCTTGGCGACAAAGCCTTCCAGATCGTTGGGACCGAATGTCCGTGTCATGCCGCCCACCCCTGATGCCTGTTGCCTTCGCTTATCCGAAGTCCCTCCATGCCACAACCGGACCGCAGGCCATGGACCCCTGCTGTCGTCTCTGCCAATACTGATGGTCGAACACCGAACCGGATGAGAGAGCGCGACATGACCTTTGGCAAGGGCCACCATCTGCATCTGATCGACGGTTCGGCCTATATCTTCCGGGCCTATCACGCGCTTCCTCCGCTGACCCGCAAGTCCGATGGCCTGCCCGTGGGGGCGGTCGCCGGGTTCTGCAACATCCTTTGGAACGAGATTTCCAACGACAAGCGCAGCGGGGCGGCTACGCATATCGCGGTGATCTTCGACTATTCGTCGAAAACGTTCCGCAACGCCATCTACCCGGAATACAAGGCAAACCGCCCGCCGCCGCCCGAAGACCTGCGCCCGCAGTTCCCGCTGACCCGCGACGCCACGCGCGCCTTCAACGTGGCTTGCATCGAGGTGGACGGCTATGAGGCCGACGACATCATCGCCACCTATGCCCGCCTTGCGGTCGAGGCGGGGGGCAGTTGCACCATCATCTCGTCGGACAAGGATCTGATGCAACTGGTCCGCCCCGGCGTCGACATGTTTGATCCGATGAAGAACCTGTCGATCGGCCCCGATCAGGTGTTCGAGAAATTCGGCGTGACGCCCGACAAGGTTGTCGATGTGCAATCCCTTGCGGGTGACAGCACAGACAACGTGCCTGGCGCCCCCGGCATCGGGCTGAAGACCGCCGCGCTGTTGATCCAGGAATATGGCGATCTCGACAGCCTTCTGGCCCGCGCCGGCGAGATCAAGCAGCCCAAGCGCCGCGAGGCGCTGATGGACAACGCCGATCTGATCCGCATCTCGCGGCAACTGGTGTCGCTGAAGAACGACACTCCGCTGGAGGTGCCGCTGGACGATCTGGCGATCACCCCGCCCGATGCCGACAAGCTGCTGAAATTCCTGACGGAGATGGAATTCCGCAGCATCACCCGCCGCGTGGCCGAACGCCTGAAGGTCGATGTCCCCGTGATCGAGAGCGCCCCCGACGACGCGCCGCAGGTGCCCGAGAACACGCGCCTTCCCTTCGACCACAGCGCCTATGTCGCCATCCGCGACGAGGCCACCCTGAACCAGTGGATCGCCCGCATCCGCGAGGTCGGCCATGTCGCCATCGATACCGAAACCACCAGCCTGGACGAAATGCGCGCCGAGCTGGTCGGCATCTCGCTGTCGGTCGACGCGGGCCAGGCCGCCTATATCCCGCTGGGCCACCGGCAGGGCGGAGGAGACCTTTTCGGCAGCAATGCCCTAGTCGAAGGGCAGCTGGACCTGGACGCCACCGTCCGGGCGCTGAAGGACATTCTGGAAGATCCCGCGATCCTGAAGATCGGCCAGAACATGAAATATGACTGGAAGATCCTTGCCCGCCACGGCGTGCGGATCACCCCCTTCGACGACACCATGCTGATGAGCTATGCGATGCACGCGGGCCTGAACGCACATGGCATGGATGCGCTGTCCGAGGCCTATCTCGGCCATCAGCCGATCCCGATCAAATCGCTGCTCGGCTCGGGCAAGTCGCAGATCACCTTTGACCGCGTCGCCATCGACGATGCAGTGAAATATGCCGCCGAGGATGCCGACATCACCCTGCGGCTGTGGCAGCTGTTCAAACCGCAGCTGCACCGCGCCAAGGTGACGACTGTCTATGAGACGCTGGAACGCCCGCTGGTACCGGTTCTGGCCGATATGGAGATGACGGGGATCACCGTCGACCGCGACACTCTGGCCCGGATGTCCAATGCCTTCGCGCAGAAGCTGGCGCAGCTGGAAGATGACATCTCGGACATCGCGGGGGAGAAGTTCAACGTCGGCAGCCCCAAGCAGTTGGGTGAAATCCTGTTCGACCGCATGCAGATTCCGGGCGGTGAAAAGGGCAAGACCGGCGCCTATGGCACCGGGGCGGATGTGCTGGAAGACATCACCACGCTGGAAGACAGCCATCCGCAGGGGGCGAAACTGGCCGCCCGCGTGCTGGACTGGCGGCAGATCGCCAAGCTGAAATCGACCTATACCGATACCTTGCAGGATGCGATCAACCCCGACACCGGCCGCGTTCACACCTCCTATTCCATCGCCGGGGCCAACACCGGGCGGCTGGCTTCGACCGATCCGAACCTTCAGAACATTCCCGTGCGCACCGAAGAGGGCCGCCGCATCCGCGAGGCTTTCGTCGCCCCGCCCGGCAAGGTTCTGCTGTCGCTGGACTATTCCCAGATCGAGCTGCGCATTCTGGCGCACGTCGCCGACATCCCCGCCTTGCAGAAAGCCTTCATGGACGGCATCGACATCCATGCCATGACGGCATCGGAAATGTTCAACGTCCCGCTGGACCAGATGACCGGCGACGTGCGGCGCAAGGCCAAGGCGATCAACTTCGGGGTGATCTACGGCATTTCCGGCTTTGGTCTTGCCCGCAACCTGCGCATCCCGCGGGCCGAGGCACAGGGCTTCATCGACCGCTATTTCGAGCGTTTTCCGGGCATCAAGGAATACATGTCCGAAACCGTCAAATTCGCGCAGGACAAGGGCTTCGTCCAGACCCTGTTCGGTCGGAAAATCCATACGCCCGAGATCAACGCCAAGGGCCCCGGTGCCGGTTTCGCCAAACGCGCCGCGATCAACGCGCCCATTCAAGGCACCGCCGCCGATGTGATCCGCCGCGCCATGATCCGCATGCCCGCCGCCATCGCGGACCTGCCGGCGAAGATGCTGCTTCAGGTGCATGACGAACTGCTGTTCGAGGTCGAGGACAGCGCTGCCGACGATCTGGCGAAGGTGGCGAAAGCGGTGATGGAAGGGGCCCACCATCCCGTCATCACCCTGAAGGTGCCGCTGACGGTGGAATCCGGCAAGGGCCGCAACTGGGCCGAGGCTCACTGACGCCGCGCTGGAGTCACACCATGATCGACACCTGGCCCGAGTTGAAAGCCTTCGCCCTGTCGCTGGACCTGCCGCAGGTCACGCTGGACCACCCCTGGGGGCATGAGGCGCTGAAGGCGCATGGCAAGATGTGGTGCTGGTGGAGCTTCTACGAAGACGCCGCCGTCTTCCGCGCCTCACGCGATGAGCGCGAGATGCTGATGGAAGCCGATCCGCAGACCTTCTTCCTGCATCCCCACTACCAGAAGCACGATCTGGTTCTGGTCCGCGCCGGGCGGATCGACCCGGACTGGGCCCGCCCCAGGCTGATCCGCGACTGGCGGGCCGCCGCGCCGAAACGATGGCTGAAACAGTGGGATGCGGAACACCCCGCGGCCTGATTTCATCTGCTGCAACTATCCCAAGGGGAACCGATCGGTATCGCCATCGGTTCAGGAAACCGCTTGGCTGGTGGGCTGGCCCCGCCCTACCTGTCCACCCGGCACTGAAAACAGTTGTTCCTGGCGCTGCGGATATGCACGAAGGCCACAGCCGGATCGGCCAGAAGTTCCGCCGCCCGCGTCTTGATCCGCGCTGTCGGAACCACTCCGCCGGTGCCATAGAGTATCCGCTCATCCCGCCCATATCCCCGCAGGATATAGTCGCTGCTGGACAGCATCACCGGCAGGTCATGACCGCCGCCCTGCGGACAGTCATCGCCGCAAAGGAAGATCGGGCCAATCTCGGCATAGGGCTGGATCGTGGCAAAGGGGCGATGCGCCAGCACCAGCATCGGCGCGCCTTCGGGCACCTGGCGCAGGCAGTGGCGGCAGGGATTACCCGTGCCCTTGGCCAGCGTCCGCTCGGGCGGCTGGCCGTTGGCGTCGGGGCCGCCCGCACGATAGCGGGCGACGGTATCGGTGGGGATGGCGGTGAATCGCATGGCGGCTCCTTGCGGTCTTGCGCGAAGGTGCCGCGGCCGGGCCGCAACGGCGACCCGGAACCTGCGGGTTCAGTCCCTGACGAGCATCGGCCCGAGCGGCCGACCGGCCAGGATGTGCAGATGGTAATGCGGCACTTCCTGATGACCATGTGCGCCGGCGTTGGTGATGGCGCGGAAACCGTCGCCGTTCACGCCCAGCATGTCGCAGACCTGCGCGGCGGCGCGGTGGAAATCGGCAATCTCGCCTGCGCTGGCCTCGGCGGCAAAATGCGCGAAATTGACATAGGCACCCTTGGGGATCAGCAGGACATGCACCGGAGCCTGCAGGTGAATATCGTGGAACGCCAGGGTGTTGTCAGTTTCCAGCACCGTCTTGTTCGGAATCTCGCCCCGCAGGATGCGGGCGAAGATGTTGGTTTCGTCGTAGGTCCAGCCCATTGTCTCAATCCACAAACAGATATTCGGTTGCCGCGATTTCCCGCGCCTTTTCGACCGGAATGTCAAGGAACCCGGCCAGATCGGTGGTGTTCTCGTCCACACTGGCCGATTGCCGGATGCGGAAGAAGCCTGGGAAGTCGAACTCGCGGATACGGTCGCTTTCAAAGCGCACGTCATAACGGATCGTCGGCAACAGCCGGTCGATGGTGTCCTGCGAGGTATGTTCGCCCGCCAGACCGACGCGGCGGGCATGGCCGATCAGGTAATCATCGGTGAAATCGCATTCGATCTCCAGAAGCTTGACCCTGGCCTTGTCATTGTAGAAATCCTGCATCAACTCGGTCGAGGCAGGGTCGATGCAGAACACCATCCGGTCCGTCTGCCAGTAATCGAACAGCATCCGCACCAGCGCGCGGCGATGGCGGGTGCGTTTCTCCAGATTGGTCTGGATGCCGCCCAGATCGGGCAGTTGTGTCGAGACTTCGTTGAACAGATAGTCGATGGCGGGCAGGTTGGTCACGGCGCGCACCCGTTCGACAAGACGCTTGGCAACGTGCCATTTCTTGCACGTTACCATCATCAGCGTCCGCTCGCGGCCGATGCTGGTCTCGGCCTCCCAGAAGCGTGGCGCGAAGCGGCGGCCGATGCGGCCCCGCCCGGTCAGGAACTTGAACAGGGACCGGCCTTCGTTCGAAATCTGAAACCGCTTGCCGGTCGCGGAATACAGCTCGCCCAGCCTTGTCTTCAACTCTGCCGCATCCGGGCTGATCTTGCGGGCGAACAGATAGTCCTGACCAAGCAACAGGTCATAGTGGTCGTTGTAGAACGTCACCGGCATCCCGTAATCGGTGAACATCAGGAAGGTCAGCGGACGGGTGCGAATCTCGGATTCCTTGACCAGATGGCGGACGATGGTCTGGAAAAAGGTTTCATCCGGGATCCATGTGGTGCGGAAGAAGCGCATCACGTCGCGGCGCTTCCTGATGAACTCCAGCACCCATTCCACCGTGCGGCGGCGCAGGCACCACCACTGGCTGCCGATCTGCATCACCAGATCGGCAGGCACCTTGCGCGTCAGCCCCAGCTTCTTCTGCCACTCCATCGACCGATAGAACAACGCCTTGCGGTTTCTTTCGTTGAACCAGTGGCGGTAGATCAGCCGTTCTTCCTTGATGCCGGTCTTGATCCAGTCCGAGTTGAAGAAATCGAAGCTTTCGATGTAGTCGACATCCTCGCGCTCCAGGAAGGCGCGGGCATATTCCGCTGACTTGATCGGCATGCAGTCGCCCGACAGCATGTAGAAATGCGTCGCCCGCGGAAAGGCGTCGACTGCGGCGCGCGTGGCAAGGATCGTCGCCTCGACCAACGACCATTCTCCCCAGCCACATTTCACCCGGCGCTGGGCAAAGACGACCGAGGGATTGTCGGCAAGGGCGGCCCTGATCCGGTCGAAATCCTCGCGCCGGGCATTGCCGTCGAAATGGATGGCGATGAAATCACCCGCCGCCGTCAGCCGTTCGGCCTGGGCGATGATCCCGGCGGGATCCTTGTGGCACAAAAGGATATAGGCGATCTTGGCCATGGCGGGGCGGGTCCGCGCTGTCTCTGCTGCTCACTGTTTCCATAAAGTGCTTTGTGCTTGCTTGAAAAGACAAAGTTTCTTTGCTTTTTTGCAGTCAATTGGTTCCAAGGCCGAAATAATGGCCCGAACGGCAGATGTAGCGAGGCAGAGATGGGTTTCCCAGGCACCTGGATGACGGAAAGCGAAAGCGTGGTTTACCGCGTGGTGCCGAAATGCGCCTGCTCGACCATCGGGCAGATCATGTATTATTCGGATCAGGGCAGGTTCTTTGACGGCGACATCCATGACGCCACCTCGGGCATGCACAAATGGGCGATGGAGGCCAGCCAGCCGCTGATCGAGAACAACGTAAAGCGCCACAAATCCTATGCCTTCACCTGCGTGAGGAATCCCTACACCCGCATCCTGTCATCGTTTTTCGACAAGATCTGCGGCATCCAGCGCAACGGCAAACGCTATCGCGGCAACCTGGTGCCGCTGTTGATCCAGAAATACGGGATCGAGGTGGGTGGCGACGACGGCAAGCAGGACTTCGACCAGATCAAATCGTTCCGCAGGTTTCTGCTGTTCGCCCGCGACACGATCCGCTGGAAGAAACCGATGGAACCCGACATTCACTGGTCGGCGATGGCGGGGCATATCAGCACCTTCATCGTCAACGGCGGTCGCTATGACCACATCTTCTTTACCGAGGATTTCAATCCCGGCATGCAGGTGGTGCTGGACAGCATCGAGGTCAAGCACAAGGTCGACCTGAAGAAGATCCCGCGCTTCAACGAAAGCGAAGGCCACGGGCCCGCACGGGCGCATGCCGTAGAGGATTACTTCGACGACCTGTCGATGCATCTGGTGTGGGAAATCTACAAGCGCGACTTCCAGTTGTTCAAATATGACTTCGACAACCCCGGCAACAAGATGCCGAAGGGGCCGGTCGATCTGGACGAGGTTCACGCCAAACTGGGCGACTGACCGCCTTGATCGCCGGGCCCGATTCTTTGGCGAAAAGTCGGGCCCGGCCTGCTGGCGTCAGGCTTCGTCGGGCAGGTGCCGCACCGCGCCGCGGTCGGCGCTGGTGGCCAGAAGCGCATAGGCCTTCAGCGCCGTCGTCACCTTGCGGGTGCGCTTCTCGACCGGCTTCCAGCCCTTTGCGTCCTGTTCGGCGCGGCGGGCCGCCAGGTCGGCATCGCTGATCCGCAGGCTGATCTTGCGGCCGGGAATGTCGATGTCGATCATGTCGCCTTCGCGCACCAGACCGATCGCCCCGCCCGCCGCCGCCTCGGGCGAGGCATGGCCGATCGACAGGCCCGAAGTGCCGCCCGAGAACCGCCCGTCGGTCAGCAGCGCGCAGGATTTGCCCAGGCCCTTCGACTTCAGATAGCTGGTCGGATACAGCATCTCCTGCATGCCCGGCCCGCCTTTCGGCCCTTCGTAGCGGATGACGACCACATCGCCCTCCTTGATCTTGTTCGTCAGGATGGCGGAAACGGCGGCGTCCTGGCTTTCGAACACCCGCGCCGGGCCGCTGAACACAAGGATGGAGTCATCCACCCCCGCCGTCTTCACGATGCAGCCGTCCAGCGCGATATTGCCCTTCAGCACCGCCAGCCCGCCGTCCTTGGAGAACGGATGCTTCGCGCTGCGGATCACACCCTTTTCGCGGTCCAGGTCCAGTTCGACATAGCGCGCGGCCTGGCTGAAGGCGGTGGCCGAGCGTTTGTTGCCCGGCGCGGCCATGAAGAAATGGCGGACATTCTCATGGTTGGTGCGGCTGATATCCCAATGGTCCAGCGCCGCGCCCATGGTCGGGGAATGCACGGTGGTGCAGTCGCGGTTCAACAGGCCGGCGTTGTCCAGCTGGCCCAGGATCGCCATGATGCCACCGGCGCGGTGGACATCCTCCATATGCACATCCTGCTTGGCGGGCGCGACCTTGCACAGGCAGGGCACCTTGCGCGACAGCCGGTCGATATCTTCCATGGTGAAATCGACCCCGCCCTCATGCGCGGCAGCAAGGATATGCAGCACGGTGTTGGTCGATCCGCCCATGGCGATGTCCAGCGCCATCGCGTTTTCGAACGCCTGCTTGTTCGCCACATTGCGTGGCAGCACCGAGGCATCGTTCTGTTCGTAATAGCGGCGGGTCACGTCCACGATCAGATGCCCGGCCTCGACGAACAGCCGCTCGCGGTCCTTGTGGGTGGCAAGGGTCGATCCGTTGCCGGGCAACGACAGGCCCAGCGCCTCGGTCAGACAGTTCATCGAATTGGCGGTGAACATGCCGCTGCACGACCCGCAGGTCGGGCAGGCGTTCTTCTCGATCTCGGCCACTTCCTCATCAGTATAGGCTTCGTCGGCCGCCACGACCATGGCATCGACCAGATCCAGCGCGATTTCCTTGCCCTTGATCACGGCCTTGCCGGCCTCCATCGGCCCGCCCGAGACGAAGACGGCAGGAATGTTCAGCCGCATCGCCGCCATCAGCATGCCGGGGGTGATCTTGTCGCAGTTGGAAATGCAGACCATGGCATCGGCGCAATGGGCGTTGACCATGTATTCCACGGAATCGGAGATGATCTCGCGCGACGGCAGCGAATAAAGCATGCCGTCATGGCCCATGGCGATGCCGTCATCCACCGCGATGGTGTTGAATTCCTTCGCCACGCCCCCGGCCGCCTCGACCTCGCGCGCGACCAGTTGGCCCAGGTCTTTCAGGTGGACATGGCCCGGCACGAACTGGGTAAAGCTGTTGACGATGGCGATGATCGGCTTGCCGAAATCGCCGTCCTTCATCCCCGTCGCGCGCCAGAGGCCACGGGCCCCCGCCATGTTGCGGCCATGGGTGGTGGTGCGGGAACGATAGGCGGGCATGGGATTCCTCCGGCATCTGGCTGCGGCAGGGGTAGCCCCGCGGGACGGCGGATACAATGCCTTCTGGCAGTGGAAGCGCCCGTGCCAACCGAAGAAGACGGGTTTTCGACGAAAACCCGAAACCCGATCCTTCGTCGAAGGATCGTCAGCCCCCCGCCGAACGATACCAGTCGACGATGGCCTGGCGTTCCTGCGGCTCCATGTAAGACAGGTTGCCGGGCGGCATGGCGTGGGAATAGCCCGATTGCAGGGCGATGCGCCGGGCCTCATGCGCGATCTGGGCCTCGGTCTCCAGCACCACGCCCTTCGGGGGCCAGTAGAGGCCCTCCCAGGCCGGTTCCGCCGCATGGCACATGCTGCACCGGCCCTGCACGATGCTGACCACATCGCCAAACCCCGCCGCATTGGCATAAACCAGCGCGGAGCCGTCCAGTTTCGCCTCGGGCTCTGGCACGGTGCGCATCGGGTTGGTCGACAGCCAGGCGATGATCAGGAACAGAACGACCGTGACGCCCCAGGTCCAGTGCGGATTGCCCAGGCGGGCGTGCTTGGTGTTGAACCAGTGGCGGATGGTGACGCCCATCAGGAAGACCAGCGACGCGATGATCCAGTTGTAGTCGGTGGCGAAGATCAGCGGATAGTGGTTCGACAGCATCAGGAAGATGACCGGCAGCGTCAGATAGTTGTTATGCGTGCTGCGCTGCTTGGCGATCTTGCCGTATTTCGGGTCGGGCTTGCGGCCCGCCTTCAGATCCGCCACCACGACGCGCTGGTTCGGCATGATCACGAAGAACACGTTGCCCGACATGATGCTGGCGGTGAAGGCCCCCAGATGCAGCATCGCCGCGCGGCCGGAAAACACCTGGGTATAGAACCAGGCCATCGCAACCAGCACCCCGAACAGCGCCAGCATCAGCAGGTTCTGGTTGGCGTTGACGAAAACCTTGCAGATCGTGTTGTAGGCCACCCAGCCGAAGGCCAGCGACGCGACCGAGATGCCGACCGCCTGCCAGACCTGCAATTCCATCACCTGCGGGTCGATCAGGAACATCTCGGCCCCGAGGTAATAGACCAGCGCCAGCATGGCAAAGCCGGTCAGCCAGGTCGCATAGCTTTCCCATTTGAACCAGACCAGGTGGTCGGGCATCGAGCCGGGGGCCACCAGGTATTTCTGGATGTGGTAGAAGCCGCCGCCATGGACCTGCCATTCCTCGCCATCCGCGCCCGAAACCAGGTTGCGGTCGCGGTGCAGGCCCAGATCCAGCGCGATGAAATAGAAGCTGGAGCCGATCCAGGCGATCGCGGTGATCACATGCAGCCAGCGGAACGCAATCTCGACCCATTCCCAAAGAACGACCCAGTCATACATGGCGACCCCCTCCGTTTGCTGCCCGTGACGCTATACCCATCGGGCTTTTGCTGTTAATCCTGTCAAATGCCGGATCACTTTCAAACCGGCCCATATAATCGCCAGATCCAGCCGCGGGGCCAGAGATGAGCTATGTGAACAACATCCGCATGTTCGTCCGTGTCTATGAATTGGGCAACATGTCTGCGGCGGCGCGGGATCAGCGCACTTCGCCTGCGGTGGCTTCGGCCCGGATTTCGGAGCTGGAGAAACACCTTGGCGTGCGGCTCTTCAACCGCACCACACGCAGCCTGCAACCGACCGAGAACGGGCGCATCTTCTTTGACGGGGCCCGCAAGGTGCTGGATGCCATCGACGAGGCCGAGGCGGCGGTGATGGATGTGACGCAGAACCCGCGCGGCACGATCTTTGTCGCGGCCCCGCTGGGCATCGGGCGGCGGCTGATCGCGCCGCATGTGCCGGCCTTCAAGGACCTTTATCCGCAGATCGAGGTGCGGCTGCGGCTGTCAGACCGCTCGATCGACGTGGTCAGCGAAGGCATCGACGTGGCGTTTCATCTGGGCCTGCTGGACGACAGCACGCTGAAGGTGCGGCTGATCGCCGATTGCCCGCGCGTGCTTTGCGCCTCGCCCGCCTATATCGCGCGGCGCGGCCTGCCGCAGGATGGCGCGGCGCTGGTGGCCGAGCGGCACGATTGCCTGAACCTACGCTTTCCCGGCGCCAAGGAATTCCAGTGGACGCTGCAAACCCCCGATGGCCCCCGACGGTATGAGATCACAGGCCCCTTCGAATCCGACGATGGCGACGTGCTGACCGGCTGGGCGTTGGACGGGCGCGGCATCATCCTGAAACCGGTCTTCGACGTGGCCGACCATCTGCGCGCCGGCCGTCTGGTGCCGGTCGCCACCGCGACGCCGCCCTTGCCGACCCAGCTTTCCAGCCTGTCGCAGCACCGTCGGCTGAAAGACCCCAAGGTGCGCCTCTTTACCGATTTCATGGCCGCCCGATGCAAGGACGAGATGCGCCGCGCGACCGAGGGCCACAGCTAACTCTTTCCCTTCTGCAAATATCCTGCGGGGCGGTCCGGAGGGGTGCAAAACCCCTCCGGGGGTCGATCAGGGTCCTGCCGCCTGGCAATGGGGCGGCCCTGAAACGCAAAGGGCGCGGGGGGTCCCCCCGCGCCCCTTTTTGCCCTGTCAGGCCAGGATCACATCGGCAGCGGCTGGCCGTTCACCAGGATCTGCATGCCTTCCTTGAACTCGATATCCGAGGTCAGGCTATCGTCGCCATTGCCCGAAGGCTTCATGAACATGCCCATCATCATGCGGGCGCCCATGGCATCCTGTTCCTGCAGCAGGCCGGTCTTGATCAGCCCGTCGATCAGCGCATTGGCCCCGTCGACATTGACCTTGGCCTGACCCAGCGGCATCGGCATGCCCATCGAATTGTCGAAGGTCAGCGCGCCGGTGGCGTTCAGCGCCGCCCCCGCCACCTTCAGCGTGATGTCGGTGATGTCCAGGTTCTCGACCGCGGGAACCGGCGGCGTCGCGCCGGTCTCTTCAGCTTCGATCATCCCCGGCATGTCCATGGTGGTCTTGCCCGACAGGTCGATGTTCAGATCCAGCGGATCCCGCTTCAGCGCCATGCCGGGATCGAACATGCCCCAAAGACCATCGCCCAGCACCAGCTGGTTCAGCTGCATCTGCAGCGCCATGTCGGCCGGGGTTTCGGCAATCACCGGCACCAGCATGTTCAGCGCCACTTCGCCGACCGACACTTCGACAGGGGCCGGGAAGGCGGTGCTGGTCAGCGTTGCCGTCGCACCGCCGCCTTTGGACTCAAGGCTGAACTCCGACTTGTCAAAGGACAGCGTGCCCTGGCTGGGCAGGGCCGACATCACCATGTCCATCGGCATGAATTCGTTTTCGTCCTTGCTGCTGCCCTTGCTTTCGCCCTGGCTGAAGGTCGCGGCCAGAGCCATGCCTTCTTCCAGCGCCTTGCGGAATCCGGTAGGCCCTTGCAACTGATCAAAGGGAGAGACCGGCAGCGTCACATCCAGCCCCAGGGCAAGATCGGCCGTCTCGCTGGTCGAGGTGCTTTTGACCCCCATGCCCGGATCGTCATTCGCCGTATCCAGAATGAACTTGTCGGCCGCGACATCCAGGCCAAAGGCGCGGTTGGTGCCGGGGGTGTCGGTATAGACACCGGTCAGCGTCTCGAACCCGACCTTGCCGCTGGTCTTGACGATCGGCTTCGGCGCGGTTTCGTCCCAGGAATAGCCTTCGCTGGCCATGTCGAAATCGACGTTCAGGCTGGTCGCCTCGAACTCATAGGTCAGGGTGCCCGCCTCTTCCGACGCGGTGATGACCAGCCCGTCATGCACAACCGCCACCTTGGCGGCATTCGGCCCGTCTGCATGTTCGATCCCGATCGCCGCCCCCGGCGCGATGGTCACGGTGCCGTCGCTGTTCTCGGTCAGTGTCAGGTCGGAAATCGTGAAGGGGGTGGGCGCACCTTCGGGCGCGATGGTCACGCCGGTCAGCGTCAGCACGCCTCCGGCATTGGATTCACTGGCAGCCGCCACGGTCAGGCCGACCGAGGCCCCCGACTCCTTCCAGGACTGCCAGACCTGATCGACGGTCAGCGCGGCATGGGCCGTGCCGCCCATGAGAAAAACCAGTGCCGGCACTGCGGCCAAAGTCTTGAATTGAAACATGAGAGACTCCTTGATCATGATCACCAAATTCGGCGGGAGAAAAACCTTTTTGCGCTGCAATCGCAAGACAGGGAATCATCACTGCTGCGTCAGCGCCTGGGCCAAGGATGAAACATGACCGGACCATCCGGCAACGATTATTCCGTGCAGCCCGCAGCCGTATCGCGGCGGGTCTTCCGCCCCCTGCCCGCCCCGTCGCCCTATTCCGCCCTGTTCCTGCCGGGGACGGCTGACAGTCTGGTGATCTCTTTCGCCTCGATCGGCCATGATCCTGACCGCCCGCCATCGCCGGAATTCGTGGGCGCGGCCACAGCCGGGGGACGGCCCGCGCTGTTTGTCAGCGACCAAAGCCGCAGCTGGACCAATGCACCCGGCTTTGCCGAAACCCTGCTGTCGGCCGTAAAAGCCGCCAAAACGCAGCAGCCGGTTGCCCGCATTCTGCTGATCGGACAGTCGATGGGGGCATTCGCCGCCCTTGTCGCGGCCAGCCTGATGCCGGTCGATGCCGTTCTGGCCATCGGCCCGCAATTCTCGGTCGATCCCGCCGTGCTGGCCGAAGAACGTTGGGACATGTGGACCCGCCGGATTGCAACGTTCCGCCATCCCACTGCGCCCCTGCCCGAGGGGACGCGCATCACCCTGATGCACGGGATGGAAGACGACCTGCCGCAGGCACTGGCCTTTCCGCGCCGCAAGGGGGTGGATCATATCCTGTTCCCCGGCCTTGCGCATTCGGCACTGGCCCCGCATCTGAAGGCGCACGGCTGCCTGCCCGGCCTGATCGAGGCCGCCCTTGCCGCCGACCGCCGCCGCCTGTTGCGGATCGCGGCCTCGGCCGGCGGGCGGCTGCGGCACCGGCTGGCCGATCAGCTGCCGCGATAGGTGGAATAGGCGAAGGGAGAGATCAGCAGCGGCACATGATAATGCTGCGTCGCATCCGGCACGCCAAAGCGGATCGGGATCTGGTCAAGGAACAGCACCTCACCCGTGGCCTGACCGCTGGCACGCAGATAGTCGCCGGTAAAGAAGATCAGCTCGTAATGGCCTTCGGTGAGTTTCGCACCCGCCAGCATCGGCGCATCGGTGCGGCCGTCGTGGTTCGTCACCGTCTCGGCAATCTTCCTGTGGCTGTTGCCGCTGACACGATAAAGCGCGATCCTGATCCCCGCCGCCGGTTTGCCGCGCGCCGTATCCAGCACATGCGTCGTCAACCGCCCGCCTGCCTTTTCACCTGCCATCGCCCTTGCTCCCTTGCCGGTTCCGCCGTCATTCTATGCCCACTTGCGCCCGCCTTGCGAGCATGGCTGCGAAAGAAAGGTCTTTCACGGATTTCTTGAAAGAATATTCCGGCGATGCCGACTAATCTCTTCCGCGAAGGGAGATCCCCATGCAGCGTTACCCCCGCGATTTCCGAGGCTACGGCCCCATCCAACCCGATGCCGCCTGGCCCGGCGGGGCCAGGATCGCTGTCTCGATCGTGCTGAACTATGAAGAGGGCGGCGAGAACAACCTTCTGCATGGCGATGCCCAGTCCGAGGCGTTTCTGTCAGACATCGCCGGCGCCGCGCCCTGGCCGGGGATGCGGCATTGGAACATGGAATCGATCTACGATTACGGCGCGCGCGCCGGGTTCTGGCGGCTGCACCGACTTTTCGTCGAAAAGTCGATTCCGGTCACGATCTATGGCGTCACGTCGGCGCTGGCGCGCAACCCCGAACAGGTGGCCGCGATGAAGGCTGCGGGATGGGAGATCGCCAGCCACGGGCTGAAATGGGTCGACCACCGCGACATGCCCGCGGAAGAGGAAGCCCGCCAGATCGCCGAGTCGTTCCGCCTGCATCAGGAAGTGGTCGGAGAGGCCCCGCAAGGCTGGTACACCGGCCGTTGCAGCATGAACACCGTCCGCCTGACGGCCGAGACGCATAGGCTGGCCTGGATTTCCGACACGTATGACGATGACCTGCCCTATTGGCTGGAAGTCGGCGACCATGACCAGCTGGTGATCCCCTATACGCTGGAAGCCAATGACATGCGCTTTGCCACGGCGCCCGGCTATATCACCGGCGAGCAGTTCTTTACCTACCTGAAGGACAGCTTCGACATGCTTTATGCCGAGGGCCAGGCGGGCGCGGCCAAGATGTTCTCGATCGGCCTGCATTGCCGACTGATCGGTCGGCCCGGCAAATTCGCCGGGCTGAAGAAGTTCCTCGATTACGCGCAGGGGTTCGAAGGCGTCTGGTTCCCCCGACGCATCGACATCGCGCGGCACTGGGCGGCAAGGCACCCGCACAAGCGGATCGAACGCCCCAGCCGGATGACGCGCGAACGGTTCGTGGAACGCTTCGGTTCGGTCTTCGAACATTCCCCCTGGATCGCCGACCGCGCCTTCGAGCTGGAACTGGGTCCGGCCCATGATTCCGCGGCAGGCCTGCACAATGCGCTGGCCCGCGTCTTCCGCTCGGCCAGCCAGGCCGAGCGCCTGGGCGTTCTCACCGCCCACCCCGATCTGGCGGGCAAGCTGGCGGCGGCCAGGCGGTTGACGGCCGAATCCACCGCCGAACAGGCCAGCGCCGCACTGGATGCGCTGACCGATGAAGAGCGGGCCACGTTCCAGCGGCTGAACGCGGACTATGTCGCCAAGCACGGCTTTCCCTTCATCATCGCCGTGCGCGACAACGACAAAGCCTCGATCCTGGCCGCCTTCGCGCAACGGATCGGCAATGACACCGAAACCGAATTCGCCACCGCCTGCCGTCAGGTGGAACGGATCGCCGAACTTCGCCTGAAGGACCAGCTGCCATGACCGGGAAACCCGCCGCATATTTCGCCCCGAAAGGCGGCCTCACGCCTCAGACTTCGCTGATGACACAGCGCGCGGTCTTCACCAATGCCTATGCCTTCATCCCGCAGGGCTGTTTTTCCGACATCGTCACCAGCTGTCTGCCGGGCTGGACCGGCACGCGACTCTGGCTGATCGCCCGCCCGATGTCGGGCTTTGCCGAAACCTTCAGCCAGTATGTGATGGAGGTCGCCCCCGGCGGCGGTTCGGACGCCCCCGACCACGAGGCTGGCGCGGAACACTGGCTGTTCTTTACCGAAGGGCTGGCCACCGTCACCATCGGCGGCACCGGCTATGAGATGGAAGCAGGCAGCTATGCCTATATCCCCCCCGGCACGGCCTGGAAGATCCTGGCCGAAGGCAAGGGTCCGGCCCGGTTCCACTGGCTGCGCAAGCTGTACGAACCCGCGCCGGGTGTCGCCCTGCCCGAACCGATCGTCATCAACGAACGCGATGTGCCGGTGCGCTTCATGCCCGACACCGCAGAACGCTGGGGCACCACCCGCTTTGTCGATCCCGAGGACGTGCGCCACGATGCCCATGTCAACATCGTCACCTTCCAGCCGGGCGGGGTGATCCCGTTCGAGGAAACGCATGTCATGGAACACGGGCTTTATGTGTTGCAGGGCAAGGCGGTCTACAAGCTGAATCAGGACTGGGTCGAGGTCGAGGCCGGCGATTTCATGTGGCTGCGCGCCTATTGCCCGCAGGCCTGCTATGCCGCCGGTCCGGGGCCGTTCCGCTATCTGCTGTACAAGGATGTGAACCGCCACGCCAAGCTGCGCGGCCCCGGTGCCTTTGGCCCGCCGCGCTGAACCCGAGTTTTCGTCGAAAACTCGCAGACTTCGAATTTTCGACGAAAATTCGTGCCCCCGGAGACCCGACGATGCGCCTGATCCAGCCCGCCCCCCTGAGTGCCGAAGCCTTTGCCCCCTTCGGCGAGGTGCTGGAGGCCACCGGCGACTTTCGCCCGATCAACGACGGTCTCTGCCATCGGCACCATGACCGCGCCCGGCTGGATTTCGCGCCCGAAACCGCAGGACGCGCGGGGGTCTCGATCTTCAACGCCCAGCCGCGCGCCCTGCCCTATGTCTTCGACCTGATCGAACGCCATCCCGAAGGCAGCCAGGCCTTCCTGCCGATGACGCAGGCTCCGTTCCTGGTGATCGTGGCCCGCGATACCGAAACCGCGCCCCTGGCCTTCCTGACCAATGGTGCGCAGGGCATCAACCTGCATCGCGGCACCTGGCATGGCGTGCTGGCCCCGCTCTCCGCACCCGGACTTTTCGCCGTGGTCGACCGGATCGGCCCCACGCCAAACCTTGAAGAATACCGTTACAGCCAACCCTGGACGGTTCTGGCCCCCTGAAACGGGGGTTTCTAACCGGATCGCGCGACGGGGCAGCGCGAAGACGGCGCGAATATAAACGCCCCAAGGGAAAGGATGATCGGGATGACTGCACAGGTTCATCCGGTGGACGAGGTTCTCGCGCCACCAAAATTGTTCACGCTGGGGCTCCAGCATGTTCTTGTCATGTATGCCGGCGCGGTTGCGGTTCCGCTGATCGTCGGTCGCGCACTGGCGCTGTCGCCCGAGGATGTGGCCTTTCTGATTTCGGCCGACCTCTTCGTCTGCGGCATCGCCACGCTGATCCAGTCCCTCGGGGCGACGCAATGGCTGGGCATCCGGTTGCCGGTGATGATGGGCGTGACCTTCGCCGCCGTCGGCCCGATGGTGGCCATGGCCGGTGCCAATCCGGGGCCCGAGGGCGCGCGCGCCATCTTCGGGGCCATCATGGCGGCGGGGGTGATCTCGATCCTGATCGCGCCGCTGATGTCGAAACTGCTGCGCTTCTTCCCACCGGTCGTGACCGGCACCATCATCCTTGTCATCGGGGTCAGCCTGATGCGGATCGGCATCAACTGGATCTTCGGCAATCCCGTCGGCCCGACGGCACCGCAGATCGTCGACCCCGCCCATGCCGATTGGCTGAAGGCCATGACCGAAGGCGCCGTGGCCGCCGGCCTGCCCGAGGCCCCGGCGGGCCTGTCTCTGGCCCCCAAGCTGAACAACCCGGCCTATGCACCCTTGGGCAATATCGCGGTTTCGGCCGTGGTGCTGGCCTCGATCCTGCTGATCGCCCGGTTCGGACGCGGCTTTGTCGCCAATATCTCGGTGCTCTTGGGCATAGTGATCGGCGCCATCATCGCCATTTCGATCGGGGCGATGTCCTTCGGCAAGGTGGCCGAGGCGCAGTGGTTCGGCCTGATCACCCCCTTCCACTTCGGCACCCCATCCTTTGAACTGGTGCCCATCATCACCATGACGCTGGTGATGATCGTGGTGATGATCGAATCGACCGGCATGTTCCTGGCCCTAGGCGAGATGACCGGCAAGAAGGTGACGCAGCCTATGCTGTCGGCGGGGCTGCGCACCGATGGCGTCGGAACGCTGATCGGCGGCATCTTCAACACCTTCCCCTATACCTCTTTCAGCCAGAACGTCGGGCTGGTCGGCGTGACCGGGATCAAGAGCCGCTATGTCTGCGTCGCGGGCGGCCTGATCCTGATCGTGCTGGGGCTGATCCCCAAGATGGGGGCGCTGGTGGAATCGATCCCGACCATGGTGCTGGGCGGGGCCGGGCTGGTGATGTTCGGCATGGTCGCGGCCACCGGCATCCGCATCCTGTCGGGCGTGGATTTCGCCAGGAACCGCAACAACCTGTTCGTCGTCGCGGTCAGCCTGGGCATGGGGATGATCCCGCTGGTCGCCCCCAACTTCCGGCAATGGATCTGGCACGACATCCACCCGCTGATCGAATCCGGCATCCTGCTGGCCTCGATCAGCGCCGTCGTGCTGAACGCCTTCTTCAACGGGGCCTCGGGGTCGCTGGACGAGATCAAGGCGGCCGCGTCGAAAGCCGATCACTGAATGCAGAAGGCCCCGCACATGCGGGGCCTTCTTCTTCCGCCGTTGCGGAAAGACTTATGCCAGCGCCAGATTGATCGCCGACTCACGGCCATCGCGGCCTTTTTCGATGTCAAAGGTCACGGCCTGACCATCGGGCAACTCGCGGATGCCTGCACGTTCCATCGCCGAGATGTGAACGAAAACGTCCTTCGAACCGCCTTGCGGGGCAATGAAGCCAAAACCCTTAGTGCTGTTGAACCATTTCACGGTGCCATTGGCCATCGTGTGTACTCCTGTCATATCGCCACCCGCATCATGCAGTGGCCCGGCTTCGTCACGAGAAAGATCGAGAGTGCTGAAGCCGTGAGGAGACAGTTTTCGATGATCGTGTGGTGTCGCCTGCGCGCTATGCGGTCTTTCCACGCCAAAAGCCAGAAGATTCGCTCATCCGCATTTCGAATGCCCACAGGATCCGCAGGTCAGGCATCCTTCCACCATGCGCAGGTCATAAGACCCGCAGGACGGGCAGGCCGCGCCCTTCGGGGCCTCGCCCACACGCAGAAGCTGCGCCTTCGGGTCGGATTTCAGGCCCAGCCCTTCGCCCTCGATAAAGCCGATGTCGATCAGGTGGCGTTCGATCACCCCGCCGATGGCCGCCAGGATGGACGGGATGTACTTGCCCTCCATCCAGGCCCCGCCGCGCGGGTCGAACACGGCTTTCAACTCCTCGACCACAAAGGAAATGTCGCCACCGCGCCGGAACACCGCCGAAATCATCCGGGTCAGCGCCACAGTCCAGGCGAAATGCTCCATGTTCTTCGAGTTGATGAACACTTCGAACGGCCGGCGATGCCCCGCGATCACGATGTCATTGATGGTAATGTAAAGCGCGTGTTCCGACCCCGGCCATTTCACCTTGTAGGTCTGGCCTTCCAGCGCCGCCGGGCGGTCCAGCGGCTCCGAGAGATAGACCACCTCGCCCCCCGTCACCGGCTGGGCCGCCACCGGCAGCGCCGCCGTCTCGCTGACCGTCAGCACCGATCCGGTCACGTCGTTCGGCCGATAGGTGGTACAGCCCTTGCAGCCCTGATCCCAGGCGGCCATGTAGACCTCCTTGAAATCGTCGAAGGAAATGTCCGCCGGACAGTTGATGGTCTTGGAAATGCTGGAATCCACCCATTTCTGCGCCGCCGCCTGCATCCGCACATGATCCAGCGGCGGCAGGGTCTGGGCGTTGACGAAATGATCGGGCAGAGGGGCATCGCCGAATTTCTCGCGCCACAGCCGCACGGCGTAATCGACCACCTCTTCCTCGGTCCGCGATCCGTCCTTTTGCAGCACCTTGCGGGTATAGGCATAGGCAAAGACCGGCTCGATCCCCGAACTGACGTTGCCGGCATAGAGTGAGATCGTGCCGGTCGGTGCCACGCTGGTCAGCAGGGCGTTGCGGATGCCATGCGTTGCAATCGCCTGCCGCACATCGGCATCCATCTGCCGCATGGTGCCGCTGGCCAGATAGCCCTGCGCATCGAACAGCGGAAACGCCCCCTTTTCGCGCGCCAGATCGACGCTTGCCAGATAGGCCGACCGCGCGATGGCATGCATCCAGAGTTCGGTCGCCTTCGCCGCCTCGTCGCTGCCATAGCGCAGGCCCAGCATCAGCAGCGCATCGGCCAGCCCGGTGACACCCAGGCCGATCCGCCGCTTCGCCGCCGCCTCGGCCGCCTGCTGGGGCAGAGGAAAGCGGCTGGCATCGACCACATTGTCCATCATCCGCACGGCCACGCGGACCAGACGATCCAGCGCCGCCATGTCCATGCTGGACTGGGGATCGAAGGCATCCCTGACCAGCGTGGGCAGGTTGATGCTGCCCAGCAGGCAGGCCCCATAGGGCGGCAGCGGCTGTTCGCCGCAGGGATTGGTGGCGGCGATGGTCTCGGCATAGCCCAGATTGTTCATCGCATTGATCCGGTCGATGAAGATCACCCCCGGTTCGGCATAGTCGTAGGTCGAGCGCATGATCCGGTTCCACAGATCACGCGCCTGAACCGTCTTGTAGACCTTGCCCCCGAAGACCAGATCCCAGGGCCCGTCGGCCTTGACCGCCGCCATGAAGGGATCGGTGACAAGCACCGACAGGTTGAACATGCGCAGCCGCGCCGGGTCACGCTTGGCCTCGATGAAGGCCTCGATATCGGGGTGATCGCAGCGCATTGTGGCCATCATCGCACCGCGCCGCGACCCGGCCGACATGATGGTGCGGCACATCGCATCCCAGACATCCATGAAGGACAAGGGGCCGGAGGCATCCGCCGCTACGCCCTTCACCTCGGCCCCGCGCGGGCGGATTGTGGAGAAATCATAGCCGATGCCGCCGCCCTGCTGCATGGTCAGCGCGGCTTCCTTCAGGCTGTCGAAGATGCCGCCCATGCTGTCGGGGACGGTGCCCATGACAAAGCAGTTGAACAGCGTCACCTGCCGCCCGGTGCCCGCCCCCGCCACGATCCGGCCGGCGGGCAGGAAGCGAAAGCCTTCCAGCGCGGCATAGAACGCGGCCTCCCACGTCGCCGGATCGGATTCGACCGCCGCCAGGGCACGCGCCACGCGGCGCCAGCTGTCCTCGACGCTGCCGTCGATCGGCGTGCCATCGGCATCCTTGAAGCGATATTTCATGTCCCAGATGGATTCGGCGATAGGGGCGTGGAACCGCGACATCGGGCAGGGCGTCCTTGAACTTGTGGATAAACAGGAGGGAAGGCCCAAGATACGCCTGCCCCCCCGTCGGGTCAACTTGTGCCCGCCGCGCCAGGGGCTATTCTTGCAGCATGGAACAGCTGCACATCCTGAAGCTCTGCGTCGGGGCCGAAAGCGTCGAGGATCTGGAACAGTGGCAGGCGCAGAACGCCGGTCGCTGGCCGAAGGGCTGCACGGTTCATGTCACCCGCATGTGGCCCAAGCGCGAGGCGGAACTGCTGGCGGGCGGCTCGCTCTACTGGGTGATCAAGGGTGTGGTCCTGTGCCGGCAGCGGCTGGTCGGGCTGGAGGAACGGCGGGGCGAGGACGGCATCACGCGCTGCGCGATGGTGATGGATCAGGCGGTGATCCGAACCGAGGCTGCCCCCCGCCGCCCCTTTCAGGGCTGGCGCTACATGACGGGCAAGGACGCGCCGCACGATCTGGCCCCCGCGCGCGGCGGCGATGATTCGCTGCCCGCCGACCTGGCGCGGGCGCTGGCAGAGATCGGGCTGCGGTAGCGCGACCCAAATTCCTTGATCAAGGAATTTGCAATTTTCTTCAAAGAAAATTGCCGCCGCGCGCCTGCCATGCTATCCACAGCCCCGGTCGGCAGTTCACCAAGGTGCCGCTGGGCCCGCAAGGGCAAGCTGAACCTGCCAGAAGCCAGACGCAGCCGGTCCCCCTTTGCCGTGTCCGTCGCCAGTCCAGCAGCCCGCGATCCCGATGGCACGGCCAGAGGATGACCCATGACCCGTGATCTGATCTCCCTTCCCGTGGCGGATCTTTCCGCCTTTACCCGCGCCCTGTCCCGCCAATTGGCCAACGAGGCACGGCCCTCGCATCAAAGCCTGATGAACATGCTGGCCCGTGCGGCGGGCTTTCGCAACCTGCAGCACCTGCATGCCGCCAGGGCCGCCGGGCAACGACTCGCCGTGGTGCCGCCGCCCGAGGCGGTGGACCATACCCTTGTCGCCCGCGCGCTGGTGCAATTCGACGCCGGCGGCCGGCTGATCCGCTGGCCCGCGCGCCGGTCGGTGCAGATCCTGTGTCTCTGGGCACTGTGGTCCGCCCTGCCGCCGGGTGGACCACGGACAGAGAAACAGATCAGCGATGCCCTGAACGCGCTGCATCTGTTCGGCGATGCCGCGATCCTGCGCCGCGACATGGTTCACCTTGGTCTGTTGCGCCGCGATCCCGGCGGCATCAATTATGCCCGGACCGAACAACCGCCCCCACCCGAGGCCAGGGCGTTGATCCGTCATCTGGCCGCCCGCCGATAGCAGGGACCGCGGGCGCGCCTATTGCGCCCGCGTCGCCAGCCATTGCCGCCAGTCGGTCTCGGACCCGACAAAGACGTTGATGTCCACCTTGCCGGCAATCCCCGGCACCAGCCCGGTCGAGGTATATTGCCAGAAGGTCCAGGGGTGGCCGTCGTAAAGATCGGCGGGGTGTTTCGCCACGGCGCGCAGCCAGAACTCGGCCCCCTCCACCTTCCACATCTGGTTGTCCTCGAAAAAGTCGATCGAGGTGTAAAGGATCGGCCGCTGCCCGTAATGCGTGGTCAGCGCGCGGATGAAGATGGCGGCATCGCGGCGGATGTCCTCGGGCGTGCGGCGGATGGTGCAGGTCGGCGAAAACGGCGTCCATTCCATGTCAAGCACGGGGGGCAGGGATCCCGGCGTCTTCGGCACATGCCGGATGAACCAGCGCGCCTGCTCGATGGCCGGACGGCAATGGTAGAAGAAGTGATAGGCACCGCGCCGCACCCCGGCCCTGCCGGCTTCGCGCCAATGATCCCGGAACATCTCGTCGACGCGGTCGCCGCCTTCGGTCGCCTTGATGAAGGCGAAGTTGACACCGTTGGCCCGCGCGGCCTGCCAGTCGATACCGGTCTGGTATTTCGCCACGTCAATGCCATGGACCGGATAGGCGCGCGGTGGCTTGCCGCCATGGTCGGCCGGATCGGCATCGCCGAAATTGGCGCTGACCACCTGATCGGCAGGCACCGCCGCCGCAGGCCGGGCATCGGGACCACCGGACGGACGCACACCACCACAGGCCGCAAGGGCCAGACACAGCACAAGGAACAATGCGTTTTTCATGCCGGGCAGAATGGCGGCCGAAGCCGCCCCTGTCACCCCCGAAAACCGCAGGTCATGCGATGTCGGACCCGCGTCAGACCGCAGCCAGCTCATCCCAGCAGGCAAGGGCATGGGCGGCATACATCACGGCAGGGCCACCGCCCATCTGGATGCACATGGCCAGCACATCGCCCAGTTCCTCGCGGCTGGCCCCGGCCTTCATCAACGCCTCGACATGGAAATTGATGCAAGGTTCGCAGCGCTGCGAAACGGCGATCGCCAGCGCCACATATTCCTTTTCCTTCACCGGAACGACGGGACTGTCCTTCACCGCTTTCGACAAGGCGGCGAATTCGGTCATCGTCTGCGGGATCAGCTTGTTCATCGCCCGCAATTCGCCCCGCATCGCGGTGATCCTGTCCCTGTAGCCCATGGCGCATCTCCTGTTGTGCGAGATGCGGCATGGCATGGGGTCGGCCGGGCGGCCTTGACGCATATCAAACCCTGAATGCGATCAGCATCAGATTGTTGGCGGGCATCGGCACCACCTCGACCCCCAGGCCCGCCCGGCCCATCCGTGCCATGACCCAGCCCAGATCCTTGTAGCCCAGCCGTGAATCCTGCGCCCTGAGATCGGCATCAAAGGCCGCATCGCCCGGCGATGTTGCCCGGCCCTGCCGCAGGAAGGGCCCATAGACCGCCAGCCTTCCGCCGGGGGCCAGCGCCTGCGCCGCCTCGGCGATCAGCACCCCGGCCCCGGCTTCGGGCACCAGATGCAGCAGGTTCACCGCCAGAACGGCATCCCACTGACCCAGGCCCCAGCCCGGCGCACAGGCGTCCAGCAGCCGCGCAGGCCGCACCCCCGGCCCCGCCCAGGCGGCAATCGAACCGAAGGTCTCCGCCGTCACATCCGTCGGTTGCCAATCCGCCCCCAGTGCCGCCGAGAATTCCGCCGCATGCTGCCCGGTGCCCGAGGCCAGCTCCAGCACCCGCGCGCCAGGCGGAACCACCCGCCGCAACACCGCCAGGATCGACGCGGCATTCCGCGTCGCCGACGGGGCCACCCGCCGCCCGTCTGCCAGCACCCCTGCCCCGCTGTCTGGCAACCGCAGGCTCATCCAAACCGCGCCGGGGACAGCGCCGCCACCAGAGGTTCCGACAGTGCGGCCGGACGGCCCAGAATCAGATCGGCCGCCAGCTGGCTGGCCCCGCCACTGGTCTGGAACCCGTATCCGCCCTGCCCCGCCAGCCAGAAGAAACCCGGCTCACCCCTGTCGCGCCCGATCACCAGCACCCGGTCGGGCGCAAAGGTCCGCAGGCCGGCCCAGCTTGAGATCAGCCGCGTCACCGGTTCGGTGACAAATCCCTCATAACGCGCCAGCCCCTCGGCCAGCACCATGTCATCGGCCCAGGCGTCATGCGGCTCGGCCGGGTCCTCTTCGGCGGGCGAGACGATCAGCGCCCCGGCATCGGGCTTGGCATACCAATCCTCACCCGGCCCGAACATCATCGGCCATTTCGACACATCCAGCCCCCCCGGTGCGGGAATCCGCGCCATCGACCGGCGCAGCGGCGCAAAGCCCAGGGGCCGCACCCCCGCCATCGCTGCAACGCCATCCACCCAGGCCCCGGCCGCATTCACCAGAAGCGGTGCCACCGCCTCGCCCCCCGGCCAGGCCACCCGCCAGCCCGCCCCGTCGCGCCTGATCGCGGACACCCGCGCCCGCGTCACGATGGAGCCGCCATTGCCCCGGATCACCCTGGCAAAGCCCTGCAACAGAAGATCGGTATCAATATCCTCGGCATGGGCGGCATAGCCTGCCATCGTCACCACATCCGGGTTCAGGATCGGCACGATCCCCCGCGCCTCCGCCACCGGAATCGGATCGAAATGCATCGCGGTCAGATCGGCCCCGAAGGCGGCCTTCTGATCGTCCCGCCCGACCAGCAGCAAGCCGCGCGGCGACAGCAGGTCCGGCACCGAACGGAAATACTCTTCCGAGGCCAGCGACAATTCCACCACGGCAGGCGCACCATAGCGCGGCTCATAAAGCGCGGCCGACCGGCCCGAGGCGTGATGGCCCAGCGCATCTTCGGCCTCCAGCACCAGCACCCTGGCATGGGGGGCCAGCCGCGCCCCGGCCGAAATCCCGGCAATCCCGCCGCCGATGATGATGATGTCCGCGTCCATGATCCCTCCACCGCACCTTCGGCCATCCGCTTTGCAGTTACATGCAACGGCACCGCCACGCCAGCAGCGAATTTCTACGTCTACAGCCTGACGGTCGAGGATCTGACCCAGGCAGACCTGGCGACACGGCAGCTGGCCGAACAGGGCCGGACCAACCTCGTGGCCCGTGAAAACGTGGCGTCCGGTCAGGCCGTGCCGCTGGCCTGGGGTCGGGCGGGCTGGGGCCTGCAATTGGTCGGGACCGGGGCAACTCTGGTCAGGCAGATCACGGTCGGGCCGCTGGAACAGAACGTGGCGTATAGCCTGTCGTTCCGGGCCAAATTGACGGCGGGGGCCAGCCAGGCTCTCGACATCGACCTTTTCCCCGACACCCTGCCGCAATCGGCCAAAACGATCACGAACGTGGAACAGGTGTTCAAGTGGGAGAACTTCAGTTCGGCCCATGCCGACATGCTGCTGAACACGGTTCTGCTGCGGTTTTTCCGGGCAGCGCTGGCGTCTGGCATCACTATCGAGATCACCGAAATCAAGCTGGAGAAGGGCGCGACGGCAACGGCATGGACGCCCAGCCCGCGTGATGCTGCCGCCAGTGCGCTGGCGGCCTCCCTTTCGGCCGATCTGGCAACCACGAAGGCAACCGAGGCGGGGGGCTATTCGGCGGAAGCCCTGTCCTACCGCAACACCGCCGCGCGGCTGATGTCCGGTGGTGTCAGTAAGAACCCCATTTTCAGCAATTGGACCGGTGCCGATCCGGCGAGTGTCTCGATTACGCTTGGCGGCACATCGGCCCGGAACAAGATCACCTCGGGGGTGCGCTACATCAACGCGGTCGAGCTGGTCGCGTCCGACACCAGCCAGAACCGTCCGATCCTGCGACTGAACAAGACGACACAGGCGCTCGATTGCTCGATTTCTCCGCTTGCCGTCTTGGTTCGGGCAGAAGTCGAACTCGTCTCGGGAACGCTGGCTGCCAATGCATCAATCGCTCTGACATGGCAGGCCGGGGCTGGCGGAACCGCAGGGGCTGTCAACAAGACGCTTGCTACGCTGGGGATGCAGGAGACCACCGGCATCGTTCAGACAGTGGAATGGTATGTGGAGCGCCCCGCCACCTATGTAGCGGGGGCAGCGCCGGATTTCTACTGCGACCTCTATGCCCGGCTCGGCGCGACAGGCACCTGCACGATCCGGGTGCATCGTCTGGATTTCGAGGAAGTCCTGGCGAACACGACCACGTCGATCTACCAACGATCGGTCGCGCAGATCGATGAAATCAGCAGCGCCGTGGTCTGCCTTCGGGCGCAGGCCGGGTCGGGCGGGGCCATTCTGGAACTGGTCGCCCTCGACGATCCGACCGGGAACCCCGCGTCGGTGGCCCTGATCGCGGCGGAACACATCATCCTGAACGGTGACACCACGGTCGAGGGTGATTTCGAGGTCTCTGGCGGAAACATCCGCCTGACAGGTGACACGGTTGTCGACGGTGATTTCGAGGTCACGGGCGACATGATCACCAGCGGTGCCGTGTCGAGGCAGGCTTTCGATGTTCAGGTCTTTTCTCTGGGCATCGGGATTTCTGCTGCCGACCAGCAGGTGAGCAACATCATCTCATCCTTTTCCCCAGCGCCCTATGCCGGCACCCCCACGGGCGGGGTGGCAGCCGACAATCCGATCTGCGCTACGATCTCGTTTATTGGCGCATCGTCCGGGGGCGTTGCCGGCAATGTCACGTTCAAGCTGAAGGGGAAGAAAGGCAGCGACCCTTGGCGGACGATTGCGGGACAGCACAACACCCTTCTTTCGTTCAGCGCCGCCGAAAGTGGGCTGCATCGCGCGCATACCTTCTTCCTGATCGATAACGTAGCCTCCGGCGAGTATTCGATGACCGATTATGATCAGTTCTATGTCGCGGCCCTGGTCCAAGGAACAACGGGCTTCGGCTTCGCCTTTTCGAGGTTCCTCCTGAAGATGGAGCAGCTGAGCCGATGACCCGTGCCGCCCTGATCATCGCGGCGCTGGCCGCGCTCTGCACCCCCGCCCGATCCGACCCCGACCGGCTGTCGATCCTGCTGGGATCGGCCCATGTCGGCGGTGACGGCTTCGACGGCCGCAATCCCGGCATCGCCCTGACCTGGGAGGATGTGGCTGGCTTCGATCTGTCCGCTACCGCCTATCGCAACAGCTATGGCCGGGGATCGCTGGCGGTGACGGCCGCGCTGCCCGTGATCCGCTGGGCCGATGGCGAGGCGTCCATTTTCGTGGGCGCTGCCCTATACCCCGAAGATGGCCGCCGATTCCGGTTTCATGCCGGGGATGTGGTGCCGGTGGGCGGGCTGCAGTTGCGCCACCGCAACCTGTTTCTCCAGCTCATGCCGGGCGACGGCCGGGCCATGGATGCCGTGGTGGCAGGTGGCGTGACGTTTTCTATCGACTAGGAGGCCGGAGGGCGCAATCTGCGCCCTCCGGCATGGGGTCTGTTTCTGAGGCCGGCCCCATCGACCAGCAGGTGCTTCATGGCCGCATCCGCCCCCAAGGGGGCAGCGGCAGAGAGGCACGATTCGAATGAACATATCCTTAACACCCGTCGATCCGGTGCAGCCCGTGGCGCCCTGGATCGGCGGCAAGCGCAACCTCGCCAAGCGGATCTGCGCGATCCTCGACCAGATGCCCTGTTCGACCTACTGCGAACCCTTTGTGGGCATGGGCGGCATCTTCCTGCGACGGACATCGCGTCCGCGGGCAGAGGTGATCAACGATGCCGGCCGCGACGTGGCCAACCTGTTCCGCATCCTGCAGCGGCACTATCCGCAGTTCCTGGACGTGCTGCGGTTCCAGCTGACGACCAGGGCGGAATTCAACCGGCTGATCGACACCCGGCCCGAAACCCTGACTGATCTGAAACGTGCCGCGCGCTTTCTCTACCTGCAGCGCACGGCCTTTGGCGGCAAGGTCTCCGGGCGGAATTTCGGCGTTTCAGTTGACCGGCCGGCGCGGTTCAACCTGACCACGCTGGAGCCGATGCTGGAGGACCTGCACAGCCGCCTCGCGGGCGTAGTGATCGAATGCCTGGATTTCGAGGAATTCATCCGGCGCTACGACAGCCCCGGCACCCTCTTCTACCTCGACCCGCCCTATTGGGGCAGCGAGGGCGACTACGGCAAATCCCTCTTCAGCCGTCAGGATTTCCAGCGCCTGGCCGGAGTTTTAAAGGGGCTTAAAGGGTCGTTTCTCATGTCGATCAACGACGTGCCCGAGATCCGCGAGATTTTCGCCTGGGCGCGGCTGGAAGAGGTGCACACCACCTATACCATCGGCGGCAAGGGCGCGACGAGGCCGGCCGCCGAGCTGCTGATCCGGGGGAAGCGCGATTGACCCCCTGGACCGAGATTCGCTGTTGCGGATGCCGGCGCCTGCTGTTCAAGATGTCGGCAGGCGCCTTCGCCGGCGCGGTGCAGATCAAATGCCCGCGCTGCAGTGCCTTCAACCATCTGAGGCCACAGAGCCCTTACCCGCAGCGCCAGGAGTGCGATGGAAAGGACGCCTCGTGTGGCTCTTCATCCCCCCGTCGGACATGACGACTTTCGCGGCATCAGCCTTTGCGCCGGTGTCGGAGGACTGGATCTCGGCCTGCATCTCGCAGAGCCCGGATACCGAGCTGTATGTCATGTCGAGCGAAACAGTTTCGCCGCGGCCACTCTCGTGGCGCGGATGGCGGACAAGGCCCTGGCTCCGGCTCCTGTCTGGGACGATCTGCGATCCTTCGACGGCCGCCCGTGGCGTGGCCGTGTTCATATCGTCACTGCCGGTTATCCCTGCCAGCCGTTCAGCCTGGCCGGGCACCGCAAAGGCGAGGGCGACCCACGCCACCTCTGGCCCGAGGTCGCGCGGATCGTCGGCGAGGTTGCCCCTGAATGGTGCTTCTTCGAGAACGTCCCCGGCCACCTGTCCCTCGGTCTCGACGTCGTCGCCGGAGACCTTCAGTGCCTGGGCTATGACGTTGCTGCGATGGTCCTATCAGCGGCGGAAGTCGGCGGGTCTCACCTGCGCGAAAGGCTGTTCATACTGGCCCACGCCCACCTTCAAGAGCTCGGGCAACACGGTGACCATTCTGCCCAGCACCGCAGGGCTGAAGCTCATGAAGGACGAACGGCAGAGCGGCAAGCAGATGGGGCTGAAGAACGCAGTCTACAGTTGGACGGTGCTGTGGGAGCTGCTGATCGCCATGGGCTGGACGCCGCGTTCCCCGGCCTCTTCCCTCCCTTACCGGGTGCGCTTGCGCAGTGGGGAGACCGGATCCGTGATCGACCAGACCTTAAACCCGCGATTCACCGACTGGATGATGGGCTGGCCTCCTGGCTGGACCGATCCGCTGCAGCCGGTAACGGGGTGGTCAGCCTGGCTGCAGCGCGCGCGTGGCGCCATCTGAAGGCCAACCTCGCCCGGGAGTAATGACCCGGTGATTTGGGCGGGCGAGGCCTTTTCTGCTCGCCCAAGTCAACATCGGCGGAAAGCTCACCTCAGGAACGGACGCACCAACATAGCGCCGCGTGAAAATTTCTCTGCCAAAGCTGGTGCGCCGTTCTGCCAAAGCTGCCGCGCCGCCACAGCTGCCGCGCCGCCACAGCGACGCAGGGATTCGCCACCCCGAGGCCAGACCGTCTAGTATGCCGCTATGATGGCCCAGCGCGGCAGGCGCAGCATCAAGTCGATGCAACATTAATGCTTGTTATTTAAGGATAAAATGGCGGACCCGGAGCGATTCGAACGCCCGACCCTCAGATTCGTAGTCTGATGCTCTATCCAGCTGAGCTACGGGTCCGCAATGCCGGGCGATGTAGCCGTGCCCGGCGGGCATTGCAAGGGCGAAAACGCGATGGCGGCCAGAAGGGCGGGCGGCTTCATTCCTCGGCGGGACCTGCGGCCTTGGGCAGCCGGATCATGAATTCTGTGCCCTCGGCATCGGTCCGCAACAGATCCAGCCGCCCGCCATGGCCGCGCACTAGTTCGGCGGCGATGGCCAGGCCCAGCCCGCTGCCGCCCTTGCGCGCACCCCCCTGAAAGGCGGCAAACAGATGCTCGCGCGCCTTGGGCGGCAGGCCCGGCCCGGTGTCGCCGATGCGCAGCCACCAATCCGCGTCATCCTCGCCCGCGGAAATCTCGATCGTGCCGGGCTGGCCCGTCGCCTCGATCGCCTGCCGCGCGTTGCGGATCAGGTTCGACAGCACACGATACAGCTGTTCCGGGTCGGCCCGCAGCATCAGCCCCGGCTCCACGTCGATCAGGCATGTCACCGGGCCATCGCCCGCCAGCCCCTCGCCCTCGGCCACCTCGCCCAGAAGCGGGGCCAGCGCGAAACGGCGCAGATTGGGTGGCGGCTCCTCGGCCCGGCCAAAGGCCAGGGTCGATTCGCACAAGGACACCGCCCGGCTGATCGAATTGATCAGTTTCGGGGCCGATCGCGCCACCACCGGATCGGCGCTGCCTTCCAGCCGGTCGGCGAACAGCTGCGCCGTGGTCAGGATGTTGCGCAGGTCATGGCTGATCTTGGCCACCGCCCCGCCCAGCTGGGCCAGCCGCTCCTTTTGCCGCAGCGCGCCGGTCAGCTGCGTCTGCATCCGCGCCAACGCCTCTTCGGCCACGCGCAGTTCCATCACTCCTGCCTCGGGGGCGATCACCCGGCGGGCATCCTCGGGCGCCTCGGCATAGGCCTGCATATGCCGCACCACCCGCCCGATCGGGGCCACCAGCAGCCGCTGCACCGCGATGAACAGCAGGACCGCCGTCACCGCCGACATCAGCGCCGACAGCGCAAGGATGCGCAGCCCGAAATCGGCCAGCTGATGCCGCAGGGCGGCGGTGTCCATGGTGATCTCGATCAGTTCGCCGCCTTCCTGCACCGGGTTGCCGATCACACGGATCACCTGCACCTTCGGCTGGGCCAGCAGCGCCAGCGCATCGCGGACCAGATCCCAGCTGGACGCGCCGCGCAGGTCATAGCTGGCGGCGATCTCGGACGGGACCGGAGAGGACAGCACCAGTTGCCGCACCTCGTCGCGCCGCAGGACCACGTTGAACACCCCGGCATTGGCCAGCAGCTCTGCCTCCAGCTCGGGGCTGACCACATCGTCCGACGCCAGCTGCGTCAGCGCCGCGATCTGCGCCATCTTCAGCCGCTCGGTCAGCATGTCATAGCGAAAGCGGGCGACCGACGGCAGGAAGACCAGAACTTCGGCCAGCAGCACGAAGGCCACGGTCAGCATCAGGAACCGCCCCGAAAGCGTGCGGTAGAACCGCCAGCTGTCCTTGTGCTGCGGATCTTCGTCTGGCCCCTTGCCCTCTGCCACCGGTCCTGCGCCTTCACCCGCCCTGCCGATCCCAGCAATATCAAAAGCCTTGCGCGCAATACAGCCCCGCAACGCGGCTGGGCAAATCTGCCCATGCCCCGGCAGACCCCGCCTTCTCTGCCCCCTTCGCCGCCCCGAGGAAATCTTGCAACAGCCCCGTGCTGGCGCGTTGACTTGGCCGGAAGATGCCCCTATCAGGCGGGCTTCAAGTTACCGCCCTCGAATCTTCTCAGGTTCGGGCACCCGATCTGATGGAGAGCCGCGATGAAGCGCACTTACCAACCGTCGAACCTGGTCCGCAAGCGGCGCCACGGCTTCCGCGCCCGCATGGCCACCAAGGGCGGCCGTCTGGTGCTGGCCGCCCGCCGCGCCAAGGGCCGCAAGGTTCTGTCCGCCTGATTCTCTGGTGCCCCTTCGGGGGCAAGGGGACGTGATGACACCGCCGGAGGCACAGGACGCAAGGCTTGACGCCGAAGCGCCCGCCGCGCCCCCGGCGGTTTCCGTTTGCGCGCTTCAGGTGATGAAGACGCGGCCCGAGTTCCTGAGGGCCGCCTCGGCCCGGCGGCAGGGCACGGCATCCTTTCTGTTGCAGGCCCGCGACCGCCGCGACAGCGATCCTGTCACGCAGGTCGGCTTTACAGCTTCGAAGAAGACCGGGAATTCGGTGGTCCGCAACCGCGCCAAGCGCCGCCTGCGCGCGGCGGCGCGCGCGCTGATCCCCGCCCATGGCCGGCCCGGATGGGATTACGTTCTGGTTGCCCGGCCCGGCGCGACGGTGGTCCGCGATTTCGCCGATCTCTTGCGCGATCTGGAAACCGCCCTGCGCGCGGTTCACGCCAGGCCATGACCCCGCTGGCCCATGCCCTTGCCTTGCCGGTCCGCGCCTATCGGCTGCTGCTGTCGCCCTGGGTCGGCCATGGCTGCCGGTTCCAGCCGACCTGTTCGGCCTATGCGCTGGAGGCGCTGGAGCGGCATGGCGGGCTGAAGGGCGGCTACCTGACCGCCCACCGGATCTGCCGCTGCCATCCCTGGGGCGGGCATGGCTATGATCCCGTTCCCGGCGCGGACCCCGAGTTCGACAGGACCCAGCGCCCGTCCGGGCCGGCGGGCGATCCGCGCTGAGCGCGACGATGGCCGGCTATTTCATAGGCTCGCCGATCCGGTGCATGCGGTGCGGCTCTCCGGCCAGCATCGCCTCGGCCATTTCCTCGGCCGACACGGCGTTCGAGATCAGCGCCCGGCCCATCAGATCCTCGACCGTCACCGGCTGCAACTCCCAGGCTTCGGCCACGAATGTGCCCGGTGCGGCCGCCGCCGCCATCCGCGTCAGCGCATCGGTGCCGAACACCACCGCGCCTTCGAAATCCACCGATTTCAGCCCCGCCCCGGTGAAATCCGCACTCAGCATCAGCGTGCCGCGAAAGGTCGAGGTGCCCAGTTCCGCCAGCGTGAAATCCACGCCCCGCAGCACCGCCCCGTCAAACCGCGTCGCCAGCATCCAGGCCCCGTTGAAATCCACGTCGCGCAGCTGCGCTTCGGTGAAATCGGACCCTGACAGCACGGTGTAGAACGGCGCATCCTTGGGCCGCAGCGGCCATTTCATCCGCTCGGCCGTCAGGGTGCCGAAATTGCCCCGGTCCAGCTGCGCCCGGACAAAGCGCACATTCTCGACGAACGCACCGCCCATGTCGAAATCGACCAGCCGCGCGCCGGTGAAATCGGCAAAGGACATGAGGCCGATCTGCGACGAGAACAGCCCCAGCGAAATTTCCGGCAGGAAGGCATGGGTCAGGTCCAGCCCGGCGGCATTCAGCGCCTCAAGATTGCGCAGGCCGCCCGTCACCAGAACGTTCAGAAGCTGCCCGCGTTCGGGGCTGGCCGGGCGGTCGATGAGCCGCGTGCCCACCTGAACCTCGTCCCAGTCGTTGAACGCCGCCATCCGGGCATAGGTTTCCGGCAGGTCGGCCCGCCGTCCCTGCATGGCGATGCGGAACCGGTCCGACGGGTCGCCGGGGCGCATCCCGCTATCAAGAAAGCGATAGGGCTTCAGCGCCCGGCTGACGGAGGTGATCCGCAGGATCAGCCCGCGGTCCACGTCATGCTGCACGTCCAGCGCGTTGACATAGGCCGATGTCACCGCAGGGGCAGTGCCGTCCACGGCCGCGACCGCCGCCGCCCCTGCCGCTTCGGCCTTCACCGCCGCTTCGCCCAGCTTTTCGGCGATTTCGGTGATCTCCACCGCCAGCGTGGCATTGCGCGCCGCCTCGGCCAATTCCACCGACTGCACCAGAAGGGTGGTCTGTTCGGCGACCTTGTCGTTCTGCTGCTGCAAAAGACCCGACTGCGCCTCAAGCAGTTGGTTCTGCTTGAACAGCAGCGCCGTGCCCGCCAGCGCCGCCATCGCGGCAATCAGCGCCGTCAGGCTGGCGATCAGCCAGCGCCGCGTCGTGACCCAGGAATAGCGCGCCAGCACCAGCGACACCAGATCGCGCGCCGCCTGCGTGGCCCCCGTCGGATCGCGGTCGATGGCGCGTTCGGCCACCCGTGCCAGCGGGCCCGCGATCATCTCCATCTGCGCCTCGGCATAGCCGAAGATCCGCTGCATCAGCGGGCGGCGAAAGACGAAGACCAGCGCGCCCAGCAGCATCAGGAACACCAGCGCGCCAACGAAGAGGCTGACCACCGCCCAGGCGCTGTCTTCCAGGAACCCCGCGCCGGCAAAAGCCACCAACACCCCGGCGGCCAGCCCGAAGCCAAAGATCAGGATGCCGCTCAATCCGCCGCGCATTGCGCCCCCCGAAGGTTAACCCCGGCAGATTGCCGCGCCGCCCCCCGGCCGCCAAGAAGAATCCGCTTCCCCCGCACCCGTTGACTCTTGCCCCCGCCCGCCGCATAGCCCCGGCCATGTCGATCCTGTCCATCGCCCTTGGCGGAGCCCTCGGTTCCGTTCTGCGTCACCTGATGGTGACGGCCACCGGCGCGCCCTGGGGCGTGGCGCTGGTCAATGTGCTGGGCAGCTTTGCCATCGGCGTGCTGTCGGTGCTGCTGATCGGTCGCACTGCGCTGCCGCCGCTGCTGATCACCGGCTTTCTGGGCGGCTTCACCACCTTTTCGGCCTTTTCGCTGGACACGCTGCGGCTGTGGCAGGCGGGCCAGACCGGGCAGGCCGTGCTTTATGCGGGCGGGTCGGTCATCCTGTCGCTGGCCGCCGTCTTCGCCGGCGCCACCCTTGCAAGGACATTTTCATGAGCGGCGTCCAGATCCTGACCGTCACCGAGGACGAGGGCGAACAGCGCCTTGACCGCTGGATGAAGCGGCGCTTTCCGCATGTCACCCAAGGGGCGGTGGAAAAGATGTGCCGCACCGGACAATTGCGGGTGGACAGCGGGCGGGTCAAGGCTTCGGACCGCGTCGCGCCCGGCATGTCGGTGCGGGTGCCGCCCCTGCCGGACGAAGCCGCGCCGCCGCCCGAACGGCCCGCAGGCATGTCGGCGGCGGATGTGAAGATGATCCAGTCCTGCGTGTTGTGGAAGGACGAACATATGATCGTCCTGAACAAGCCGCCGGGCCTGGCGTCGCAGGGCGGCTCCGGTCAGGGCGAACGCCATGTCGACGGCCTGACCGAGGCACTGAAATTCGGCTACAAGGAGCGGCCGAAGATGGTGCATCGGCTGGACAAGGACACCTCGGGCATCCTGCTTCTGGCGCGCACCGACCGGGTGGCCCGTGCCCTGTCGGAAAGCCTGCGGCATCGTGAGGCGCGCAAGATCTATTGGGCCGTCGTGGCGGGTGTGCCGAACCCCAAGAAAGGCTCGATCAAGTTCTACCTTGAAAAGGCCCCCGGCCGCGGGCGTGGCGGCGAAGGCGAGAAGATGGTCTGCATCCATCCCGCCAAGGCCAAGGACCACCCCGAGGCGAAACGCGCCCAGACCGATTTCTTCACGCTCTGGTTCCTGGGCGACCGGCTGGCGTGGATGGCGCTGGAGCCGGTGACAGGCCGCACCCACCAGCTGCGCGCCCATATGGCCGAGATCGGCCACCCCATCCTGGGCGACGGCAAATATGGCGGGTCGGATGCGCATAACCCCGGCGATGGCTGGGGCGCGGGGATCGGCGGGGATGTGTCACGGAAGATGCATCTTCACGCGCGGTCGCTGTCGATCCAGCATCCGATCACCAAGGAAACCGTGACTTTCACCGCGCCCCTGCCGGACCACATGGCCCGCACCTGGGCCGCGCTGGACTGGAAGGAAGACGACGTGCCCGCCGATCCCTTCACCGTGTTCAGATAGGGCGCGCATGTCGGGCTGGGCGACGAAACGGTTCTGGAACAGGGCCACGGCCGAAGCGGCGGGGAACGGCTTTGCCATCCTTCTGGACGGGCGTGCCGTGAAGACCCCGGCCAAGGCCCCGCTGGTGGTGCCGACACTGGCGCTGGCCACGGCCATTGCCGCCGAATGGGACGCGCAGACCGGCAAGGTGCGGCCCGAGACGATGCCGCTGACCCGCGCCGCGAATTCCGCCATCGACAAGGTCGGCCCCCTGCGGGCCGAGGTGATTGCCGAACTTTCCGGTTATGGCGGCAGCGACCTTCTGTGCTACCGCGCCGAACACCCTGCGGCGCTGACGGCGCGGCAGGCGGCGGGCTGGGATCCGCTTTTGCACTGGTCCGCCGAAACGCTGGATGCGCCGCTGGCTGTCACCCATGGCGTGATCCATGTCGCGCAGGATCCGGCCAGCCTTGACCGGCTGCACGGCCATGTCGCCGCCTTTTCCGATTTCGGTCTGGCCGGGTTGCATGATCTTGTCGCCATCTCGGGCTCTCTGGTGCTGGCGCTGGCGGTGGCCCATGGCCGGCTGACCGCCGACGACGCCTTTGCCGTCTCGCGCATCGACAGCCATTGGCAGGCCGAGCAATGGGGCAGCGACGAAGAGGAGCAGGCGGCCGAGGCGCTGCGTCTGGCCGCCTTCCGGCAGGCGGACCGATTCTGCGCATTGTGTCGGTAACACTTCGCCGCGAATTCCCGCGCCGCGACGCCCGACATGCCGCATTTTCCTGCACAACGCATGGAAAACAGGCATTTTTCCCGATGGTGCCGATGCACTCTTGACCACCCAAAGCGCTTTCGCCGAGACTGCCCCGCACTGGGAGAGGCTCACCTCCAACAGCATCATGCCCCTGCCAACGTGCAGGGACCAAGAACCCCGCCCCAAAAGGCGGCAACTCAGGATGAGGTAACAATGAAGAAAACGGTATTCCTCGGCGCTCTGGCCGCTTCGACCATGCTGGCGGGCGCTGCTTTCGCTGCCACGCTGGATGACGTGAAAGCCCGTGGCGAACTGATCTGCGGCTCCAACACCGGGCTGACCGGCTTCGGCATGGCCGATGCCAACGGCACCTGGGTCGGGTTCGACGTGGACCTGTGCCGCGCCGTCGCCGCCGCCGTTCTGGGCGACCCGACCAAGGTGAAGTTCGTTCCCACCACCGGCGAAACCCGCTTCACCGCGCTGGCCTCGGGCGAAGTGGACCTGCTGGTCCGCAACTCGACCATGACCTATTCGCGCGACGTCGACCTGAAGCTGGATTTCGTGGCGATCAACTACTATGACGGCCAGGGCTTCATGGTGAAGAAGGACCTCGGCGTTTCCTCGGCCAAGGAACTGGACGGCGCCACCGTCTGCATCCAGACCGGCACCACGACCGAGCTGAACCTGGCGGACTTCTTCAAGTTCAACAACATCAGCTACACCCCCGTCACCGTGCAGGATGACTCGGAAGCCCAGCGTCAGTATCTGGCCGGGGCCTGCGACACCTACACCACCGATGCCTCGGGCCTGGCTGCCGCCCGTGCCACCATGGCCGACAGCGAAAACCACGTCATCCTGCCCGAGATCATCTCGAAGGAACCGCTGGGCCCGCTGGTCCGCCATGGCGACAACCAGTGGGGCGACATCGTCCGCTGGACCTTCAACGCGCTGCTGATCGCCGAAGAGAAGGGCATCACCAAGGCGAACATCGAAGAAGTCGCGGCATCCTCGACCGACCCGGAAGTGCGCCGCCTGATGGGCCTCGAAGGGGATCTGGGCAAGATGGCCGGGCTTGAGAACGACGCCTTCAAGAAGGCGATCGCTGCCGGTGGCAACTATGGCGAGATCTTCGAAGCCAACATCGGTGCCTCGACCCCGATCGGTCTGGCGCGCGGCCTGAACGCGCTCTGGACGCAAGGCGGCCTGCAATACGCGGCTCCGTTCCGCTGATCCAGCCGGGGGCGCGGCCTATCCGCCGCGCCCCCACGCCTTTCTTCGGCCTGGCTGACAGGCCGTTCCAATTGAAAACGACCCGATCAGCGCGGGCCAGACCCGCAGATAACCGGCAAAAAGCCGGAACAGCGACGGGACACAGGGGGTAACGCATGACCTTGGCCACCGGCTCGCCCTCGGGGGCGGCGAAGGAAGGCTTCCGGCTTTCCATGCTCATCTACGATACGCGGTTCCGTGCGATCACCATTCAGGTGGTCGTGCTGATCCTGTTCCTGCTGCTGGTGGGATGGTTGGTCGACAACACCATCCAGAACCTTGCCGCCAAGGACAAGGACATCAACTTCGGCTTTCTCTGGGTCCGCGCCGGTTATGACATCGAGCAGCAGCTGATCCCCTATACCAACGACAGCACCCATGGCCGCGCCGTCATCGTCGGCCTGTTGAACACGTTGCTGGTGGCCTTCTTCGGCTGCATCCTTGCCACCATCATCGGCGTTTTTGTCGGTGTGCTGCGCCTGTCGAACAACTGGTTGGTCAGCCGCCTGATGACGATCTATGTCGAGGCGTTCCGCAACGTTCCCCTGCTTCTGTGGATCATCGTCATCTTCGTGGTGACATCGGAAACCCAGCCCGCGCCCAATGAATTCAAGGTGACGCAGGCGATGGTGGACAGCTGGGAAACCGAGGACAGCGCCGACAACATCTATCCCGCCGCCGAAAAGATGCTGTTCGGCACCGTCGCGCTGACCAACCGCGGCTCTTACGTTGCCGCGCCGATGCTGTCACGCCCGCTGGGCGGAACCGAGATTGCCGGCATTCCGGTCAATTACTCGGTTCTTGCCACGCTTGCCTTGATCATCGGTTCGGTTCTGGTCAACCGCGCGATGCTGCGCCGCACCAAGGCGGTGCAGGAAGCCACCGGCCAGCGCCCCGCGACCTGGTGGAAATCGCTGCTGATCCTGTTCCTGCCCACCATCCTGCTGCTGGCGGCGATGGGCTTTCACCTGCAATTGCCCGCCTTTGCCGCCGATGAGAACGGCGTCAGCAAGGGATTCAACTTCCAGGGCGGCGTGCTGGTGCAGCACAGTTTCACCGCGCTGACGCTGGCCCTTGCGCTGTATACCGGGGCCTTCATCGCCGAAATCGTCCGCGCCGGCATCATGGCGATCAGCCGTGGCCAGTCCGAGGCTGCCTTTGCCCTGGGCCTGCGCCCCGGCCGCACGATGAACCTGATCATCCTGCCGCAGGCGCTGCGGGTGATCATCCCGCCGCTGATCAGCCAGTATCTGAACCTGACCAAGAACACCTCGCTGGGCATCGCGGTCAGCTACCTTGACCTGCGCGGCACGCTGGGCGGCATCACGCTGAACCAGACCGGGCGAGAGCTGGAATGCATGCTTCTGATGATGCTGACCTATCTGATCATCAGCCTGCTGATCTCGTCGCTGATGAACCTCTACAACAACGCTGTGAAGCTGAAGGAGCGCTGAGATGTCCGACAGCTTTGTGCGAACCGAGATGCTGGCCCCGAAAGACCCGCCGACGCGGGAATCCGGGGCGGTGAAATGGCTGCGCGAGAACCTGTTCTCGGGCTGGCTGAATTCGATCCTGACGGTGCTGGGCGTTCTTGCCGTGATCTACCTTGTCTGGATGGCCTTTCCCTGGTGGTGGCATTCGGTCTGGAATGCCACAAGCCTGCGGGAATGCCGCGAGATCGTGGCTGCGGCCGGCGGCACCGACGGCGCCTGCTGGGCGGTGATCAAGGCGCGCTGGCACCAGTATATCTTCGGCTTCTATCCCCAGGCGCTGTATTGGCGGCCGGTGCTGGCCTGCGGTCTTCTGTTCGTGGCCCTGTCGCCTATCCTGTTCTGGAACGACCGCAAATCCGCGATCATGACCGGCATCACCGGTGCCCTGACCGCCTTGGCGATGCTGCTCCTGTCCTCTCCGGGCTGGATCGAAGGGGTGACGGTCCTGCTGATGGCCGCCCTGTTCGCGCTGGCCTGGGTCCGGCCCAAGGCCCTGATCTGGGTCACGCTGGCCTATCCCTTTGCGGCGCTGTTCCTGCTGTGGGGCGGCCAGGTCTGGACCTATCTTTCGGCCATCCTCGCGGTGATCGTCGGCATCGGCTTCGGCCTTCTCTACGGCAAACTGCGTGAACCGGCGTTGAATATCCTTTATTCCATCGTCGCCGCCATTGGTGCCGCCTTCGTTGCTGCGGCGCTTATCGGCTATCTCGACACGGTCAGCGCCGACTTCCTGACCAAGCTCTCGGCCGCCAGTTTCTACCCTGGCTGGGGCGAGAACGGCGGCCTGATCGCCAAATCGCTGGGGGCGCTGGTCTCGGCGGTGATCTGGGTCGTGTCGATGGTGGTCTGGGGCATGGTGGCGCTGATGCGCGGCATCAGCTGGGTGCTGAACCTGAACCTGTCGATGCTGTGGGATTTCCCCTATGCCTCGACCTTTGGTCTGGGCGCGCTTCTGGCCGCGATCGGCACCTTCAATGCCGCCCGCAACCGCGCCGCCGGAATCGGCATCTTCACGGGTCTGCTGGCCATCGGGGCCTATTGGCTGTTTGTCCATCCCTGGCTGGTCAAGGCCCTGTCCGGCGCGATGCCGCTGGGCCTGACCCCGGTGAACTCGGACCAGTTCGGCGGCTTCCTGCTTGCCATCGTGATCGGTGTCACCGCCATCACCGCATCCCTGCCGCTGGGCATCCTGCTGGCCCTTGGCCGCCGGTCCGACATGTTCCTGGTGAAAACGCTCTCTGTCGGCTTCATCGAGTTCATCCGCGGCGTCCCGTTGATCACGCTGCTGTTCACCGCCTCGCTGCTTCTGGCCTATTTCCTGCCGCCGGGCACCAACTTCGACCTGATCCTGCGGGTGATCATCCTCGCCTCGCTGTTCTCGGCCGCCTATCTGGCCGAAGTGGTGCGCGGCGGCCTTGCCGCCCTGCCGCGTGGCCAGTACGAGGCCGCCGATGCGCTGGGGCTGGATTACTGGCAGGCCCAGCGGCTGATCATCATGCCGCAGGCGCTGAAGATCTCGATCCCCGGCATCGTCAGCACCTTCATCGGCCTCTTCAAGGATACCACGCTGGTATCCTTCATCGGCCTTCTCGACCCGCTGCGCGGTGTCACCCAGAACGTCCGCGCCGACATCAACTGGAAGGGCATCTACTGGGAGCCCTACATCTTTGTCGGCGTCATCTTCTTCCTCATCTGCTTCGGCATGTCCCGATACTCGATGTATCTGGAGCGCAAGCTGAAGACCGACCACCGTTAAGAGGAGCCGCATCATGGCGAACGCTGAAAAGAAAATGCAGGTCTCCGACGAAATCGCCGTCGAGATCAGCCAGATGAACAAGTGGTACGGCACCTTCCATGTGCTGCGCGACATCAACATGACGGTCAACCGCGGCGAGCGGATCGTGATCTGCGGACCCTCCGGTTCCGGCAAGTCCACGCTGATCCGCTGCATCAACCGGCTGGAGGAACACCAGTCCGGCCAGATCATCGTCGACGGCACCGAACTGACCAGCGACCTGAAGAACATCGACAAGGTGCGCTCCGAAGTCGGGATGGTGTTCCAGCATTTCAACCTGTTCCCGCATCTGACCATTCTGGAAAACTGCACCCTTGCGCCGATCTGGGTCCGCAAGATCCCGAAGAAAGAGGCGGAAGAGACCGCGATGCACTTCCTGCGCAAGGTCAAGATCCCCGAACAGGCCAACAAATACCCCGGCCAGCTGTCGGGCGGGCAGCAGCAGCGCGTGGCCATCGCGCGCAGCCTGTGCATGCGGCCGCGGATCATGCTGTTCGACGAACCCACCTCGGCCCTTGACCCCGAGATGATCAAGGAAGTGCTGGATACGATGATCGAGCTGGCCGAAGAGGGCATGACCATGCTCTGCGTGACGCATGAGATGGGATTCGCGCAGGCCGTGGCAAACCGGGTGATCTTCATGGATCAGGGCCAGATCGTCGAACAGAACGAACCGAAGGAATTCTTCAACAATCCGCAAAGCGAACGGACCAAGCTGTTCCTGTCCCAGATTCTGGGACATTGAAACCGGACTTGGCCGCCTGAACCGGCCATGGCAGAAAGGGGCGCAGATTGCGCCCCTTTTTGTTTCAGACACAGGTAAAGCTCATGAAGCCCGTCCTCATTGCTGCCCTTCTCACCCTCGCCTCGCCCGGTTGGGCGCAATCTGGACGCCCGGCAGACTGCCTGCTGGTTGTCATGGGTCAGGAAGTGATGCGGGAAACCTGCCTGTTCACGCCACTGGCCGATGACGGATCTTTCATGATCTCGTCAATGAACGGCAAGTTCTTTGCCCAGGTCCTGATCGACCGGCCTGGACAGGGCACCGCCTACTGGAACGAAATCCCCTATGCCAATCACGCCCACAGCCCCTTGGGCACCGTTCAGCGTGAAGAGGCCTGCTGGGTGAACCAATCCGCCTCGATCTGCGCCTGGTAGGCTCAGGCCGCAATCTCGCGCGGCACCACGAAATCCACCGTCACGCCCTGGCCGAAACCGGCATCGGCCCAGGACTCCACCGCGAAATCCACCACCAGCGTCGCTCCGGTGGGATATTTGCGGAATTCGGGGCTGATCGGTGTCTTTGACACCAGCCGGTGCGCGAATTCCGCGATCCCCGGATTGTGGCCGATCATCATCACGCAATCGCCCTTGGCATGCTTCAGCACCGCCATCATCACATCCGGCCCGGCATGGTAAAGCGACGGCTTCAGTTCCAGCACCGGGGTTCCGGGCAGGGCCGGGGCGACACCGGAAAAGGTTTTCCGGGTGCGCAAGGCATCCGAACACAGCACCTCATCCGGCACATGGCCCCGGCTGGCCAGCCATTGCCCCAGATCGGCCGCCGCCGCCTTGCCGCGCTCGTTCAGGTCACGGTCATGATCCGGCGTCAGCGGATCCTCCCAGCTGGATTTGGCATGGCGCGTCAGGATCAGGCGCTTCATCGGTGGAACTGCCTCATGTGATAGGCCGACTGTTCCGGCATCCTTGCATGGCCCATGCTCACCGGGCAAGCGCGGCGCACAAGGCAGCCACCGGAAAGACACTCCGCTCCGCTGCGGTCCAGCCAGTCGTGACAGGCGGGCACGTCATAGCCCGCCGCCCCCAGCGCCCCCGCCGGGCAGGCACTCAGGCAGGGCTTGCCCGCACAGCTGTCACAGGGCTTCACCGCCCCCGGCAGATCCAGCGGCTGTTTCAACGCCAGCGCACCGCGAAAGCTGACCCACAGCCCCTGCCGGTCATGCACCAGCAGGCGAACCGGGCTGTCCCAGCAGCGGCCCGTGCGCAGCGCCCATTGGTAGAACGGATGATACGGCGGCCCGCCAAAGGGAAACAGCGCCTTCGCGCCCAGATCGCAGGCCAGCCGCCCGATCACCCGCCGCGACCAGCGGTCCACCGGATCGGGCTGCCCGTCCCATTCGGGTGCGGTCTTCAGATGCGGCCAGAACCCCGGCTGGCGCGGCCCAAGCATCACCAGCGTCCGTGTTCCACGCGGCAGGGCTGCCTCGTTTTCCTCGACCGCAAACCCGCCCAGTACCTCAAGGCTGTGCGGGGCAAGCAAGGCCTCCAGCCGCTCCAGCGTCAGGGATGATTCGCCCGCCATGGTTAACGCGCTCTTGCCCTTACGAATGCCATACGTAAGCCATACACAAGCCATACGTTCTGCAGACGGATCAAATCGCCCCTGCGTCGCGGATTAACGACACGGTCGCAAGGGGTTAGCTACGGACATGCGGCGTGACACGCGGCACGGTCGACCGGATCTGCGACCCCGCCCCATGATCGGTGAACAGCTCCAGCAGCGCCGCATTCGGCACCTTGCCATCCAGGATCGTCACCGCCCGCGTGCCCTGCTCGATCGCCATCAGCGCGGTTTCGGTCTTGGGGATCATCCCACCCGAGATCACCCCGTCCACCGTCATCTGGCGGATTTCATCCGGGGTGATCTGCGTCATCACCCGGCCCGAAGCATCCTTGACCCCCGGCACATCGGTCAGCAGCAGCAGCCGGTCCGCCTGCAGCGCCCCGGCAATCGCGCCGGCCGCCGTATCACCGTTGACGTTAAAGGTTTCATTGTCCTTCATCCCCGTCCCTACCGGGGCAATAACCGGAATGATTCCAGCCATATACAGATCGCGCAGCACCTGCACGTTCATCTCGACCGGGCGGCCGACATAGCCCAGCTCGGGGTCGTCGGCCTCGCAGACCATCAGGTCGTCGTCCTTGCCGGAAATCCCCACGGCCCGGCCCCCGGCATCCATGATCGCCTGCACGATCCGCTTGTTGACCAGCCCCGACAGGATCATCTCCACCACTTCCACCGTTGCCTTGTCCGTCACCCGTTTGCCGCGCACGAAATCGGACTTGATGCCCAGCTTGCCCAGCATCTCGTTGATCATCGGCCCGCCGCCATGCACCACCACCGGATGCACGCCGACCTGCTTCATCAGCACCATGTCGCGGGCGAATTCGGCCATCGCCGCATCGTCACCCATGGCATTGCCGCCGAACTTCACCACCACCACGGCACCTGTAAACCGTTGAAGATACGGCAAGGCTTCGGACAACATCTTTGCGGTGTTCAGTGCATCCTGCATGGTCAACGTCTGCTGCTTCATGGGGCCCTCCGGCGTTATCCGCCGATTAAGCCTTTTGCATGCCCCTGCCAAGTCTTGCCTTCCGATGCCAGAGGATTAGCTTGCCCGCAAAGGAGACAGGCATGTCCGAGCAGAAAATCCTTGTCCTCACCGGCGCCTCGCGCGGCATCGGTCATGCCACCGTGAAACGCTTCGGGGCCGAAGGCTGGCGCGTCCTGACCTGTTCACGCCAGCCCTTCGACCCGCGCTGTCCCTGGCCCGATGCCGAGGCGAACCATATCCAGCTGGACCTTGCCGACCCGAACAAGACCATCGCCGCCATCGAGACGATCAAGGCCAAGGTCGGCGGTCGTATCCATGCCCTTGTGAACAATGCCGGAATCAGCCCCAAGGGGCCCGGCGGCGCGCGGCTGAACACGCTGGAGACCGACCTGCGCACCTGGGGCCATGTGTTTCACGTCAACTTCTTCGCCAGCGTCATCCTGGCCCGCGGGCTGAAGGACGAACTGGCCGCAACCAGGGGCAGCATCGTCAACGTCACCTCGATCGCCGGGGCGCGGGTGCATCCTTTTGCGGGTGCGGCCTATGCCACCTCCAAGGCGGCCCTGGCGGCACTGACGCGGGAAATGGCGCATGACTTCGGGCCCTTGGGGGTGCGCGTCAACGCCATCGCGCCCGGTGAGGTGGAAACCTCGATCCTGTCGCCCGGCACCGAAAAGATCGTGGAGAAGCTGCCGCTGCAACGACTTGGTCAGCCGAAAGAGGTGGCCGACGTGATCTGGTTCCTCTGTTCCGACCAGTCCAGCTATATCTTGGGCGCCGAAATCGAGGTGAACGGCGCGCAACACGTCTGAGGCCGCAAAAATCTTGCTGAAGATTTTTGACAAATTCCTTGTTCAAGGAATTTGCGGCTCCTTCTCGATCAGCGGCAGATCGTCCAGCAGCGGCACTGTCTGGCGTTCGATCATCCGATGGACGCGCGGCCGCTCGGGGCCGCGATGCAGTTCCATCAGCCGGTCCCAGTTGCCCGCATCGCTGGCGGTGCGGCGCTGGTTGTGACGCAGATACTCCACCCATGTCGCCGCGTGATAGCTTTCGACCCAGATGTCCGGATTTTCCAGATCGCGCAGCAGCACCCATTGCCGCGCGCCGTCACGGCGGCGGAACCGGCGGCGTTCGGCCATGAGGGCCAGAAAAGCCTCGGTCCTGTCGGGCGGAATCTCCCAGTCGATCATCACCATGATCGGCCCGGACCGTGCCTTCAGATCCAGCCGCAGCGCCGGCGCGTTGAAGCGGTTGGCCGGGTCCAGGTTCACGTCGTTCAGGTTCGGCATCGGCCAGATCAGCCCCGCCAGCGCCCCGGCCAGCAGCACCGCCGCCGAGGCGAAGAGCGCGGTCGGGATGTCGGCCGTCTCGGCCAGCCAGCCCCAGAGCCAGGCCCCCACCGCCATGCCGCCGAAGGCCATGGTCTGATAGATCGCCAGTGCCCGCCCCACCACCCAGCGCGGCGTCGCCAGCTGGGTGGACACGTTGAAATGCGACAGCACAAGCACCCAGGCCGCCCCCGCGACCACCAGCCCCGGCAGCGCCTGCACCAGAGAGGTGGCAAATCCAGTCGCCGCCGTTCCCGCCGCAAAGGCCAGGAAGCCGCCCGCCACGATGGTTTCGATGCTGACTGCGCGGCGGATCGGCGGGCTGGCCAGCGCGCCGCCAATGGCCCCCAGGCCGAAGATCCCCAGCATCACCCCGAAGGTGGTGGCCCCGCCGCCCAGCCGGTCGCGCACCACCAGCGGCAAAAGCGCCATCAGGGCCACCGCCGCGATGCCGAACAGGAAGGCCCGCGCCATCACCCGCACCAGATTGGGCGACAGCGTCACATAGCGCAACCCGGCCCAGACCGCCGAACCCAGCTTCTCGGCCGGCAGAAGGCGCGGTTCGGCCGGGGCCTGCCAGCGGAACAGCGCATGGATCACCGCAAGATAGCTGATCGCATTCAGCCCGAAGGCCGCCGCCGCGCCAAGGCTGGCCACGATCACCCCGCCCAACGCCGGGCCGACCGAGCGCATGAGATTGAAGCTCATCGAATTCAGGGTGACGGCGGCGGGCAGATCCTCGCGCGGGACCAGATCGCGCATCGAGGCCTGCCAGGACGGCAGATGCATGGCCGAGCCGAGACCGAGAAGGAAGGTGAAGGACAGCAGGCTCCACGGCCCGAGCAGATCAAAAAAGGCGGCCAGCGCCAACCCGACCGAGATCACGAACATGAAGCATTGCGCGGCCAGCATCACAAGGCGGCGGTCGAAATTGTCGGCAATCGCCCCGGCCCCCACCGCCAGCACCATGATCGGCAGCGTGGTCGAGGCCTGCACCAGCGCCACCATCGCCTCGGATGGCGTCAGCTCGGCCATCTTCCACGACGCCCCGACCCCCTGGATCAGCGACCCCAGGTTCGACACCAGCGTTGCCGTCCAGATCAGCCGGAAACTCGGATGGCGCAGCGGGGCAAGCGGGGATTGGCTTTCGGCGGGCATGGCGGCTCCTTGCCCCAAGATATGCCGCAAGCCCCAACGCCCCGCCAGCCCGGATCGACGATCCGGAACCGTGCAGATCCCGTTCTGCTGCCTTCATCTTTGCTCAAATACCCTGCGGGGAGGTCTGGAGGGGTGCAAAACCCCTCCAGCTGCGGGCCAGAGGCGATGCTCTGGCCCTATTCCAACGTAGCGATGATGGCGCGCAGGGTTTCAACCCCCTCGCCCTTTTCCGAACTTGTAACCACGATCTCGGGGTAGGCTGCGGGGTGCTTTTGCAGCGTTGCCATCACTTGCGCGATATTCGCCTCACGCGTCTCGCGGTTCACCTTGTCGGCCTTGGTCATCACCACCTGAAACGTCACTGCGGCGCGATCCAGCAGGGTCAGGATCTCTTCATCGACCGCCTTCACCCCATGCCTTGTGTCGATCAGCACAAAGGCCCGGCGCAGCGTGGCGCGGCCTTGCAGGAACTGCTTCAGCAGCGCCTGCCACTGCCGCACCACCGCCACCGGGGCCTCGGCGAAACCATAGCCCGGCAGGTCGACCAGATAACGGCTGTCGCCCATGGTGAAATAGTTGATCTCCTGCGTCCGCCCCGGCGTGTTCGAGGCACGGGCCAGATTCCTGCGGCCGGTCAGCGCATTGATCAGGCTGGATTTCCCCACGTTCGAGCGGCCTGCAAAGCAGACCTCGGGCCGGTCGGCGGGCGGCAGGGCGGCCATCTTCGTCACGCCCTTGACGAAGTCCACCGGCCCGGCGAACAACAGCCGCCCGGTCTCGCGGTCTTCCTCCGAAGGCTCGGGGGCCAATGTGAAGGCCATGGTCATTGCAGCACCTCCACCTGGTCGCCCGCGCTGATCCGGCCCCCTTCCAGCACGACGGCAAAGACACCGAAGTCCTGTTCGCCCACCACCTGACGCAAGGCGCCCAGCGTATCGGCATCCACCTTGCCCGTTTCGGGATCGGCCGTGGTCGCCTTGCAGCGCCCCACCCGTTCCCGCACCTCAAGCAGCGCCGATCCAACCCGGAGCCGTTTGCCGATCCAGTCGAACTCGGCCCAGGGGGCCACCCCGTCCAGCCACAGGTTGCCACGCCAGCGGTGGATCGACAGGTCCATCCCAATATGCCGGCCCAGCGCCGCGTTCGAGGCAAGGTTCTTGATCGAGACGCTGGGAAAATCGGTATCCGTCATCGCAACGCCGGGGGCCTGCACCAGAGCCACCGGGCGGAACCGCTCTTCGGGGCTGATCGGGGCCAGCCAGTCGATCAGCCGCTGCCCCTCGGTCGCGGGCCGGAACCGCAGCACCGGCAGGTCGGGGTGGCGCAACTCCATCTCGCCCGTGCTGTCATCGAACCGCGCCTTGATCGCCATCACGGCCGGAGTCCGCGCGCCCCGCTGAAAATTCGCGCAGGGCACCCAGCCGGGTGCCGCAGCATCGAATTTCGACATCTCATGCGCCACCGCCCAATGCCGGTCCCAGGGTAGGCCCGCCCCCGCCGAAAGCACAACGGACGCGAGTTCCTCGCGTCCGTGGGCCTTGATCGGATGGCGGAAGATATGGGCCAGAGAGGCCGTCATTTCTTGCCTTTCTTCGCCACCGGCTGCGGTTTCGGCACCTCGACCTTGGCGGGTTTTGCGCGCGCCGCGCGGATATTGCCGAAGAGATCGGGGCGTTTGCCGTGGCTCCACATGATCAGATACTGCTGGGTGAAGGTGATCACGTTGTTGGTGATCCAGTAGACCACCAGACCGCTGGCAAAACCGCCCAGCATGAACATGAACACCCAGGGCATCCAGGCGAAGACCTGCTGCTGCACCGGATCGGTGGGCGCGGGGTTCAGTTTCTGTTGCAGCCACATGGTGATGCCCAGAAGGATCGGCAGCACCCCGATGAAGATCAGATGCGTCAGCGTTCCGGCAGCGGGCGCATCCCAGGGCAAGAGACCGAAGGCATTGAAGATGGACGACGGATCAGGCGCCGACAGATCCTTGAGCCAGCCGAAGAACGGGGCATGCCGCAGTTCCAGCGTGACGAAGATCACCTTGTACAGGCTGAAGAAAATCGGGATCTGGATCAGGATCGGCAGGCAGCCCGCCGCCGGATTCACCTTCTTCTCGCGGTAAAGCTGCATCATTTCCTTTTGCAGCTTCTGCTTGTCGTCGCCTGCGCGTTCCTTCAGCGCCTCCATCTCGGGCTGAAGTTCCTTCATCCGCGCCATCGAGACATAGGATTTGTAGGCCAACGGCAGCACGATCAGCTTCAGCACGAAGGTCAGCGCGATGATCGCCCAGCCCATGTTGCCGATCAGCCCGTGCAGCCAGTGCAGCACGGCAAAGATCGGCTTGGTCAGGAAGTAGAACCAGCCCCAGTCGATCGAATCGATAAAGCCGGGGATCGGCGTGGCGGCGGTCTTTTCGGTGCCGAACAGGCGATCCAGCATGCCCGGCTCGTTCTCATAGGCGCGGATCGTCGCCCATTCCTTTGCCCCGGCAAAAAAGCGCGACGTGCTTGCCGCCTCGGCTCCGGCGGCGACGGTCATCACCGGTTGGCGGATCTCGGTCTGGTAGATGTCCGAGGCGGCGGAATATTTCACCACCTGGGTATGCGGCTTGCCCTGTTCGGGCACCTGCACGGCCATCCAGTAATGATCGGTAAAGCCCAGCCAGCCATCGGTCGCCGCCTCTTTCACCTCGGCTGCGGCGCGTTCCCGCTCTACCACCGGCAGGTCGACGACATCGTCATAATCCACTTCGGTCAGCTTGCCGTCCGCACGGCCGACCACGCCTTCATGCACGACGAAGATATGTTGCAGATCGCCCGGCAGGCCATGACGGCGGATCAGGCCATAGGGTTGCAGGCTGACCGGCGCGGCGGTCGTGTTCTGCACCTTGTCGGTGATGGTGAACATGAACTTGTCGTCCACCGCAATTTCGCGGGTGAAGACCAGGCCCTTGCCATTGTCCCAGGTCAGCACAACCGGCGCATCCGGGCCAAGCGCGGCATCGGCGGCAGCGGTCCAGTCGGTGTTGGGGCCGGGAAGATCGTCATAGGTCAGGCCGACACCGGGGGCCCAGCCATAAAGCGCATAGAAGGCATCCGGCTTGCCGACCGAAGACAGCAGCGTGACTTCGGGCGAATTCGGGGCCAGCGTCTCGCGGTATTTCTTCAGCCGCAGATCGTCGAAAACACCCCCCCGCAGCGAGATCGAGCCACTCAGCGCAGGTGTGTCGATGGCCAGCCGTGCCGCTTCGGGTGCGGGCTCGACCACGGTCGGATCGGCAGCGCCGGTTGCGGGCGCGGGGGCCGGCGGCAGCACCGCCTGCCCGTCGGCAGTGACGGGCGCATCGGGGCCGGGCGCAGGCTCGGGCGGCGGGAACAGGAACATCCAGCCCACGATGACCAGCATGCTGAGCACCATCGCAAGGATCAGGTTCTTGTTGTTCTGACCGTCCATCAGCCCACCGCTTTCGTCACAAGGATCAGCGGTGCTTGAACAGAAGGGGGCGGCAAAGGTCAAGCGGTTTCGCCGGTTTTGCGGGCGCGAAGCGGGCTGGATCGTCGCGGCAGCCCCTACCCTGCCCGGACCCAAGCGCGACCGCGCCTCCTATTGGCTGCGGGCACCGATCCGGGGAATTCTGTCCTGGCGCCTGGCATGGCGGCCGATCCAGTCGGTCGCCTCGGCCAGCGGCATCGGCCGCGCCAGACCGAAGCCCTGGACATGGCCGCAGCCCAGTTGCGACAGCATTGCGTGTTCCGCCGCCGTCTCGACCCCTTCGGCCAGCGTCTCCAGCCCCAGCCGTTCGGCCAGCGACACGATGGCCGACACCATTTTCTGCTGTTCACGGTCCTGGTCGACCCTGGTGATGAAGCTGCGGTCGATTTTCAGCCGCCGCACTGCAAAACGGCGGATGGTGGTGATTGACGCATGCCCGGTGCCGAAATCGTCCAGGTCGATGCCACAGCCCATCGCGGCCAGTGCGGCGATATTCGCCACCACCATGTCATTTTCCGAACTGGCGATCACGGTTTCCAGAATCTCGACCGTCAGTCGGCCGGGCGTCAGCTCGAAACGGTCCAGCTCCCATTTCAGCCGTTCGGGAAGGCGCGGGTTGCGCAGTTCAGAGGCCGAGAAATTGACCGAAACCGTCGGCACCCGAAGCCCCCTGCGGTCCCAGTCCGTCAGGGCTGTCAGCGCATGGAACAGCATCACCTCGCCCAGCCGTTCGGTCAGGTCATGGCCTTCGACCGCAGGCAGGAATTCCGAAGGCGACAGGCAACCGCGTTCGGGATGGTGCCAGCGCGCCAGCGCCTCGACCCCCGAAACCTCTCCGGTATCGGTCGAGATCTGCGGCTGGAAATGCGGATGGATCTGACCGGTCTCCAGCGCCGCCTCGATCTGGTCGCGCAGCGCATCGCGGGCCGCCTGCTTGCGCGACATCTCGGCCGAATAGGCGCGGATGGCCCCCGGACCGTTGCGCCCGGCCTCATCTGCCGCAATCTGCGCCGCATCCAGAACCGATCGCCCCGTCAATTCAGGGGCGCGGCCCGCAATGCAGAACCCGACCGAGACCGTGACATAGATCTGCGCGGCACCCAGCGAGATCGGTATCGTGATCGACTCTTGCAGGCGGGCGGACAGCTGCACCAGCGTTTCCAGATCCAGCCGCCGCACCGGAGCCAGAACCACGGTGAAGCTGCCGCCCTGCATCTGGGCCACCAGATCGCCCATCCGCAGCACCCCGCGGATACGATCCTCGCACCGCATCAGCACTTCGGCCTGGGCCGAGCGGCCATGCCGGTCCAGCAGATCATCGAGATCGTCGAACCGGATGACAAGGCAGGCCATCGACCGGCCCGAATCGGCCAGCCCCAGCAGCACCGCATCCATCGCCGAGATCACCCGCGACAGCGACGCGCCCTCATCCGGTGCGGGGCCGATCTTGACCCTGGACGCCCCCGTCACCGCGAACATCAGCGGCAGGCCAAGCGCCAGAAGCAGCAACACCCGTTCCCCACCCAGCCAGAACCCCGCCAGGGTGATGGCGGGCAGGAACACCAGAAATTCGGGCCGACGCACCCAGGACAGCAGGCGGACGATGCGCCGGATCACGCCTGGGACAACGGTCGCGGCGGGCGGCGGGGGCCTGGACATCGGGCAATCCTTTCCACTGTCGCGTGCCACGGCGGGCACCGGGGGCCAGTAAGGCGGAAAGGGTTGACCGCTTCGTTAATCCGGCAGGCGAAGTTGCTTCGACTTTTCTTCAATTTCGTCCGACTGGCCCAGCATCAGCGCCGCGAAATCAAACAGCGCCGGATCGGCCAGATGCGAAGGCCGCACATTCATCAGCGCGCGGAACATCACCTGGCGTCGGCCGGGGCTGCGCGTCTCCCACTCGTCCAGGAGCTTCTTGACCTGAGCGCGCTGCAACCCTTCCTGGCTGCCGCAGAGATCGCAGGGGATGATCGGATAGTTCATCGCCCTGGCGAACCGCTCGCAATCCGCCTCGGGCACAAAGGCCAGCGGGCGGGCCAGGAACAGGTCGCCCTCTTCGTTCACCAGACGCGGCGGCATGGTGGCCAGCCGCCCGCCGTGGAACAGGTTCATGAAGAAGGTTTCCAGAATGTCGTCGCGGTGATGGCCCAGCACCACCGTCGAACAGCCCTCTTCCCGCGCGATCCGGTACAGATTGCCGCGCCGCAGCCGCGAACACAGGGAACACATCGTGCCCCCTGGCGCGATCTTCGATGTCACCACCGAATAGGTATCCTGATATTCGATCCGGTGCGGCACACCCATCCGGGTCAGGAACTCCGGCAGCACGGTGGCCGGAAAGCCGGGCTGGCCCTGATCCAGATTGCAGGCCAGAAGGTCCACCGGCAGCAGCCCGCGCCATTTCAGCTCGGTCAGCACGGCCAGCAGGGTATAGCTGTCCTTGCCGCCCGACAGGCAGACCAGCCAGCGGTCGCCGGGGCGGACCATGCCATAGACCTCGATCGCCTCGCGCACGTTCTGCACCAGCCGCTTGCGCAGCTTCTTGAACTCCGTAGAGGACGGAGCGCCGTGAAACAGCGGATGGATGTCGTCGTGGTCGTCCAGCATGGCGCCTCCTGTCCGGGCGATGCCACGAAGCGCAAGGCCGGTCAAGGAGACCGATTTTTCGTCGAAAAATCGCGCGCCCCTACCCGCCCTGCCGCTTGCCGCGCAGTTTGGCGAAATATTCGACCCGCTTCTTCAATTCGCGCTCGAATCCGCGTTCGGGCGGGTTGTAGAACACCGGGCGTTTCATGCCCTCGGGGAAATAGTCCTGCCCGGAAAAGCCGTCTTCGGCATCGTGGTCATAGGCATAGCCCGCTCCGTAACCCACCTCCTTCATCAGCCGTGTGGGCGCATTCAGGATATGGCGGGGCGGCATCTGGCTGCCGGTTTCCCGTGCGCTGGCGCGGGCGGCCTTGTAGGCGACATAGACCCCGTTCGATTTCGGCGCCAGCGCCAGATAGACCACCGCATTGGCCAGCGCCAGTTCGCCTTCGGGGCTGCCCAGCCGCTCATAGGTCTGCCAGCTGTCGATGCAGATGGATTGCGCCTGCGGATCGGCCAGCCCGATATCCTCGACCGCCATCCGCACCAGCCGCCGGGCCAGAAAGCGCGGATCCTCGCCGCCTTCCAGCATCCGGGCAAACCAGTACAGGGCTGCATCCGGGTCCGATCCGCGCACCGATTTGTGCAGGGCGCTGATCAGGTTGTAATGCTCGTCCCCCGACTTGTCATAGCGGGCGGCGCGGCGCATCAGCCGTCTGGCCAATTCGTCGCGGTCCAGCGGCTGTGCCACCTTCCAGGCCGCAACCTGCTCGATCAGGTTCAGCAGCGCCCGGCCGTCGCCATCGGCCATCTCCAGCATCGCCTCGCGCGCCTCGCCCTTCAGCGGCAGGGCGCGGCCCAGTTCCTTTTCTGCCCGCTGCGCCAGCCGCTCCAGATCGGCCAGGCTCAGCCGCTCCAGGATGATGACCTGCGCGCGCGACAGAAGTGCGGCATTCAGCTCGAAACTGGGGTTTTCGGTGGTCGCCCCGACCAGAAGGATGGTGCCATCCTCCATATGGGGCAGGAACCCGTCCTGCTGCGCCTTGTTGAACCGGTGAATCTCGTCGACGAACAAGAGCGTCCCCTGCCCGTTCTGCCGCCGGATCTTCGCGGTCTCGAACACCTTGCGCAGCTCTGGCACACCGGTGAAGATCGCCGAGATCTGGACAAAGGCCATGTCGGTCTGATCGGCCAGCAACCGGGCAATCGTGGTCTTGCCCACGCCGGGCGGGCCCCACAGGATCAGCGATGACAGGGAATGCGCGGCCAGCATGGCACCCAGCGGGCCTTCAGCCGACAGCACCTTTTCCTGGCCGATCACATCGGCCAGCGACTTCGGCCGCAGCCGGTCGGCCAGCGGGCGCGGGCCTGCCGGGCTGGATGGGTCGCGCGAAACAGAGTCGAACAGATCGGCCATGCCGCCAGATTACGGCGGCGCGGCGGAATGCGAAAGCGGGCATGACGGCAGGGCACACCGGCCCCTGCCCTTCCGGCGCGGATCGCGCCCGGATAGCCCCGGAGGTGGGGTCCTCCTGAACAGGAAGACCCCAAGGATTGAACCCCACCTGCACCACCCCTAGTGCAGCTTGGTCGCCATGGAAATCGAGACACAGACCGACCGCATCCCACCCGTATCCATCACCGGCCCGACCGGCTGGCAATCCAGCCCCACCCGCCGCGCCAGCCGCGGGCTGTGTTCGGGGATGATGCCCAGAAGCGTCGTCGCCCCCAGCGTGCGGGCCGAGATCACCATTTCATGAATCAACTGCATCTGCACCCGCAGCCGCTCGGCCGCTGGCACGGCATCCGAGACAAAGACCCGGCTGGATTCCCAGACATAGGGATCGACCGGAGCCTGGAAGTTCAGCAGGTTCATCGGGATGGTCTCCAGAAGCCCCAGCTGCGCATCGCGGATCATGTAGCTGTAGATGCCGCATTTATGCGTGGTCGGCGTCAGCCGCACCCCGGCCAGCACCTCGCCATGCTTGTGAACGGCCACCCAGCGGCTTGCCGGGGTGTCGTACTGGTCGAACTCCATCCCGTTCGCCTGGGGCAGATCCCATTTGTTGTGCTGGATGAATGTCCGGTGTCGGGCCCGGAACATATTCGCGAACAACTGCCCATGATTGTGCAGGTTCTCGAATGACAGTGTAGTGACTTCCATTTCCCTTTCTCCTTCTTTGGGCCTGGCAGAACCTTTGGAAGGGGAATGGCACTTGTCTGGTTACAACAGCCGGTACTCTCGTGCCTTTCGGATGGCTTCCGACGTGGTGCGCGCTTCCAGCCGGATGCGCGCAGACGTCAGCCGCGCCTTGAAGGCGCTTTCCGTAATGCCCAGTTTCTCCGCTGCTGCCGAGTGCCGGTCCCCATTAGCGACACATTGCAACGCTTCGATCTGCGCCCTGGTCAGATCCGACGGCGGCTTGGCCTCGATATGCAGCCGGACGGTCAGTTCCTTCAGCGCAGACAGCTCTTCATCGCTGAACTCCCGGTCGGACCGGGACACGCCGACGATAGAGCGTGAGGTGATGGGGCCGTAGGACGAAACCGCGCCATAATTCAGCCCATGCGCGGCTGCCTTCTTCATCACCCCGAAAGGATCGGGCAGGGGAATGGAACTCCACCGGGTCGTTCCCTCGACCCCGACACCCCAGAACACCAGCGGATCTCGAAGATAATAGGAATGCGAATTGTAGTAATCCACCCAGGCGTCCGGGTAAGAACTTTTGTAGATCAGCGGCGTCGCAAAGCGGATGTGAAGCCCGACCGTGTAGCCCATGGGCGCCATCTTGTCGAGCTGTTCCAGCAACACTGTTAAGACCTTCCGTTCAGACATTCTGCCTCGGATCGGCCGCTGCCGATTCTACTTTGGATTGATCTTGGGTCTGGCGACACCGACTGCAAGTAAAAAAGCTCAATTACGGCAAAACCTTGCAGCCAAGCCGCAGAAATGCAAAGGCCCGCCTGCGGGGCGGGCCTTATCCTGATGGGCAAACCACCCGGTCAGCGGATCAATCCTCGGCCGCGTCCAGACGGGCCAGATCGGCGGCACCCTTGGCCGAAGGATCACGATCCACGAATTCGATGATTGCCATCGGGGCCATGTCGCCATAGCGGAAACCGGCTTTCAGCACGCGGATATAACCGCCCTGACGGTCCTTGTAGCGCGGGCCGAGAATCTCGAACAGGCGGGCAACATGCTTGTCCTGCTTCAGCTGCGATGCCGCCAGACGGCGCGAATGCAGATCGCCGCGCTTGGCCAGCGTGATCAGTTTTTCAACGATCGGACGCAGTTCCTTGGCCTTGGGCAGGGTGGTCTTGATCTGCTCATGTTCGATCAGAGAGCCGGCCATGTTGGCCCAGAGCGCCTTGCGATGCTCATGGGTGCGGTTGAGACGGCGGTAGCCGCTGGAATGACGCATTTTCTTCTCCTATGACGTCTTTTGCTTTGTGTTGCGGCCCGTGCGTTGCGGGCCGCGTCGTTGGGCTTTCGCCAGTTGGTCCCCGCACGGGGCGGGCATTTTCGGCAGGGCGGGGTTTCACCCCACCCCGATCAGAATTGATCCTCGAAGCGCTTGGCCAGATCTTCGATATTCTCCGGCGGCCAGTCTTCGACATCCATCCCGAGATGCAGACCCATGCCGGACAGCACTTCCTTGATCTCGTTCAAGGACTTGCGGCCGAAGTTCGGGGTGCGCAGCATCTCGGCTTCGGTCTTCTGGATCAGATCGCCGATATAGACGATGTTGTCGTTCTTCAGGCAGTTGGCCGACCGGACCGACAGTTCCAGCTCGTCCACCTTCTTCAGAAGCAGCGGGTTGAATTCCAGACCCGCATCGACTTCGCCCAGCTTGGCGCTTTCCGGTTCGTCGAAGTTGACGAAGATCGACAGCTGGTCCTGCAGGATTCGCGCGGCATAGGCCACGGCGTCATCCGGCGTCAGGCTGCCGTCGGTTTCCACCTTCATCGTCAGCTTGTCATAGTCCAGCACCTGCCCTTCACGGGTGGGCTGCACTTCGTAGCTGACCTTCTTGACCGGCGAATAGATCGCGTCGATCGGCATCAGGCCGATGGGCGCATCTTCCGGGCGGTTCTTGTCGGCCGAGACATAGCCCTTGCCGGTCGAAACCGTCAGTTCCATGAACACGTCGGCGCCGTCGTCCAGATGGCAGATCACATGATCCTTGTTCAGGATCTCGATCCCGTTGGATTCCGAGATGTCGCCAGCGGTCACGACGCCCGGCCCCTTGGCCGAGATCGACAGGCGTTTCGGCCCTTCGACATCCATCTTGATCGACACGCCCTTCAGGTTCAGCACGATGTCGGTGACATCCTCGCGCACCCCGGCGACGCTGGAAAACTCATGCAGAACGTTGTCGATCTGGACGCTGGTGATGGCCGCGCCTTGCAGGCTGGACATCAGCACACGGCGCAGCGCGTTGCCCAGCGTCAGGCCGAAGCCGCGCTCCAGCGGTTCGGCGATGACCGTGGCCACGCGGGCCGCATCGGCCCCCGGCTTCACGACCAGCTGCGTCGGCTTGATGAGTTCCTGCCAGTTCTTGTGGATCATGCTGTCGCCTCCATTCTTGCCGCCAGTCCCATGGTCCGAAGGACTGTGGCGCCCGAGGGTCTTTCAAAACGTAATCCGGGCCGCGCGAATGGCGCAGCCCGGCGGTATTTCCGATGCCTCAGACGCGGCGGCGCTTCGGCGGACGGCAGCCGTTGTGGGCCAGCGGCGTCACGTCGCGGATCGAGGTGATGTTGAACCCGACGGCGGCCAGCGCGCGCAACGCCGATTCACGGCCCGAACCCGGACCCTGCACTTCGACTTCCAGCGTCTTCACGCCATGTTCCTGCGCCTTGCGGCCGGCGTCTTCGGCGGCCATCTGGGCGGCATAGGGCGTCGACTTCCGCGACCCCTTGAAGCCCATGGTGCCCGAGGACGACCAGGAAATCGCATTGCCCTGAACGTCCGAGATCAGGATCTTGGTGTTGTTGAACGACGAGTTCACATGAGCAACGCCCGAGGCGATGTTCTTGCGTTCCTTGCGTTTGCCGCCACGCGCGGCTTTCGGATCACGTGCCATATCTGATCGCTCCCCTTACTTCTTCTTGCCGGCAATGGCCTTTGCGGGGCCTTTGCGGGTGCGAGCGTTGGTGTGGGTGCGCTGGCCGCGGACCGGCAGGCCCTTGCGGTGACGCAGGCCGCGGTAGCAGCCAAGGTCCATCAGACGCTTGATGTTCATGCTGACTTCACGGCGCAGGTCGCCTTCGACGGTGAAGTTGGCGTCGATATATTCGCGGATCGCCAGCACTTCGGCATCGGTCAGCTGGTTGACGCGACGGGCGGTGTCGATCTTCAGCGCCTCGCAGATCTGGCCGGCGGCCTGCGGGCCGATGCCATGAATATACTGCAGGGAAATGGGAACCCGTTTCTGGGTCGGGATGTTCACGCCAGCAATACGTGCCACGCGCAGTTCCTTCCGTGTTGCGACTCCGTAGTGCCAGAGCCTTTTTTCACAACTGCTCCGGGCCTTGCGGGCCGGAACGACGATCTTCCCATGTCAAACGGGAAACCACGGCAAAGGCGATTCCATGCCGGGACGCCGTGCCATATGGGGTTTTGCGCCGCCCGTCAAGGGCGGCAGGCGGGTTCTTCAGCCCTTGTCAAGAACTTTCGCAATGGCCGCTGCAACAGCATCCATCGCGGCCATGCCGTCCACCTGACTTAGCCCGCCCTTGGCGTAGTAATAGCCCAGAAGCGGCGCGGTCTTCTTGTAATACTCCTGCAACCGCTCGGCGAAAACCTGCGGATTGTCGTCGCGGCGCACCGGCTGACCGGCAGCCTTCGCCTCTTCGGCGCGGCGCACGATCCGGCCGACCAGCGCCGCATCATCCACCACCAGCTCGATCACCGCATCCAGCCGCGCGCCCTTTTCCGCCAGCAGGCGCCCCAGCGCATCGGCCTGGGCCAGGGTGCGGGGAAAGCCGTCGAAGATGAAGCCGCCGGGCGCACCCTCATCCAGCTTTTCTGCAATCAGGCCGATCACGATTTCATCCGTCACCAGCTGGCCCGCATCCATGATGGCGGCAACCTTGCGCCCCATCTCGGTGCCCGAGCTTTTGGCCGCGCGCAGCATGTCGCCGGTCGACAGCTGCACCATGCCGCGCTCATCGACCAGCCGCTTGGCCTGGGTGCCCTTGCCGGCACCGGGCGGCCCCAGCAGGATGATGTTTTTTGCCGCCATGCCTCAGCGCCTCGCCGGGGCTTTGGCCGTCGTGCGCCGCTTGCCGCGCAGCTGGCTTTTCTCGATCAGCCCCTCATACTGATGGGCCAGCAGATGCGACTGCACCTGGTTGATCGTGTCCATCGTCACCGACACCACGATCAGCACCGAAGTGCCGCCAAAGTAGAACGGCACGCCGACGCTGGAGATCAGGATTTCCGGCAGAAGACAGACCGCCGCCAGATAGGCCGACCCCAGTACAAGGATGCGGTTGACCACATAGGCCAGATAATCCTCGGTCTTCTTGCCGGGGCGGATACCGGGAATGAAGCCGTTCTGGTTCTTCAGATTCTCGGCCACGTCGTCGATCTTGAACGACACGTTGGCGGTGTAGAAATAGCTGAAGAACACGATCAGCGCCGCCAGCGCCAGAAGGTGCAGCGGCTGGCCATAGCCCAGATAGGCCGAGATCACCGACAGCACCGGGTTGGTCCCGCCACCCGAGAAGGTGCCGATCGTCGTCGGCAACAGCAGAATGGACGAGGCGAAGATCGCCGGGATCACCCCCGCCGGATTGACCTTGATCGGAAGATGGCTGGAGCCGCCGTCATAGACCTTCATCCCTACCTGCCGCCGGGGATACTGGATATGAATCTTGCGAAGCGCGCGTTCCATGAACACGACGAAGGTGATGACCGCCACGACCATCACCAGAATCCCCAGGATCAGCGGGGTGCTGAGCGCGCCCGAGCGGCCTTGGGCAAAGAACTGCGCCAATGCAGCCGGGATTTCCGCCACGATGCCGACAAAGATGATCAGCGAAATGCCGTTGCCGATGCCGCGGCTGGTGATCTGTTCGCCCAGCCACATCAGGAACATGGTGCCACCGACCAGCGTGATCACCGCCGAAGCGATGAAGAACGGTCCCGGTTCATGCGCCAGTTCTCCGGCCTGGATCGACACCGCGATGCCGTAGGCCTGGAAGATTGCCAGTGCAACCGTGCCATAGCGGGTATATTGGTTCAGCTTCTTGCGGCCCTGCTCGCCTTCCTTCTTCAGCTGCTGCCAGGGGCCATACATGGTGCCCAGAAGCTGCACGATGATCGAGGCGCTGATATAGGGCATGATCCCCAGCGCAAAGATCCCCATCCGGCTGATCGCGCCGCCGGTGAACATGTTCAGCATGCCCCCCAGCCCCTGCCCCGCCTGTTGCATGAATTCGCGCAACGCGGTGCCGTCGATGCCGGGGACCGGAATATAGGTGCCCAGACGATAGACGATCAGAAGGCCGATGGTGAAAAAGATGCGTTGGCGAAGATCGGTCGCCTTGCCGAGCGCGCCCCAGGAAAGGTTCGCGGCCATCTGTTCTGCGGCGGATGCCATGTTCAGCCCTTTTCATGGACAACGCCGCCGGACCCGTTCTCCGGTCCGGCGGCGCTGGAAAACCCGTTGCTGATGTAAGCGGCTTTCGGGCCGCTCACAACCCGCTTATTCCGCGGCAGCCGCAACCGTGATCGAACCGCCAGCCTTCTGCACGGCTTCCACGGCCGAGGCGGAAGCGCCGGTGACGTTCAGCTTCACGGCGGTCTTGATCTCGCCCTTGGCCAGGATGCGGATGCCATCCCGCTTGTTGGTGGTCAGCCCGGCGGCGACCAGCACGTCTTCGGTGATCTCGGCCTTGGCGTCCAGCTTGCCCAGTCCGATGAATTTCTCGATCAGACCCAGGTTGACGACGGCGAATTCCTTGCGGTTCGGCTTCGAGAAGCCCCGCTTCGGCAGGCGGCGATACAGCGGCATCTGACCGCCTTCGTACCCGCCCAGCGCCACGCCCGAGCGCGATTTCTGGCCCTTGATCCCGCGACCGGCGGTCTTGCCCTTGCCCGAGCCGGGACCACGCGCGACGCGCTTTTTCTTGCGGGCGGCGCCTTCGTTGTCGGAAAGTTCGTTCAGTTTCATGTCGCATCTCCTTGGCCGGAACAGCCCCCCTGCGACGGTTGGGGCCGACACGGCATTTCTTGATTGTGAATCGGGCCACAACGGGCCACCGGGGGCGTATAATGGTCCGCCCCCGATCAATCAAGCCGAATGTCAGCCCTGCCCGGCTGTGTCAGGCCCCCTTCGGCCAGACGAAGCTGGGCTGCAACCCGGCATAGACCGGGCGGCCATCGGTCGGGGCCGGATAGCCCTTCGTCTCGTCCCAGAAGGCGTGATAGGTCGCCTTGGGGAAGGCCGCATCATCATAGCCCATCACATTGGGCACCGCGACGCGGATGCGGTGCTGCTTGTCGTCCAGCATCAGCACGGCCCCGCAATCGGTGCAAAGACAGATTTCCAGCGGACCATCGGGGTTCTGGGCGTTGAACGGCACCCGCTTCATCTTTTCGGGATGGTCGGCCTTCAGGTCGCCATAGTTGAAAAAGGCGACATGGGTGCTGTGCTGGCCGGTCACGGCCTTGCAGACATTGCAGTGGCATTCGTGGTTGTCGATCGGCTCGGCGGCCGAGGTGACATGAACATGGGCGCAACCGCCCGCATATTTCGCTGCCATGGTTTCCTCCCTGACGATCACCGGCCCCTCCTCGGGCGGGCTGAGTCGTGGCGGAGCGTAGCACCTCGGCATGAATTCGAGAAATCACGCGGCGACACCATGCGTCGCCCGTGGCCGTTCCCCGGCCCGTGGGCTATACCAGCCCAATGCATCTGCCCATGACCCTGCTTCTGCTTGCCACCTGCGCGCAACAGGCCGCCGCAGAAAGCTGGCCTGAACGCAAATGCGCCATCTTCACCGAAGCCTGGGCCACATCGGCCCCCGCCGAAGGCCCCAAGGCCCCCAGCCCGAAGTTTCGCACCGGGATCGAAACCTTTCTCGCCTCGGGCTGCGACAGCCCGCGCGACACCTGCCCCGTGACGGAGGCCGATGTTGCCATTGCCGATGCCCTGGCGTTGATCGTGGTGCTGGAGGGCATGTCGACAACCTTCCTGCCGATCTCCTGCCAGTCGCAGCCCTGAAACGCGAAACGCCCCCGCGTTTCCGCAGGGGCGCACGATTTTGCCGGGTTGCCCCGATACGGCTCAGCCGCGCTCTTCGATGATCTGAACCAGATGCGGGATCGAGTTCACCATGCCGCGCACGGAAGGCGTATCCTCCAGCTCGCGGGTGCGGTTCATCTTGTTCAGGCCAAGGCCCTTCAGCGTGGCGGTCTGGATCGCCGGGCGACGGGCGGCCGAGCGGATCTGCTTGACCACGATGGTCTTTTTCGCTGCCATGATCAGGCCTCCACGGTTTCGGCTTCGGGCTTCCGAAGGATCTCGGCCACTTTCTTGTTGCGGCGGGCCGCAACCGAACGGGGCGAGGTTTCTTTCTTCAGGCCGTCGATGGTGGCGCGGATCATGTTGTAGGGGTTCTGGGTGCCGATCGACTTGGCCACCACATCCTGAACGCCCAGCATCTCGAACACGGCGCGCATCGGGCCACCAGCGATGATGCCGGTGCCGGGAACGGCGGTCCGCATCACCACTTTACCGGCGCCGTGACGGCCCTCGATATCGTGGTGCAGGGTGCGGGCGTCTTTCAGCGCGACGCGGATCATCTGGCGCTTGGCCTGCTCGGTGGCCTTGCGGATGGCCTCCGGCACTTCCTTGGCCTTGCCCTTGCCAAAGCCGACACGGCCACGCTGGTCGCCGACGACCACCAGGGCCGCAAAGCCGAAGCGCTTGCCACCCTTGACGGTTTTCGAGACGCGGTTGATAGCGACCAGACGGTCGGCGAATTCCGGGGTTTCTTCCGGGCGGTTGTCGCGACGGTCGTCACGACGCTCGCGGCGGTTCTCACGTTCTGCCATCAGGCAATTCCTTCGTGGTGGCGACGATGCGCCGTTAAAACCAATCCTGGTGTTCCCGGCCAGGCCGGGAACCCGGATCATCGGGGCGGCATCGCTGCCGCCCGCCGATAGTCAGTTTGTCCGCCTACGCGGACGGGATCAGAATTTCAGGCCACCTTCACGCGCGGCATCGGCTAGGGCCTTGATCTTGCCGTGGAAAAGGAAACCGCCGCGGTCGAAATAACATTCTTCCACACCGGCCTTCTTGGCCCGTTCTGCGATTGCAGCGCCGATCTTCGCCGCCGCTTCGACGTTGTTCTTGCCCACCACGCCGAGGTCTTTTTCCAGCGAGGAGGCCGCCGCAACGGTCACGCCCTTCACATCGTCGATCAGCTGGACCGAGATGTTCTTGGACGAACGGTGGACAGACAGACGCAGACGGCCATGGGCCATCGCCTTGATTTTGTTCCGAACGCGCAGGCGGCGCTTGAGGAACAGATCTCTTTTCGTGTTCGCCATGATTGCGCCCCTTACTTCTTCTTGCCTTCCTTGCGGAAGATATACTCATCCTTGTAGCGGATGCCCTTGCCCTTGTAGGGCTCGGGCTGACGCCATTCGCGGATGTTCGCGGCGACCTGGCCGACCAGCTGCTGGTCGATGCCTTCCACGACGATCTCGGTCGGCTTCGGGGTGGCAACGGTCACACCCTTCGGCACATCGAAATTCACTTCGTGGCTGTAGCCAAGCGACAGCTTCAGGATGTTGCCCTGGGCTGCGGCACGATAGCCGACGCCCTGGATTTCCATCTCTTTCTTGAAGCCGGTGGTGACGCCGGTGACAAGGTTCTCGATCATCGACCGCGACATGCCCCATTGCGCGCGGGCGCGCTTGGACAGGCCGCGGGGCGTGACCTTGACGGCATCGCCTTCGATGGTCAGCGTGACATCGTCGCTGGCGGTGAAGCTGCGGGTGCCTTTCGGGCCCTTCACTTCGATGGTCTGGCCGCTGATCGAGGCCGAGGTGCCTTTGACCAGGGTGACGGGTTTCTTGCCGATACGGGACATGGAACCCTCCTCAGAACACGGTGCAAAGCACTTCGCCGCCGACATTGGCAGCGCGAGCGTTTGCATCCGACATCACGCCCTTGGGCGTCGAGACGATGGAAATCCCTAAGCCGTTGCGGACCGACGGGATATCCTTGACGCCCATGTACACACGGCGGCCGGGCTTGGACACGCGCTTCACTTCGCGGATCACAGGCTCGCCTTCGTAGTACTTCAGGCTGATTTCATACTCGCCCTGGCCGTTGGCGGTGTCCTTGCGCTCGAAGCCACGGATGTAGCCTTCAGACAAGAGAACATCGAGAACGCGGCCACGCAGCGTCGAGGCCGGCGAGGACACGATGGACTTGCCACGCATCTGCGCGTTGCGGATGCGGGTCAGCATGTCGCCGATAGGATCGTTCATGGACATTGATCCTGTCTCCCTTACCAGCTCGACTTGACCATGCCGGGGATCTGGCCGAACGAGGCCAGTTCACGCAGCATGATCCGCGAGAGTTTCAGCTTGCGATAGAACGCATGCGGGCGGCCCGTCAGCTGGCAGCGGTTGTGGATCCGCGTCGCCGACGAGTTGCGGGGCAGTTCGGCCAGCTTCTGCGTGGCCTTGAAGCGTTCTTCAATCGGTTTCGTCTGATCATAGACGACCGCTTTCAGAGCGGCCCGCTTGGCGGCGTGCTGCTTGACCAGCTTGGCACGCTTCACTTCGCGGTTCACCATGGATTTCTTTGCCATTTGTCAGGGTCCTCGCGATCAGGCGTTGAAGGGCATGTTGAATTGCTTCAACAGCGCCTTGCCTTCGGCATCGGTTTTCGCGGTGGTGCAGATGATGATGTCCATACCCAGGATCTCGTCGACCTTGTCGAAGTCGATCTCGGTAAAGACGATCTGTTCCTTCAGACCCATCGCAAAGTTGCCACGGCCGTCGAACGACGGCTTCACGCCGCGGAAGTCGCGGACGCGCGGCAGCGCCACGTTGATCAGGCGGTCCAGGAATTCATACATCCGGTCGCCGCGCAGCGTGACCTTGCAGCCCAGCGGCATTTCCTCGCGGACGCGGAACCCGGCGATCGAGTTCTTGGCCTTGGTGATGACAGCCTTCTGGCCGGCGATCGCGCTGAGTTCTTCGGCAGCGGTCTTGACCTTCTTGGTGTCCTTCACGGCCTCGCCGACACCCATGTTCAGGACGATCTTGTCCAGCTTGGGGATCTGCATGTCGTTCTTGTAGCCGAATTCGGTCTTCAGCGCGGCGCGGATTTTGGACGCATAGGCGGCCTTCAGGCGCGGCGTATAGGTGGCTTGATCCAGCATCAGAGAGCCTCCCCCGTGGTCTTGGCGAAACGCACCTTCTTGTCGCCTTCCATGCGGAAGCCGACGCGGGTGGCCTTGCCGTTCTTGTCCATCAGCGACAGGTTCGACAGGTCGATCGGCATGGCTTTCGCCAGCCGGCCGCCTTGCGAGGCCTGGCTTTGTTTGGTGTGGCGGATGGCGACGTTGACGCCTTCGACAACGGCCTTGTTGGCGGCCGGGTTCACCGAGGTGATTTCCCCCTGCTTGCCCTTGTCCTTGCCGGTCAGCACGACGACCTTGTCACCCTTGCGCAGCTTGGCAGCCATCACAGCACCTCCGGGGCAAGCGAGATGATCTTCATGAAGTTCTTGGCCCGCAGCTCGCGCACGACCGGCCCGAAGATACGGGTGCCGACCGGTTCACCCTGGTTGTTCAGGATGACGGCGGCGTTGCGGTCGAAACGGATCGAGGTGCCGTCTTCACGGCGAACTTCCTTGGCGGTGCGCACGACAACGGCCTTGCGGACGTCACCTTTCTTCACGCGGCCCTTCGGAATGGCTTCCTTCACCGACACCACGATGATGTCGCCGACCGAAGCATAACGGCGGTGCGAGCCGCCAAGAACCTTGATGCACTGCACCCGGCGCGCGCCGGAGTTGTCAGCAACATCCAGATTCGTCTGCATCTGGATCATGGGTTTTCTCCCGACCTTTGGGGACCGTTACACTGGCCCCAGGGTTTCGATTGTCGTCAAACGGCGAATGTCGGGGCCTCAGGCCTCGACAACCACCGTCCAGCGTTTGGTTTTCGAGATCGGCGCGCATTCTTCGATACGCACGGTATCGCCGACCTTGAACTTGTTCTCCGCATCGTGGGCGCGGTATTTCTTCGACTTGCGGACGGTCTTTTGCAGCAGCGGATGCTTGAAGCGGCGTTCCACCAGAACGGTGATGGTCTGCTCGTTCTTGTCCGAGGTGACGGTGCCCGTCAGGATACGTTTCGGCATGGTGTTCCCCTTACTTCGCGGCGTCCGCGGCCTTTTGGGCCAGGACGGTCTTGATGCGAGCGACATCGCGGCGCACGGCGCGCATGCGGGCGGTGTTCTCCAGCTGGTTGGTCGCCTTCTGGAAGCGCAGGTTGAACGCCTCTTTCTTCAGGGCCACCAGGCTGTCACGCAGCTGGTCGGGGGTCTTCGCGGTCAGTTCCTTGGCGTTCATCGCCAATCTTCCTTTCACAATCACCAGACAGCCCCTTGGCAGGGTCACTGCGGACCTGGCGGATCAATGACAAACCGCCGACTCCGAGTCGCCCCGGAATCGCGGATGCGTCGCTATAGGGGGAAAGGGGGCGGGGGGCAAGCGGGAAGTAGGGTCGCCGCGCCGCTTTTCGCCAAGGGGGAAACCGTTCTGCATTGTCCCTTTCTCCTTTCCCGTGCCCGCTGCTAGGGTCTTCCCGCCGGGCGTCTTGAAAAGAGTCGCCGCGAGAAATGTAGGAGTATGTCATGTCGATCCTGAAAAAGGGCCTCAAGGGTGCGCCGGTGAAACGGTTGCAGGCAAAGCTGGGCGTCACCGCCGATGGCGATTTCGGCCCCGGCACCGAAAAGGCGCTGAAGGAATTCCAGAAGTCCAAGGGCCTTGCCGTCGACGGCATCGCGGGCCCCGATACCTTCACCGCCATTGGCCTGCCCGAACTGGTGCTGCTGCGGCGCGGATTGAAGGGCGCGCAGGTGAAGGCGCTGCAAACGGCGCTGGGGATTTCGGCGGATGGCTCCTTCGGCCCCGCCACCGAAAAGGCCGTGCTTGAGTTCCAGATCCGCAACGGGCTGACGGTCGATGGCCTTGCAGGCCCCGCGACGCTGGCCAAGGCGGGCGTTGCCGGTTTCACCGCCGCCACCGTCGCCGCCGCGAATGTGCAGGCCGACGAGGCGCATTTTGAGTCCGAGACGATGCCCGAGATGAAGGACAATGCCGTCGTCTCGGCATCCTCCTCGTCTTCGGGGAAATCGGTCGACCAGATCGCGGCCGAACTGAAGGAAACGGTCGCAAAACTGGCCGCCGCAGGCAAACCCGCCGCAGCGGTCTCGTCCTCGGCCCACGCCGCAGCCCCCGCCAAATCGACCGAAGAGATCGCGGCCGAAATGAAGGCCACGGTCGAGGCGCTGGCCAAGGCCAAGCCCGCCCCCGCGCCGGAAAAATCGGTCTGGGGCAAGGTCAAGGGCTGGTTCTGACCCGTCCTGAACGCGAAAGGCGGGGATCACCCCCGCCTTTTTCACGCCCAGCCGTAGTTGAAACTGACCGAGATGCGCTCTTCCTCGGACATGTTCATCGGCACCTCGTGGCGCAGCCAGCTTTCCCACAGCAGCACCTCACCCACAGCAGGCGCGACATAGACGAACCGCTTCAAAGCCTCGGCAGCCTCTTTCTTCACCACCGGCGCCATCATCATCATCGGCAGTCGCGGGTCCTCCAGCTTCAGCGCCGACGTGCCTTCGGGCATCGCCACATAGGTGGTGCCCGAGATCACCGAATGCGGATGGATGTGGCTGGAATGGGTGCCGCCTTCCGGCAGGATGTTGATCCAGAACGAATTGCACTTCAGCTTCTTGCCTTGCAGGTCAAAGCCCAGATCGTCGCAGAAGGCCGCGACATGCTTGTCCAGCGCCTTTTCCAGATCGGCAAAGATCGGGAACCGCCAGGGCAGATCGTCCAGCGAGGCATAGGAGGTATAGCCCGGATAGCCGTTGGCCTCGCACCACTCCTGCCCGGCCTCGTCATCCTCGGCAATCGCCTCGCAAGAGGACAAAAGCTCGGCATAATCCACCTTCTTCTTCGCCAGTTCGTTCAGCTTGGCGCGGTAAAGGCGGGTGACGAACAGGCTGCTGATCTCGGCCATGGCGGGCTCCTTGCGGCTGATGCCCTGCCCTATCAGGCCCGCGACCGCCGCGAAAGCCCGCAGAAGGCAACCGATGCGCCGCTGCGGCGTTTGGTCTAGGATCAGCGGCACAGGAAAGGAGACCGCCATGGCCAAGAACACGATCTGCCTGTGGTATGACAAGGACGCGCTTGAGGCTGCGGAGTTCTACGCCGCCACCTTCCCCGACAGCAGCGTCGGTGCGGTGTTCCGCGCGCCGTCCAGCTTTCCCGGCGGCCGCGCGGGCGATGTGCTGACGGTAGATTTCACCGTCTGCGGGGTCGCCTGCATCGGCCTGAACGGCGGCCCGGTCTTTCCGCAGAGCGAAGCCTTCTCGTTCCAGATCATGACCGAGGATCAGGAAGAAACCGACCGCTACTGGAACGCCATCATCGGCAACGGCGGCCAACCCAGCGAATGCGGTTGGTGCAAGGACAAATGGGGCCTGAACTGGCAGATCACCCCACGCACCCTGACCGAGGCGATGGCTGCCGGCGGCGACGAGGCCCGCCGCGCCTTTGACGCTATGATGACGATGCAGAAGATCGACGTGGCCGCCATCGACGCTGCCCGGCTCGGCTGACCGCAACAGAAAACCCCCGCCGGTGTCCCGACGGGGGTCTGATCTTCTCGCTTGCGCGAAAGACTTACCAGTCTTCCTTCGCCACGATCCGCGACGTGACCGGCAGCTTCATGGCGCCCAGACGCAGGGCTTCACGCGCGATGTCTTCGGCAACGCCGTCAATCTCGAACATGATGCGGCCGGGTTTCACCTTGCAGGCCCAGTAATCGACCGAGCCCTTGCCTTTACCCATCCGAACCTCGACCGGTTTGGCCGACACCGGAACATCCGGGAAAATCCGGATCCAGACCCGGCCCTGACGTTTCATGTGACGGGTGATCGCGCGGCGGGCCGCTTCGATCTGACGGGCGGTGACGCGCTCCGGCTCGGTCGCCTTCAGGGCGAAAGAGCCGAAGTTCAAGAGGAAGCCGCCTTTTGCCTCGCCGGAGATCCGGCCCTTGTGCATCTTGCGGAATTTTGTGCGCTTCGGTTGCAGCATCTTTCTCTACTCCTTACGCGCGCTCACGGTCGCGGTCACGGCGCGGGCCGCGCGGCGCAGGGCCGTCCGCAGCTTCGGCCAGACGGCGGTCGTGCGCCTGGGGATCATGCTCCAGAATCTCGCCCTTGAAGATCCAGACCTTCACGCCGATGATCCCATAGGGGGTTTCGGCTTCGGACAGAGCATAGTCGATGTCGGCCCGCAGGGTATGCAGCGGCACGCGGCCTTCACGATACCATTCGGTCCGCGCGATTTCGGCACCGCCAAGACGGCCGCCGACGTTCACCCGGATGCCAAGCGCACCCATCCGCATCGCGTTCTGCACACCGCGCTTCATGGCGCGACGGAAGGACACGCGGCGTTCCATCTGCTGGGCGATCGACTCGGCCACCAGCTGGGCGTCGATCTCCGGCTTGCGGACCTCGACGATGTTCAGGTGCAGTTCGGACTTGGTGAAGGCCGACAGTTTCTTGCGCAGGGTTTCGATATCCGCGCCTTTCTTGCCGATGATCACGCCCGGACGTGCGGTGTGAATGGTCACACGGCATTTCTTGTGCGGACGCTCGATGATCACACGGCTGACGCCGGCCTGCTTGCATTCCTTGTGGACGAACTCGCGCATGCGCAGGTCTTCCAGCAGCAGATTGCCATAATCTTTCGATTCAGCGAACCAGCGGCTGTCCCAGGTGCGGTTGACCTGAAGACGCATCCCGATCGGATTGACCTTCTGACCCATTATGCAGTCTCCCCGGTCTGACGGACCTTGATGGTGATTTCCGAGAACGGCTTCATGATCTTGCCGAACCGGCCACGCGCCCGCGGACGGCCACGCTTCATCACCAGGTTCTTGCCGACCCAGGCTTCGGCGACGATCAGGGTATCGACGTCAAGCCCGTGATTGTTCTCGGCATTGGCGATGGCCGATTGCAGAACCTTCTTCACTTCACCGGCGATGCGGCGCTTTGAAAAGGTCAGGTCGGTCAGGGCCTTGTCCACCTTCTTGCCGCGGATCAGCCCCGCGACCAGATTCAGTTTCTGCGGCGAGGTGCGCAGCATCCGCGCAATCGCCATTGCCTCGTTTTCTTCCACGCGGCGCGGATTCTTTTCCTTACCCATGGCTTACTTCCTCTTGGCTTTCTTGTCGGCGGCGTGACCGTAATAGGTCCGCGTCGGCGAATATTCACCGAACTTCTGGCCGATCATTTCTTCGGTCACTGCAACGGGGACGTGCTTCTTGCCGTTGTAGACCCCGAAGGTCAGGCCAACGAACTGCGGCAGGATGGTGGAACGGCGCGACCAGATCTTGATCACCTCGTTCTTGCCCGAAGCGCGCGCGGTCTCTGCCTTCTTCAGCAGGTAGCCGTCGACAAACGGGCCTTTCCAGACGGAACGGGACATGGATCAGCGCCCTTTCTTCTTGGCGTGACGCGAACGGACGATAAGCTTGTCCGACTGCGTATTGGTGCGGGTGCGTTTGCCCTTGGTCGGCTTGCCCCACGGAGTAACCGGGTGACGGCCGCCCGAGGTCCGGCCTTCGCCGCCGCCATGCGGGTGGTCGATCGGGTTCATCGCGACGCCGCGCACCGTCGGGCGGATGCCCTTGTAGCGCATGCGGCCTGCTTTACCGAAGTTCTGGTTGCTGTTGTCGGGGTTCGACACCGCACCGATGGTGGCCATGCATTCCTGACGGACCAGACGCAGCTCGCCCGATGAAAGCCGGATCTGCGCGTAGGAGCCGTCGCGGCCGACGAACTGGGCATAGGTGCCCGCGGCGCGTGCCAGCTGGCCACCCTTGCCGGGCTTCAGCTCGACGTTGTGAACGATCGTCCCGATCGGCATGCCGCTGAAGGGCATGGCGTTGCCCGGCTTCACGTCGACCTTGGCGCCGGCGACAACGCTGTCACCGACGGCCAAGCGCTGCGGGGCCAGGATATAGGCCAGCTCGCCGTCATTGTATTTCACAAGGGCGATGAAGCCCGTGCGGTTGGGATCGTATTCGATCCGCTCGACGGTCGCGGGCATGTCCCACTTCCGCCGCTTGAAATCCACCACGCGGTACAGGCGCTTGGCCCGGCCACCCTGGTGGAACATCGTGATACGTCCGGTGTTGTTGCGGCCACCATGACTGTTCAAACCCTCGGTCAGGGCTTTGACAGGACGGCCTTTCCACAGCTCCGAACGGTCGATCAGAACCAGCCCGCGCTGGCCTGGCGTCGTCGGCTTATACGACTTGAGTGCCATGTTCTCTGTCTTCCGTTTGCTTCAGGACCGATGAAGGTCCGGGGTATAGGGCTCCGAAGATCCCCGGTTCAGGTTGCCCGAGCCTCTGCGTCTCCGCATCGATTCGAACAAAACCAAGAGCCCCGGACGAATCCGGGGCTGCTCGTGTGGCGGGGGAGTAGCAGACGAGGATGGGGGTGGCAATGGGGGATTCTTCGCAAGACAGCGCGCGACACCAGAAGTAGCGTGGAGCCGCGCCAAAGAGAGGAATTGAGATGACAACCTCGTCCGACATCGACCGTTGGGAAACGGCCATCCAGCAGATCTATGAGAAGCGCCTGCTCTACTATCCCAGTATCACTCCGCTGGGATGGCGTCTGCTTTACAGCCCTCGCCGAGTTCTCGGCGGTGCGCGCATTGCCCCACCTTTCCCATTTCGGCATCATGACGCGCGCCGCCAGTCAAGATTACGTGGACGAGTTGTTCGCAGGCCTTGGCTGACGGCCTTCCCAGGTGCCAAACCAAAAGCCCCCGCCTTTCGGCAGGGGCTTTCGCTTGTCTGTCCAGACAGATCAAAGGCCGGTCGATACGTCGATCGACTGCCCCTCTTCCAGCGTCACATAGGCCTTCTTCTTGTCGCTCCGCTCGCCGGGGCGGCCGCGGAAGCGCTTGACCTTGCCCTTGGTGATGGTGGTGTTCACCGCCTTCACCTTGACGCCGAACACCTCTTCCACCGCGGTCTTGATCTGCGGCTTGGTGGCGTCCATGGCGACCTCGAAGACCACAGCGCCAGCCTCAGAGGCCATGGTGGCCTTTTCGGTGATGATCGGCTTCTTGATCAGGTCGTAATGTTCGGGTTTCACGGTCATTTCAGGCGGGCCTCCAGGGCTTCGATACCTGCCTTGGTGATCACCAGGGTGTCACGCTTCAGGATATCATAGACGTTGGCACCGATGGTCGGCAGCACGTCGATGCCTTCGACGTTGCGGGCAGCCAGCGCGAAATTCGCGTCAACCGCAGCACCGTCGATGATCAGTACGCGCTTCCAGCCACGTTCCGATACGGTCTTGGCCAGCTGGGCGGTCTTGGCTTCCGCCAGGGCGATCGAGTCGACGATCACCAGCTCGCCCGCCTTGGCCTTGGCCGACAGCGCATGGCGCAGGCCGAGGGCACGGAACTTCTTCGGCAGGTCATGGGCGTGGCTGCGGGGCGTCGGCCCCTTGTACACACCACCGTGACGGAAGATCGGCGCCTTCTTGGACCCGTGGCGTGCGCCGCCGGTGCCCTTCTGGCGATAGATCTTCTTGGTCGAATAGGACACATCCGACTTGCCCAGAACGCTGTGCGTGCCAGCCTGGGCCTTGGCCCGCTGCCAGCGCACCACGCGGTGCAGGATGTCGGCGCGCGGTTCCAGACCGAACAGCGCTTCGTCCAGATCGACCGTGCCGGCCTTGCCGCCGTCCAGCTTGATCACATCGAGTTTCATGCTTCACCCCCTTCGGCGGCGGTTTCCGCAGCCGGAGCAGCAGCGGCAGCCGCGCGGATCGCCGCCGGACGCGGGGCGTCCTTGGCTTCCGGCTTCTTCACCGCATCCTTGACCGTGACCCAGCCACCGGCAGCACCGGGGACCGCGCCCTTGATCATGATCAGGCCACGCTCAGCATCCGTGCGCACGACCTGAAGGTTCTGCGTGGTCACACGGGCAGCGCCCATGTGGCCCGCCATCTTCTTGCCCTTGAACACCTTGCCGGGGTCCTGGCACTGGCCCGTGGACCCGTGCGAGCGGTGCGAGACCGACACACCATGGCTGGCCCGCAGGCCGCCGAAGTTGTGACGCTTCATCGCGCCGGCAAAGCCCTTGCCGATCGAGGTGCCGGCCACGTCGACGAACTGCCCTTCCAGGTAGTGATCGGCGGTGATCTCGGCGCCCACGTCGATCAGGCAATCCGGGGTGACGCGGAACTCGGCAACCTTCCGCTTCGGCGCCACATTGGCCTTGGCGAAATGGCCGCGCTGCGCGGCAGTGGTGCGGCTGACCTTGGCCGTGCCCGCGCCCAGCTGGACGGCGGTATAGCCATCCTTGTCGGCGGTGCGTTGCGCCACGACCTGCAGGCTGTCCAGTTGCAGGACAGTCACCGGGATCTGTTTCCCGTCAGCCATGAACAGCCGGGTCATGCCCAGCTTGCGAGCGATAACTCCAGAGCGCATCTGCTTTCGCTCCTTACACTTTGATTTCGACGTCGACGCCGGCGGCGAGGTCGAGCTTCATCAGCGCGTCCACCGTCTGCGGGGTCGGGTCTACGATGTCGAGAAGACGCTTGTGCGTGCGGATTTCCCACTGGTCGCGCGACTTCTTGTCGATGTGCGGACCGCGCAGAACGGTGAATTTCTCGATCTTGTTCGGCAGCGGGATGGGCCCGCGCACCTGTGCGCCCGTGCGTTTTGCCGTGTTGACGATTTCCTGCGTGCTGGCATCCAGAACGCGGTAATCGAAGGCTTTCAGCCGGATGCGGATGGTTTGACCTTGCATCGTGTTGGTTTCCTTCGGGAATTGAAGTCGGGTGCGTGGCAGCCACGCACCCGGTTACTCAGTCTCAGGCGATGATCTTGGACACGACGCCTGCGCCGACGGTGCGGCCGCCTTCGCGGATGGCGAAGCGCAGTTTCTCTTCCATCGCGATCGGGGCGATCAGCTCGACCTCGAACTTCAGGTTGTCGCCCGGCATCACCATCTCGGTGCCTTCCGGCAGCTTCACCGTCCCGGTCACATCCGTCGTGCGGAAGTAGAACTGCGGGCGGTAGTTGGCGAAGAACGGCGTGTGGCGGCCGCCCTCTTCCTTGGTCAGGATATAGGCTTCGGCCTCGAACTTGGTGTGCGGCGTCACCGATTTCGGCTTCACCAGAACCTGGCCACGCTCCACCCCGTCACGGTCCACGCCGCGCAACAGCACGCCGACGTTGTCGCCCGCCTCGCCGCGGTCCAGCAGTTTGCGGAACATCTCGACGCCGGTGCAGGTCGATTTCTTCGTCTCGCGGATGCCGACGATCTCGACCTCGTCGCCGACGTTGATCACGCCGCGCTCGATCCGCCCCGTCACGACCGTGCCGCGGCCCGAGATCGAGAACACGTCCTCGATCGGCATCAGGAACGGCTGGTCGATCGCACGCGCCGGCGTCGGGATGTATTCGTCCACCGCCTTCAACAGCGCACGGATCGAATCCTCGCCGATGTCCTTGCGCTCGCCGATCATCGCCTGATGCGCCGAACCCTTGATCACCGGAATGTCGTCGCCCGGATATTCGTAGGACGAGAACAGCTCGCGGATCTCCATCTCCACCAGCTCCAGAAGCTCGGCGTCATCCACAAGGTCCACCTTGTTCATGTAGCAGACCATGTAGGGAATGCCGACCTGGCGGCCCAGAAGAATATGCTCGCGCGTCTGCGGCATCGGGCCGTCCGACGCCGCGCAGACCAGGATCGCACCGTCCATCTGCGCCGCACCCGTGATCATGTTCTTCACATAATCCGCGTGGCCGGGGCAGTCGACGTGGGCGTAGTGGCGGTTCTCGGTCTCGTATTCCACATGCGCCGTCGAGATCGTGATCCCCCGCGCACGCTCTTCCGGCGCTCCGTCAATCTGGTCATAGGCACGGAATTCACCGTAATACTTCGTGATCGCAGCCGTCAGCGTCGTCTTGCCATGGTCAACGTGACCAATGGTCCCGATGTTGACGTGCGGTTTCGTCCGTTCAAACTTTGCCTTTGCCATCGTGGCTTCTCCTATTGGTTCTGATGCGGTGGAGGCGAACCCCACCCTACGGGCTGGTAGGGCGGGTCATCCCCGCCGCACCGATCAAGCGTATTTCTTCTGGATCTCTTGCGAGATGTTCTCGGGCACCGCGTCGTAATGGTCGAACTGCATCGTGAACACCGCACGGCCCGACGACATCGAGCGCAGGGTGTTGATATAGCCGAACATGTTGGCCAGCGGCACCATCGCGTTGATCACGTTGGCATTGCCGCGGCTGTCCTGCCCCGTCACCATGCCCCGACGCGAGGTCAGGTCGCCGATGACGCCGCCGGTATATTCCTCGGGCGTCACGACTTCGACCTTCATGATCGGTTCCAAGAGCTTCGCGCCGGCTTTCTTCAGGCCGTCACGCATGGCTGCACGGGTCGCGATCTCGAAGGCCAGAACCGAGGAGTCGACGTCGTGGAAGGCACCGTCGACCAGAGCCACCTTGAAGTCGATCACCGGGAAGCCCGCCAGAGGACCGGAGTCCATGACCGACTTGATGCCCTTCTCGACGCCGGGGATGTATTCCTTCGGCACCGCGCCGCCAACGATCTTCGATTCGAAGGAATAGCCTTCGCCCGGTTCCGTCGGGGTGATCTCCAGCTTGATGCGGGCGAATTGCCCGGTGCCGCCGGTCTGCTTCTTGTGGGTATAGTCGATCTCGGTCGGCCGCGAGATGGTTTCGCGGTAGGCCACCTGCGGGGCACCGATATTCGCCTCGACCTTGAACTCGCGCCGCATGCGGTCGACGAGGATGTCGAGGTGAAGTTCGCCCATGCCCTTCATGATGGTCTGGCCGCTTTCGAAGTTGGTCTCGACGCGGAAGGACGGGTCTTCGGCGGCCAGGCGCGCCAGGGCAAGGCCCATCTTCTCCTGGTCGGCTTTCGACTTCGGCTCCACGGCGATTTCGATCACCGGCTCGGGGAAGGTCATCGTTTCCAGCACGACCGCGTTCGCCGGGTCGCACAGGGTGTCGCCGGTGGTGGTCTCTTTCAGACCGGCCAGCGCGATGATGTCGCCCGCATAGGCTTCTTCGATCTCTTCCCGGTTGATGGCGTGCATCATCATCATCCGGCCGACGCGCTCGCGCTTGCCCTTGGTCGCGTTCAGCATCTGGTCGCCCTTCTTCAGGACGCCCGAGTAGATGCGGGTAAAGGTCAGCGAGCCGACGAAGGGGTCGTTCATGATCTTGAACGCCAGCGCCGAGAAGGGCTGCGCGTCATCGGCCGAACGGGCGATGTTGCGGGTTTCCGACTCGTCGCCGGGCTTGAAGCCCATATAGGCCGGGATATCCAGCGGCGAGGGCAGATAGTCGATCACCGAGTTCAGGACGACCTGAACGCCCTTGTTCTTGAACGAAGACCCGGCCGTGACCGGAACGAAGGACATGGCCAGCGTGCCCTTGCGGATCAGCCGACGCAGGGTTTCGACATCGGGCTCGTTGCCTTCGAGATAGGCTTCCATCGCCGCATCGTCCTGCTCGACGGCAAGCTCGACCAGCTTCGAACGCCACTCGGTCGCTTCGGCCTTCAGGCTGTCGCGCACGTCGCGGATTTCCCAGGACGCGCCCAGATCCTCGCCCAGGTAGACCCACTCCTTGAAGGTCACGAGGTCGATCACGCCTTCCAGCTTGTCCTCGGCACCGATCGGCAGGGCGATCGGGGCCGGGATCGCGCCGGTGCGGTCCTTGATCATGGTGACGCATTTGAAGAAGTCGGCACCGATCTTGTCCATCTTGTTGACGAAGACGATGCGCGGCACCTTGTAGCGGTCAGCCTGACGCCACACGGTTTCGGTCTGCGGCTCGACGCCGGCGTTGGCGTCCAGCAGGCAGACGGCCCCGTCCAGAACCGCCAGCGAGCGTTCGACCTCGATGGTGAAGTCGACGTGTCCGGGCGTGTCGATGATGTTGAAGCGGTGCTTCTTCGATTCGGGCGTGGTGCCGTCGGTGGTGCGTTCCCAGAAGGTGGTGGTCGCAGCCGAGGTGATGGTGATCCCGCGCTCCTGCTCCTGCTCCATCCAGTCCATCGTCGCGGCGCCGTCATGGACTTCGCCGATCTTGTGGGACTTGCCGGTGTAATACAGGATCCGCTCGGTCGTCGTGGTCTTGCCCGCGTCGATATGGGCCATGATCCCGAAGTTGCGGTAGAGGTTCAGCGGATATTCGCGTGCCATTCTCTGTTCCTCACCAGCGATAGTGGCTGAATGCCTTGTTGGCATCGGCCATCTTGTGGGTGTCTTCGCGCTTCTTCACCGCGGTGCCGCGGTTGTTGACGGCATCCGACAGTTCGGCCGCCAGACGCTCTTCCATGGTGTTCTCGTTGCGCTTGCGGGCAGCGATGATCAGCCAGCGGATCGCCAGCGCCTCGCGGCGCTCGGACCGGACTTCGACCGGAACCTGATAGGTGGCCCCGCCGACGCGGCGGCTGCGCACCTCGACCGAGGGCTTCACATTGTCCAGCGCCTCGTGGAAGGCTTGGACCGGCTCGCGCTTAAGACGCGACTGAACGCGCTCCAGTGCGCCATAGACGATGCTTTCAGCGACGGATTTCTTGCCGTCCAGCATCAGGTTGTTCATGAACTTGGTGATCACCTTGTCGCCATATTTGGCGTCCGGCAGAACTTCGCGCTTCTCGGCGGCGTGACGACGGGACATGCTCTATCTCCTCACTTCGGACGCTTGGCGCCGTATTTCGAACGACGCTGGCGACGGTCTTTGACGCCCTGGGTATCCAGCACACCGCGCAGGATGTGGTAACGGACACCCGGAAGGTCTTTCACACGGCCGCCGCGGATCAGGACAACCGAGTGCTCTTGCAGGTTGTGCTTTTCGCCGGGGATGTAGGAGATGACCTCGAAACCGTTGGTCAGCCGCACCTTGGCGACTTTCCGCATGGCCGAGTTCGGCTTTTTCGGGGTGGTGGTGTAGACGCGGGTGCAAACCCCACGTTTTTGCGGGCACTGTTCCAGGTGCTGGGACTTGGACTTCCGCACATTCGCTTCCCGCGGTTTGCGGATCAGCTGTTGAATCGTCGGCATTCACGTTCCTCGTTTCGATACTCGCCCCCCTGCCTTCGGGGGCGCCGCTTCTCGACCGTGCCTTGCGCGAATCGCAAAACACGAAAACCGCAGCCATCGCCCTTGCGGGGATGTCGCGGCCCATTCCAGAGGATCGGGGCGGAAGGCCCGGATCATGACCACTTCAAGCGCTCTGACCCCGGAAAGGGAATCCTCCCCGCCCAAGGTAGGCGCGCTATAGGAGGAGTCGCGGGGGTTGTCAACGGCCCGCCCCGGTGCGGCAGAACCGGAGTTTTCAAAAACTCCGGGGCGGAGCCTGTACAGGCTCCGTCACGATTTCTTCAAAGAAATCGTCGCCCCTGCCCGGCGAAGCGCGCGTTCCCGCAGCAGGGTAAAGATCCCCGCCCCGACCACGATGGCCGACCCCACCAAAGTCCAGAAATCGGGCAGGTTGCCGAAGGCCAGCCAGCCCAAGGCGATGGCCCACAGCAGCGAGGTATAGCGGAACGGCGCCACCAGCCCGATGTCGCCATGCCGCATCGCGCTGACCGATGTCAGATAGCCGACGATCAGGAACAGCCCGGCCCCCAGGATCGCCACCGCCTGCGCCCCTGTCATCGGCTGCCAGCCCTCGATCGCGGTGCCGATCCAGCCCATCGCCATCACCAACACCCCCGCCCCCAGCGCCACCAGCGCCGACGGAACCTGCCCCTGCAACGGCCGCACCGCCAGATCGCGCACCACAACGCAGAGAACCGAGCCGAGCCCCAGCAGCGCATAGCGGTCAAAGCCGTCGGTCCCCGGCCGGATGATGATCAGCACACCGACGAACCCGGCAAGGATCGCCACCATCCGCCGCCAGCCGATCCGGTCGCCATAGACCAGCGCGGCGGCCAGCGTCACCGCCAGCGGCAGCGCCTGAAGAATGGCCGACAGGTTGGCCAGCGGCATGTGCAGAAGCGCCGTCAGGAACAGGATCGTCGCCGCCACATCGGCCAGCGACCGGATCAGGATCAGCCCGGCATCCTTGCGCGGCAGGCGGTAGCGAAAGGCCCCGGTCGCCGCCGCCAGCAGGGCCAGCCCCGTGACCGCGATCACCCCGCGCAGCGCGATGGCCTGATAGAGCGGCAGGCTTTGCGTCACCGCCTTCATGAACGTGTCATTGACGGTAAAGGCCGCCATCGACAGGCACATGTAAAGCACGCCGCGCAGATTGTCCGAAACTGGCACTTCGCTGATCCTTCCCTCGGCCCCTTGGCTATCAGCGCGCGTCGACAGACGGAAGGCCCCGCCCGCGATTTCCCCGGCCCCACCTTCCGCCCCGTCATGCGTTCTCATGCGCCACAGGATACGCTAGCCTTCGCGCCGCGGCCGGGTCGCGGCACCGGTTCGCCGGGGCCGCCCGGCAGCCGGATACTGACAACCGGAGACCCCGATGACGGCACAGGCCCTGACCAACCGCACCTTCGACCAGCTGGCCGTCGGCGACCATGCCGCCCTGACCCGGACGGCTGGCCCGGATGACATGGCATTGTTCGCCGGAATCATCGGCGGCCCCGATCCCGCACCCGCCGCTGCCGGAATCGCCACAGCCGCCGTGGGCCATGCCCTGCCGCATGGCGTATGGGCGGCGGCACTGGTCGGGGCGGTGATCGGAACGTCCCTGCCCGGCCCCGGAACCCTGATTGTCGAACAGGACATCCGCTTTCTGCACCCGGTGTCGCCGGGCGATACGATCACGGCCAGCGTCAGGGTGGCCGAAAAGATCAGGGCGCATCGCCTTGTCCGGCTTGACGCAATGTGCGTCAATCAGCGCGGCGAGAAGGTTCTGGAAGGCGTGATCGCGGTCATGGCCCCCGGCACCCGGATCTCCTGGACCGCCGACAGTCCACAGGTCGCGGTGCAGCCCCCGGCAAGCCGCTTTGACATCTTCATCGCCGAGGCCCGGTCCCTGCCGCCCATCACGGCCGCTATCGTGCATCCCTGCTCGAAGGCCGCCATTCTGGGCGCTGTCGAGGCGCGGGACGACGGCCTGATCCTGCCGGTCCTCGTCGGCCCCGAGGCCCGCATCCGCGCCGCCGCCGAGGAAGCCGGGGTCTCGCTCGACGGCATCCCGATCGAGCCCACCGAACACAGCCATGCCGCCGCCGCGCGCGCCGTCGAACTGGCGGCCGGGGGCAAGGTGCAGATGCTGGTCAAGGGCAGCCTGCATACCGATGAACTGCTGGGGGCCGTCGTCTCTTCGACATCGGGCCTGCGCACCGACCGCCGCGTCAGCCATGTCTATGCGATGGACGTGCCCGCCTATGGCAAGCCGGTGATCGTCACCGATGCCGCGATCAACATCCAGCCGACATTGGACCACAAGCGCGACATCTGCCAGAACGCCATCGACCTGCTGCACCTTCTGGGAATGGCACAGCCCAAGGTTGCCGTTCTGGCCGCAGTCGAGACCGTCAGCGCGATCATGCCCGCCACGCTGGATGCCGCCGCGCTGACCGTGATGGCCGCGCGTGGCCAGATCACCGGTGCGCTGGTCGACGGCCCGCTGGCCTTCGACAATGCGATCAGCCCCGAAGCTGCGCTGACCAAGGGCATCACCTCGCCCGTCGCGGGCCGCGCCGACGTTCTTCTGGTCCCCGACCTTGAAGCCGGAAACATGCTGGCCAAGCAGCTGATCTATTTTTCGGGGGCGACGGCGGCCGGTCTGGTGCTGGGCGCGCGGGTGCCGATCGTGCTGACCAGCCGGTCGGACCCGCTCTCTGCCCGCATCGCCTCGGCCGCGCTGGCCAAGCTGGCGGTGCTGCGCAAGGCAGATCGCGGGGGGAAGTAAGGCCCGGTTCATCCTGAACGGACGTATTGTCGCATTCGGCGGGCTGCATTCAGGGTTGATTGCCGACCGGCATTTGAAACACTGCGAGCTGTGCCGATTTCTCCTGTCTGACCGGTTGAAACTGAAGATCAGGGTTCGTCCGTCCCGGTCGCCCGCAGGATGGAGGTCCCAGATGCACACAACGCAATCCGACAGCCGCGCGATGCTGCAGGCGCACGCAATTCCAGTGGCCAGGGTTCTTGATGCTTTGGCCACCGATGATCGTGGCCTGACCACCCCGGATGCCACCCGTCGCCTGATCCGCCATGGCGAGAATGCGCTGCCCGCCGGCAAAAGCCGCCCTGCCCTCTTGCGTTTCCTGTCGCAGTTCAACAACGCGCTGATCTATTTCATGCTCTGTGGCGCGCTGGCTGCCGGGGCGCTGGGTCATCTGGTCGACGCCGGGGTGATCCTTTCCGTCGTTCTGGTGAATGCCGTGGTCGGCTTTCTGCAAGAGGGCAAGGCCGAGAACGCCCTGAATGCCATCCGCAACATGATCGCCCCGCATGCCGCCGTCCTGCGCGACGGCAAACGCACCAGCCTACCAATGGCCCAGGTCGTGCCCGGCGATGTGGTGCTGATCGAGGCAGGAGACCGCGTTCCCGCCGATCTGCGCCTGATCCGCACCCGCAGCCTGACGGTGGACGAGGCGATCCTGACCGGCGAATCCGTCACTGCCGCCAAGCACATCGCTCCCGTGGCAGAAGCCGCTGCAATCGGCGACCGGAAATCCATGGCCTTTTCCGGCACGTTGGTCATAACCGGGCAGGCGACCGGCGTCGTCGTCGCCACCGGGTTGCAGACCCAGATCGGACGGGTCTCGGCACTTCTGGGTGGGGTCGAAGACCTAACGACGCCGCTGTTGCGCCAGGTCAACGCCTTCGGGCGGCGCTTCACCTTGGTCGCCTTCAGCGGAGCTTCAGCCCTGTTTGTCTTTGCGGTGGCCTTGCGCGGCTATGGCTGGGAAGAGGCTCTGATGGCCGTGGTCGCACTGGCCGTCGGACTGGTACCCGAAGGTCTGCCTGCAGTGATCACCATCACACTGGCGATCGGGGTGCAGCGGATGGCGGCGCGGAACGCCATCATCCGCCGACTGCCTGCGGTCGAGACCCTGGGTGCCACTTCGGTCATCTGTTCCGACAAGACCGGCACACTGACCCGCAACGAAATGACCGTCCGGCGCGTCGTAACCGCCGACGAGGTTCGTCTGGTCGAAGGATCGGGCTATGCCCCCGGTCAGGCCAGGCTGTTTGCGGAAGGTCAGGCCCAGGGGCATGGTCACGTTCTGGCGCTGGTGCGTGCGGGCCTTCTTTGCAATGACGCCCAGTTGCAGCCCGAAACCTGGCAGGTGGACGGCGATCCGATGGAAGGGGCGCTGATCACCCTGGCCCTGAAGGCACATCTCGACCCTGACGAGGCGCGCGCCGAATGGCCCCGGCTGGACGAAATCCCCTTCGACGCCGCGCATCGCTTCATGGCCGCGCTGCACCGCATCCCGCTGGACGATTGCGGCGTGATCCTTGTCAAGGGCGCGCCCGAGCGCATTCTTGACATGTGCGATCGGCACGAGACGGCGGCGGGCCCGGTGTCGCTGGACCATGATTTATGGCTGGCCCGCATCGCCGAGGCCGCGGCCGAGGGCGAGCGGGTCCTGGGCTTTGCCATGAAGCATGTCACGAATGGCAAGACCGATCTTGGCTTTTCCGATGTCGAGAGCGGGCTGGTCTTCCTGGGCCTCTGCGGCTTCATCGATCCGCCGCGCGACGAGGCCCGCCGCGCCATTGCCGAATGCCACAGCGCCGGGATCGCGGTGAAGATGATCACAGGAGATCATGCCGCCACGGCACAAGCCATCGCCCGCCAGCTTGGCATTGCCAAGGCCCCAAGGGTGCTGACCGGCCACGACCTTGACCAGTTGAGCGAAGCGGATTTCGGGACGGCGGTTTCAGACACCGAGGTCTTTGCCCGCACGAGCCCCGAACACAAGCTGCGGATTGTGGGTGCCCTGCAGGCGCAGGGCCGGATCGTTGCGATGACCGGCGATGGCGTGAACGACGCGCCTGCGCTGAAACAGGCCAATGTCGGTGTGGCCATGGGCATCAAGGGCACCGAGGCCAGCAAGGAAGCTGCCGAAATGGTTCTGATGGACGACAACTTCGCCTCGATCGTTGCGGCGGTGCATGAAGGGCGCACCGTCCACGACAACATCCGCAAGGTTGTCGGCTGGACCCTGCCCACCAATGGGGGCGAATCCCTGACGGTCATCGCAGCCATCCTGTTCAACTTCGCCATGCCGATGACGCCGGTGCAGATCCTGTGGATCAACCTGATCCTTGCGGCAACGCTGGGCCTCGTTCTGGCTTTCGAGCCATCCGAACCGGGCGTTATGCAACGCAGGCCGCGTCCAGCAGGTGCAGGCCTGCTGACACCCTTCCTGCTCTGGCGGATCGTCTTCGTCTCGGGCCTGTTCATGGCGCTGTCGTTGCTGCTGTTCTTCTGGGCGCAGGCGCAGGGCCGCGATCTTGCCTATGCCCGCACCATGGTGGTGAACCTGCTGGTGGTGATGGAGATCTTTTATCTCTTCAACGTGCGCTATCTGCACATGACCAGCTTTACCCTGACGGGGGTAAAGGGCACCGGCCCTGTGCTGGCCGCAATCGCCGTTGTGGTGATCGCCCAGTTCGCCTTTACCTATCTGCCGCTGATGCAGGGCATCTTCGGCTCGGTGCCACTGTCGTTGGGTGACGGAGTTCTGATCATCGTTATCGGCCTTGGCTCGATGCTGGTGCTGGAGGTTGAAAAGCACCTTCTGCGCGACAGGTTCGGCGGGGAATAGGCAACATGGGGAGACGGAGGAAAGAAGCCTCTGTCCCGAAACGCGGCCCCGTCAGCCCCGTGCCGCGATATGCCCCGCCAGCCGCCGCGCATCGCGCCAGGCCCCCCAGATGAAGGCCGATGCCCGGCTGGACAGCCAGGACATGCCGACGAAGTAAAGACCAGGGATGCGCGCCACGCCCTTGTCATGCTGCGGGCGTCCCTTTTCGTCGAAGGCAGGCAGATCAAGCCAGCCGAAATCAAGGGCATAGCCGGTCGCCCAGACGATCGCGCCGATGTCTTCGGCCTTCACATCCAGCGCCCGGACCGGATGCGTCACACAGTCCGGGTCGGGGCCGATACGGCGCGCCTCCGGCTCTTCCGGCAGGTCGATGCCCTTGGCCGCCAGATAGGCATCGGCCTCGTCCAGCACCGACAGATAGTTGCGATCGCCCCCTGCGATATTGGCAGGCAGGTCGCCCGCAAAGTGCAAGGTATTGTTTTCAAAACGCTCTGTCCGCCCTACCAGTTGCATCCCCTCAGCCGCCAGACGGCGGAAATCCACCGTCCGCCCGCCGTTGGCCCCGGAAACCGCGATGGTCACATGTTCGGTTCCGGGGGTCTGGGCCTCGGCATCCCATTTGCCAAGAACCCCCAGCCACCAGACGAAATCCCGTCCGCGATAGCGGATCGGCGGCCGGTCATGCGGACCGACCGACAGGAACACCTTGCGACCCGCCTTCAGCAGCTCTTCGGCGATCTGGGTGCCCGAAGCCCCCGCCCCCACCACCAGAACCGCGCCGGGCGGCAATTGAGCCGGGTTCTTGTAATCCGCTGAGTGGATCTGGAAAATTCCCGCATCCTGCGGAACGACGGCCGGGATCACCGGCTTCTGGAATGGCCCGGTGGCCGAAACAAGGTTCTTGGCCTCGATCACGCCCGCCGAAGTTTCGGCGCGAAATCCGCCGTCCGGCAGCTGCGTGACATTGGTGACTGTCACGCCGCAGCGGATCGGGGCCTTGATGCGGCGGGCATAGGTCTCGAAATATTCGACGATCCGGTCCTTGGGTGCAAAGGCATAGGGATCGACATCCTCGAAGCTGAGGTTCGGAAAGCGGTCGTGCCAGGCCGGGCCGTTCGCCACCAGCGAATCCCACCGCCCGGTGCGCCATTTCTCGGCGATGCGGTCACGCTCCAGCACGATATGGGGAATACCCCGGTCTGACAGATGCTCGCTCATCGCGATCCCGGCCTGTCCGGCCCCAACGATCAGCGTATGGGTGGTTTCGATGGTCATCTCACGCTCCCGTTCCTGCATCGGCAAAGGGATATGAGAGAGTCTGGATAGGGAAAATCACTATCTGTCTTGGCGCAGATTAGGAAAAGACTAATCCTGCCTGCCCCAACCAGAACAAAAGGAACCCCGCCGACCTTTCGGACGGCGGGGCATGTTCAGATCAGCCGAACCGGAGTTCAGTCGCGGCTTTCGACGATGTCCGCCATATCCGTGTCCAGATCAGGCTCCATCGTCTCCAGCGGTGCCGCAAGGGCGGCGGCCTCTTCGGCCTCGCTCCGGCGGGCGTCGATCACCGTCTGGTCGCGGTCGGTGGCAATCGACTTGACGCGACGGGTCGCCCCGCCGGTGCCGGCCGGGATCAGCCGGCCGACGATGACGTTCTCTTTCAGGCCGACCAGCTTGTCGCGCTTGCCTTGAACCGAAGCCTCGGTCAGCACGCGGGTGGTTTCCTGGAACGACGCCGCCGAGATGAAGGAGCGGGTCTGCAACGACGCCTTGGTGATGCCCAGCAGAACCGGCTCTGCCTTGGCCTCACGCAGGCCGCGGGCGCGGGCCTTGGCGTTCTCTTCGTCCAGTTCGATCTTCTCGACCTGCTCGCCTTTCAGCAGCGTGGTGTCGCCGGAGTCCAGAATCTCCAGCTTTTGCAGCATCTGGCGAACGATCACCTCGATATGCTTGTCGTTGATCTTCACGCCTTGCAGCCGGTAAACGTCCTGCACTTCGTCGATCATGTAGTTGGCAAGCGCCTCGATCCCCATGATCCGCAGGATGTCATGCGGAGCCGGGTTGCCGTCCATGATGTAATCGCCCTTCTGGACGAAATCGCCTTCCTGGACCGGAATATGTTTCCCTTTCGGGATCATGTATTCCATCGGCTGCAAGGTCTCGTCGACAGGCTCCACGGTGATGCGGCGCTTGTTCTTGTAGTCCTTGCCGAAGCGGACATAGCCATCGGCTTCCGCGATGATGGCGTGGTCCTTCGGGCGACGGGCCTCGAACAGTTCCGCCACGCGGGGAAGACCCCCGGTGATGTCCTTGGTCTTGGCACCTTCGCGCGGGATACGCGCCACCACGTCGCCGGGTTTCAGCTCCTGCTGGTCTTCGACCGACAGGATCGCGTCCACCGACATCGGATAGCTGATCGGGTTGCCGGCATCGTTGCGGACCGGATCGCCGGTGGCCGCATCCATCAGGATGATCTCCGGCTTCAGATCGCCGCCCTTCGGCGCAGACCGCCAGTCGGAGACGATCTTCTGCGTCATCCCGGTGGCATCGTCGGTTTCCTCGCGGACCGACAGGCCCGAGATGAGATCCTTGAACCGCGCGACCCCCGCCTTTTCGGCGATGATCGGCAGGGTGTAGGGATCCCATTCGAACAGCTTGACGCCCCGTTTCACGGCCTGGCCGTCCTTGACGTGCAGTTTCGCACCATAGGACAGCTTGTGGACCGCGCGTTCCTGGCCAGCGTCGTCGATGATCGCGATCGACATGTTGCGGCCGATCACGATGTTCTCGCCCGCCGCATTGGTCAGGACGTTGGGGTTGCGGAATTCGATCTTGCCTTCCTGGCTGGCTTCCAGGAAGGACTGCTGGCCACCCTGCGCCACGCCGCCGATGTGGAAGGTCCGCATCGTCAGCTGCGTGCCGGGTTCACCGATCGACTGCGCGGCGATGATGCCGACAGCCTCGCCGATATTGACCTGGGTGCCGCGGGCAAGGTCGCGCCCGTAGCACTGGGCACAGACGCCCTCTTCGGCCTCGCAGGTCAGCGGGCTGCGGATGCGCACCGAAGCGATGCCCGAGCCGTTGATGATGTCGGCCTTGCGTTCGTCGATCAGCTCGCCCTTGCCGACGACCACCTCATCCGTGCCCGGCATCACGATATCCTCGGCCGCGACACGGCCCAGAATACGTTCGCCCAGCGGCGAGATGACTTCGCCGTCGTTCACCGCGGCCACGGCCGTGATGGCATTTTCCGTGCCGCAGTCATGCAGACGGATGATGCAATCCTGAGCCACGTCCACCAGACGGCGGGTCAGATAGCCCGAGTTCGCGGTCTTCAGCGCGGTGTCCGACAGGCCCTTGCGGGCACCGTGGGTCGAGTTGAAGTATTCAAGAACGGTGAGACCTTCCTTGAAGTTCGAGATGATCGGCGTCTCGATGATCTCTCCGCTCGGCTTGGCCATCAGGCCGCGCATCGCGCCCAGCTGCTTCATCTGCGTGACCGAGCCGCGGGCACCGGAATGCGCCATCATATAGACCGAGTTCGGCTCCTTCTCGGCGCCTTCTGCGTCGAATTTCGGGGCCGAGATGGTCTTCATCATGGCGTCAGTGACCTTGTCGTTGCACTTCGACCAGGCATCGACAACCTTGTTGTACTTTTCGCCCTGGGTGATCAGCCCGTCGAGATACTGCTGTTCGAAGCCCGCGACCTGCTCCTTCACCTCGTTGACGATCTCCCACTTGTTGTCGGGGATCACCATGTCGTCCTTGCCGAAGGAAATCCCGGCGCGGAACGCCTCGCGGAAGCCCAGACCCATGATCTGATCGCAGAAGATCACCGATTCCTTCTGACCGCAGTAGCGATAGACGGTGTCGATGACGGTCTGCACGTCCTTCTTGCGCAGCGGACGGTTCACCAGTTCGAACGGTGCCTTGGCGTTCAGCGGCAGAAGGTTGCCCAGCCGCAGGCGGCCCGGCGTGGTGTCGAACCGCTTCCAAACGATGTTGCCGGTCTCGTCGACCTGACGAAGCCGCGCCTTGATCCTGGCGTGCAGATGCACCGCACCGGCGGCCAGCGCATGTTCGACTTCCTCGATATCGGCAAAGGCCATGCCTTCGCCGGCCATGCCCTTGCGTTCCATGGTGACGTAGTAAAGGCCAAGAACCATGTCCTGCGACGGCACGATGATCGGCGCGCCGTTGGCGGGTGACAGCACGTTGTTGGTCGACATCATCAGAACGCGCGCCTCAAGCTGGGCTTCCAGCGAGAGGGGAACGTGAACGGCCATCTGGTCGCCGTCAAAGTCGGCGTTGAAGGCCGAGCAGACCAGCGGATGAAGCTGGATCGCCTTGCCTTCGATCAGGATCGGCTCGAACGCCTGGATGCCCAGACGGTGCAGCGTCGGCGCGCGGTTCAGCAGAACGGGGTGTTCGCGGATGACTTCGTCCAGGATGTCCCAGACCTCGGGGCGCTCCTTCTCGACCAGCTTCTTGGCCTGCTTGACGGTGCTGGAAAGCCCCTTGGCCTCAAGCCGCGAGTAGATGAAGGGCTTGAACAGTTCCAAGGCCATCTTCTTCGGCAGGCCGCACTGGTGCAGCTTCAACTCCGGCCCGGTCACGATGACCGAACGGCCCGAGAAGTCCACGCGCTTGCCGAGCAGGTTCTGACGGAAGCGGCCCTGCTTGCCCTTGAGCATATCGCTAAGGGATTTCAACGGGCGCTTGTTGGTGCCCGTGATCACCCGGCCACGACGGCCGTTGTCGAACAGCGCATCAACCGCTTCTTGCAGCATCCGCTTTTCGTTGCGGACGATGATGTCGGGCGCGCGCAGCTCGATCAGCCGCTTCAGGCGGTTGTTGCGGTTGATCACCCGGCGATACAGGTCGTTCAGGTCGGACGTGGCGAAACGGCCGCCGTCCAGCGGGACCAGCGGGCGCAGTTCCGGCGGGATCACCGGCAGGACGGTCAGCACCATCCATTCCGGGCGGTTGCCGGATTCCAGGAACGACTCGACGATCTTCAGCCGCTTGATGATCTTCTTCGGCTTCAGCTCGCCCGTGGCTTCCTTCAGCTCTTCGCGCAGTTGTTCGGCCAGCGACGCCAGGTCGATCGCCGCCAGCATCTCGCGGATCGCCTCGGCCCCGATATTGGCGGTGAAGGCGTCGGCGCCATACTGGTCCTGCGCGTCGAGATATTCTTCCTCGGTCAGCTGCTGCTGATAGGTCAGGTCGGTCAGGCCCGGCTCGATCACTACATAGTTCTCGAAATACAGCACCCGTTCCAGATCCCGCAGGGTCATGTCCAGCATCAGGCCGATGCGGCTGGGCAGCGATTTCAGGAACCAGATATGCGCAACGGGCGCTGCCAGTTCGATATGGCCCATGCGTTCGCGGCGCACCTTCTGCAAGGTGACTTCCACGCCGCATTTCTCGCAGACGACGCCGCGATATTTCATCCGCTTGTACTTGCCGCACAGGCATTCGTAATCCTTGATCGGCCCGAAGATCCGGGCGCAGAACAGGCCGTCACGCTCGGGCTTGAAGGTCCGGTAGTTGATGGTTTCCGGCTTCTTGATCTCGCCATAGGACCACGACAGGATCCGCTCGGGCGAGGCCAGAGAGATCTTGATCTCGTCAAAGGTCTTGACGGGGGCAACCGGGTTGAACGGGTTGTTGGTCAGTTCCTGGTTCATCTTCCATTCCCAATCAGAGGGCTGCGGTCAGAGGGTGGGGAAGCAAATTCCTTGAGCAAGGAATTTGCCAAAAATCTTGGTCAAGATTTTTCCTCACTCCTCCTCCGCATCCAGGAGTTCCATGTTCAGGCCGAGGCCGCGGACTTCTTTCACAAGAACGTTGAAGCTCTCGGGAACGCCCGCCTCGAAGTTGTCCTCGCCCTTGACGATCGACTCGTAGACCTTGGTCCGGCCCGCCACGTCGTCCGACTTCACGGTCAGCATCTCTTGCAGGGTATAGGCGGCACCATAGGCTTCCAGAGCCCAGACCTCCATCTCCCCAAGACGCTGGCCACCGAACTGCGCCTTGCCGCCCAGCGGTTGCTGGGTGACGAGGCTGTACGGCCCGGTCGAACGCGCGTGCAGCTTGTCATCGACAAGGTGATGCAGCTTGAGCATGTATTTCACGCCCACCGTCACCTTGCGCTGGAACCGCTCGCCCGTGCGGCCGTCGAACACATCGGACTGGCCCGAGGTATCGAAACCGGCGCGGGTCAGCGCGTCGTTGACGTCGCTTTCCTTGGCCCCGTCGAAGACCGGCGAAGCGATCGGCACCCCGCGGGTGACGTTCTGCGCCAGTTCGACGAACTCGTCCTCGTCGCGGCCCGCAAGGGCCTCGTCATAGGTCTCGTCGCCATAGGCCAGACGCATCGCCTCGCGCACCGGGGTCAGGTCGCCCGACCGGCGGTAATCGCGCAGCGCATCGTCGATCTTCAGCCCCAGACCGCGCGCGGCCCAGCCCATGTGGGTTTCCAGGATCTGACCGACGTTCATCCGGCTCGGCACGCCCAGCGGGTTCAGCACCAGATCGACCGGGGTCCCGTCGGCAAGGAACGGCATATCCTCCATCGGCACGACCTTGGAGATGACGCCCTTGTTGCCGTGACGGCCGGCCATCTTGTCGCCCGGTTGCAGCTTGCGCTTCACCGCGACGAAGACCTTGACCATCTTCATCACGCCCGGAGGCAGATCATCGCCCCGGCGCACCTTTTCGACCTTGTCGTCGAACCGGTGATCCAGCGCGCGTTTCTGCGCCTCGAACTGGTCGTGCAGCGCCTCGACTTCCTTGGCCTGCTCTTCCTCGGCCACGGCAAGCTGCCACCACTGGCCGCGCGACAGCGTGCCCAGCAGGTCGTCGTCAATCTTCGACCCGGCCTTGATGCCCTTCGGACCCTTCACCGCCTCGCGGCCCAGGATCAGCGATTTCAGGCGCGCATAGATGTTGCGCTCAAGGATCGCCAATTCGTCGTCACGGTCGCGGGCAAGGCGTTCGACTTCCTCGCGCTCGATCTGCAACGCGCGTTCGTCCTTGTCGACGCCGTGCCGGTTGAACACCCGCACCTCGACCACGGTGCCATAGGCACCGGGCGGCAAACGCAGCGAGGTGTCGCGCACGTCCGAAGCTTTCTCGCCGAAGATGGCGCGGAGAAGTTTTTCTTCCGGCGTCATCGGGCTTTCGCCCTTCGGGGTGATCTTGCCGACAAGAATGTCGCCCGGCTGCACTTCGGCACCGATATAGACGATCCCGGCTTCGTCGAGGTTGCGCAGCGCTTCCTCGCCGACGTTCGGAATGTCGCGGGTGATCTCTTCCGGCCCCAGCTTGGTATCCCGCGCCGCGACTTCGTATTCCTCGATATGGATCGAGGTGAACACGTCATCACGCAGGATGCGTTCGCTGATCAGGATCGAGTCTTCGTAGTTGTAACCGTTCCACGGCATGAAGGCGACGATCACGTTCCGCCCCAGCGCCAGTTCCCCCATGTCGGTGCAGGGGCCGTCGGCCACCACCTCGCCACGGACCACGGTATCACCCACCTTCACCAGCGGACGCTGGTTGATGCAGGACGACTGGTTCGACCGCTTGAACTTGCGCAGGCGGTAGATGTCGACGCCCGGTTCACCGGGTTCCAGCATCTCGGTCGCCCGGACGACGATCCGGGTCGCGTCCACCTGGTCGATCACGCCCGACCGCCGCGCCATGATGGCGGCGCCGGAGTCGCGGGCCACCACGGCCTCGATCCCCGTCCCCACGAAGGGCGCATCGGATTGCAGCAGCGGCACGGCCTGACGCTGCATGTTCGATCCCATCAGCGCGCGGTTGGCGTCGTCGTTTTCCAGGAACGGAATCAGCGAGGCCGCGACCGACACCAGCTGCTTCGGCGACACGTCGATCAGGTCGATCGCATCCGGCGGGTTCAGCATGAATTCCCCGGCCTTGCGGCTGGAGATCAGGTCATCGGTGAACTTGCCTTCGTCGCTTTGCGCCGCATTGGCCTGCGCCACCGTATGCCGCATCTCTTCGGTCGCCGACATGTAGACCACATCATCCGTGACCTTGCCGTCGATGACCTTGCGATACGGGGTCTCGATGAAGCCATACTTGTTCACGCGAGCAAAGGTCGCAAGGCTGTTGATCAGACCGATGTTCTGACCTTCCGGCGTTTCGATCGGGCACATCCGGCCATAATGGGTGGGGTGAACGTCGCGAACTTCAAAGCCCGCACGCTCGCGGGTCAGACCGCCCGGCCCAAGGGCCGACAGGCGGCGCTTGTGCGTCACTTCGGACAGCGGGTTGGTCTGGTCCATGAACTGCGACAGCTGGCTGCTGCCAAAGAATTCACGCACCGCCGCCGCAGCCGGCTTGGCGTTGATCAGGTCCTGCGGCATGATCGTGTCGATTTCCACCGACGACATGCGTTCCTTGATCGCGCGTTCCATGCGCAGCAGGCCGACGCGATACTGGTTTTCCATCAGCTCGCCGACCGAGCGCACCCGGCGGTTGCCGAGGTGGTCGATGTCGTCGATCTCGCCCTTACCATCGCGCAATTCGGTCAGCGCCTTGATGCAGGCGATGATGTCATCGCGGTCCAGGGTGCGCTGGGTGTCCGGCTTGCCCAGATCCAGCCGCATGTTCATCTTGACCCGGCCCACGGCCGACAGGTCATAGCGTTCCTTGTCGAAGAACAGCGTGTCGAACAGCGCCGAGGCCGCTTCGACGGTCGGCGGTTCGCCCGGACGCATCACGCGGTAGATATCCATAAGCGCGGTATCCCGGCCCATGTTCTTGTCCACCGCCATGGTGTTGCGGATGTAGGGGCCGACATTGATGTTGTCGATGTCCAGCACCGGAATATCGGTGATGCCCTGATCCAGCAGCAGCTTGACAGTGCCGCCCTTGATCTCGCCGTCGCGGTCGTAGTCCAGCGTCAGCTCGTCACCGGCCTCGACCCAGATCTCGCCGGTTTCCTCGTTGATGATGTCCTGCGCGACATAGCGGCCCAGGATGTGATCGAAGGGCACCAGAAGCTCGGTGACTTGGCCGCCGTCGATCCAGTTCTTCACCATCCGCGGCGTGGCCTTTTCGCCGGCCTTCAGGATGACCTCACCGCTCGCCGCGTCGACCAGATCATAGCTCGGCCGGGTGCCGCGCACGCGTTCCGGGAAGAATTTCGTCACCCAGCCCTTGTTCTTGACGTGGCGGAAATTCACCGTGTCGTAATAGGCCGACATGATGGCTTCCTGGTCCATGCCCAGGGCGTAAAGCAGCGTCGTCACCGGCAGTTTGCGGCGACGGTCGATGCGGGCGAACACGATGTCCTTGGCGTCGAATTCGAAATCCAGCCAGCTGCCGCGATACGGGATGATGCGGCAGGCGAACAGCAGTTTCCCGCTGGAATGGGTCTTGCCCTTGTCGTGGTCGAAGAACACGCCGGGGCTGCGGTGCATCTGGGACACGATCACCCGTTCGGTGCCGTTCACGATGAACGTGCCGTTCGGCGTCATCAGGGGCATGTCGCCCATGTAGACATCCTGTTCCTTGATGTCCTTCACCGACCGCGCGCCGGTCGATTCATCGACATCGAACACGATCAGGCGCAGCGTCACCTTCAGCGGTGCCGCATAGGTCAGGTCGCGCTGCATGCATTCGTCGACGTCGTATTTCGGCTTTTCCAGCTCGTATTTCACGAACTCCAGCACCGAGGTCTCGTTGAAATCCTTGATCGGGAAGACCGACTGGAAGGTGCCCTGGATACCCTCATCGTCCAGCGGTTTGTCGGAATCGCCCGACCGCAGGAACAGATCGTAAGAGGATTTCTGAACCTCGATGAGGTTCGGCATCTCAAGGACTTCGCGAATCTTGCCGAAATAGCGGCGGATACGTTTCTGGCCAACGTAGACTTGCGCCATGTTGTTCGTAACCTTTCATTTTCCCGCGGCGGGCTTCCGTCGGGCCACGGAAGCGCGCCGCCTGGGCGGAGAGGGGAGAGAGGTTCCATACCTGCCACCTGTCCCGTCAGGCAGCTCCCGAACCTGTCATCGCACCTGGAAAGTCGCTTTCAGCAGAAAGCCCCTTTCAAGACGCGATTTGGCTGGGAAGGGATTGCTCCCCTCCCAGCCTGAAATCAACGCGGCGGGTTGCCCCGCACCGCCGATTACTTCAGCTCGACCTTGGCGCCAGCTTCTTCCAGCTTCTTCTTGAAGCCTTCGGCGTCGGCTTTCGAAGCGCCTTCCTTCACCTTGCCGCCAGCTTCGACCAGGTTCTTGGCTTCGACCAGGCCCAGGCCGGTGATGGCGCGAACTTCCTTGATCACGTTGATCTTGTTCGGGCCGGCATCGGTCAGGACGACGTCGAATTCGGTCTTTTCTTCCACGGCTTCGGCCGCAGCGCCGGCAGCCGGACCAGCAACCATCACGGCGCCGCCAGCGGCGGGCTCGATGCCATACTTGTCCTTCAGGATGGTCTTCAGTTCCTGCGCTTGCAGCAGGGTCAGACCGACGATGTCTTCGGCGAGTTTGTTCAGATCAGCCATTTTCTCATTCCGTAAGTTAAGATGGGTTCCAACGACGCGGGATCAACCCCGCGCGAGACGCGAGGATCAGGCCGCAGCCTTCTCCTCGATGGTCGACAGGATGCTTGCGATGTTCGAAGCAGGCGCGCCAATGGCACCGGCGATGTTCGAGGCGGGCGCACCGATGCAGGACACGATCTGAGCGATCAGCTCTTCACGCGACGGCATCGAGGCGACGGCTTTCACACCGGCCTTGTCCAGAACCGTGTCGCCCATTGCCCCGCCGAGGATGACGAAGTTGTCGTTCCCCTTGGCATAGGCATCGCAGACCTTGGCCGCAGCCACGGGGTCTTCGGTATAGGACATCACGGTCATGCCCGTCAGCAGGTCGGCCATCTTGGCGGCCGGCTTGCCTTCCAGGGCGATCTTGGCGAGCGTGTTCTTGGCAACGCGCACGGACCCGCCCACTTCGCGAAGTTTCGCGCGCAGGTCCTGCATCTGTTTGACTGTCATTCCCGCGTAGTGGGCAACCACTACGACGCCAGAGCTTTCGAAGATCTGGCCGAGTTCCTCGACCACTTTCTCTTTCTGGGCTCTATCCACAGTTCCACTCCAAGTTTGGGGTTTCCCCCGGCTCACGTCTGCCCCCTCTTGCAAAGGGGCGTTTCGGTCCGTTCAGGGTCCGAAGGCAAGACCACCCGAAGGCAGATCGTCTCGTTCCCCATCTCGGGCAGGAAGATTAAGGCGTTTGCGCGCCACCCGCCGTCTCGGACAGGACAGGGCTGGGGATCGCTCCTTTCGCCCTGCCATCCCTTTGCCGAAGCATCGGGAATTCATCGGGCAGGTTCCCCTGCCCCGCGGCCTCAGGCCGAAGCCGTCGTCGCCAGATCCAGCGAAACGCCGGGACCCATGGTCGAGCTGAGCGAGACCTTCTTGACATAGGTCCCCTTGGCACCGGCCGGCTTGGCGCGGGTCACGGCCTCGACAAAGGCGCGGACGTTCTCGGCCAGCTTGCCCTCGTCGAACGAAACCTTGCCGATCCCGGCATGGATCACGCCCGCCTTCTCGACCTTGAACTGCACTTCGCCGCCCTTGGCTGCTTCGACGGCCGCTTTCACGTCCATCGTCACCGTGCCGACCTTGGGGTTCGGCATCAGGTTGCGCGGGCCCAGGATCTTGCCCAGACGGCCGACCAGCGGCATCAGGTCCGGGGTGGCGATGCAGCGGTCAAAGTCGATCTTGCCGGACTGGATGGTTTCCAGCAGGTCTTCGGCACCAACGATATCCGCACCGGCGGCCTTGGCTTCGTCAGCCTTGGCACCACGGGCGAACACGGCGACGCGCACGGTCTTGCCGGTGCCGTTCGGCAGCTGGCACACACCGCGGACCATCTGGTCGGCGTGACGCGGGTCGACGCCCAGGTTCATCGCGATTTCCAGCGTCTCGTCGAACTTGGCCGAGGCCGCGCCCTTGATCAGCTTCACCGCATCTTCAACCGAGATGTTCGCCTTGCCGACAAACGCCTCTTGTGCCTTCTTCACGCGCTTTGCGATCTTTGCCATGGTTCTCAGCCCTTCACATCGATGCCGCAGGACTTGGCAGAGCCAAGGATGATGTTCATCGCCGCTTCGATCGAATTGGCGTTGAGATCCTTCATCTTGGTTTCGGCGATCTTGCGGACCTGAGCCACGGTGATGGTGCCGGCAACTTCACGGCCCGGCTTGACCGAACCCTTGGTGCGGTTGCGCTTGCCTTGCGGTTTCAGACCGGCGGCTTCCTTGACCAGGAACGAGGCCGGCGGCGTCTTCAGCTCCATGCTGAAGGACTTGTCGACGTAATAGGTGATGACGGTCGGGGTCGGCGTGCCGGGCGGCAGGTCGGCCGACTTGGCGTTGAATTCCTTGACGAACGCCATGATGTTCAACCCGCGCTGGCCCAGAGCCGGGCCGACGGGCGGGGACGGGTTCGCCTGACCCGCCTTGATCTGCAGCTTGAGGCTGCCTGCGACTTTCTTGGCCATCTGGCCTCTCCTTTGTCACTGCATCCGAAGATGCGGTTTAGTGGTCCGGTCCGCACCCAAGGGCGCTCGCCTCCCACGCAGTCGCCTCAGGCCCCTTTCGAGACCTGGGTGAATTCCAGTTCCACGGGCGTCGCGCGCCCGAAGATCGAGACCGAGACCTTCAGCCGGCTGTGGCCCTCGTCCACTTCCTCGACCATGCCGTCAAAGCCTTCGAACGGGCCGTCAGTGACCTTGACCTTCTCGCCGATGTCGAAGCGGATCAGGTTGCGCGGGGCTTCCAGACCTTCCTCGACGCGGTTCAGGATCGCGTTCACCTCGGCATCGCGCATCGGCATCGGGCGGCCCTGCGGGCCAAGGAAGCCCGTCACGCGGTTGATCGACGAAATCAGATGATAGCCGCGGCTCGACATTTCCATGTGGACCAGCACATAGCCGGGCATGAAGCGGCGCTCGGACGTCACCTTCTTGCCGCGCCGCACCTCGATCACCTCTTCGGTGGGGACCAGCACTTCGTCGATCTCTTCATGAAGACCGGCTTCCGCCACGGCAGTCTTGATCTGTTCGGCAATCTTCTTCTCGAAGTTCGAGAGGACGCTTACCGAATACCAGCGCTTTGCCATGGCCTCACTTCCACCTTGTCTCTCGGGGCCGTGCCGCCCCTTTTCATCCGTTCCCGGAACAAAAAACAGCGCGCACCCCGAATCGATGCGCGCCGGTTGTCCTTTGGTTGCCGCGGGGATTAGCCGTTGCTGACCATTTGATCAAGAGGCAACCGGGGGGTCGGTCCAGATTGGCCGGATCAGGCCCCAAAGATCAGCCGCAGCCCGGTGCGGATGCCCAGATCGACCAGGCTGAAGAAGGCCGAGGCCAGCGCCGCCATGATGAAGACCATCACCGTGGTCAGCATCACTTCGCGCCGGGTCGGCCAATGGATCTTGGCAACCTCGCCGCGAACCTGCTGCATGAACTGAAGGGGATTGGTGCGCGCCATGAGCTTCGGGCTTTCCAGGAATCCGGGTCCGCAAGGACGGTTTCCGGGGGACATACGGAATGCCGGGCCGGAATTCAAGCGCCGCGGGATGTCAGGGCTCATCAGCAGCGTGACGATCCGCGCAACGCCGAAGGATCAACGCCCCCTGGCTCAGCCGTCGGCACGCGTCTCGCGCGCCAGCCTGTCCCAGGGATCGCGGCCCGCAAAGACGGCAGGCGGTGCCGCCTGACGTCCGCGCATCAGGGCAAGAACCGTAACCGCAAGAAGCACGGCCCCGATCACCGGCAGGATCATCGCAAACTGCCCCAGGTCCGGCAGAGACAGCGACGGCAGGACCGAGGCTTCGGCAGGCCGCTGCGTGGTCTCTATCGCGGGGGCGGCCGCCTGTCCTTCGGCCACTGTCGTGGCCGCCGCAACGTCGACGGCCGGGGCTGGCGGTTCATCCGGGACAACGGGGGCGGCAACGGCGGTTGCCTCTCCGGGCGGACGGAGCGAAGCGGTGGCCGGGATCAGGGTCTGGCTGGCTGCCGGGTCACTGTCCGCGACAGACGCGGCCGGACCCTCGGCCAGGACGGGGCTGCCAGCGCCAAGACAGGCCAGCGCCAGCACAGCCGCGGCACGGGCCACCCGGCCATCCCCGCGGACACCGTCGGCAAGGCGCAAGACAGTTTTGGACTTGGACATGACACCCCACGGAACCGACCGGATCAAGCCAAAGGCATAGATGGGGATTCTGGCAACCTTAGGGCGAGAGTGGGGCCGCAGCAGGCGACGCCCCTCCGTCGCCCCCGTCCGGGCCAAGGCTGGCCAAGGGCCACGGGTGGGAAATGGCGGATTGCCCCTGCCCCCGTGACGGACGGTTTCCAGGGCAGGTCGTGATTGCCGAAGGACTGTCAGCTTCAGCCCGCAACATTCACCAAAGACAGCGCGGCGCGGCGAAAGGTGGACATGATCTGCGCGGTCTCGGCACCTGGCAGGCCGGTTTCTGTCATGGCGCGCGACATGATGGCCAGCCAGTCCTCGGCATCCTGCGCGCGGATGTCGACATGGGCATGGATCTCGCGCAGGTTCATATGGCCGTGTTCCTCATGATAATAGCGGCGGCCGCCAAGGAATCCGCAGAGGAAATCGAACTGGGCCGGGCGGACATGCGACAGGCCATGCCCCCTGAGATGCATCTCCATGATGGCGCGGCCCTGCGGCAGGCTTTCGATCAGGTCGTAGAACCGGTTGACCATGACGCGAAGCTGCGGCTCTCCGCCGATCCGGTCGATCATGGGCTGCATTGCGATGCCCTCCTTTCACCTTTCCCCCAGACAGGCCGACCCGCCCCGTCAGCTTTGCGGCCGCGTCTTCTTCGGGTCGTAATGCGACAAGGGCACGATCACGGCCGGAAGGCGTTTCTGCTGTCCGTCCAGCTTGCCTACCTCCAGCGCGGTGCCCGCCTCGGCATGCGCCACATCCACCCGCGCCAGCGCGATGTTCTTGCCCAGCAAGGGCGAGCGCATCGAGGATGTGACCTCGCCGATCTGCGCCCGTCCGATGTGCAGGCAATCGCCGTGGTGGACATCGACATTGCTGTCGATCTCAAGCCCCACGAACTTGCGGCTGGGGTGTTCTTTGCGGCGGATCAGCGCCTCGCGGCCGATGAAATCGTCGGTCTTCGACTTCAGCGGCACGGTGAACCCGATCCCCGCCTCGAACGGGTCGGTCTGGTCGCTGAAATCATAGCCGGCGAAGATCAGCCCGGCCTCGATCCGCACCATGTCCAGCGCGGCCAGGCCCATCGGCTTCAGCCCCAGATCGCCGCCATTGGCCCAGACCGCATCATAGACCGCAGACCCGTCCTTGGGGTGGCAGAAGATCTCGAACCCCAGCTCTCCGGTATAACCCGTCCGCGACACGACCACCGGCGCGCCCGACGGCCCGCCGATCCGGCCAACGGTCAGGCGGAACCAGCCCAGTTCGTCGATCGTCGGCTGGTGCGGCGCGGTCCAGATCATCCGCTTCATGATCTCGCGGCTGTTCGGGCCCTGAACGGCCAGATTGTGCAGCTGGTCGGTCGACGACCGCACCATCACGTTCAGCCCCAGCTTCTGCGCCTGGTCGCGCAGCCAGATGCCGGAATATTCATCGCCGCCGATCCAGCGGAACTGATCCTTGCCCAGCCGGAACACCGTGCCGTCATCCAGCATCCCGCCGTGATCATAGCACATCGCGGTATAGACGATCTGGCCCTGGCTCAGCTTCTTCATGTCGCGGGTGACGCAGTATTGCATCAGCGCCTCGGCATCCGGGCCGGTGACTTCGAACTTGCGCAGCGGCGACAGGTCCATCACCACCGCCGCCTGACGGCAGGCCCAGTATTCCTCGATCGGGCCGTTCTGCGAATAGGCCTGCGGCAGCCAATAGCCCTTGTATTCCACGACATTCCGCGTCCGTTCCGAGATGCGGGAATGGAAGGCGGTTTCCTTGGTCATCTTCGGCTCCGATTGCGGCGTGGGGCGGTGGGCGATGGCGCGGGAGAATTTCTCGGCACCCGAATAGGTGCGGACATGGATGTCCGACAGATACCAGCCGTTCGCGGGCGAGGTATCGTCCGGGCAGGCCGAATTGACGCAGACGATATCGGTCAGCGCCCGGAACAGCACATAGTCGCCGGGGCGGCTCCACGGTTCATCGCTGATCAGCACGCCATGCGCGTCGATATTGGTGTTGAAGAACAGGTTGACGGCCATCCAGCCGGGCCGCGGATCGACCCCGTGCTGCGCCAGCGCCTTGTTGAAATTGTCCGAACAGTTGACATGGCCGGGATAGCCGATGTCGTCATAGTATTTCGCCGCACAGGCCATGGCAAAGGCATCATGGCGGCCGACGGTATCCTGAACCACCTCGACCAGCGGCACCCAGTCCTGATCAAAATACTTCGAATGCAGGCCCGGCATCGAATAGGCATGGCCCATCAGCGTGCGGCTGGTGGTCACGTCCAGCGCATGTTGCAGGCCCTTGTCCAGCTTGCGCGCATCGAAGCACTGGAAGTCGGTGCATTGCCGCCCGTCGACATCAAGGATCTGGATATAGTCACCCGCCTTGACGAAGTAGCTTTCCGCCGTGGCGGATTTCACCCGCAGGTCAAGGATCGGATCGGCCAGCGGGTCGGGCAGGTCGTATTGCCCCACCATGCGCGGGGTGGCGCGCTGGATCAGCAGGGTGACGGGGGTCGCGGTATCCTGCGCCTCGGGCGCCATGGCCAGGCCGGGGGCAGCCACCACCAGCCAGCCCGCATCCAGCGCGGTCAGATCCGCCCGGCTGCCCGCCGGGGTTTCGGTGCCGAACAGCCGGATCGCGCCTGCGGTGGCAAGGTCGATCCGGCGCTGTGTCAGCCCGCGCCGCAATCGGGCCAGGCTGTCATCGCCCCCGGCCAGCAGCGCCTTCAGCCCCTCTGCCGTGGAATTCGGCGCCTGCCCCAGAATCGCCGCGTCGATCCTTCCATCCTTTGCCGCCGCCACCAGTTCGACCGGCTGGCCGCCTTCGTCGTTGATCACGGTCAGCCGGTCGCCGGTCATCAGTTGCACAAGCGCCGCGCCGCCGCCCGGAATGACATGGCGTTCCTGTCCGTGATGGCGGGAAAAACCCTGCGGCGTCAGGATGCGGCTGGGGCGCGGCGGCCCCGGAGTTACGGTCGGATAGGCAGTGTCGAGCATGTCGGGCCTCCCGGTCAGACTTGTGTCGAATTTTATCACGGGTAAAACTTGTTCATCCAAGAGAATATCACCTTGTCAGGGTGACACAAGCGCCTTGGGGGCGGGAGGGCGAAAATGCTGTCACTGGGGTTCGGTCTGGCCGCGGCCTTTGCCTGGGCCGTGCATGACCTGATGGTGCGGCGGCTGACACAGGCCGGGGCCATGCTGCCCATGCTGATGACCGTTCTGGCCGCCGGATCGGCCGCCTTGCTGGTCCCGGCGCTGCTGTCCGGCGGTTGGGACCGGATGGGCGGCACGGCCTGGGGTTGGGCCATGGCGGCGGGGCTGGCCTATGTCTTCGGCTCGGGCGGGCTTTATCAGGCGCTGTCGCGCGCGCCGGTGCGAATCGTCGCCCCGGTGCTGGGATCGTTCCCGATGCTGTCGCTGGGGATCGCCGCCGCGCAGGGGCGCGGGGTCTCGGCGCTGGAATGGGGGGCGGTGGCGGCCATTGTCGCGGGTATCGCCATCGTCGCGCTGACCGGGCGCGACAGCCACAGCGGCAGCCTGCGCGGATCGCTGGTCATGGCGCTGCTCTGGGCCATCGCGGGCGCGGTGGGATTCGCCGCAACCTTCGCCATGGGGCAAGAGGCGGCCCGGCTGGGCGCGGTCCTGCCCGCGATGATCGTCACCCGGATCACCGCGCTGGCGGGCGTGCTTCTGTTGTGCCTGGCCTTCCGGTCGTGGCGACCGGCCCCTGGCGCGCTGCCGGTGCTGCTGGGCATGGGGCTGCTGGATGCCATGGCGCTGGGGCTGGTCACGGCCTCGGCCACCCTGCCCCACCCGGAATATGCCGCCGTCGCCTCGGCCCTGTTCGGGGTTCTGACCATCCTGCTGGCCTGGCGCGTGCTGGGCGAAAGGGTCGCCCCGGTGCAATGGCTGGGCATCATCACGGTCTTTGGCGGCATCGCCGTGCTGGCCGCACAGGGCTGACAGCGCCGCCGCTATTCCGCCGCCTCGACCCTTGGCATCGCCCCGCGCGACTGGCGCAGGCCCAGCGTCAGGCGGCGCTCGTCCTTGGGCGAGACACCGAACAGTTCGGTATAGTGCCGGATCATCGGGCTGGAGGTCATGTAGCCGACCGAGGCCGCAATCTCGCGCAGGGAATCGTTGGAATACAGCACCCTCTGCCGGGCCTTCATCAGCCGCAGATGGTGGTAATATCGCAGCGGGCTTTGCCCGGTTTCCCGCTTGAACAGCCGCTCGAAATGGCGGCCCGACAGGCCGACCGCCTGCGCCACGTCGGGGATGCGCAGCGGGTCCTCGACATGGGTTTCAAACAGGCGGATCGCGTCACGGATCGGCGGCGGCAGGTTGTCGGCGGTAGCCCCCGCGCGGGCGACAGGCACCTTCTGGCTGGCATCGGCATCGCGGACAAAGGGATGCTGGAACCAGCAGGCCACTTCGGTCATCGTCTCGCGTCCCAGCCGTTCCTCGATCAGCCGCAGCATCAGATCGAACACCGCCCCCGCGCCCGAAACCGTGTTGCGGCGGCGTTCCCGCAGGATCGTGGTTTCGCTGGCCGTCACATCGGGGAATTCGGCCTTGAACGCCGCCTCATAGCACCAGTGGACCGAACAGCCCCGCCCCTCCATCAGCCCCGCACGGGCCAGGGGGAAGATACCGCCGGAAAATGCGCCAAGGGTCAGGCCGGTGCGGTCCAGCCAGCGCAGCCGCGCCGGGCTGCGGCGCGGATCGGCGAATTCCGCCGTGGGCGGGGCCAAGAGGTAAAGATGATCCAGCCCTTCGGTTTCCAGCAACGTCTCGTCGGGATCAAAGCCGATCTCGGCCGAAGACCGCACCGGGGCCGCGGTTTCCGCCACCAGCCGCCAGACGAATTCGCGCCGCCCGGCAATTTCATTGGCCGCGCGCAGGGGTTCGATGGCCGAGGTCAGGCAGGCCATCGGAAAACCCGGAAACATCAGGAATCCCAGCCGAAGGGGTGCCGCCTGTCCCATCCTCGGTCAGTCCTCCGGCCACCAGCCCGGCGAGGTGGGGGCACCATCATCGTATTTCGACAGCCATTCCACCATCGCGGGCCGGTTGCGGATGAACCCCTTGTAGGTCGCAAGGTCCGGATGCACGTCGCGCACCACGCGATGCAGGCGGCGGGCCCATTTCGGCACGGTCACGATTTCCTCGAAACTGGCCAGATAACAGCGGATGTCAAAGGCAATCGCGTTCGACCGCGGCAGACGATACAGCGACTGCAACTCCACCCGCAGATGCTGTTTGCGGCCAAGGTTCTCCTGCGTCAGCGAGGTCTTGGTCGGCCCCCATTTCGGATAGGTCTCGGGCGCGGTGTCCAGAAGCGGGTTCACCGTCATCGTCCAGTTGAACCGCCGCACCGGCGCGCCGTGCTGCAGCTTCAGCAGGAATTTCAGCGCCCGGTCGAACACCCCCATGTCATGCGCCAGCGGCACCGGCGCGTGCCATTCGTGGAAATTCATCCCCACGTCGAAATCGACCGACCAGTCGGCCTGGCTGGTGGCGATCCCCGCATCCATCCAAAGCGTGCCGTCGCGTTCGTCCTGCAAGGTGAAATCGCCCTGGGTCTGGCGGGTGATGTATTCGAACGGGCCATAGGGCAGCGTCGATTCATCAAGGAAGGTGAAGGTGTGGTCGATCCCAAGCGGCCGGTTGATCCAGTGCCAGCGGTTGCCGTCCTTGGTCAGGCTGAACCACTGGGGATATTCCTGGGCCTTGGTCTCCATGATCAGTTCCAGCAGGTCCCAGCCCGCCAGCGTCATGTGCGGCAGCGACTGACAGCGCAGCGGATCTTCGGCCAGCACCTTGGCTCGGTCGATCATCTCGGCGACGTAATGTTCGTCCACGTCGAAGATATGTTCAAAGGCGGTGCCCTTCCGCCCCGGAACATGCGGCTCCATGTTCACCGAATACATGTAGTCGTCCCGGTCGAACGGGAACGGGAACCGCCGGATGTTCTGCGGCGAATTGCGGTAGGTGAAGTCGTCGCGGAACGTCTCGTCCCGGAAGAAATCGTTGAAGGCGCCGGGTTTGAAATCAAGGCTCATTCAGGGCTCCTATCGGTCGATGGTCAGGGACTTGCCCTCGAAACGGCTGACGCAGGGCATGATCTTCTGCCCGGCGGCCTGCTCTTCGGGGGTCAGCCAGTGGTCGCGGTGCAGGATGGTGCCGTCGCAGGCCAGCACAGTGCTTTCGCATTGCCCGCAGGCCCCGCCCCGGCACAGATAGGGCGCATCCACCCCCGCCGCCTCCATCGCCTCCAACAGCGACTGGGTCGGCCCGACGGTGATGGTCTTGCCGCTGGCGGCCAGATGAACCTCGAACGGCTTGCCGGTGCCGGGGGCGATGAATTCCTCGGAATGCAGCGCCTGTTTCGGCCAGCCCATCGACTCGGCGGTCTTCAGCACCCAGGCGATCATCCCCTTCGGGCCGCAGACATAAAGATGCGTGCCGATCGGCTGCATCGACAGCACGCGGGCAAGGTCGATGGCCTGCTTTTCCTCGTCGAAATAGCAATGCACCTTGTCGGGATGCGCCGCCGTCAGCCGGTCCATATAGGCCCCCAGCGCCCGGTTGCGCGCGGCATAATGCAGCTCGAACCGGCCACCGAAATGCGTCAGTTGCGCGATCTGGGCCAGGAACGGCGTGATGCCGATGCCGCCCGCGATCATCAGGTGCTTTTTCGCCCGCGCATCCAGGCCGAACAGGTTGACCGGATGCGACAGCACCATCTCCATCCCCGGCCGCACATGGCGATGCATGAACAGCGACCCGCCGCGCCCGACATCGTCGCGCCGGACCGAGATTTCGTAACCGCCGGTATCCTCGGGGTCGGACATCAGCGAATAGGGGTTCAGCCGCCGGGTGCCGTTGTCGTCCATCTCGACCACGGTATGCGCCCCGCCGGAAAAGGCCGGCAGCGGGCTGCCGTCGCGACTGACAAACCGGAACCGGGTGATCAACTCGTTGACCGGCACCACCTCGGCCACGCGGACATTCAGTTTCGCAACGCTCATTTGAACCTCACCACGCTTGCGGGCACCTCGCCGGGGTCTTCGGCGTCGATGTTCACCCCCTGAAAGGCGGCGATGCGGCGCGAGTAATGGTCGCGCACGAAAAGATTCAGCCCGCAATGCGAACAGACGAAGGGATCGGTGGCGACATTCTCGGTGATGCCCTTGCAATGCACGCATTGCACCCGGCGCACCGTCGATCCACGATGCTCCTTCTGGATGGCGTTATAGGGAAACCCGGTCTGCATGATCGCGCGCTCGGCCTGGCCGATCAGGCCCTCGGTCCCGGCCAGATAGAACTGGCTGCCCATATGGGCATCCGACAGCACACGGGCCAGCCGAGGCAGCAAGGCCGGGATCGTGGGGGCGCGGAAGAACTGCATCGGGCCAAGCGCACGAAGGCGGTCCGTCAGGTCGGTGCCGTTCGGGCCGGGGCAATACATCACATGCGCCGCCGCCAGCAGGTTTCCGGCATCGGGCGCGCGGGCCAGCATGTCGCTGATGGCTTCCGCCCCTTCACCATCGGCGATGATCAGGTGCAGGTGTCCGGGCCGGGGCTCCAGCGGCGCATAGACCGGTCGGCTTCGGATCGTGGGTTCGACAGGTGTCAGGGTCATTGCTTCTTCCGTGGCTGCAACCCTGGTCGCGGGGGGCCCTGTCCGCGCCGACAGCCCCCCGCGATCAGGCGGATGGATCAGTCCTTGGCGGTGCGGCGCTTCTTCTCCACGTCATAGACGGGCATCGAAGTGGTGGTGGCCGCGATCGGGCCATGGGTGCCGCAGCGGACCTCCAGCCTGGTGCTGTCATTGGCGCAATCGACCGGCAGGCGGGCGATGGCCAGCGTCCAGTTGTTCAGCGGCGAATGCATGGCCTGCGTCACGACGCCGACCTGCTTGTCGCCCCTGAACACCGGCGCGCCGTTGCCGGGCACGTTCTTGCCCTCCAGCTTCAGCCCCCAGATCTTGAACCGCTCCTTGCCCTTCAGCCGGTAGTGTTCCTCGGCCCCGCGGAAGCCGGTCTTGCCGGGCGACACCGTGAAATCCAGACCCAGTTCCCATAACGTATCGCCGGGGCCTTCGTTGTCGAAGGGATACATCTCGGAATTGTCGAAGGGGAAGAACAACAGGTAGCTTTCTGTCCGCAGCATATCCAACGTGGTGAAGCGGCAGGGGATGATCCCCATCGACTTGCCTTCATCCAGGATGCGGTCCCAGATCATCGGCGCATCCTGCCCGCGCACGAACAGTTCATACCCCCGTTCGCCGGTATAGCCGGTGCGCGAGATCATCGCGGGCTTGCCGAACAGGCTGGTCTGCATCTGGGCGAAATACGGCAGCTGCCGGATGCCGGGGACGTGCTTTTCCAGATAGTCCACCGCCAGCGGCCCTTGCAGCGACAGGTCGTGCGTGTTGTCGTCGAACCGCACCGACACATCGCGCCCGGTCGCCGCCATGGTTAGCTGCTCATGCGCGCCGCCGGACCCGTGAACCACCATGAAGCTGTTCGGCGCAAGGCGATAGATCACGCAATCGTCGATGAACTTGCCCTGATCGTTCAGCATCGTGGCATAGACGGACCGGCCCGGCATCAGCTTTTCGATGTTCCGCGTCGTCGCGCGTTCGATGACATGGGCCGCGGCGGGGCCGGTGATATGCACCTTCTTCAGCCCCGAGACATCCATCAGCCCCGCCTTGGTGCGGATCGCCATATATTCGGCATCCGGGTCGCCCTTTTCATAGGACCAGGCCGTGCCCATCCCGCTCCAGTCTTCAAGATTGGACCCAAGCGCGCGGTGGCGGTCGGCCAGCGTGGAAAAACGCCAGGAATTTGTCATCGGCAGGCTCCCTGAAAAGTTTTCATTTGCGCCAACTGTCAGGTGATTCCCGCCCAAAATCAATAATGAAATGCAACATTTTTTCTGGCAGGGAAACTGACGGCAAGCCTCCGGTTTCCATGCAGAAAGGGCCGCCGGGGCGGCCCTTTCGCGTCAGATGCGGTCCGTCAGGCAGGCAGGACGAAGAACCAGTTCGCCCAGAGAACGACACAGGCCCCCAGCACCAGCGCCACATAGGGCAGGATGCCGGCCCTGCGTTCACCCAGCTCGCCATAGGGCAGGCCAAGGTCCTCATAGGCTTCCTTCGGGAACTTGCCCTGATCCACCACATAGTGCCGATACCAGAACACCGGGAAGATGAAGGCCGCGAAGATCAGCCCGGACCACAGCGCGTTCTCGTATCCCCAGACCTTTGCCCCCGCGCCCAGGAACAGGGCGTTGACGAAGGCCAGGATGGTGTTCAGCCCGATCAGCCAGGTCGGGGCCTTCCAGGGCCGGTCCATATGCGCCGAGTCGAGCCGGTGAATCCATCCCGCGTTCAGGTTCAGGAAGTTGAACAGGATGTAGCCGACGTTCGAGATGGCAAGGACGTAGAAATACCCCCCGGCATCCGAGGCCAGCGCCAGCAGGAAGACGTTGAAAGCCACATCGGTCCACATCGCCCGGCGCGGTGCGCCGTGTTCGTTGACGGTGCCCAGATACTTGGGCAGCCAGCCATCGCGCGACCCCTGATACAGCGTGCGCGAAGATCCGGCCATCGCGGTCATGATCGCCAGGAACAGTGCGATGATCATCAGGATCACGAAGACCTGCGTCACCACGGGTCCGCCGCCGATCATGTTGCCCAGGGCTTCACCGATGCCGGTGCCGTCGACGATACCGGTGGCCAGCATGCCTTCGACCCCATAGACCCCCTGGAACGAGAACGGGATCAGGAAGAAGAAGATCGTGCAGAGCAGGCCCGAGTAGAAGATCGCGCGGAAGGTATCGCGGCGCGGATCCTTCAGTTCGCGGGTGTAGCAAACCGCGGTTTCAAAGCCGTAGGTAGACCAGGCCGCGATATACATCCCGCCCAGGAACAGCGTCCAGCCGCCGATGTTCCAGGTCCCGTCCACGCCGGAATAGGCGGCGGTGGGGGGCAGCAGGTTGGTGACGTTCATCGTATTGATGGAGCCGTTGATGATCGGAACCAGGCCCACCAGCAACAGCGGCACCAGAACGATGATTGCCAGCCATTTCTGCGCATTGGCGGTCGAGGCGATGCCGCGTTCCTGAATGGCCAGGATGATCAGCATCAGCGCCACGCCGATGATGAAGGTTGAATTGAAATGCAGCGTGCCAAGGCCGGGAATGGTCAGGGCAAAGGCTTCGAAGCTGCGGAACCAGGGCGTCAGCGCCGAAACGCCATCGGCCGAGGCAACCGCCTGGATCGCCTGTTCGGCCGTGGTGCCCGCATTGGCGGCCATGTAATCCACCACGGCTTGCGTTTCGGCCGTGTAATTGCCCAGGTTCGCCGTCACCCAGTCCAGCACCGGCTGGCTGTCGGCCAGCGGAATCGGGAACAGCGCGTTCAGGATATAGCCCGCCGCGATGGCGCAGCCCAGCGACAGCACCGGCGACCAGGCGAACCAGTTGCACCAGACCGACAGGGGCGCAATCAGCTTGCCATAGCGCAGCCAGGCCGTCGCGCCATAGACCGAGGTGCCGCCCGACTTGTTGCCGAACATGCCCGCCATTTCGGCATAGGTGAAGCTTTGCAGAAAGCCCATGACCATCGAGATCATCCAGACCATGAAAGCCAGTTTTCCGGTTGTTCCGGCGATACCGCCGATCGAGAACAGCACCAGCGGCGGCACCCCGGCCGCAACCCAGAAGGCACCCTTCCAGCTGAGTGCCCGGACCATCTGGCCCGACCCTGCTTCTGTCGTCATTCCCTCACTCCTGTTGTGGCGGCTGGTTCGGAGTACCTCTGGGGCTGCCGTCCTGCCGCGCCGTTCATGATGTCACGGACCCATCCGCTCCGCAGGCGGGACGCCACGTCTCGGCGGTTTGCGTTCCGCTTCCCGTCGGGTCGGCCCCAGGCCCGGAACCCTGTCGCAACCTGCGACCCGATGTCGCGCAGCAAAGCACGGCAGGACCGGGTTGGCGAGAAGAAATTTAATTTCGAGAATATTTGTTTCCCGAAGATTGCGCGCGATCCCCGGATGCCCGCAAATACGGCACATGAAAACGGCCCCGGCGTCCTGCCGGGGCCGATGGTTTCATGCAGCGCACTCAGTTCTTCAGATAGCTTTCCATCGAATCCTCCAGCGCGTCCTTCCAGGGCGTGTGGTGGACAGGGGCCATCGTGCCGGTGATCACCGATTTATAGGCATTGTCGCGGAAGGTCATGATGTTGGCCTTCTTGTGATCCTTCCATTCGAAGAAGGCTTCGCAGGCGCCGTCCACATCGAAGGACGGATAGTCCGTCTCGGCGATCAGCTCTTTCACATAATCGCCCTGATAATGGATGGCGTCATGCGCATCGGCGCCGGCATCCTCGCCCGCCACACGGTCGGCGACATCCTTCTGCAACACCGCCTTGTCGGCGGGAATCGCGATTCGACCCATGATCGCATCGCGAACCCACCAGGCCTGGGCGTCGAACATGTTGAAGGTGAACCACTGGTCCTGCATCCCCAGGAAGAACAGCTTGGGATTATGCACCCAGGCCACCCCCTTATACAGGTCGGCCGTTGCCAGCCGGTTCGCCGTCTTCAGCCGCAGGTCATCGGGCAGGAAGGGGAAGTGGTGCTTGTAGCCGGTGCAAAGAATGATCGCATCCACCTTCTTCGACGATCCGTCGGCGAAATAGGCGGTGTTCTCGTCCACCCGCACCAGTTGCTGCACTTCCTTCCAGTTGTCGGGCCACTTGAAGCCCATCGGCGCATGGCGATAGCAGGTGGTGATCGAGTTGGCGCCGTATTTCCAGCACTGGCTGCCGATGTCCTCGGCCGAATAGCTGGCCCCCAGCAACAGAAGGTCCTTGCCCTTGAACTCGCGCGCGTCGCGGAAGTCATGGGCATGCAGAACGCGGCCGTTGAAGCGGTCGAAACCGGGATATTCCGGCACGTTCGGCACCGAGAAGTGACCCGAGGCGACGATGACATTGTCAAAGTCTTCCTGATACATCCGGTCGTTCTTCAGGTCATGGGCGGTGACGGTGAAATTGCCCTTGTCCGCGTTGTACGTCACCATACGGATGGTGGTCGAGAACCGGATCCAGTCGCGCACGCCCGCCTTCTTCACCCGGCCTTCGATATAGTCGAACAGCACCGCGCGCGGCGGATAGCTGGCGATCTGCTTGCCGAAATGTTCCTCGAACGAATAATCGGCGAATTCCAGGCCCTCTTTCGGCCCGTTCGACCACAGATAGCGATACATGCTGCAATGCACCGGCTCGCCATGTTCATCCAGCCCGGTGCGCCAGGTGTAGTTCCACAACCCGCCCCAGTTCGACTGCTTCTCGAAGCAGACCACCTCGGGGATATCCGCGCCCTTCTGCTTGGCCGACTGGAACGCGCGCAGCTGCGCAAGGCCCGACGGCCCCGCCCCGATGACCGCAACTCTCTTTTTCATTCTACCCTCCGAATGCTGGATTCCGTGGCAATCCCTGCGCGTTGCCTTGGGCAAAACCGTAAAAGAGGAGTTGCGTATATGTCAAATATTCTTCCTGTCGGGAAATAAATTTGCGCCGGGAATCTTGCGATCCCCGGCACCGGGGCACCACTGGACGGGCGTGATGCCGCAATCCTGGGCAGAACGGCCTGCGCCCTGCCGGATGCGCGTTACCGCGCCACCGTCACCGAACAATGTGCCGATCCGGCCACATCCGCCGCAACCGACCCCAGGACCAACCGTTTCACGCCGCGCTTGTCCCCGGTGCCCATCACGATCTGGTCAAAGCCATTCTGTTCGGCAAAGGCCACAATCGCAGGCCCCGCCTCGCGCGCGACGATCTCGATCGAGCCGACGTCATTGACACCATCGGCACGGGCCTGTGCCTCGGCGGTCTCCATCAACCGGCCGACATCCTCGGCCGTCCAGTGGTTGATCGTCGGTCCCCGCGCCCCGCCATGGGCGATGTTGACGACGCACACCGTCAGATGCGCGCCGGTCAGCTTGGCCAAGGCGGCGGCCTGATGCAGGCCGCGGGTGGCATGGTCAGACCCGTCCGTCGGGCAAAGGATCTTCTTTGTCATGTCTGTCTCCTGTCGCTGCTGTTGACCTGAAAGCGATCAAACCATCACACTGGGGAAAGCGCCTTGACGTGCATCAATATAAGTTGCCCAACAGGAAATATCAGGGGAGGAACGCATGAAACCGATCGCCAAGGACGACCGCCGCGTCGCCAATATCAAGGACGCAAGCTTCACGCCCTTCGTCTATCCCGACGGCGTGGCGCTGGGGGATGCGATCCTGCAACTGGACGACAGCCAGACCCTCGGCGAAGGCTTCCACGTCTACCGCATGCCGGCCGGGATGCGCACCCGCAGCCATCGCCACAACGGGCACGAACAGTTCCTGATCCTTGAGGGCGAGTTGCACGAAAGCGATGGCACCGTGCTGCGCGCGGGCGATCTGGTGTTCTACCGCGACGGGACGGAACACAATTCCTATACGCCGGACGGCTGCCTGCTGGCGGTGCATATCCCGCGGGCGGAAACCTCGCTGGAATAGCGCGGCAAAGGTCCGTGCAGCCTCGGCCAACAACGCCATGAAAAAACCCCGGACCAACTGGGTCCGGGGCCAGGAAAGACCGGGAAGGGGGAACTCCGGGTCAGATGTCCAGCGTGTTCTCATGCTCCCAGCGCGAGAAATGCGACACGTAGCTGTTCCATTCCTTGTGCTTCAACTTCAGATAGGCGGCCGAGAACTCTTCGCCCATCATCGCCTTCAGCGTCTTGTCCTTGTCGTAGTCGCGCAGGGCATCCAGCAGGTTCAGCGGCAGCTTCGGCGCGCCCTTCACCTTGTGGCCTTCCTGATACATGTCGATGTCGTAGCGGCGGCCCGGATCGGCATTGCTGCGCACCCCGTCGATGCCCGCCGCCAGAATGACGGCCTGCATCAGATAGGGGTTGGCCGCGCCATCGGGCAGCCGCAGCTCGAACCGCCCCGGCCCCGGCACGCGCACCATATGGGTGCGGTTGTTGCCGGTCCAGGTCACGGTATTCGGGGCCCAGGTCGCGCCCGAAGAGGTGCGGGGCGCGTTGATCCGCTTGTAGCTGTTGACGGTGGGGTTGCAGATCGCCGCCAGCGCGCTGGCATGTTTCATGATCCCGCCCAGGAAACTGCGGCCCTGATCCGACAGCCCCAGTTCCTTGGAATTGTCGGCAAAGGCATTCTTCTTGCCGTCCAGCGACCAGACCGAGATATGGGCATGGCAGCCCGAACCCGTCAGCCCCTTGAACGGCTTGGGCATGAAGGTCGCCCGCAGCCCATGCTTTTCGGCCACCGATTTCATCATGAACTTGAAGAACGACAGCTTGTCAGCGGTTTGCAGCACGTCGTCGTATTTCCAGTTCATCTCGAACTGGCCGGTCGCATCCTCATGGTCGCTCTGATAGGGCTCCCAGCCCAAGTCCATCATGTAATCGGCGACTTCCGAGATCACGTCATAACGCCGCATGATCGCCTGCTGGTCGTAGCAGGGCTTTTCGGCATTGTCATAGGGATCGGCCACCCGGTCGCCTTCCGGCGACAGCAGAAAGAACTCCGGCTCGACTCCGGTCTTGACGCGCAGGCCCTCTTTCGCCGCCTCGTCGACCAGCGCCCGCAGCACGTTGCGGGGCGCCTGCTTGACCGGCGCCCCTTCCATCACGCAATTCGAGGCGACCCAGGCCACCTCTTTCTTCCAGGGCAACTGGATCGCCGCCTCCGGGTCCGGCACGGCCATCATGTCGGGATGGGCGGGTGTCAGGTCCAGCCAGGTGGCGAAACCGGCAAATCCGGCCCCGTCTTCCGCCATGTCGTTGATCGCCTGCCAGGGCACCAGTTTCGCACGCTGTCCTCCGAAGAGATCAGTGTAGGAAATCATGAAATACTTGACGCCCTTGTCCTTGGCCCATTTGGCAAGGTCTTTCGCCATTCGATTTAACTCCCTGTCTTTTTTATGTTTTTCAGAACCCGTTGCGGCCGGGGATCCAGCTGGTCCCGGCGATCGGAACCCCCGCCATGGCGGCGGCCTCGATCGTCAGCGCGCAAAGGTCTTCGGGTTCCAGATTGTGCAGATGGTTCTTGCCGCAGGCCCGCGCGATGGTCTGCGCCTCCAGCGTCATCACCTTGAGATAGTTCTTCAGCCGCCGCCCGCCCAGAACCGGATCAAAACGCTTCATCAGCTCGGGGTCCTGCGTGGTGATCCCGGCCGGGTCCTTGCCTTCGTGCCAGTCGTCATAGGCCCCGGCGGTGGTGCCCAGCTTCTGATACTCGGCCTCCAGCGCAGGGTCGTTGTCGCCCAGCGCGATCAGCGCCGCGGTGCCGATGGCCACCGCATCCGCGCCCAGCGCCATGGCCTTGGCCACATCGGCGCCCGACCGGATGCCGCCCGACACGATCAGCTGCACCTTGCGGTGCATACCGAGGTCCTGCAACGCTTTCACCGCCAGCGGGATGCAGGCCAGGATCGGCATGCCGACATGCTCGATGAACACATCCTGCGTGGCCGCCGTGCCGCCCTGCATCCCGTCCAGCACCACCACATCGGCCCCGGCCTTCACCGCCAAGGCGGTGTCGTAATAGGGCCGCGCGCCGCCAACCTTGACGTAGATCGGCTTTTCCCAATCGGTGATCTCGCGGATCTCCAGGATCTTGATCTCAAGATCATCCGGGCCGGTCCAGTCGGGGTGGCGGCAGGCCGACCGCTGGTCGATGCCCTTGGGCAGGTTGCGCATCATGGCCACGCGGTCGCTGATCTTCTGGCCCAGCAGCATGCCGCCGCCGCCGGGTTTCGCGCCCTGGCCCACCACGACCTCGATCGCATCGGCGCGGCGCAGGTCATCGGGGTTCATGCCATAACGGCTGGGAAGATACTGATAGACCAGCGTCTTGGAATGGCCGCGCTCTTCCTCGGTCATGCCGCCGTCGCCGGTGGTCGTCGAGGTGCCCGCCTCGCTGGCGCCCCGGCCCAGGGCTTCCTTCGCCGGACCCGACAGGGCACCGAATGACATCCCGGCAATCGTCACCGGAATATCCAGATGGATCGGCTTTTTCGCAAACCGCGTGCCCAACCAGACATCGGTCGCGCATTTCTCACGATAGCCTTCCAGCGGATAGCGGCTGATCGAAGCGCCAAGGAACAAGAGGTCGTCGAAATGCGGCAGGTGGCGCTTGGTGCCGGCGCCGCGGATGTCATAGATACCGCTGGCGGCTGCACGGCGGATCTCGGCGTTCACGGCCGGGGTGAAGGTGGCCGAAAAGCGGGGCGGGGTGATGGGGAAATCGCTCATTCTGATGCCTCAATAGGCCGACGCATTGTCGATGTTGAAATTGTAGAGCTTGCGGGCCGAGCCATAGCGGCGGAACTCTTCCGGCTTGGCTTTGGCATCCGCTTCCCCGCGACGCAGCAGGTCTTCGAGAATCTGGAAGTGTTCGTCCCGCATCTCCTTCTCGATGCAGTCTGCCCCCAGCGATTTCACCTTGCCGCGCACGAACAGCCGCGCTTCGTACAGGCTGTCGCCCAGTGCCTCGCCCGCATCGCCCAGCACCACCAGATTGCCCGATTGCGCCATGAAGGCCGACATGTGGCCGATGTTGCCATGGACGACGATGTTGATGCCCTTCATCGACACGCCGCAGCGCGACGAGGCATTGCCCTTGATCACCAGCAGGCCGCCTCGGCCCGTGGCCCCGGCATATTGGCTGGCATTGCCGTCGATGATGACGGTGCCCGACATCATGTTCTCGGCCACGCCCGGCCCGGCCGATCCCTTGATGCGGATCGTCGCCAGCTTGTTCATGCCCGCGCAGTAATAGCCGGTCGACCCGCGCACGGTGATGTCCACCTCGGCATCCACCCCGGCCGCGATGGCATGGGCCCCCTTCGGGTTCACCACCTCCCATTTGGTCATGTTGGTCTGGCCCTTCAGGGCATGAAGCGAGGAGTTGAGCGCGCGCAGGCCCTCTTTCCCCAGATCGAAGGTCTGCATTCTCTCAACGCTCCCAGAAGTAGACGGTGGCGGGCTCGGGCTCCCAGACGCGGGCATCCTCGATGCCCGGCAGGTTGACCAGCGCGCGGTATTCGCTGCCGAAGGCAACATACTGGTCGGTTTCGGCCATCACGGCGGGCTTGCAGGCGATGGGATCGCGCACCACGCCAAAGCCGTTCTTGGTGCCGACGACAAAGGTATAAAACCCGTCCAGATCGTCCAGCCCGGACTCCAGCGCCTCGCCCAGGCTCTGCCCCTCTTCCAGCTTGCGGCTGACATAGGCGGCGGCAACTTCGGTGTCGTTCTGGGTCTCGAAGGTCTTGCCCAGCCGAATCAGCTCACGCCGCAACCCGTTGTGGTTCGACAGGCTGCCGTTATGCACAAGGCACTGGTCCGATCCGGTGGAAAACGGATGCGCGCCCATCGTCGTCACCGCCGATTCGGTCGCCATGCGGGTATGGCCGATGCCATGGCTGCCCTTCATCTTCGACACATCGAACCGGGCGGCCACATCCTTGGGCAGGCCGACTTCCTTGAAGATCTCGATGCTGTCGCCGACGCTCATCACCTTCACACCGGGGCGCAGCTTGGCCAGCGCCGACCGCGCGGCCTCGATCTGGTCCATCGGCACCTCGATCACGGCATGGGTGGATTTCACCAGCATCGTCACCGGCTTGCCGATGGCATCATGCAGCTCGCCGTCAAGATCCTTGAAATCCACCCCCGGCTGCGCCGACTGGATGGTGATCTTACCCAGACCGTCCCTGGCCCCGGAATAGATGGCGATTCCGGCGGAATCCGGGCCCCGGTCCGTCATGGTGATCAGCATGTCCGTCAGCAGGGCGCCCAGTTGCGGCTCCAGCTTCGGATCCTTCAAGAATAGTCCAACGATGCCACACATGGATTCGTCTCCCGGCTGTGATTGCGGAAACGCTAGCACCGAAGATTTCGCCATTCAACTGCCAAGAAACTTTTTTCACCTGACAGGAAACCCCACCGCCTTTTGGGTGCGCAGGCGGGTTTTTGTTGACAGATTGTCGCAGCCAGTCTTTCCTTGCAGAAAACAAATTTGCCGGGCGAGAAAGGGTGTCAGGGCCACGCCTGATCCGGCAAGAGACACGGCCCATGGGAGGAAGTCAGTGTCTGACCTTAATCAGAGGATTGAGGCCATGCATAAACGCGATGTGCTTGTGGCATGGGCGTTCGTGCTGGGTCTCTGGTTTGCAATCATCTTCGTCGCCATCGCCACCTGGGATCTTGCGCCCAACGCAACCGCCCGGACGATCCTTCTGATCGCCGGGGCCATCGTCCTGCTGTTCAACACGGCGGCCATCCTCGCCATGCTGCGGCACTACCGCGAAGACCGCGACTTCATGTACGGGCTGGACATCAAGTTCCTTGACGAAGCCCGCGGGCGGAGGAGCTGACATGGCACATTATCAGCCCCCAAGCCAAAGCAAGGCCGGACAGTTGTTCGACGTTCTGGTGCTGGTCGTCCTGACGGTCGGCGCATTGTTCGTTCCGCTCTGGCTCAACATGGCCGGTGCCGCCAAGTCGGTTGCCGCTCCGGTCGCCGATCCCACCTGGGAAAGCCTTGGCCAGAACGCTGTGCAGGCCGCGCAATATGAAAAGCTGGGCTATACCCCCGAAACGGCGCATGACCTGATCCTTGCCCGCTTCGATTACAGCTTCACGGCGGGCGCGCTGATCGCGATGATCGCCGTCATCGTCCTTTATTACTGGCTGATGCTGCGGTTCTCGGAAGTCGAGTATCGCGAAGTCATCGCCGAGAAATTCGACAAATAGGGCGGGCACATGGAAACCTGGCAACTCCTGGAATACGTGGCCTGGGGCGTTTCGGCGCTTCTTGGGCTTTACATGCTCGTCGACTGGCTGCGCATCGACAGCACCTATGGCGAAGATGTCCTGACCTCCTCGCGCGAGGGCGAGCTTGAGGCCATGACCGAAGAACACAAGCACTGAGGGGATCATGGCAGACATCGACATCACCTCGAAAGAGATGGACGGCATGGGGCCGCATGGCACCAAGGTCGGCCTGCTGCGCGTGCTTGGCCCTGCGCATATCTGGGCGCTTGGCGTGGGCATCGTGCTTGTGGGCGAATACATGGGCTGGAACTTTGCCGTCGGCAAGGGTGGCGCCTATGCGGCGCTGATCGCCTGCTGGGTCGCGGGCATCCTTTACACCTGCGTCGCCATGATCGATTCGGAAGTCACCTCCACGGTGGCGGCCGCGGGCGGCCAGTATACCCAGGCCAAGCATATCGTCGGCCCGCTGATGGCCTTCAACGTCGGCCTATACCTCGTCTTCGCCTATACGATGCTTGAGGCGGCGAATGCGATCACCGCAGGCTATCTCGTCTCCGAAGTGGCGCGGCTGACCGGCTATGCGGGCGAACTGAACCAGAAGCCCTTCATCGTGCTGGTCATCATGTTCCTGGCCTGGCTGAACTATCGCGGCGTTCTGGCGACGCTGACCTTCAATCTGGTCATCACCGCCATCGCCTTTGTCGCCATCATCGTGCTGTTCCTGTCCACCTCGGGCATCCTCGGCGGTGGCATCATGCAACACGCCGCCCTGTTCGAGGGGCATGAGCTGCCCTATGGCTGGATCGGCGTGCTGGCGGCGCTTCACTTCGGCCTGTGGTATTACCTTGGCATCGAGGGCACCACCCAGGCGGCAGAGGAAGTCCGCTCTCCCGCCCGCGCCCTGCCCTTCGGCACGCTGGCCGGAATCATGACGCTGGCCATCGCGGCGACGCTGACCTGGTACATATGCTCGGGCGTGCTGCCATGGGAATATCTGGGGGATGGCGTCAGCGGCTCGGTCGCGCCGCTGTTCGACACCGCAAGGCTGTCGGGCTCGACGGGGCTGCTGTGGCTTCTGGGTTTCGGCACGCTGTTCGCCACCCTTGCCAGCGCCAACGGCTGTATCAACGACGCCAGCCGCGCCTGGTTCGCCATGGGCCGGGACAAGTATCTGCCCGGCTGGTTCGGCGCGGTGCATCCGAAGTTCCGCACGCCCTACCGGTCGATCATCTTCCTGGTGCCCATCGCGATGATCTTCGCGCTTGGCGCACCGCTGGATCAGGTGATCACCTTCTCGATCCTCTCGGGCCTGCTGGAATATACCTTCATGCCGCTGAACATCATCCTCTTCCGCAGGAAGTGGCCGCTGGACAGCATCAAGCGGGGGTATGAGCATCCGTTCCACCCGGTGCCCGCCATCGTGCTTCTGGCCATCTGCGCCACTGTCTTCTTCGCGGTGTTCCTGGGCTATGGCACGCAGCTGGTGGCGATGATCGGCTTCTACATCGTGGTGTCGCTGTGGTTCCACTTCTGGCGCTACCGCTTCGTCAACCGGGGCGCGCAGTTCACCATGCCCTGGCCGAAACCACAGGGCTACTGATCCCAAGACCTTCACGGCCCGCCCCATCCGGCGGGCCGTTTCCTGACCGAAAGCCGAAGAATGCCACCGACCTATCCGCTGATCGCCATTGCCGCCGCCGCCCTGCTTCTGTGGCTGACATGGCGGCTGGCACAGGCCCAACGCCAGCGCCGCCTGACACGGACCGGCTATTTCGATGCGCTGCGTCCCCTCTTCGATTCGGTTCGCGGCAAGATCGAGCCTTCGGGCTTTCCCCGCATCACCGGCCAGCGCGGCCCGCACGGCTTTGATCTTCAGGCAGTGACCGACACGCTGACCTTCCGCAAGCTGCCCGCGCTCTGGGTCATGGTCTCGCTGCCAGACCCGCTGCCGCTGACCGCCACGCTGGACATCATGGCCCGCCCGTCCGGGCAGGAACCGTTCACCCATTTCCCGGCCCTGCCGCAGATGCTGCCCGCGCCCGACGGCACACCCGAGGGGCTGGCCCTGCGGTCCGACAACGCCGCCGGCCTGCCGCCCGAAGAGCTGATCGCCCGACATGCGTCGGTTTTCGCCGACAAACGGGTCAAGGAACTGCTGATCTCGCCCAAGGGGCTGCGGCTGGTCATTCTGGCCGAAGAGGCCGACCGCGGCCGCTATCTGATCTTCCGCGATGCCGAGATGGGGGCCACGCCGATCTCACCCGCCCGCATTGCGCCCCTGCTCGACAGCCTGCTGGCTTTGCGCGCGGATCTTCTCGACTGGACGAAAGGCAAGGCATGAAAAGACCGCTGGACCCCCGCCTTGTTCTGGCGGTTGCCATCCTGCTGCCCGGCATGGGCCAGGTGCTGAACCGCCAGCCGGTGCGCGGGCTGATCTTCGTCTTCTTCGTTATCCTTCTCGGCGCCTTCACCCTGAAGACCGCCGCCCCCGAGGTGTCCTTCGCCGGCAAGATGGCGGGCGGCCTGTTCGTCTGGGCGATGGCCGTGTTCGACGCCTACAAGACCGCCCGCATCCGCCGCGCGGTCTGGGACCACGGCAATGCTCCTCGGTGACTTCGTCCCTCGTCGCGGGCGAGGAGAAGCCGAAGGCGCACGACGAGCGCCCGGAAGCAGCCCGGCCCTCGCAGGTTCGCGCGCGTTCGCCGGGAGAACAGTCCACTGGACTGTTCTCTGATCCGGCTTACCCCTGCGGATAGGAAATGATCGACAGATAGCGCGCCGGCAGCCTGACCAGCACCTCCGGCCCGTGCGGCGCATCGGCATCGAAGAACAGGCTGTCGCCCGGCTTCAGCGGATAGACCTGGTCGCCGTGGCGGTAATCCACTTCGCCTTCCAGCATGTACAGCAACTCCAGCCCCTCGTGCTGAAAGGCCGGGAAGGTATCGCTCTCGGTCGTCAGGGTGATCACATAGGGCTCCACCACCACGCCCGAGGAATTCGACCCCAGATGCCCCAGCAGGTTGTACTGGTGCCCGGCCCGCGTGCCCCGGCGTTCGATCTCGATATGCTGGCCCGCCCGCACATGCTGCGCCTCGCGCTTTTCCTCATAGCTGCGGAAGAACGCCGTCACCGGCACGGAAAACGCATGGCTCAGCACCTGCAAGGTGGTCAGGCTGGGCGAGGTGTTGCCGTTCTCGATCTTCGACAGCATCCCGATCGACAGCCCCGTCACCGCCGCCAGGTCGGCCACCGTCATTCCCTGCTGGCGGCGAAAGTTGCGCACCTCGCGCCCGATGGCGGCTTCAAGGTTGCGCTCTGCCACCTCGCGCACGCGGTGCGGGTCCTGATCAAAGGCGGGTTTGCCGCGCGGCAGGCTATGGGCTTGTGAAACATCGTCCATGGGGGGCCTCATACGTCAGGCGAAATCATACGGCGAATTTCACTACAGGGAAACAACTCCCTTGGCAATTCGGCACCCAATCCGGGACCTGTGCCATTGTGACGCCATTTTCCCCTGTCATCACCGCCTCATGCTGACGATGGACGCCGGAATCATCACCTATCGGGAAAACCCGCTGCCCTGGCCACTGCGGATCTTCATCGCCGTCCTTGCCGTCGGCACCGGCATCGGAATCCCCGCCGCCTGGCTGGCCAATGTCTCGGCCACTACACCGCTTGCGGTCCTGGCTCTGGTGGCAGCCGTCACCATCGCCTGTGCCGCCTTCGGCCTGTTCCTCATGCTGCTGGTCTTCGTCAGCACCACCGAACTGCGGATCGACCCGTCGCAGCCCGACGCGCTGCGCCTGCGCCGCGGCCCGGTGCTGAACGACAGCACCGCCATTCCCCGCCGTGCCTTCGGTCTGCCCGCCGTCACCCTGCGCGACAGCGATGACGGCCCTTTCCCGGTGCTGACTTTGCCGGTGCAGGGTCGTCGGCGGATCGAGATGGCCTGTTTCGACAGCCGCGCCGAGGCAGAGGCCTGGCGCAACCTGATCGCAAGGGCGCTGGCCGCCTGAAGATCGCGCCCCTCGCCGGGCGCCGGAGGGGTTTTGCACCCCTCCGCCGCGACCATTGGTTGCTTGAACCAATGGCACACCCATGGTCGCACCCCGCAGGGTATTTTTGCAAAGATGAAGACCACCAGGATGGCGGGGGCAGCCCTCCGCCTAAAGCAGCGAGGCGGCCGTCACCTCAAGGCAATGCAGCAGGCTTTGCGCCGAGGACCGCGCGCCATAGATCGTCACCTCCCCCTTGCCGTGGCGGATCAGATAGCAGCCCAGATGTTCGATCACCGTCCTTGTGGCAAACCCATCCGGGGCGCGGGCGAAATCGACATTGCTCAGCCGCTCCATCAGCGGGGCCAGATCGGGGGCCGAGACGTCGAACCGCACCCAGGCATCGGTCTGTTCGGTGACAGAGGCGGCATCGCCGAAGACCGGCTTCACCTGCGCCACGATATCTTCATGGCTGGCAAAGGGTGCTTCGACGAACCACATTTCGGGCGCGACCCAGAAGGCCGACCAGGGGTTGCCCGCAGTGAATCGCGCGGGCTCTGGCAAGGGAATGCCCGCGCCTTTCGCGGCCCTGGCCACATCGGCGGCCCGGCCCTTGCGGCAGGCAACCGAGGCCAGCGCCACGTCGAACCGTTCCTCGATCCGGCAGGGGCCGACCTGATGGGTCAGCGGCGCGGGCTGGCCCAGCGCCGTAAGGGAATGCAAGGTGTCAGCCACGGAGTCTCTCCCCTTCCGGGTCAAAGAAATGCGGAGAAACGATCTCGACCTCGGTTTCCGCCACCGGCTTGGCCAGCAGGTTCACCGCCCGCATCCGCTGACCGATCTTCTGGTCGCCGCCCTTCAGATAGCCCAGCGCGATGTCGCAGCCGAGATGCGGCGAATAGACCTTGGAGGTCAGCCAGCCGCCATCGTTCTCGATCACCGGCGCTGCGCCGATTTCAAGGAAATGGCTGCCTGCGGTCAGCTTGCCCTGCGGGTTCACCGGTTTCACCCCAACCAGCCGATAACCGTTCGGATCGTTCATCCCTTCGCGCTGGCTCAGCACCATGCCGATGGAATCCTTCTTCTTCGACACCATCTTGCCCAGGCCCATGTTCAGCGCCGTGGACTGGCCGTTCAGCTCGTTCCCGGCGACATGGCCCTTTTCGACCCGCATCACGCCCAGCGCCTCGGTGCCATAGACCACGGCGTCGAACTCACGCCCCGCCTCCATCAGCCGGCGCACCAGCGCATCGCCGTAGCGGGTGGGCACGGCAATCTCATAGGCGAGTTCGCCACTGAAGGAGATGCGGAACAGCCGCCCGCGGATGCCGCCCACGGTGATCGCACCCGCCCCCATATAGGGGAAGGCCGCGTCGGAAATGTCCTGATCCACTACCTTTTGCAGCAGCTTCCGCGCATTCGGCCCGGCGACCGAGAATTGCGCCCAAGCCTCGGTGGTGGAGATCAGCTGCACATCCATGTCCGGCCACAGAACCTGCCGGGCATATTCGAGATTGCGGAAGACCAGCACGGCATTGGCCGTGGTCGTGGTCATGACATATTCATGCTCGCCCAGCCGGGCGGTGGTGCCGTCGTCGTAGACGATGCCATCCTCGCGCAGCATCAGCCCGTAACGGCACTTGCCCACGGCGAGGCTGGCGAAGTTGTTGGCATAGACGCGATCAAGGAAGGCCGCCGCATCGGTGCCCTGGATGTCGATCTTGCCAAGGGTGGTCACGTCGCAGATGCCCACTGACTTGCGGGTGGCCAGCACCTCGCGGTCGACGCTTTCGCGCCAATGCACCTCGCCCGGCCGGGGCAGCCATTGCGCGCGCAGCCACATGCCGACCTCGACAAAGACCGCGCCCTGCTCTTCGGCCCATTTGTGGCTGGGCGTCAGGCGGAAGGGCTTGAATTCCTTGCCGCGCGACCGGCCGGCCAGCGTGCCCATCGCAACCGGCGTATAGGGCGGGCGGTAGATCGTGGTGCCGGTTTCCGGGATGGTCTTGCCGGTCAGCCCGGCCATCACCGCAAGGCCCAGCACATTGCCGGTCTTGCCCTGATCGGTGGCCATGCCAAGGGTAGTATAGCGTTTCAGATGCTCGACGCTGCTGAAATTCTCCTGCTGCGCCAGCTTCACATCCTTCAGCGTCACGTCGTTCTGCGGGTCGATCCAGGCCCGGCCCTTGCCGCCCGCGACATACCATTTCGGGGCGATCGACACCGGCGCATCCTCGGCCACGGGCAGGGTATCGGCCTTGGCCGTGATCCCCAGATCGGCCAGCGCCGCAATCGCCTGCGCCTGCCCCCCGGCCAGCGCGCCATGGGTGGACAACGCCCCCGCCGCCGCCCCCGCCGCCGTCAGGCCGGGCGGGCCATCCGCGCCGGGGACAAAGCCCTGGATGCCTTCGTCCCAAACCGGGCGTGAGCGGTGATGCGAGGTGATGTTGACGTTCGGGTTCCAGCCGCCCGAAACCCCCAGCGCGTCGCAGGCAAAGGTCTCGGTCCGGCCGTCCTTGCGGATCGTCACCGATTTCAGCCCCAACCGGCCCGAGGTATCCACCACCTCTTCGCCGAGACGCGAATCGATGACGCGGACCTCGATCCCCCTGGCCTTCAGGTCGGCCGCCGTGCGCAGCCCGTCGTCATTGTTGGTAAAGACAGCGGCGCGATGCCCCACAGCCACGCCCCAGCGGTTCGCATAGGCGCGCAGGGCACCCGCGAGCATCACGCCGGGCCGGTCGTTGTTCTCGAAGGCGATCGGCCGCTCCGTCGCGCCGCCCGCCAGAATCGCCCGGCGCGAATAGATCCGCCACAGCGTCTGCCGCGGCTTGCCCTTTGCGGGCACCGGCAGGTGATCCGACACCCGTTCCACCGCGCCATAGATGCCATGGTCAAAAGCCCCGACGATGGTGGTGCGCAGCATCAGCCGGACGTTGGGCAGGGCGGAAAGCTCGGCCACCGCCAAGGCCGCCCAATCCGCACCGGACTGGCCGCCAACCTCCAGCGTTTCGGCATTCAACCGACCGCCGAAGCGGAAATCCTCATCCGCCAGAATGACCCGCGCCCCCGCGCGCCCCGCCGTCAGCGCCGCCGACAGGCCCGCAGGCCCGGCGCCGATGACCAGCAGGTCGCAATGCAGGAATCCCTTGTCATATTCGTCCGGGTCTTCCTGACGGGTCAGCGCCCCCAAGCCAGCTGCGCGGCGGATGATCGGCTCATAGACCTTTTCCCAGAACGCCGCCGGCCACATGAACGTCTTGTAGTAGAATCCGGCGGTGAAGAAGGTGTTCAGCCGGTCGTTGATCGCCATTGCGTCGAATTTCAGGCTGGGCCAGGCGTTCTGGCTGCTCGCCTCCAGCCCCTCGAACAGTTCGGCCACCGTGGCCCGCGTGTTCGGCTCCTGCCGCGCGCCCGACCGCAGCTGCACCAGCGCATTCGGCTCTTCCGAACCCGCCGACAAAGGCCCGCGCGGGCGGTGATACTTGAAGCTTCGGCCCATCAGCCGCACCCCGTTCGCCAGCAGGGCCGAGGCCAGCGTATCCCCCGGATGGCCCTGATAGGGCACGCCGTCAAAGGTGAAGCGCAGGGTTTTCGAACGGTCGATCTGGCCGCCCGCGATACGATTCTCTTGCGTCATTTGCTGCGCCCCATGGCCTTGGCCACGTCGCGGGCCAGTTCCACCGATGTAATCTCATGCGTCACGGTGTTGCGCGTCACCACCAGCCAGCTGCGGTCGCCCTGCTCGTGATACCAAAGCTCGCGATGCTCCCCCGCCGGGTTGTCGCGGTTGTACAGCCAGTCGTGGAATTCCTCGACGCCCGCCGCCATGCCATCGGGCCGCTTCATCATCTCGGCCGCGCCCAGATAGACGAATTCCTGACTGTCGCGCGGACCAAGGATCGGGTGATTGATGATCATCTTGCGGCTCCTAGTGCAGGTTCGGCTGGGCGCCCTGGCCCTTTTCGTCGATCATCAACCCCTTGAGGAACCGGTCGAAGCGATAGGCCTTGGCCACCTTGTGCGGCTCGTCCTTCGCCAGCAGATGCGCAAAGCACCAGCCCGAGGCCGGGGTTGCCTTGAACCCGCCATAGCACCAGCCGCCGTTGAAATAGAGGCCCTCGACCGGCGTCTTGTCGATGATCGGGCTGCCATCCATCGACATGTCCATGATGCCGCCCCATGTCCGCAAAAGCCGTGCTCGCCCGATGGCCGGCATCAGCGCCATGCCACCCTCGGCCACATCCTCGATCACCGGCAGGTTGCCGCGTTGGGCATAGGAATTGTAGCCGTCGATGTCGCCGCCGAACACCAGACCGCCCTTGTCGGACTGGCTGACGTAGAAGTGTCCTGCCCCGAAGGTCATCACCCCGTCGATCAGCGGCTTCAGCCCTTCTGAGACGAAGGCTTGCAAGACATGACTTTCCATCGGCAGGCGCATGCCCGCATGGGCCATCACCTTCGACGACGACCCCGCCACCGCCACGCCGACCTTCTTCGCGCCGATGAAGCCGCGGGTGGTCTCAACCCCCCTGATGCGGCCGTTCTCGATCCGCATCCCCGTCACTTCGCAGTTCTGGATCAGATCGACACCCCGCATGTCGGCCCCGCGGGCATAGCCCCAGGCCACCGCATCGTGCCGCACCGTGCCGCCGCGCCGCTGCGCCAGCCCGCCCTTGATCGGGAACCGCGCATTGTCGAAATTCAGCCAGGGGTACATCGCGCGGATCTGTTCGCGGTCCAAGAGTTCCGCATCCGCGCCGTTCAGGATCATCGCATTGCCGCGCCGGGTGAAGGCGTCGCGCTGCGCATCGGTGTGGATCAGGTTCAGGATGCCGCGCTGGCTGACCATCGCATTGTAGTTGAAATCCTGCTCCAGCCCTTCCCACAGCTTCAGGCTGAATTCATAGAACGGCTCATTCCCATCCAGAAGATAGTTCGACCGGATGATCGTGGTGTTGCGCCCGACATTGCCGCCGCCCAGATAGCCCTTCTCGATCACCGCGATCCGGCTCTGGCCGAATTCCTTGGCCAGGTAATAGGCCGTCGCCAGCCCGTGCCCGCCGCCGCCGACGATGACGAAATCGTATTCCGCCTGCGGGGCCGGATCGCGCCAGACGGGCTTCCAGCCCTTGTGGCCCGTCAAAGCCTCGGCGATCACCCGGAAACCGGAATAGCGCATCCTCGCGCCCCCTTTTGCTGCTTGCCCCATGTCTACTCCTGCCGCCCGCCGGGTTGCTTCCGTTTCCGCCATCCCCGCTGCGGTTTTCGCCATCCCCGGCCGGGCCTCCATTTCCTGATTGAATCAGTCGAGCGCTGCTGTCGCATGGGCGCGTCCGCCGCATCGCCCTATGATCAGGATCAGCAAGACAGCCAGCCACCCGGATCGGCAGCCAGCGTCCAGCAATCTCCCCACAGCATCAGCCACCCCGACAGGTCCCGCAAAGGCATCCCGACAGGGAAACCCCGCCCGGCAGCCAGCAGCGGACCGCCGCCCGCAACGGGCGCATATCTTCATATCTGGTGGAAAGTGGCAGGGGCAGCAGGGTTCGAACCCGCGACCTACGGTTTTGGAGACCGTCGCTCTACCAGCTGAGCTATACCCCTGTGGTCGGCGCAGGGGTTACGGCAGGCACAGGCCAAGGTCAAGGGATTCTCTTGCGGTTTTCCGATGCGGCCGTTAGCCATGCGCCGCGTTTCCGCAAAGGATGCAGGATGATCCCCGCCCGCTATTCCAACATTCTGTTCGGCCTGATCCTGTCGGGGCTGATGAGCCTGATGGTCTCGGGTCTGTCGACCTTCCGCGCCGTGGGGGCAGTGGCGGATTTTCCGATGCTCTGGCTCGGCAACTGGGTCATGAGCTGGTCGCTGGCCTTCCCCGCCGTGCTGGTGGTCGCACCCGTAACCCGCCGCATCGTCGGGCGTCTGGTGGCCCCGCCGCCGCGCTGATCACCACATCAGGATCGACTGGATCTGATAGGCGGTGTCGAATCCGTTGCCGTGGTGCAGCACATTCGACAAGGCCCCCACCTGCGCCGGGGTCAGATCCGTCAGATCGGCATCGGGCGCATACAGGCGAATCTCGAATTCCTCGGCCTTGGTCAACCCCGGTGGACGCGGCACGCAGGCCGTCAGCATCAGCAGGCAAAACGGCAGCAGGCGGGTCATGGGTCATCCGGGCGGTTTGTGGTTGCTGGCAGACTAGCCAGCCCTGTGGCCTGTGCAAGTCCTCGAAATGTTTTGCGCCCGCCCCTGGGATGGGACGGGCGCAGCGGCAACCGTGGGGCAGGTCGGCCCCGCGACCTTACCAGTTCAGGACCGAGTAGATATAGGCACCGATGCCCGAGCCATCGCCACTGGTCAGGGCGTTCGAGATCGCCTGGACCTGCGCCGTGGTCAGGTTCGACAGATCCGCGTTGGGTGCGTATTGCGCGGCTTCGGCCAGTTCGGCCGTGGTCAGCTGGTTCGGCGCATAGGCAAATGCGGCAGGGGCCAGGGCGGACAGCGCGGCGGCGAAAAGAACAGTGCGTTTCATGGTCTTCATCCTTTGTGATCGGCCGGTCTGGCCGGGGTTACAGGGCGTTTCCGCCTCTGCTGCGATCAACATGGGTCGCCGGACCGGCCTTGTGAAATCACGGTCGGATCGCGGCGGATCACGCCGATTTGCCGGTTGCGTGAGTTGAAACGGCAAGGGGCCGGATGTCAGCCAGATGCGACATCCGTCGCCTGAAACCGACTCACACCCGCGTTATTCGACGTGATATCAATGGGATGAAGTGGCCGCGCACCGATGCTGTGCAGTCTTGCGCAGCCTTGGCAAAACAGGTGGCACGGCAGCGGGGCGGCAGAAATGCAAACGGGCCACCCCAGGGGGATGGCCCGTCCATTCCGTGCAGCGCGGGGTTTGCCCCCGCCCGTCTCAGGCGATGATCTTCGAGACGACGCCTGCGCCGACGGTGCGGCCGCCTTCGCGGATGGCGAAGCGCAGTTTCTCTTCCATCGCGATCGGGGCGATCAGCTCGACCTCGAACTTCAGGTTGTCGCCCGGCATCACCATCTCGGTGCCTTCCGGCAGCTTCACCGTCCCGGTCACATCCGTCGTGCGGAAGTAGAACTGCGGGCGGTAGTTGGCGAAGAACGGCGTGTGGCGGCCGCCCTCTTCCTTGGTCAGGATATAGGCTTCGGCCTCGAACTTGGTGTGCGGCGTCACCGATTTCGGCTTCACCAGAACCTGGCCACGCTCCACCCCGTCACGGTCCACGCCGCGCAACAGCACGCCGACGTTGTCGCCCGCCTCGCCGCGGTCCAGCAGTTTGCGGAACATCTCGACGCCGGTGCAGGTCGATTTCTTCGTCTCGCGGATGCCGACGATCTCGACCTCGTCGCCGACGTTGATCACGCCGCGCTCGATCCGCCCCGTCACGACCGTGCCGCGGCCCGAGATCGAGAACACGTCCTCGATCGGCATCAGGAACGGCTGGTCGATCGCACGCGCCGGCGTCGGGATGTATTCGTCCACCGCCTTCAACAGCGCACGGATCGAATCCTCGCCGATGTCCTTGCGCTCGCCGATCATCGCCTGATGCGCCGAACCCTTGATCACCGGAATGTCGTCGCCCGGATATTCGTAGGACGAGAACAGCTCGCGGATCTCCATCTCCACCAGCTCCAGAAGCTCGGCGTCATCCACAAGGTCCACCTTGTTCATGTAGCAGACCATGTAGGGAATGCCGACCTGGCGGCCCAGAAGAATATGCTCGCGCGTCTGCGGCATCGGGCCGTCCGACGCCGCGCAGACCAGGATCGCACCGTCCATCTGCGCCGCACCCGTGATCATGTTCTTCACATAATCCGCGTGGCCGGGGCAGTCGACGTGGGCGTAGTGGCGGTTCTCGGTCTCGTATTCCACATGCGCCGTCGAGATCGTGATCCCCCGCGCACGCTCTTCCGGCGCTCCGTCAATCTGGTCATAGGCACGGAATTCACCGTAATACTTCGTGATCGCAGCCGTCAGCGTCGTCTTGCCATGGTCAACGTGACCAATGGTCCCGATGTTGACGTGCGGTTTCGTCCGTTCAAACTTTGCCTTTGCCATGTCGGGCGCCCTTGCTTCTGCGGGCCCCGCAAGGGGACCCTCGGTTCACTCGGGCGGCGACTTATAGGCTGGGGGCGGGAAAATCAAGCCTCAGTTGGCCGGTTCGGGCACGGGTTCGGCGGGCGCTTCGGCCACAGGCGGGGCCTTCCTGCCGGTCTTGATCGCCTCGGCCCGCGCTGCCATCGCGGTCTCAAGCTCTTCCCTGGTCATGTCGAACCATTCGGGGTGTTCCAGCAGCCAGTCTTCGACCTTCTTCACCGCGTTGAAGGCCAGCGCCTCCATCTGCTGCTTCTTGTTGCGGGTCAGGCCGCTTCCGATCATCGTCGCCCCCGACATGCCTTCGAAGACCGTGAACTGCTTGCCCTCTTCGTTCAGCTTCTTCTGCGCCGCATCGTCCCAGATGTTCGCCGTCACCACCAGAACCGACTTCGGTGCCGCCACCACCGGAATGCCGGGCGGGGCCAGCGCATAGCCGTCGATCGAGATCCCGATGTTGTAAAGCTTGCTGCCGATGTAGCGGCTTTGGCCGAAGCGATCATCCACCGCCTTGACGATGGCGGCCTCCCATTCCTCTTGCGTGGCCGGGCGGCTGATCGGCACCATCTCGACCTTGTCGGCCACCGCGATGTTCAGCCCCAGCGCGAAATCGCCCAAAGGCATCGGCGGTTCGGCCAGATCGTTGCGCCCGCAGGCCGAAACGAGGACGGCAAGACCAAGGGCAAGTCCGGGGTTGAGACGAGGGTGGAAACGGGGGTTGAGACGGGCGCGCAGCATATGGACCATCGGGGGCAGCTCCGGTTGGACAGACCCGCAGCCATAGCCCAGCACGGCCTGTCCCGCAACAGAGCAGCCCCTCTTCGCAGGTCTTCGACCGCTCATCGGCCGGGCCGCCGCCCTGCGACGAACGGTCGAAGACCGATGAGGAGCCCCGAAACACCCGGCAGTCAGGTAGGCGGGCAGGTCGGGCGGGCAGGTGGGGCAAGCCGCAGGTGCGGGCGCTGCAAAACCCGCTATCATCGCAGCATGACCGAAGCCCGCCACCCCGTCCGCGTTCCGCTGCACACCACGCCTCTTGGCATCTGGGGCAGCTTTCGTGCCGGACGCCGCAACCTGCTGGAGCTGATCCCCGAAATCGCCACCCATGCGCCGATCCTGTCGGGCCGCACCGGCAAGCGCTGGCATATGGTGATGGATCCCGGCGCGCTGAAACAGGTGCTGCGCGACCGGCTGGAGGATTACCCGAAATCCACCGTGACCAAGCTGGTCCTTGGCCCCGCCATCGGCAAGGGCCTGTTCGTGGCCGAAGGGGCCGAATGGCAGTGGCAGCGCCGGACGGCCACGCCGGTCTTCACCCATCGCAACGTTGCGGCCCTGGCCCCGGTGATGACGGCGGCCGCCGAACGCGCCTGCGCGCGGCTGGCCCCTGCGGTCGGGCGGGCGGTCGATCTGTTCGACGAGATGATCACCGCGACCTTCGAGGTGATCTCGGATGTCACCTTTTCCGGCGGGACCGGCTTTGACCGGGCCGAAGTGCATCGCGCCATCGAGGATTACATCGCAGGCACCGCGCGGGTGTCGCTGCTGGATGTGATGGGTGCGCCCGGCTGGCTGCCGCGGCCGGGGCGGGTGCTGTCGGGTCGCGGCATGGCCCGGACCAAGGCGCTGGCCGACCGCGCCATCGAGGGTCGCCGCGGCACCGGGCCCCATCTGCCGCCCGACCTCTTGGATCTGCTGATGGCCGGGGCAGACCCGGACAGCGGGCGGCAGATGACCACGGCGGAACTGCGCGACAACCTCTTGACCTTCATCGTCGCGGGTCATGAAACGACAGCACTGACCCTGGCCTGGGCGCTGTATCTCTGCGCTTTCGATCAAGGCGTGCAGGCAGCGGCGCGGAATCAGGCGCAGGCGGTGTTGCAGGGGCGCGCCGCCACCGTCGCCGACATTCCCGCCCTGCCGCTGGTCCGGCAGATCGTGGATGAGACGCTGCGGCTTTATCCGCCCGCCGCCTTCCTGTCGCGCACCGCACTGAAGCCCGACAGGCTTTTGGGCCGCGAGGTCAGGCCCGGCGACACCGTCCTGCTGCCGGTCTATGCGCTGCACCGCCATCATGCCCTGTGGCGCGATCCCGACGCTTTCGATCCCGCCCGCTTTGCCGATCCCCGCGCCGTGCCGCGGTTTCAGTATCTGCCCTTCGGCGACGGCCCCCGGATCTGCATCGGCATGAGTTTCGCCCTGCAAGAGGCGGTGATCGTGCTGGCAACCTTGCTGTCGCGCTTCCGCTTCTCCGCCGTGCCGGGGCGGGATCCGAAACCGGTGCTGATCCTGACCCTGCGGCCCGAAGGCGGGGTCTGGTTGCAGCTGGAGCGCGCCTGATCCGGCGGGCGCATGGGGGCATTCTGCCCCCAAACCCCCTGAGGATATTTGGAGAAGGGAAAGAGCCAGGTCCGGGCCAACGTATGTCTGTTTGCCATACGTAAGCCATACGCGGAACAGACGCGGGCCTTACCCGGATTTTTCATCCGGATCAGCGGGTTGCGGCGGCGGCTGGGTCAGGTAAAGCGATTGTCGCGCGGAAAGCCGCGCGGCGCCATCTTGCCCGCCCCGGCGCGGGCCCCCTGCCATTCGGTCAGGTCGGTCTCGGTGCGGGTGCGGCCTGCGGGGTCTTTCCAGGACAGGCCTTCGGCCAGGGGGAAGGTGATGGCATCCGAAAGACCGCCATCCTTGTATTTCTGCAACCGCACCCCCTTGCCGCGCGCCATTTCCGGCAGGTCGGCCAGCGGGAAGACCAGAAGCTTGCGGTTCTCGCCCACCACGGCAACATGATCGCCCCGGACCGGCACGCAGACGACGGCCTTTTCACCGTCGCGCACGTTCAGCACCTGCTTGCCGGCCTTGGTCTGGGCCACAAGCTCTTCGGCAGGAACGACAAATCCGTCGCCCGCGCTGGAGGCGACAAGGTATTTCGCCCCTGGTCGGAACGGGATCAGATCGGTGATCCCGGTGTCGTTCGGCAGGTCGACCATCAGGCGGACCGGTTCGCCCATGCCCCGCCCGCCGGGCAGATTGGCCCCCAGAAGGGTGAAGAAGCGGCCGTTCTCGGCCACCAGCAGGATACGGTCCGTCGTCTCGGCGTGGAAGGCGAACCGGGGGCCGTCGCCGTCCTTGTATTTCTGCTCGGCCGTCAGATCGACATGGCCCTTCATCGCCCGGATCCAGCCCATCTTCGAACAGAGGACGGTGATCGGCTCGCGCTCGATCATCGCCTCGAAGGGCACGTCCTCGACCTCGCCCGCCTCGGCAAAGGTGGTGCGGCGGTCGCCCCCCGCTGTGCCCTTCCCGTATTTTTTCCGAATGTCCTCAAGCTCTTCGCCGATCCGCCGCCATTGCAGCCGGTCGCTGTCCAAGAGGTCGGCAAGGCCCGCGCGTTCCTCCATCAGGGCATCGCGCTCGGCCCGCAGCTCCATCTCTTCCAGCTTGCGCAAGCTGCGCAGCCGCATGTTCAGGATCGCCTCGGCCTGAACCTCGGTCAGCTCGCCCTCCCCCCCGTCTTTCAGCGGTGGGGGGCTGCGATAGTCCTTTTCCGACAGCGCGCGCGGATGATCCTTGCCCCAGCTTTCCCGCATCAGCGCGGCCTTGGGGTCGTCATCGTAACGGATGATGTCGATCACCCGGTCAAGATTGAGGAAAGCGATGATGAAGCCTTCCAGCACCTCAAGCCGGTGGTCGATCTTTTCGATCCGGTGTTCGGACCGCCGCCGCAGCACGTCGCGCCGGTGGTCGAGGAAGGCGCGCAGAACCTCCTTGAGCGAACAGACCTTGGGCACCCGTCCGTCGATCAGCACGTTCATGTTCAGGCTGAAGCGGGTTTCCAGATCGCTGTTTCGGAACAGGGTTCCCATCAGAACCTCGGGGTCGACGGTGCGCGCCCGCGGTTCCAGCACGATCCGCACATCCTCGGCGGACTCATCCCGGACATCGGCCAGAAGCGGCACCTTCTTCAGTTGGATCACTTCGGCCAGCTTCTCGATCAGCTTGGATTTCGCCACCTGGAAGGGGATTTCCGTGACGACGATCTGCCACGTTCCGCGACCCAGATCCTCGACCTGCCATTTCGCGCGGGTGCGGAAGGCCCCGCGTCCGGTTTCATAGGCGTCAAGGATGCTGTCCTTCGGTTCCACCAGCACCCCGCCGGTGGGAAAATCCGGGCCGGGGATCAGCGCGACCAGATCGGCCACGGTGGCTTCGGGGTCTTTCAGCAAAAGCTGGCAGCCCTGAATCAACTCATCCAGATTGTGCGGCGGGATGTTGGTGGCCATGCCGACCGCAATCCCGCTGGAGCCATTGGCCAGAAGGTTCGGATAGGCCGCCGGCAGCACGACCGGCTCTTCCAGACGGCCATCGTAATTGGGGCGGAAATCCACCGCCGTCTCGTCGATGCCTTCCAGCAGCGTCTCGGTCAGGGCGGTGATCCGCGCCTCGGTGTAGCGGCTGGCGGCCGGGTTGTCGCCGTCGATGTTGCCGAAGTTGCCCTGCCCGTCGACCAACGGGTAGCGCATGTTGAAATCCTGCGCCAAACGCGCCATCGCATCATAGATCGCGGCATCGCCATGGGGGTGGAAATCCCCCATCGTGTCGCCGCTGATCTTGGCCGACTTCAGGAACCCCCCCGTCGGCGTCAGCCGCAGCCGCCGCATCGCCCAGAGGATTCGGCGGTGAACCGGCTTCAGCCCGTCGCGCGCATCGGGCAGGGCGCGGTGCATGATGGTCGACAGGGCATAGGTCAGATACCGCTCTCCGATCGCACGGGACAGCGGTTCGGCCACGGTCAGCCCATAGGTCTTGTCGGTATCGTCATCCTGCGCCATGGATATTGTGTAATGCGGCGGCGCAGCGCGGTCCAGCCGATTTGGCGGGCCTCAGGGCAACACTCGGGCAACAGCGGTAGGAAGGGTCGGGAATTCCGGCTTTTTCCCTCCCCCACCGGGTTCGATCTGTGCTATCAGGGGGCATCTGCTGCTGCCTTGGATATCTGTCATGTTCCGCCTTTCGGTGCTGTTGTGCGCTGCAATTTTTGTCACCCTGCTGATCGCGGGCGAGGACAAGGGCCAATTGCGCCCCGGTCTTGCCCATGCCGTCGCCACGGGGGAAGAGATCGTGATTCTCGAACGCCGTCGCGCGCCCGAGCTGCCGGTGGTCGAGGTGCAGCCCGCCGTTGCCATTGCCTCGGCGACCGAAACGCCGGTGGTCGAACCCGCAACCTATATCCCGCCGCCCGAACCTGCGGCCGATCCCCTGCGCAAGGTCACGCCCGATCCGGTCTTTACCCTGTCGGCCCTGCCCACCGTCACCGCCGATCCGGCCGATGCGCCGGTGGTCGAGGCAGCGCCCCCCGCTGCGGGCGATGTCTGGTATGTGACGGCCAATACGGTCAACGTGCGCGAGGGGCCGTCGACCGATACCGCCGTGGTCGAGAAACTGACCAGAGGCGAAGCGGTCAGCATCAGTTTCGAGGAAGGCTCGGAATGGGCGCATGTGGTGATCGAAGGCGACGGGCTGGAAGGCTATGTCGCGTTGCGCTTCCTGTCGCCCGAGGCCCCCTGACTGCATTTGACCTCGGCCCGCCAAGGCCTTAGCCCTGCACCTGCGACAGGTGGCAAGGGATGCGCATGGACAGGTCAATTCTCATCACCGGGTCTTCCTCGGGCATCGGGCTGGATGCGGCGCGCGGCATGAAGGCACGCGGCTGGCGGGTGTTAGCCACCTGCCGGCAAGAGGCGGATTGCCAAAGACTGCGGGCCGAGGGGCTGGAAAGCTTCGTGCTGGACTATGCCGATGAATCCAGCATCGCCGCCGCCGTGGACGAGGTGAAATCCCGCACCGGCGGTCGGCTGGACGTGCTGTACAACAACGGGGCCTTCGCCTGCCCCGGTGCGGTGGAGGACCTGCCGCGCGGCGCATTGCGCGAGATATTCGAGGTCAATCTTTTCGGCTACCACGACCTTGCAACCCGCGTGATTCCGATGATGCGGGCGCAGGGGGCGGGGCGGATCATCAACTGTTCTTCGGTCCTCGGGCTTGTCGGGATGAAATGGCGCGGGGCCTATGTCTCGACCAAATTCGCCATGGAGGGGCTGACGGATGTGCTGCGGATCGAGATGCGCGGCACCGGGGTCGAGGTGATCCTGATCGAGCCGGGGCCGATCACCAGCCGCATCCGCGAAAACTCGGTGCCGCATTTCGAAAAATGGGTGAACTGGCAGGCCTCGCCCCGCGCCGAGGAATACCGCATGCTGCTGCACCGGCTTTACAAGGCCAAGGACAAGCCCGACCGCTTCGAACTGCCCGCAAGCGCCGTGACCAGGGCCCTGATCCGGGCCAGCGAAAGCCCGCGCCCCCGCCCGCGCTATTATGTCACCACGCCGACGCATCTGATGGGCCTTGCCCGCCGCATCCTGCCGACACGGGCGCTGGACTGGCTGGTGGCCAAGGGCTGACCGGCAATTCCGGGCTTCGCTTTCTGCGCCCTTTGCCCTAAACCACGGCCAAGCTGCGGAGGCGAGCATGTTCGACGATCCGATTTCCACCCTGGCCACCTTTGGCGCGCTGGTGGTGCTGGCCATCCTGATGTTCGGCATCGGCACCTTTGCCAAGGGTGGCGAATTCAACCGCAAACACGCCAACCGCATCATGCGCTGGCGGCTGGCGGCGCAGTTCATCGCGGTGGTGCTGATCGTCGGCCTCGCCTGGCTGAAATCGCGGGGGTAAACCATGGTCGTTCTGTCGAAAATCTACACCCGCACCGGCGACAAGGGTGAAACCGCGCTGGGAAACGGGTCGCGCGTGCCCAAGCATTCGCTGCGCGTCACCGCCTATGGCACCTGCGACGAGACCAATGCCACCGTCGGCCTGGCCCGTCTGCATGCGACGGGAGAGATGGATGCCGCCCTTGCCCGCGTGTCGAATGATCTTTTCGATCTTGGCGCCGATCTCTGCACCCCCGACCGGCATCTGGATGCGACGCTGTCCTATACGCCGCTGCGCATGATCGAATCGCAGACCCTGCGGCTGGAGGCCGAGATCGACGCGATGAACGCCCGGCTGACCCCGCTGCGCAGCTTCATCCTGCCGGGGGGCAGCGCGCTTGCAGCGCAACTGCATCTGTGCCGCACCGTCTGTCGGCGGGCCGAGCGGCTGGTGGTGGAACTGGCCGGTCAGGAAGACGTGAATCCCGATGCGGTGAAATACCTCAACCGCCTGTCGGACTGGTTCTTCGTCGCCGGCCGCATCGCCAATGACGACGGCAAGGACGATGTGCTGTGGGTGCCCGGCCTGACGCGCTGAAAGACCTCCACTGATCGGCCCGGCCGATCTATACGCGGCGTCGTGCCGCGAAATCCTGTCGCATTTGCTCTGTTTTTTCGCCCCCCCTTGCGGTAACACCCCCGGCAGAGAGCTTGGGCGGGGCTTTTGCCCCTTTAACGGAGATTTGCGCCGATGAAGGTCCTTGTGCCTGTCAAACGTGTGATCGACTACAACGTGAAGGTTCGCGTGAAGGCGGACGGCAGCGGGGTTGATCTGGCCAACGTGAAGATGTCGATGAACCCGTTTGACGAGATTGCCGTCGAAGAGGCGATCCGTCTGAAGGAAAAGGGTGTGGCGACCGAGGTTGTCGTGGTGTCCATCGGCGTGAAGCAGGCGCAGGAAACCCTGCGCAATGCGCTGGCGATGGGGGCCGATCGGGCGATCCTGATCGAAGCCACCCCGGATGTGCAGACCGACATCGAACCCCTGGCGGTCGCCAAGCTGCTGGCTGCCGTGGTCAAGGAAGAGGCTCCGGGCCTTGTGCTGGCCGGCAAGCAGGCGATCGACAATGACATGAACGCCACCGGTCAGATGCTGGCCGCCCTTCTGGGCTGGTCGCAGGGCACGTTCGCCAGCGAACTGGCGATCGAGGGCGATCATGCGAAAGTCACCCGCGAAGTGGACGGCGGCTTGCAGACGATCAGCGTGAAGATGCCCGCCATCATCACCGTCGACCTGCGCCTGAACGAGCCGCGCTATGCATCCCTTCCGAACATCATGAAGGCCAAGGCCAAGCCGCTGGCGACCAAGACCCCGGCCGATTACGGCGTGGACGTCGCACCGCGGCTGACCGTGGTGAAGACCACCGAACCCGCGGGCCGCAAGGCCGGGGTCAAGGTCGGCTCGGTCGATGAGCTGATCGCCAAACTCAAAGACGAAGCGGGGGTGATCTGATGGCCGTTCTTCTTCTTGCCGATGTGAATGACGGCCAGCTGGCCGCCGATGCCGTGGCCAAGACCATTGCCGCCGTGAAGGCCCTGGGCGAGGTTCACTTGCTGGTCGCAGGCGAGGCCGCCGCGGCCGAGGCTGCGAAGCTGGACGGTGTCGCCAAGGTGCTGAAGGCCACCGACGCCGCCTATGATCACGGCATGGCCGAAAGCCTGTCCGCGCTGATCGTGTCGCTGGCCGGGGGCTACAGCCATATCGGCGGCCCGGCCACCGCCTATGCCAAGAACATCATGCCCCGCGTTGCAGCGCTGCTGGATGTGATGGTGATCTCGGATGTCACCGCCGTGATCGACGCCGATACGTTCGAGCGCCCGATCTATGCCGGCAACGCCATCCAGACCGTGAAATCGGGCGATGCGAAAAAGGTATTCACCATCCGCACCGCCAATTTCACCGCTGTCGGCACTGGTGGCTCGGCCACGGTCGAGGCGGTCTCCGGGCCTTCGGGCGACGGGCTGTCGGCTTGGGTCGAAGACAAGGTGGCGGCATCGGACCGGCCCGAACTGACCAGCGCCAAGATCGTGGTGTCCGGCGGGCGCGGCGTCGGGTCGAAGGAAAGCTTCGATATCATCGAGGCCCTGGCCGACAAGTTGAATGCCGCGGTCGGCGCCAGCCGGGCGGCTGTCGACTCCGGCTTTGCGCCGAACGACTGGCAGGTCGGCCAGACCGGCAAGGTGGTGGCACCGAACCTCTACATCGCCTGCGGCATCTCGGGCGCGATCCAGCACCTTGCCGGGATGAAGGATTCGAAGGTCATCGTCGCCATCAACAAGGACGAAGAGGCCCCGATCTTCCAGGTCGCCGATTACGGTCTGGTCGCCGACCTGTTCCAGGCCGTGCCGGAACTGACTGCAAAGCTCTGATCTTCCGGCCCGCCGGACCCCGAAGGACGCCCCAAGGGGCGTCCTTTGTCTTGGATCACAGCAGATCCTGCACCAGAGGCACCAGCGCCCGCGCAACCTCGCCGTGCGCCATCGCCCCAGGCAGCCCCTGGGCGGCGGGTTCGTCAAACGCGCCGAAACGCATGGCCTGCACCCCTTCGGCCCGCGCGGCGGGGCTTCTGACAACCTCGACATAACCAGAGACAAGGCCGCGCAGCGCCGAGATCATCCCCCGGTCGATCAACCAGGGCCGGTCGTCCAGCGCATCACCGCCCCCGACCAAGGGCGGAGGGTCATCGGCCATCCACAGCAGCAGCCGCCGCCGTGGCATCCGCTCCAGCAGCGCCGTCATCCGGTGCTGCCAAACCGCCTTCAACTCGGCGGCGACAGGGGCAAAACGATCGGCCCCTTTTGCGGCCAGAGCCAGGATCAGATGCCGGGTAAAATGAAACTCGGTGAAATCGACATCGCGGTACATCGCCCGCAAAAGCGGCGTGGCGGCAACGAACCTGTCGTTGCGGCGCGGATGCACGGTATAGAAGCAGTTGGTCAGATTTTGCGCCCCGGTGATCTGGATCACCGCGAGATGCGCATGGCGCGCCACCTCCAGCGCGGCGGGATCGGCCAGATAGACATCCGGCCCGGCATTCTGGCACGCCAGATTCGCCACCGGAATTCCCAAAGCCTCTTCGATCAGCCCGGCATAGGGCGCGATCACGAAGCGGCCATAGCTTTCCGAACCGCCCAGCACCGCCAGGTATTCGCCGGTCAGATCCCGGCGCGGGCCGCGGAACGTCAGCCGCGAAGCCCCGTAGTGACAGGGAAAATAATCAAGCGCCTCATCGCCCATGCGAACGAATGCCATCACACCCACCCAAAGTTCTTTCACACCCAGGGCAAATCTGCCGGACAAGGCTTTCCAAAAGGCTAAATTGCGGCCTTTCCGCAAAACTCTAGCGACTTTCAGCCATCTCCTGCGGCCTTGCCCTGCCCGCAGCCCTTCCGTAAGGTCTGGGCCGCAGGAATTGGAGGATGGTCATGGAAATCCGGCAGGTCGGCATCGTCGGGGCGGGGCAGATGGGCAACGGGATCGCCCATGTCTTTGCCCTTGCGGGCTATGATGTTCTGCTGAACGACATCAGCCCCGACATGCTGCAAAAGGCGCTGGCCACCATCGAGAAGAACCTGGACCGGCAGGTCGGCCGCGGCAAGATCAGCGCCGAGACCAAGGCCGAAGCCATGGGACGCATCCGCACCACGCTGACCCTGGCCGATCTGGGTGCGACCGATCTGGTGATCGAGGCCGCGACCGAACGCGAGACGGTGAAGCAGAAGATCTTCGACGACCTGCTGCCGCATCTGAAGCCGGAGACGATTCTGACGTCGAACACCTCGTCGATCTCGATCACCCGGCTGGCCAGCCGCACCGACCGGCCGGAAAAATTCATGGGTTTCCACTTCATGAACCCGGTGCCGGTGATGCAGCTGGTCGAGCTGATCCGCGGCATCGCCACCGATCAGGAAACCTGGGACACGCTGCACCAGGTGGTGCAGAAGCTGGGCAAGACCGCCGCCAGCGCCGAGGATTTCCCCGCCTTCATCGTCAACCGCATCCTGATGCCGATGATCAACGAGGCGGTCTATACGCTGTATGAAGGCGTCGGATCGGTCAAAAGCATCGACGAATCGCTGAAGCTGGGCGCCAACCACCCGATGGGCCCCTTGGAACTGGCCGATTTCATCGGTCTGGACACCTGCCTTGCCATCATGAACGTGCTGCATGAAGGGCTGGCCGACACCAAATACCGCCCCTGCCCGCTGCTGACGAAATATGTCGAGGCCGGCTGGCTGGGCCGCAAGACACAGCGGGGGTTCTATGACTATCGGGGCGAGACGCCGATTCCCACCCGATAGGGCTTGCTCGTCGATGACTTCGTCACTCCTCGCGGGTCTCTCCGACGAGGAGACGAAGTCGAACGAGGAGGGTCACTTGCCCAGGGACAGCGTATGCTCCCGCAGCCACGCCAGGAACCCGCGCGGGTTGCCGTCCCATTTCTTCAGCTCTTCCGCCGGGATCGGCTGACCGATCACCGGGCGCTGCGGCTTGAACAGGGCGCGCTTGATCTCATAGAGCAGCAGCCCCTGCCGCAGGGTGTCGCTGATCTGGTTGGCGATCTGGAACGCGCGGGAATTCTGGCCGGGAAAGAAGATCGGCACGATGGTCGCGCCCGAGGATTTCACCATCTTGTGGGTGAAGACGTTCCATTCCGCCTCGACCGCCGGGCCCCACCAGCCTTCGGACATCGCCACCTTCCCCGCCGGGAAGATGATGATCACCCCGCCCGCCTTCAGATGCGCCATCGTCTCGTCGCGCATCTTCAGGCCCAGTTCCCGCGCGTTTTCCTCATGCGGGAAGGGCACCGGGATCATGAATTCCTCGACCTCGGGGATGCCGGTCAAGAGGCTGCGGGTCAGGATCTTGAAATCCGACCGCACGCGGTTGACCATCTCGGCCATCACCATGCCATCGACCAGACCCGAGGGATGGTTGGCCACCACCACCACCGGCCCGGTCGCCGGGATACGGGCAATCTCTCCGGCCGGTGTGTCGATGCGGATGCCCATGTGGCGGATCGCCTTGGGCCAGAACGGCGCGCCGAAGGGGGCACCCGACTTCTCGAAGCTGCGGATCAGCCGCAGAAGCTGCACCTTCGCCGTCAGCCATTCGATCACACGGATCGTTCCGGCCTTGTAGGGGTTCCTGAAGGTTCCCGCATAGCTCAGCCGACGCATGTCATATTGCCGGGCTGCCTGCGAGGGCGGCAGCTCTGCCGCCTCGGGGGCGATCTGGCTCTGGTCGGTCACGCGGTGGCAGTCCCTGGCGTCAGGCCCGGCGGAGCGCGGGGCTTCTCCGCTCAATAATCCTCTCCGAAGCGGGCCGCAACAAGGGCCTCCAGCGCATCGGCGAGTTTCTCCGCTTCCGGGCCGCTGGTCGTCACGTCGATCGTCGTCCCGCGCGAGGCCGCCAGCATCAAGAGCCCCATGATCGAATCGCCCGAAACCTCCATCCCGTCCTTCGTCACCGCGGCCCGTGCGTCATGCGCTTCGACCACCTCGACGAATTTCGCGCTGGCGCGGGCATGCAGGCCCTTTTCATTCACGATTCGAAAGCTGCGGCTGGTCATCGCTTGCGTCAGGCCCCGCTGCCAAGATCAAGGCTGTTGATGTATTTCCGGCCCGCATCCAGCGCCACCGCCACCGCCTCGGGCACCGGCAGGTCACGCGACTTGGCCAGCTTGATCAGCATCGGCAGGTTGGCCCCGTACAGGATCCGCCGCCCCGAAGCCGCACAGGCCGGCAGCGACAGGTTCGACGGGCTGCCGCCGAACATGTCGGTCACGACAACCACGCCCTGCCCCTGATCGACCGATGCCGCCGCTGCCATGATCTCGGCCTGCTTGGCATCGCGGTCATGGTCGTCCTCGATGGCGATCGCGCGCACGCCATCCTGCTTGCCCACGACATGCTCTACCGCGGAAAGATATTCCCGCGCAAGACCCCCATGGGCGACGATGACGATCCCGATCAAACCCCAGACACCTTGTCGGCTGGAGGGCTTGCCGCCCCCTTGCGTTCCAGTTCCCGATGACGTTTTGACACCGGCCAGCCCGCTTCCGCAAGAGCCGCACCCAGCATTTCCGCTACGGCAACCGACCGGTGTTGCCCGCCGGTGCAGCCAAAGCCGATCGCCAGATGGGCCTTGCCTTCTTCCTGATGCGCAGGAAGCAACATCAGCAACAGGTCGCGCAACCTGTGGAAGAATTCATCGAATCGGGGATCGGACCGGACAAAGGCCATCACCGACGGGTTGCGGCCATCCAGCGGCCGCAGCACCGCATCCCAATGCGGATTGCTGAGAAAGCGGCAGTCGAAGATCATGTCCACCCCGCGCGGCACGCCCCGCTTGTAGCTGAACGACTGCACCGAGACCGCCAGCCGCCCGGTCGTTCCGGGATCGAACCAGCGTGAAATCTCGGCTTTCAGGTCATGCGGGCTCAGCTCGCTGGTGTCGATCAGATGATCGGCGCGCACCCGGATCGGGGCCAGAAGGTCGATCTCGCGCTCGATCCCTTCGGTCGGCGTTTCGGCCGGGGCCAGCGGGTGACGGCGCCGGGTTTCCGAAAAGCGGCGGATCAACTCGCCCGGCGCGCAATCCAGATACAGCACTTCCAGCGCGACGCGGGGATCACGGGTCAGGTTGTCGATCAGCTCGATCAGCGCGGTTGCATTGAAATCGCGGTTGCGCGCATCCAGCCCCAGCGCGATCGGCCGCCCCAAAGGCGGACCATCCAGCAGCCGCGGCACCAGGCTCAGCGGGATATTGTCGATCCCCTCATAGCCCAGATCCTCCAGCACATGAATCGCCGTCGACCGCCCGGCCCCCGAAGGGCCGGTGATCAGCACCAGGCGGTGCTCCGTCGTCGTATCTGCGGTTGCGGGGCGCATCCTTGCCGTTCAGTCCTGCCGTCCGCCGTGAAGATAAACCATCATTGCAGCAGGAAAATGGTCATTCTGCACCCGCAGCACAAGCGGCAGCGACATTCCCAGGATCGTGATGTTGCGCCGGGGCGGCAGGCGCTGGTCTTCGTCGCGGCCAAGATCGGCGACAAGCACCACCTCTGCCCGATCCACCGGATCGACCCGCAACAGGCCAAGCCCGCGCGCCTCGATCAACCCATGGATGGCCGGGGCGGGGCAGCGCGCCGTCAGGCCGTTTTCCCGCATCACCAGCACCCGGTCATCCGACACCAGCCGCGCGCCCAGCGCCAGCATCCGCAGCGCCAGCGCCGATTTTCCCGCGCCCGACGGACCCAGGATCAGCAGGCCCCGCCCGGCCACGGCCACGCAAGAAGCATGAAGGATCGCGCTTTCGCCCGAGGCTTCGGGCAGGTCGGTGGTCAAATCGGCAGACCGACCACGAAGCGCGCGCCCAGCGGCTCGCTGGTCACATCGGCGGCGGTCGGGCGGATATTCTCGGCCCAGATCACCCCGCCATGCGCCTCGACGATCTGTTTCGAGATCGACAGACCAAGGCCCGAGTTGTTGCCGAAATGGGTGGGCGGGCGGTCGGAATAGAACCGCTTGAACACCTTGGCCAGCGCCTGTTCCGGGATACCGGGGCCGGTGTCTTCCACCACCACCAGCACGCGGTTGTCACGCCGCCGTGCCCAGACGCGCACGGCGTCGCCCTCTTCGCAGAAGGAAATCGCATTGGTGATCAGGTTGACGAAGACCTGCGCCAGCCGTGCCTCCAGCCCGCGGATCATGATCTGCTCGGCCGGCAGGTCGGTGATGAAATCCACGCCCTTTTCGGCGGCCTGCTGGCCCAGGTATTGCCCCAGGCTGGAAATCGTCTTCAAGAGGTTGAATTCTTCTTCCTCTTCCTTCACCAGCTCGGAATCCAGCCGCGAGGCGTTGGAAATGTCGCTGACCAGCCGGTCCAGACGCCGCACGTCATGTTCGATCACGTCCAAGAGCTTCTCGCGGTGTTCTTCCTTCTTGACGAAGCGCAAGGATCCCACCGCAGACCGCAACGATGCCAGCGGGTTCTTGATCTCATGCGCCACATCGGCGGCGAATTGTTCGTTGGCGTCGATCCGGTCGTACAGCGCCGCCACCATGCCCCGCATCGCCACCGACAGCCGGCCGATCTCATCCGGCCGCGCCGCAAGATCGGGGATGCGCACCCGCGCCGGGCTGACCTTGCGCTGGTCGCGGTCGCGCCCGATCTCGGCCGCCGCCGCCAGGTCCGACAGCGGATTGGCGATGGTCGAGGCGAGGACGAGGCTGAGCCCGATCGACACCAGCAACGCCACCACGAACATCTGCAGGATCTGCTCGCGCTCATAGCGCACCAGCCGGTCGATCTCGCCCTCGGCCGAGGTCAGCGCGACAACGCCCATCACCTCACCGGCCGACCAGATCGGAGTGCCCACCGAAAACAGCGTGCCCCCGTCCGAGGCATGGCCGGTGTTGGACCCGGTTTCGCCCGCCCGCGCCCCCGGAAACACCGCCCGCGCCAGCGACATGCCGTCGATCCGCGCCGGTTCCTCGGCCCCGAAGGACAACACGCCCGAAACCCCGCTCCAGACCGCGTTCAGGAAATCGGTGATGACGGTGGACCGCACCCCGCCCGGAATGTCACCCGGCGTCACCTCGGGGCCGGTCCGGCTGGCCAGCACGCCACCGGCGGGATCGAAGACGAAGGCCTCGACCCCGGCACCCAGCTGCACCTTTTCCAGCGCCGCCGCATAGTCGAACGCCGGTGCGGCCGGGTCCAGCTGTGCCTCGAACACATCGGCGATCAGTTCGGCCTCGCGGATCAGCCCCGCCTCTCGCTGCAACACCAGAGAGTCGCGGAACGGATTCAGGAACAGCACCCCGGCCACCAGAATCACCAGCGCCATCAGGTTGAAGATGATGATCTTGCGTGCCAGCGGGCTGCGGTTCAGCGACACCAGCCCGCCGCGCGTCCGCACCTCGCGCATCCCTTCGACCGTGGCGTCCGGCGATACCCAATCCTCGCCCAGAAGAACCTCGCCGGTCTTTCTGGGTCTTGTATCCTCCGGCACGATGCGCGGCGCTGCGGTCATTCAGAAACCCCGGCCGTCACTCTTCATTATAGCGATAGCCGATGCCATACAGCGTCTCGATGGCCGAGAAATCATCGTCAACGGTCCGCATCTTCTTGCGCAACCGCTTGATATGGCTGTCGATCGTGCGGTCGTCGACATAGACCTGATCGTCGTAGGCCACGTCCATCAGCTGATCGCGCGACTTCACGAAGCCGGGCCGCTGCGCCAGCGCCTGCAACAGCAGGAATTCCGTCACCGTCAGCGAGACGTCGCGGCCCTTCCAGCTGACCGAATGGCGCAACGGGTCCATCCGCAGGCTGCCCCGCTCCATGATCTTGTTCTCTTCCGTCACCGGGGCCTCTGGCCCGGCGGCCAGCGCATCCTGCCGCCGCAAGAGCGCACGGATCCGCTCGACCAGAAGTCGCTGGCTGAACGGTTTCTTCACATAGTCATCCGCGCCCATCCGCAGGCCCAGAACCTCGTCGATCTCGTCATCCTTCGAGGTCAGGAAGATCACCGGCATCGTGGTCTTCTGCCGCAGCCGTTGCAGCAGGTCCATGCCGTCCATGCGGGGCATCTTGATGTCCAGCACCGCCATGTCGGGCAGGCGGCGGTTGAAGGCATCCAGCGCCGATTGCCCGTCGTTATAGGTCTCAACCTCAAAGCCTTCGGCCTCAAGCGTCATAGAGACGGACGTCAGGATATTCCTGTCGTCGTCCACAAGTGCGATGCGCGACATGTTGTTATTTCCTGCTCTGGTTATATTTTTCCGTCATTCTCCGTGTTCCGGGCCCCGGAATCAACACAAAAGCGAATCACCCCGGCCTCCCATGGGGAAAGTGAAGCCGAAAATTCCAAAGCAATGGCTAATTTGCCTCACCTGGCCCGGCCCCACGCAATTGGTTGCGCTAACCTGCACTTGGTTGCGCTAACTGTATGATTGCCGCCTGTTCCCGTGGGATTTCCGTATGTTATAGCCATGTGACGGAAGGGTACGCAGCCCGTCCCGGCATCCCTTGGCCAGGGTGCCCCAGTGCCACGACGAAAGTGCCGGCGCGGGCAGCCCGGCAGCGGGAGCAGTCAGGATGATCAGCGGGCGCGTGAACCCCAACCGAACTTTGCAACACCAGGGCATCTCGGGGGCGGGCTCCGTCCACTACAACCTGATCGAACCCGCACTGGTCGAACAGGCCGTCGCCCGCGGCGAGGGCCGCCTGGGTCGGGGCGGGGCCTTCCTCTGCACCACCGGGCAATTCACCGGCCGCTCGCCCAAGGACAAGTTCGTCGTCCGCACGCCCTCGGTGGAAGACACGATCTGGTGGGAAAACAACGCACCCATGTCGCCCGATGCCTTTGCGCGTCTCAAGGCCGACATGCTGGCCCATGCCGCAGGCTGCGACCTGTTCGTGCAGGACCTTTATGCCGGGGCCGATCCGGTGCATCGGCTGGATGTGCGCGTGGTGACGGAACTGGCCTGGCACTGCCTTTTCATCCGCCACCTGCTGCGCCGCCCCGCGCGTGACGAGCTGGACAGCTTCGACCCGGAATGGACGATCATCAACCTGCCCTCGTTCAAGGCCGACCCTGCGAAACACGGCTGCCGGACCGAAACCGTGATCGCGCTGAACTTCGACGAAAAGACCGTGCTGATCGGCAACACCGCCTATGCCGGCGAGAACAAGAAATCGGTCTTCACCATCCTGAACTACATCCTGCCCGGCAAGGGCGTGATGGCGATGCACTGCTCGGCCAACCATGCCATCGGCAACCCGGTCGATGCCGCCGTGTTCTTCGGCCTTTCGGGCACCGGCAAGACCACCCTTTCCGCAGCCCCCGACCGCACCCTGATCGGCGATGACGAACATGGCTGGTCCGACCGCGGCATCTTCAACTTCGAAGGCGGCTGCTACGCCAAGACCATCGACCTCAGCGCCGAGGCCGAGCCGGAAATCCATGCCACCACCCACCGCTTCGGCACCGTGGTGGAAAACATGGTCTTCGACCCGGAGACACTGGAGCTCGATTTCGCCGACCGCAGCCTGACCGAGAACACCCGCTGCGCCTATCCGCTCGAGGCGATCTCCAACGCCTCGGCCACCGGGCTTGGCGGCCATCCGCGCCATGTGGTGATGCTGACCTGCGATGCCTTCGGCGTACTGCCCCCCATCGCCCGGCTGTCGCCTGCGCAGGCGATGTATCACTTCCTCTCCGGCTTCACCTCCAAGGCCGCCGGCACCGAACGCGGCATCACCGAACCGCAGCCCACCTTTTCCACCTGCTTCGGCGCCCCCTTCATGCCGCGCCGGCCCGAGGTTTACGGTAAGCTGCTGCAGGAAAAGATCCTGAAGAACGGTGCCTCCTGCTGGCTCGTCAACACCGGCTGGACCGGCGGCGCCTACGGCACCGGCAAGCGGATGCCGATCAAGGCCACGCGCGCGCTTCTGTCGGCCGCGCTGGACGGCTCGCTGAGCGAGACCGAATTCCGCAAGGACCCGAATTTCGGCTTCGAGGTGCCGGTGGCGCTGGCCGGGGTGGATGCAAGACTGCTGAACCCGCGCGAGACCTGGACCGACAAGGCCGCCTATGACGCGCAGGCGCAGAAACTGGTGGCGATGTTCTCGAAGAACTTCGGCCAGTATGTTCCCTTCATCGACGAGGACGTGAAGGCCGCCGCCATCGGCTGAGACTGCCCTGGTTGCAAAATCGCGCGCCCGGACGGCAAGCCGTCCGGGCGCAAGTTTTTGTCTCGCCTCTGCGCGTTCTGCGCAACCGGCTCGGGCCGCCTGCGCCTCCGGCGGGGGTATTTATACAAAGATGAAGCCAGCTGTTTTCATCTTTGCCCAAATACCCTCAGGGGGTTTGGGGGCAGAATGCCCCCATCCGCCCGAGGAGGAGGCGAAGGCTGACGACGAGACAAAAGACCTGCGGCGCAAGCCGCTCCGCTTGCCAGCCGCTTACATCAGTGCCTGCCGCACCAGATTCAACCCCGTCAGCACCAGCAATCCTTGCGTCCAGCGCCGGAACACCGCCTGATCAAGGCGGTCCTGCACCCGGTATCCCACCAGCATGCCCAGCATGGCGGGCAGCACCAGCGCCGCCGAAAAGGCCAACCGTTCGCCGCTGGCGATACCGGTGCCCAGATGCGCGGCCAGAAGTGCCACTGCGCCGATCAGGAACACCACGCCCTGCACCCGCACCATCTCGACCTTGGCCACGCCGGTCGACAGCAGGAACACCAGAAGCGGCGGGCCCCAGATCCCCGACACCCCGCCGTAAAGCCCGCCGATCACCCCCAGCCCCCATTCCGCCCGGTTGCGGTGATGCAAGGGCAGCGCCAGCGGCAGCCCGGCCAGCTGCGCCGCGGCGAAGGCCGTCACCGGCAGGCCCAGCAGCAGCAGATAGGCCATCCTCGGGATATGCTCGAAGACCTGGGCCGAAACGGCGATGAACAGCACCGTTGCGATCAGGAACCGACGATATCTGATGGCCGAGTCCAGTGCCGGGGCAACGCCCTGGCGAAAGGCCTGCGACAGATTGGTGAACAGGGTCGGCAGGATCAGCCCCGCCAGCGCAAGCTCGGGCGGCAGAAAGGCCGAAAAGGCCGAGATCATCACCAGCGGCATGGCAAAGCCGACCGCGCCCTTGACGAAACCGGCAAACAGCGTCACCGCCATCGCCGTCCAGAACGCCAGCGGCGTCAGCCCGCCCATCACCATTTCCATACCGCGCCCCCCGATCCGGGCCCCGTTCTGCCAGCCCCTTCGTAAAAGTGAAAGCCCCGCAGTTGACGCCCCCGCGGTGGCAGGGTTTCATCGTGGCATCCCGAAGGGCGCCCCGATGTCTGCTTTCTTTCGTCTTTGTCTTGTCCTCTTGTGGTCTGCGACCGTGGCCCTTGCCGATCCGGCCGCGCCGCAATCGGCGCAGGGCATCCGTTTCGTCGAGATCGGCATCTATTGCCGCCCGGAATCCGAAGGCACCGAGCCGGCACCCGAAACCTCGCTGGGCTATATCAACCTTTTGGCCACCCTGCCGGAATTCATCCATCGCCAGCAGCGGATCCCCGCAGCCCTCGGCATTTCGTTCGGCGTGGTGGTGCAGGCCGACCACGACATCCTTCAGGCCCGGATCGAAACCTGGAAGCCGGGTCGGGACCGCCCCGAGATCTGGTATACCGACCTTTACGCCAACACCCCCCGGATGCGCGGCTTTGCCTTCGATTTCCCCGAAGAGTTGATCCTCGGCACCTGGCGGATGGAGGCCTGGGATGGCGACACCCGGCTTTACAGTGTCGAATTCGAGGTTCAGCCCGCCAGCACCCTGCCGGGCATCAGCTCGGACTGCAACCTGATGTCCTGAGGGGCCGTCATGCGCCGCGCCGCCCTTGCCCTCTGGCTGCTCTCGGCACCCGCTCTTGCCGCCCCGGCCGAACCGCTGGCCGCGCCGCAGATCGCCCGGCTGGAGGTGGGCATCTTCTGCGCCTTGCAGGCCATGGACCGGATGCCCGCGCCCGGCACGGTTTCGGGCTGGATCCATGTACCCACTGGCAACATCACCTTTCACTGGCCCGACCGGCAGGTCGTTCCCGCCGCCCTGGGCCTCGCCTTCGGGGTCCGGGCCACCGCCGCCCCCGGTTTCGCCGGTTCGGTCAGAACCGAGTCGCGTGTCTTCCGTCCCGGACGCTCCGCGCCCGAGGTCTGGGACAGCGGCCTGTCCGATGCCGGGCCGAACCTCGCGTTTTTCCGCTTTGACACCGAGGACGAACTGCTGCCCGGTCTCTGGGCCTTCGAAGGCTGGGACGGAGATCTATTGCTCTACCGCGTCGAATTCGAGGTGGTCCCCGCCGCCGCCCTGCCCGAGATCGTCAATGCCTGCGGGGCAACCTCCTGATCCTGGTGGATGAGACATTTTCGGTCGAAATACCCATTCACTGCGAAATGATGTTGCGCTGCGACTGCGAAAAACCTATTCCTTCGCAGATGCAGAATCTCCCGGAGCAAGCCGATGCCGCATGATGGTCAGCAGATGTCCGACTCTCCCCTTCTTGCCGATCTGCGCAGCCTGACCGCCGCCACCTTGCCCGAGGTCGAGGCCCTCTTTGCCGAAGGGCGCGAAGCCCTGCGCGCGCGGGTCAGTTCGGGCGGCAAGGTGCAGAATGCCGCGATGGAAGCGCATCAGTTCGCCGCCCATACGCTGTCCTGGCTGGCCACCTATGCCGAAGCCCTGCGCCAGCTGGAGGCCTGGGCCGGGCGGCTGGATGCGGACGGGCAGTTCGGCGCGATGGAACAGCTGATCCTGCAGATCGGCTTCGGCGAATATCTGAACCAGATCGCCGGCGGCATCCCGATGAGCCAGGGCGAAATCGCCCGCCTTTGCGATCTGGGCCTGACCTGGGTGCCCGGCGAAGCCGCCCGCGCACTGATGGCCCATGGCAATACCCATCAGGCACGCAGCGCCCTGGTGGCGTTGATGCGCGACAACCATGGCCGCGCCACCTTTGGCACCACCGGGCTGGATGCCGAGCTTGAGATGATCCGCGACCAGTTCCGCCGCTATGCGGATGAAAAGGTCATCCCCTTTGCCCATGACTGGCACCTGCGCGACGATCTGATCCCGATGGGGATCATCGAGGATCTGGCCGGGATGGGCGTCTTCGGCCTGACCATCCCCGAGGAATTCGGCGGCTTCGGCCTGTCCAAAGCGTCGATGGTCGTCGTCTCGGAAGAGCTGTCGCGCGGCTATATCGGCGTCGGCAGCCTTGGCACCCGGTCGGAAATCGCGGCCGAGCTGATCCTGTGCGGCGGCACGCCAGACCAAAAGGCGCAATGGCTGCCGAAACTGGCCAGCGGGGAAATCCTGCCCACCGCCGTCTTTACCGAGCCGAACACCGGATCGGACCTGGGTTCCCTGCGCACCCGTGCCGAACGTGACGGCGACGACTGGACGATCACCGGCAACAAGACCTGGATCACCCATGCCGCGCGCACCCATGTGATGACGCTGCTGGCCCGCACCGACCCGGCGACCACCGATTATCGCGGCCTGTCGATGTTCTTGGCCGAAAAGACCCCCGGCACCGACGACGCCCCCTTCCCCACCCCCGGCATGACCGGCACGGAGATCGAGGTTCTGGGCTATCGCGGCATGAAGGAATACGAACTGGGCTTCGACCGCTTCAGGGTGAAGGGCGAAAACCTGCTGGGCGGCGTGCCCGGACAGGGGTTCAAGCAACTGATGCAGACCTTCGAATCCGCCCGCATCCAGACCGGGGCCCGCGCCATCGGCGTGGCGCAGTCGGCGCTGGAAACGGGGATGCAGTATGCCGAGGACCGCAGACAGTTCGGCAAGCCGCTGATCGACTTTCCCCGCATCTCGGGCAAGCTGGCCATGATGGCGGTGGAAATCATGATCGCCCGCCAGCTGACCTATTTCAGCGCCTGGCAGAAGGACCACGACAAGCGCTGCGATCTTGAGGCCGGGATGGCCAAGCTTCTGGGCGCGCGCGTGGCCTGGGCCTCTGCCGACAATGCCCTGCAGATCCACGGCGGCAACGGTTTCGCGCTGGAATACCGCATCAGCCGCATCCTGTGCGACGCTCGCATCCTGAACATCTTTGAAGGTGCTGCCGAGATCCAGGCCCAGGTCATCGCCCGCAGACTACTGGACTGATCGGCCCGGTCCGGCAAGGGGCAGCGCGCGTCCCCCTTGCCGGACAGCGCCCCGACCTGGCCCGATTGCCCCTTATTTCTGCCCCTTTTCGTGACCAGACTGCCCCGGTGATAAGGGGTGACGCCAGATGGCCGATGCAGTCAGGGGCAGCATTGTCATAAACGAGGTCCTGCCGGACCCCAACAGTGCAGCCGGCAGCAGCGGCCCGCGCCATGACACCGACCACAGCGGCACCGTCACCCCGGTCGACGAATTCATCGAAATCTACAACTCCGGCCCGAACCCGGTCGACATCGGCGGTTTGCAGCTCTGGGATCAGACGCTGGGAAACTGGTTCACCTTTCCGCCCGGCACGATTCTGACCCCCGGCGCACATGCCATGGTGATGACCGGCGCGGCGGGCGGCCCCGGTCCGGCGCTTGGCCCCGGCGACATGGCCTTTTACGCCGGGCGCGGCAGCGCCGTGCTGAACAACGGGCCGGAAAACGCCATCCTCTACGATCCCGTTGCCCATACCTACGCGCAGATCGCCTATGGCGGGGCTTCGATCGTGACCCCCGGCACACCGGGCAACTTTGCGACCTTTCCCGCAGGCACAACCCGCATCGGCAGCGGCGAGAATTTCGGCCCCTTCACCCCCGGTTACTCGCTGCAACGGTCCCCCGACGGCGGCAATACCATCGTCTCGGGGTCGCCCAACCCCGCCGATGACAACCTCTGCTTTGCCGCCGATACGCTGATCGAAACGCCACACGGGCCCCGCCCCGTGCAAACCCTTCGCGCGGGCGATCCGGTGCTGACCGCCAATGACCGCGTGCTGCCACTGATCTGGGTGGGTGAAACCCGGCACGGCACCGCGCGGCTTTGGGCCGAACCCCGGCTCTGGCCCGTCACGATCCGCGCCCATGCCTTCGGCCCCGGCCTGCCTGCAAGGGATCTTTCGGTCTCGCGCCAACACCGCCTGCGCTTTCGCAGCGATATGGCTGACGGGCCTTTCGTTCTGATCCCCGCCGCCTCCTTCCTCGGCTGTCCCGGCGTGCAGATCAGCCGTCCGACGGGCGAGTTGCGCTACTTTCATCTTCTGCTGGCCGATCACAGCATTCTTCTGGCCAACGGCCTGCCCGCCGAAAGCCTGTATCTGGGCCCGCAGACGCTGGCGATCCTGCCCGAAGCCGCATTGGACCAGATCATCGCCGCCCTTGGCCGCGATCCGCGCCTCGGCACTCCGCCGGTCCCCGTGCATCCCCTTCTGGGCATCTCCCGCGCGCAGCGCCAGTTGCGCAAGGGGCAGGCCCTGCATCCGTAATCGCCGACTTGCCGCCTGTGTCGGCGGATGTCACCCTTGGCGCGGATCACCACGCCCCGAGGCTCCATGCGCCATAGTCTTCTTGCCCTGTCGCTTGTCGCGCCGCTTGTCCTTGCGGCCTGTGTCGAAACGCCCCCGGCCAAGGCTCATCCCTGGCAACTCGTCTCGATGGGCGGGCAGAGCTTTGACGCCCCTGCCACCTTCCAGCTGAACGCAGGCGGCAGCCGGGCGTCGGGCATGGCCCCCTGCAACAGCTGGTCGGGCCGGATCGTCAGCGAACCCTTCCCGCTCTGGGCCATCCGCGATGTCACCGCAACGGAAATGGCCTGTCCCGATCTGGCGGCCGAACAGGCGTTCTTTGCCGGTCTTGCCCGGTCCACCCGGATGGCCGTCGGCGCGGATCACCTTACCCTGTCGGACGGAACGGGCTTCACCATGGAATTCGTGCCTCTCCGGCCCTGACCCGGATCAGCCCGACAGCGCAGCCCCGCCCCGCGATGGCCGGGGGGCCCCCAGCCGCGGATGCAGCCGCCCGGCAATCGCCCAGGCAATCAACAGCCCGATGCCGCTGGCCGCAAAGATTCCCTGCAACGGCAGCACGAACAGCACCGCCCAGGCCACGCCCGGCGTCAGGATACCCGACACATCACGAAAGCTGGAATAGACCGCGCTCATCTCGGTGCGTTCCGACGGCTTCGCGCTCATCAGGAACGGCAGCCCGCCCACCACATCCAGCGTGACAAGAAAGGCCGAAGACCCGAAGACCAGCGCCACCGTCACCCAGGGCAGAACGGCCAGCAAGGCCGCGCCCAGCATCAAGAGGCCACAGCAGAAAAAGGCCAGCCGCACCGACTGCCGCACCCCGGCGCGGCGCGCCCAGCGGTTGATCATCGGCGCAAGGAACAGGATGGCGTTGGAGATCGCCAGCGCCGTGCTGCCCACCATGTCGCCCAGACCCGCCTCGATACAGAAGATCGGCAGATAGACCACATAGACCCACCAGCCACAGGACCGCATCACCGCAAAGAACCAGCCCGCGATCAGCCGGGGCTGCCGGAAGAACCGCCCCAGAAACCCCAGCGGATTCACCGCAGGGCCGCGCGCCTTCTGGATCTGCTTGCCATTGCCCAGCCGCAGCACCCAGAAGGTGATCAGCAGCGCCACGGCGAAACTTGCCGACACCAGAAAGATGCCCACCCCCAGCCGGTTGTACAGAAATGGCCCGACCAGCGGCCCCAGCGTCCAGGGGGCCGCCGCATAGGCCATCTGCACCGACTGGCTGCGCCCCAGGTTCTCGCGCGTCACATAATCCAGCACATAGGCGTTGAAACAGACAAAGATCGTCGCCGTGGCGATCATGCTGAACAACAGCGCCAGATGCGCCCCCAGATCAGACCCCAGCGCGGCACAGGCCCCGCCCAGCAGATACATCAGGCAGCCCGCCGTATAGGCCCAGCGGCGCGGCACAAAGCCGGTCAGCCAGGGCACCATCAGCCCGGTCATCAGCGACACCACCCCGCCGATCAGATAGGCGACCGACACCGCCTGCGCATCGCCCAGCGTGGCATAAAGATACAGCGGCCAGACCGACACCATCGTGCCGCGCACCGCCGCCTCCAGCCCCGCCAGCATCGCCAGATGCTCGACCTTCGGGGCCGGGGCATGTTTCAACTCAAGGGGAATGTAACGTATCGCCATGGCGCATAGGACTCCGTTGCCCGTCGCCCCGTCTGTCACATGACCGACATCCGGCGTCGGTCAGGGCCTCTCGGCCCGCCGCGCCAGAAGGTCCAGCAACCGCCCGCGCGCCTCGGGCAACGGGCGGCCGCTCTGTGACTCGGCCAGATCCCGATGCAGGAAATGGCCGGTGATCCGCAGACCCTGCACCACGCTGCCGACCGCCATCGCCCCCGTGCCAGCCATGCCCTCCGGCAAAGGAAACAGCCGGTCCGCCCAGTCTCCGCCCGCCGCAAGACTGACGGCACGCCCGGTCTTCGGACTGACGAAGGCCAACCCGTCCCGCCGCCCCGTCACCGCACAGGACACCAGATCCAGACCGAAACCCAGTTCCTCAAGCAGCAGCATCTCCCAGCGCAGATAGGCCGCCGCCCAGTCGTCGCCCAACCCGTCCAGCAACGCCACCGTCGCCTGCCACAGCGCCTCATGCGGGTCGCGCTCGGGCAGGGTCGCGGACAGCAGGGCGCAGACGGCGGTCAGCCCCACCAGTGCCAGCCGGTCGCCCAGCACATGCGCCCGACTGCGCAGCGGCTCCACCCTGTAGGCCCCGATATGCTCGGCCAGCCGCGCGGTCCAGACCACCGCCACCTGCGTGCCCGGCTGCAAATGCGCCGCCATCCGGCGCGACGCCCCGCCGCGCACCAGCCCCGCGTGCCGTCCATGCCCCCGCGTGAACACCTCGATGATCGCGGCACTCTCGCCATGCGGGCGCATGGACAGGATCATGCCTTCATCCCGCCATTCCATGCCCCTTCCTTCCACGCCTTCGCCCCGCGACGCAACCGGCACCGCAAGCCCGCCCAAGGCCCACGACCTGCGCCCCTGCCTTTCCCTTCTGCAAATATCCCCGCCGGAGGCTCCGACGCCGCCGCCCGCGCCTCTGCCGGATCAGGCGCCCGCCCGACAGCGCCAAGATCAGCCGTCCCGCAGCCCCTCGTCCTCCAGCAGGCTCCGCCCCTGCCGGTCCTCGACCTCGACCAGCCACAGATCGCGGTCGCGCGCCGCCTCGCGGGCCAGCGTGGCATCGACATCGGCCTCCGGCCCCTCGGCCAGAACCGCCCAGATCCTGCTGTCGCTGGCGAAATCCCAGCGCCGCACGAAGGCGCGCGCCTGCCCGTCCATCGTCGCCAGCTTCACGATCACCGCGCCTGCGGTCTCATCCCCCCGCCGCGCCAGATAGGCCGGGATCGCGGCCAGCCGCAGCCGGTTCAGATAGGCCGCAACCCACAGGCCCGAAGCAAGCCGTGCCTCAGCCATGGCAGACCCGAATTTTCGTCGAAAATTCGCGCCCCTCACCCAACGTCGTCTCAGCCATCGCCGTCCTTGAAATCCAGCCCCATCTCGGAATAGCGCTCGGCCTCTTCCAGCCAGTTCGGCCGCACCTTCACCGTCAGGAACAGATGCACCGTCCGGCCAAGGAACTCCGAGATTTCAGCCCGCGCGGCCGAGCCGATCGCCTTGATCGTCTCACCCCGGTTGCCCAGCACGATCCCCTTGTGTCCGTCGCGCGCCACATAGACCACCTGGTCGATGCGGGCCGAGCCGTCGGGCTTTTCCTCCCACTTTTCGGTTTCCACCGTCAGCTGATAGGGCAGTTCCTCATGCAGCCGCAGGGTCAGCTTTTCCCGCGTCATCTCGGCCGCGATCATCCGCATCGGCAGGTCGGCCAGCTGATCCTCGGGGTAATACCACGGGCCTTCGGGCAGCTCTCCGGCCAGCCAGTCCTTCAGATCCTCGACACCATGGCCGCGCTCGGCGCTGATCATGAAGGTCTTCGCGAAGGGAAAGGCCTCGTTCATCTTCTGCGCCAGCGCCAGCAACACCTCGGCCTTCACCCGGTCGATCTTGTTGATGGCCAGCGCCACCGGTTTGCCGCGGGGCATCTCGTCGCGCAGCCGGTCGATGATGGCCTGCGCCCCTTCGGTCAGCCCACGATGCGCCTCGATCAGCAGCACCACCACATCGGCATCCGACGCCCCGCCCCAGGCCGCCTTGACCATGCTGCGGTCCAGCCGGCGGCGCGGGCGAAAGATGCCGGGCGTGTCGACAAAGACGATCTGCGCCTGCCCCGCCATGCAGACCCCGCGAATCCGCGTCCGCGTCGTCTGCACCTTGTGGGTGACGATGCTGACCTTCGCCCCGACCATGCGGTTCAGCAGCGTGGATTTTCCGGCATTCGGCTCGCCGATCAGGGCGACAAATCCCGCGCGGGTCCTGGTGTCCATAGCGTCCTCATGGGCGTTGAGCGGGCGGCTTAGCCTATCTGGCACCGAAAGGCCAGTTGCGCGCAAGGGCAACCCCGTCGCCTCAGGCCCCGCCCGTTTCCATCCGGCCCAGCAAGAGCCGCGCCGCCGCCTGTTCGGCCATGCGTTTCGATCCGGCCTCGGCCTCGGCCGACTCGCCGTTGCCCAGCGTGACGCGGACGGTGAACATCGGCTGATGGTCGGGGCCGCTGCGGCGGGCCTCGACATAGGCGGGCGGCGGCATCCCGCGTCCCTGCGCCCATTCCTGAAGCGCGGTCTTCGGGTCGCGGGCATCGGCCTCCACCGCGCCGATCCGCGCGCCCCACAGCCGCAGCACCAGCGCCCGCGCCGTCTCGAACCCGGCATCCAGATGCACCGCGGCGATCACCGCCTCCATCGCATCGCCCAACAGCGCCTCTTTGCGGCGGCCGCCCGACAGCATCTCGGACCGGCCCAGCTTCAGCACATCCCCCAGGGCCACAGCCCGCGCGACTTCGGCGCAGGTTTCCTTGCGGACAAGGGCGTTGAACCGGGGCGCAAGCTGGCCTTCGCTGGCCCCCCTGTCGGCGGTCATCAGCGCCTCGGCCATCACAAGGCCCAGCACCCGGTCGCCCAGGAACTCCAGCCGCTGATTGTCGGGGCGGTTTGCCGATCCGATCGAGGCATGGGTCACGGCGCGCAGCAGCAGGTCGGGCTGGCGGAAGACATGGCCGATCCGGCCCTGGAACGCCAGCAGATCCGCCGAAAGCCGCACCGCCGCCCCCTATTCCACCGCCTTGAAGTAACGGTCCGACCGCCAGGTCCAGAACGCCAGGATCGACGAGCCGGCCGACGAGAACATGATCCGGTCGGCCCGGCCGATCAGGTTTTCCGCCGGCACGAAACCGACGCCACCCGAGGCCTGCGGAAAGCGGCTGTCCATGGAATCGTCGCGGTTGTCGCCCATCACGAAATATTCGCCCGGCGGCACGGTGAAGATGCCGGTATTGTCGCCGCCGCCCCGCACGTCAATGTTCAGGATGTCATGCTGCCGCCCGCCGGGCAGGGTTTCGACGAAACGCGATTTCTGGCAGATGCCGCCATCGCCCACCGCGCCATTCTCGCAGCGCGGCCGGGCGCGCATCGGCCCCTGCGGCTCCATCACTTCCTCGAATATCCCTGCGGGTTCCTGCGGCACCATCTCGCCGTTCAGGTAAAGCACGCCCTCTTTCATCTGCACGGTATCGCCGGGCAGGCCGATCACCCGCTTGATCAGGTCATCGCCCTTGACCGGGTGACGGAACACCGCCACATCGCCGCGCTCGGGGTCCGAGCCGAAAAGGCGGCCCGAGATCGGGCAGAAGCTGATCCGGGTAAAGGGGATTTCGCAGGAATAGCGCGAATAGCCATAGGACATTTTGTTGACGAACAGGAAATCGCCGACCAGCAGCGTATCCTTCATGCTGGAAGACGGAATCCAGAACGGCTGGAAGAATAGCGTGCGGAAGATGCCCGCGATCACCAGCGCCCAGAACACGGTTTTCACCGTCTCCATCACGCCGCCTTCGGATTTCGCCTTCGCCATCTGCTCTGCCTTTTGCGATAAGTTGGGCCGGGTTCGGGCCGCTTCTCGCGCGGCAGGGGCGGTGAAGTCAAGCCACGGGGATTTGATCCTGCGCTGCAACGGGCTGTGCCACGGGCCGCGCCTCGATGACGACGAAGGCCTGCGCCCAGGGGTGATCGTCGGTCAGGGTGACATGGATCACCGCCTCATGCCCCGCAGGCGTCATCTGGGCCAGCCGCTCCGCCGCCCAGCCGGTGACATGCATCACCGGCTGGCCGCTGCGCATGTTGCTGACCGCCATGTCCTTCCAGCTGATCCCCATCCGCAGCCCGGTGCCCAAAGCCTTGGAACAGGCCTCCTTCGCCGCCCAGCGTTTCGCATAGGTGGCGGCCACCTCGCGGCGGCTTTCGGCCTTTCTCTGTTCGCGGTCGGTGAAGACACGGTTGCGGAACCGGTCGCCGAACCGGGCCAGCGTCGCCTCGATCCGTTCGATATTCGCCAGGTCAGTGCCGATCCCAAGGATCATCCGGGCCTCTCATGCTGAAACCGGCGGACCGGGCCGCATCTTCTGCCGCCCGGCCGGATGCGCGGCAGGATGTCAGCCCTTTTCCAACTGGCGGGCGGCAAAGGCCAGCCCCAGCATCGAAGCCCCGTCCGAAACCAGCTGGATTCCCAGCAACAGCCCCAGCGTTGTCATGGCGGCCTCGGCAAAATTGGCAAGGATCAGGATGCCCAGCCCAAGCGACAGGATACCCGACAGCAGGACCAGCCATTTCCAGTTGCCGGGTTCCATTCCGAAGGATGCAATCACCTTGAACACCCCGGAGACGATGAACAGGACCGCAAGCAGATAGGTCAGGCTGATCATGCCGGCCAGGGGATGCATCAGCAGGCTGATCCCGGCAAGGATCGCCAGCACCGCCAGAAGCAGGGCCCAGATCCGTGGCCCCCAGGCGGTTTCCCGAAAGACCGCGATGATCTGGATGACACCCAGGGCCAGGAACGACCAGCCGGTGATCAATGTCACCGCAACCGATCCTGCAAGGGGGTTCAGGATCGCAAAAAAGCCCGCCAGGATTGCGAGTACGCCCAGAATGATAAGCAAGGTCTTGTTTTTCATGTGAAATTCCACTTTCTTACGCGCAGGATCCGACAGCCACAAGTGCAGCATGCTGTTTCAAATCCGTCAACAATGATCTGATCAGCGAGGCTTTGGCCCGCAACGCGGCCATAGCTTACTGTCGCCGCGCCGCATCCATCCGGCGGCGCATCTCCTCGATCGCCGGGCCGAGGCCGCGGAAGATCGCCTCGCCGATCAGGAAATGCCCGATGTTCAGCTCGCGCAGCTCGGGTATCGCCGCCACCGGGGCAACGTTGTCATAGGTCAGGCCGTGCCCGGCATGCACCTCAAGCCCCAACGAATGCGCCAGCGCGGCACCCTTGCGCAGCGCGGCCAGTTCGGCCTCGGCCTCATCCATGCGCCCTTCGGCATGCAGGTCGGAATAATGCCCAGTATGCAGTTCCACCACCGCCGCCCCGATCCGGGCGCTGGCTTCGATCTGGCTTGGATCATGGCCGATGAACATGGAAACCCGGATGCCCGCCGCGCGCAGCGGTGCGATATAGGCGGTCAGCCGGTTGTCATCGCCCGCCACATCCAGCCCGCCCTCGGTCGTGCGTTCTTCGCGCTTTTCCGGCACCAGACAGATTGCATGCGGCACCAGGCGCAGTGCAATTGCCTGCATCTCTTCGGTCGCCGCGCATTCGAAGTTCAGCGGGATGCCGATCCCGGCGCGCAGCGCCTCCATATCCGCATCGCGGATGTGGCGGCGGTCTTCGCGCAGATGCGCGGTGATGCCATCGGCCCCCGCCGTTTCCGCCAGGATTGCCGCGCGCAAGGGATCGGGCCAGACCGTGCCGCGGGCATTGCGCACCGTGGCCACATGGTCGATGTTGACGCCCAAGCGTAGCTGACCGCTGCCCTGCATGATCCTGCCTTGTTCCCCGATCATTCCCGCCGCAGTCTAGGGCGAACCAGGGGCGTCGTCACCCCCGCTTTCCCCATGTTCGCCGCGATGCTTCAACCGTTGCGCCGCCTTGGCCACGGCTTCCTTCAGCCGGCTGCGGCGTTCGCGGCGTTCATGCGCCTTGGCGGCCCGCGCCTTCTGATAGGCTTCGACCAGCGGGATGGTGATGTAATAGGCGATGACGCTGAGGATGATGCCCGGCCCCAGCGCCCCAATGAAATAGGGCCAGTAGATCTCGTGCCAGAACTGGATCAACCCGTCCCAGCGCGCCACGTCCGGCGTGAAGATGGACTTGACGTTGAACCACAGGTCACTGCCCGCGGTTTCGGTGGCGACCCGGATATAATCCCAGGACAGCGGCTTTTCGATGCCCAGGATCCAGTGCCCCAGCGTCATCGCCAGGACGGCAAAGAACGGCGTGGTGATCGGATTGGTGTTGAAGGTCGCCAGCAGCGCCGCCAGCAGGTTGCCGCGGATCGCCCGGCTGGCCAGCCAGGCCGCCACGAATTGCAGCCCCGGCAAAGGCAGGAACCCGATCAGCGACCCGGCAAACACCCCGCGCGCGATGCGGTGCGGCTGGTCCGGCAGGCGGCGCATCCGGTACAGGACATAGCGCGTCGCGCGCTTGAAACCGGATCGCGGATAGACCTGCTCGCGCAGCCATTCGCCCCAGCCCTGCGGATCCCTGCGCTTGAAGACCAAATCTGCGTCCTTCCACTTCAATTCCGGTCGGCAGGCTGCGCCCATTCCGCGCACCCCGGCCCAAGCCCTATCGCCCGACGATGACAGTCCGGCGTCGAAATCTGCATTGCTGCGGCAAAGGTCAACACCGGGGCGGTCACAACGCGGTATGCACAGGCCCCTGCGAAGGGGATATTGACCTTCCCGCCCCGGATCAACGCGCAAATGCGCGAAAAGGGGCGGCAGCGGCGTCGCAGTGGCATTGCTGCATCCCGTTCCCTGCGCGGCGCAACCTGATCCAACGAAGAAATCGGCCGCCAATGCCTGTCCCGACGGCCATTCCGGCCGTTTCAGCCAAAGCGCAGCGCCGGGGGGCGGGCCTGCGATCCTGCGGTCAATCCTGCGTGAGCCGCCGTGCCGGATCAGGGCGTGCGGGTCAGGTCGCGGTGGCGCTGGATCTGGGCCACATCCGTCTCGGCCTCCAGCGCGGTCATCACCATATGCAGATGTTCCACATCGCGCAGGTCCACGTCGATCACCAGCCGGTAGAAATCCGGTTTGCGGTCGGTGAACCGCAGGTCCGAGATATTGGCCTTCTGCTCGCCGATCAGCGTGCAGATCCGCCCCAGAACCCCGGCGTCGTTCGAGATCGTCACCTCCAGCGACACCGTGTTCACCGCACTGTGCCGCCCGGTCTTCCAATGCAGGTCCACCCAGCGTTCGGTCTGGCTTTCAAACTCTTCCAGCGCCGGGCAGTCGATGGCATGGGCCACCACCCCCTTGCCGCGATAGGTGATGCCGACGATCCGTTCCCCCGGCAGCGGCTGGCAACAGGGCGCGCGTTTCAGCGCCTGATCGGCGGCAAGGCCGACCACCGGGCGCCGTTCGTCCACTTCCTCGGCCTCAGCCATCGACAGTTCGGGGTAAAGCAGCTCCACTACCTTGCGCGCTGTCAGTTCGGCGCTGCCCAGCCGGGCCAGCAGGTCATCCTCGCCCGCCAGACCCATCATCTTGGCTGCCGTGGACAGTGCCTTGTCGCTGGCCTTCTTGCCGACATGATCGAAGGCCGCGCGGGCCAGTTCCCGGCCCAGTTTGACGAACCGCCCCCGGTCCTCGGCCCGCAGGCTGCGCCGGATCGCCGCCTTGGCCCGCCCGGTGGATACGATGTCGATCCAGCTTGGCTGCGGGCGCTGGCCTTCCGCCGTGATGATCTCGACCGACTGGCCGTTCTTCAGCCGCGTCCACAGCGGCACGCGGATGCCGTCGATCTTGGCCGACACCGTGCTGTTGCCGATCCGCGTATGGATCGCATAGGCGAAATCCAAGGGCGTCGCCCCGCGCGGCAGTTGGATCACATCGCCCTTGGGCGAGAAGCAGAACACCTGATCCGAATACATGTCGAGCTTCACATTCTCGAGGAATTCGTCGTGGTCCTCTTCGTCCAGCCGCTCGGTCAGGCTGGCGATCCACTTCGCCGGATCGACGGCAAAGGGGTTCCTGGCCCGCACGCCCTCACGATAGGACCAATGCGCCGCCACCCCGGCCTCGGCCACCTCATGCATCTCGCGGGTGCGGATCTGCACCTCCACCCGCTTGCCGTCGCGGCCCGAAACCGTGGTATGAATCGAACGGTAGCCGTTGGATTTCGGCTGGCTGATGTAATCCTTGAACCGCCCCGGCACCGCGCGCCAGCGCTGATGGATCACCCCAAGGATGCGGTAGCAATCCGCCACCGACCCGCAGATGACGCGAAAGCCGTAGATGTCGGACAGGCGGCTGAACGCCAGATCCTTCTCCTGCATCTTGCGCCAGATCGAATAGGGCTTTTTCGCCCGGCCGAACACATCGGCCTCGATCCCCGCCTTTTCCAGCTCGTGCCTGATGTCGCCGGTGATCTTGTGGACGACATCGCCGGATTCCTTCTGCAACATCAGATAGCGGCGCAGGATGGAATTGCGGGCCTCGGGGTTAAGGACCTTGAAGGACAGATCCTCCAGCTCCTCGCGCATCCACTGCATCCCCATGCGGCCGGCAAGGGGGGCAAAGATCTCCATCGTCTCGCGGGCCTTCTGGGCCTGCTTTTCCGGCTTCATGCTGCGGATCGTGCGCATGTTGTGCAGCCGGTCGCCCAGCTTGACCAGGATCACCCGCAGATCCTTGGACATCGCCATGAACAGCTTGCGGAAGTTCTCGGCCTGCTGGCTGCCCGCGTTCGACAGCTGAAGATTGGTCAGCTTGGTGACACCATCCACCAGCTCGGCCACATCCTCGCCGAACATCTCGGTGATCTCGCCATAGGTCGACCGGGTGTCCTCGATCGTGTCGTGCAGAAGGGCGGTGATGATTGTCGCGTCATCCAGCCGCTGTTCGGTCAGGATGGCGGCGACGGCAACCGGATGGCTGAAATAGGGCTCGCCCGACTTGCGGAACTGCCCCTCGTGCATCTTCAGCCCATAGCCATAGGCCTTGCGGATCAGACCGGCATTGCAGCGGGGGTTGTAGTTGCGGACAAGGGCGATGAGGTCGTCAACGTCAATCATCGCCACCCTGCCCGCGGGGCAAATGCCCCGATCAGCCTGCGCCCCGTCAATGTTCCCCTTGGGCTTCCATCAGCGCGCGCAGCAGCTTTTCTTCCGACATGTCGTCGACCACCGGGCGGTCGATCTCGCCGGTCATCAGAAGCGCCATCTGGTCTTCTTCCGGCTCGTCGACCTCGATCTGGGTCTGGTGCGATTCGATCATCCGCTCGCGCAGGACTTCGGCGGATTGCGTCTCTTCGGCAATCTCGCGCAGGGCCACGACGGGATTCTTGTCGTTGTCGCGGTCGATGGTGATCGGCGCGCCCGAGGCGATCTCGCGCGCCCGATGGGCCGAAAGCAGAACCAGCTCGAAGCGGTTCGGAACCTTGTCAACGCAATCTTCGACCGTCACGCGGGCCATGTCACACCTCTGTCACCTGGGCGGGGAGTGGCCTATCTATGCCGGAAGCCGCCGGTTGACAAGCGCGGAATCGCACAAATTGCCTTGCACCACGGCTCTTCCTGTGCCTTCGGCTTGTCATCGCACGACGCCCGAGGAGTGACGAAGTCATCGACGAGGGGCTGTTCACAGTGGCACCACGGCTTCGCGTTCGGCCTGCGGCAGCGCCGCCAGCATCTGCCGCACGGTCAGGCCCAGCCGGGGATGCCGCCAGTCCGGTGCCACCTCGGCCAGCGGCACCAGAACGAAGGCGCGGTCCTGAATGCGCGGATGCGGCAGGATCAGATCCTCCGGCACCTCGCGCGCCTGATCGGCAGCCGGCAGATCGCGCCAGCGGTCCTGCACCGCCGCATCGGGAAAGACCGAATCGCCCGCCGCCAGCAGGTCGATGTCCAGCGTCCGCCCGCCCCACCTGACTGCCCGTTCACGGCCGAACCGCGCCTCGATCCCATGCAGCGCCACCAGGGTTGCCGCAAGGTCATCCAGCCGTGGCCCCGACACAACCGCCGCCGCATTGGCATAATCCGGCCCGGCCCCCGCCGGAAAGCAGGGTGTCCGCCAGATCCGGCTAAGCCTGTCCAGATGCAGCCCTTCTGCGGGCAGTGCCGCCACTGCGGCGCGGATGGTCGCCTCCGGGGCCAGCCCTTCGAAAGGCAGGTTTGCGCCGAATGCAATCAATGCGGGTTTTTTCCCCGTAGCCTGCATGCCGCCCCTGTCCTATTGTTGTCTTGCCGTGATGCGCTCCGGGCGCTATCCACGGTTGGTTCCCTGAGGGATTTCAGTAATCCACATTTTCCACACGCGGAAGTCCTTTGGCGGATCGGGTATTTTCGAGGGGAACATACCGATGTTTTACAAGGACGAACGGCTTGCGCTGTTCATCGACGGCTCCAATCTCTATGCCGCCGCAAAGGCGCTGGGCTTCGACATCGACTACAAGCTCTTGCGGATGGAATTCATGCGCCGCGGCAAGATGCTGCGCGCCTTCTATTATACCGCGCTGCTGGAGAACGAGGAATATTCGCCCATCCGTCCGCTGGTGGACTGGCTGCATTACAACGGCTTCACCATGCGCACGAAGCCCGCGAAGGAATATACCGACAGCCAGGGCCGCAGGAAGGTCAAGGGAAACATGGACATCGAACTGACGGTCGATGCCATGGAACTGGCCCCGCGGGTCGATCATGTCGTGCTGTTTTCCGGCGACGGCGATTTCCGCCCGCTGGTCGAAAGCCTGCAGCGCCAGGGCGTGCGGGTTTCGGTGGTCTCCACCATCCGCAGCCAGCCGCCGATGATCGCCGACGAACTGCGCCGCCAGGCCGACAATTTCATCGAACTGGACGAACTGCGCGAAGTGATCGGCCGTCCGCCACGTGAACCGCGGCCCGTCTCTGCCGAAGAACTCTCGGTCGACGCCAAATAGGCCAGGCCGGGCGATGACCCACGGCCAGGCCCCTCCCATGCCCCGCCCGTGGGGGCAAGGCGGATGGCCTGAACCATGTGCAGGGCCGGGATGACCGGCCTTGCCGGATTGTTCCTTGCGGCCTTTCTGGCGGCAACGCCGGTCCCGCTGCCTTCGGAACCCGTGTTCCTGGCCATGCAGGCGGCGGGCTGGTCCCCGGTCACGCTGATCCTGGTGGCCTCGGTCGGCAACAGCCTCGGCTCCTGCGTCACCTATGCGCTGGGGCGTGCGGCCGAACGGCTGAAGCATCACCGCTGGTTTCCCCTGCCGCCCGAAGCGCTGGCCCGCGCGCAGGGCTGGTGGGGCCGCTGGGGTCTGTGGTCGCTGCTCATGTCCTGGGCCCCCGGCGGCGATGCGCTGGTGGCGCTGGCCGGGCTGATGCGGGTGCCTGTCTGGCGTTTCCTTCTGCTGGTGGCACTGGCCAAGACCGGGCGCTATGCGGTGCTGGCGGGTGCCGCCTCAACGCTGATCTAGCGCCATCAGCCCCAAACCCGTCAGGCACAGCGCCAGTCCCGAGGCGACCGTCCGCGCGATGTTCCAGCCCTGCCAGCGCCCGGAATAGGCCTGCCAGACCTCTGCCGCATCGCCCCGCCCCGGATCGACCAGCGCCAGCGCCTCGTTCATCGGAACGTTCACCAGCAGCGTCGGCACCATCGCTCCGCCGATATAAATCACTCCCGCCACCGCCATAAGCCCCGCCGCGCGCCGTGCAGCCAGACCGAAGGCCATCGCAGCCGAGGCCAGCAGCACCGGCCCCGTTCCAAAAAACGCAGGTGCGAAGACCGCATTGCGAACTGATCCGTTCATCCCCTGCATCGCTCGGATCGCCACCTCGGGCACCAGCGCATCAAGCCCCCACATGGTTGAACAGACCCAGGCATAGAAAAAGCCGAAGATCGCCCCGTTCAGCATCAGGGCGGGCAGAAACAGCAGTCTCATCACATCCTCCATTTCCGTAATGTTTATTACGGTTGACCAAATCCGTAATATAAATTACGCCATGGGTCAAGGAGACCAGGATGCGTGAAGACCGGGAAGAGGCGATCGCCACCGCCGCCTATCGTCTGCTGGAACAGCAGGGCTTTGCGGCAACCACCATGCAGGCCATCGCGCGCGAGGCGCGGGCCTCGATGGAAACCTTCTACCGTTGGTATGGGGACCGGACCGGCCTTTTCCGTGCATTGATAGCGCGCAATACCGCCGAAGTTGCTTCGGTTCTCGATGGGCTTTCGGATGCCGGGCTTTCCCCTGCCGACCAGCTGGATCGTGTCGGCACCACGCTGCTGACCATGCTTCTTGGCGAACGGGCGGTGGCGCTGAACCGCGCCGCTGCGGCCGACCCCACTGGCGCGCTTGGTGCAGCTCTCGCCCAGGGTGGGCGCGAGGCGCTTCTGCCCCGGTTGGAAACCATGATGCAACGGGCATTGGACGCTGGCCATTTCTCGGCCCCCGATGCCGATGCCCGCGCCCTGACCGACCTCTGGCTGACACTTCTGATCAGCGATTTTCAGATCCGACGCGTCACCGGCGCGCTGCCCGCCCTGCCGCCCGAAGCCATCGCCCGGCGCAGCGCCACCGCGCTTGTAACACTCTCGCGCCTTTACGCGCCCGCCTGCAGCGCCTAGGTCTGACCCAGCAAGACGCCGGAGCCCGCCCATGCCGAATCCCCCCCTCACGCTCTATCTCGCTGCCCCGCGCGGCTTTTGTGCGGGCGTCGACCGGGCGATCAAGATCGTCGAGATGGCGATCCAGAAATGGGGCGCCCCGGTCTATGTCCGGCATGAGATCGTCCACAACAAATACGTTGTTGATTCGCTTCGGGAAAAGGGGGCGATCTTCGTCGAGGAACTGTCCGAATGCCCCGACGACCGGCCCGTGGTGTTCTCCGCCCATGGCGTGCCGAAATCGGTGCCGTCCGAGGCCGCCAACCGCCGCATGATCGCCGTCGACGCCACCTGCCCGCTTGTCACCAAGGTGCATAACGAGGCCGCCCGCCATCACGAGGCCGGCACCCAACTGATCTATATCGGGCACGAGGGCCATCCCGAAACCATCGGCACCATGGGCCAGCTGCCGCCGGGCGAGGTGCTGCTGGTGGAAACCCCCGAGGATGTGGCCCGCCTTCAGGTGCGCGACCCGGCGAAGCTGGCCTATATCACACAGACCACGCTGTCGGTGGACGATACCGCCGCCATCGCCACCGCCCTTCAGGCCCGCTTTCCGCAGATCCGCGTGCCCGCGCATGACGACATCTGCTATGCCACCACCAACCGGCAGGCCGCCGTCAAGGCGATGTCGCCCCGGATCGACGCCCTTCTGGTGATCGGCGCGCCCAACAGCTCCAACTCGAAACGGCTGGTCGAGGTGGGCCGCGCCGCAGGCTGCGCCTATTCCATGCTGGTGCAGCGCGCCTCTGACATCGACTGGCGCGCGCTGGACGGCGCCCGCGCCATCGGCATCACCGCCGGGGCCAGCGCGCCCGAAGTGCTGGTGAACGAGGTGATCGATGCCTTCCGCGCCCGCTATGACGTGGCGCTGGAACAGGTCGAAACCGCCGTCGAGGACATCGAATTCAAGGTTCCCCGCATCCTTCGACAGGAGATTGCCTGATGCGCCGGCTGCTGTTTGCCCTCGCACTGACCGCAGCGCCCCTGCCCGCCGTGGCGCAAGAGGTTCTGGCCGAATACTGGGCCAGTTCGGGCAGTCTGCCGCCGGAATATGCCTGGGACGTGACCGTCACCATCGCCACCGACGGCAAGGTCACGCTGAAGCACTGCAAGGGCTATGAAACCGAAGGCCCCGGCTGCAAGATCCGCAAGGGCAAAGCGACAACCGACAAGGTGCAGGCGATCCGTGAGGCCGCACTGGCCAGCGGCCTGATCGACCGGCCCGCCCGCAATGCCGAAGACATCATGGTCGGCGGCGGGGCCACGGGGGGCAAGGTCTGGATCGACGGCGCGGAAATCGTCCTGCCCTCGCAACCGGCGGCCGACGACGCCGAACGGGTGGCCACGGTCCTGTCAACCATCCGCGCCGCGATCCCGGACCGTCTGGTGCAGAAATTCATCGAAGGGAACTGAGCCATGGCCGCGCTGTCGCCGGAATTCCTGCTGACCGCCTTCATCGTCTGCCTCACCCCCGGCATCGGCGTGGTCTATACCCTGTCGGTCACGCTGGGCGGCGGCTTCCGCGCCGGGGTCTGGGCCACGCTGGGCTGCACGCTGGCCACCGTTTTGCACATGATCGTCGCCATGGCCGGGCTGGCCGCCGTGCTGCACACATCCGCCGTGCTGTTCCAGACCATCAAATATGCCGGGGTTGCCTATCTGTTGTGGATGGCCTGGGCGGTGCTGCGCTCTTCGGGTGCGATGTCGATCGAGGCGGCGGACGGCGGTTCCCCGGCCCGGCTGGTCTGGCGCGGCATCCTCTTGAACATCCTGAACCCCAAGCTGCCGCTGTTCTTCGTGGCCTTCCTGCCGCAATTCCTGCCAGTCGGGGCCGGTCTGGCCGATCTGGCCACGCTGGGCGCGGCCTTCACCCTGCTGACAGCGCAGACCTTCCTGCTTTATGCCGGTCTTGCCGCCTCGGGGCGCCGGGCCATCCTGTCCTCGCCCCGGCTGATGACCTGGATGAAGCGCGCCTTCGCCGCCTCTTTCGCCGCCCTCGGGGCCCGGCTGGCGATGGAACGCGCGGCCTGACCTGACAGGCCCCGCGTTCTGGCCTAGACTGCACCGATTCCTGCTGTGCGGTTCCGGCGATGCGTTTCCTGCTGATCCTTCTTTCCCTGCTCTGCGGCCTGCCCGTCGCCGCGCAGGACATGACCTATGACGAACTTGAAGCACTGACCCGCACCCGCTTTGCCTCGCTCACCGCGCATCTGCCGATCACCCTGCCCGCCGCTGCCGCCCCCTGCGACCGCACCGCCCCCGGCCAGACCCATGTGATCCTGCTCGGGGCCGAGGATTTCGGCCCGCTGAACGATGTGGTGCTGCAGGGCAGCCGCGCCTCGGTCGATCTGGTCGGGCAGGCGCTGGTGGCGCGCGGGGTCAAGCCCGAGAACATCATCACGCTGACCGGCGACCATGCCAACCGCGCCACGCTTGCCCGCGCGGCCGAGGCGCTGCTGGCCCGGCTCGGCTGCACCGATGCCGCGTTCCTCTACATCACCGCCGTTTCGGGCAACACGCAAAGCATGTCGATGGTGATGACCGATGGCGTTTACGAGGATGACTGGATCGCGGGCCTGTCCGACCGGTTTCCGATCATGCGCGCCATCACCGATGCCTCGCCCTTTCTGGTGTTGAACCCCTCGGGTGCGGCCGAAGAGGAACTGATCTCTGCCGCCGCGATTTCCGAACTGGTGACGCTGCTGCGCAACCGCGCCGGGCATGTCACCGTGGTGCTGGACACCACCTATGCCGCCGCCTTCGACCTGTCGGCCCGGCAGATGGCCGCCGATTCCCGGCTGATGTGGAAAGAGAACCTGTCGGTCGACCCCTCCTATGCCGAGGTTCCGGCCGCAACGCCGCTGTCGCCGCAGGCAGGCGCGTTTTCCGTGCTTTACGGCGCCCAGCGCACCTCGATGGCGGCGGAAATGGCGCTGCCGCTGGAGGATCCGGCCGCCACGGTCTATTCGCTCTTTGCCTTCAAGCTGGCCGCAGCACTTGGCACCGATCCGGCGCTGACGCTGCCGTCGCTGGGACGCACCCTGTCGGGCCTGTCGCTGGACGGGGCCTATGCCGAATACCAGAACCACCAGCTTGAAACCTCGGATGCGGGGCTGGCCGTTCTGGCCGAACTGGGCACCCTGCCCCCCACCGCCCCAGACCCCGAGATCCTGCCCGATGCCCTGCCCGGCCCCGCCGATGTGATCCTGATCTCGGCACCCGAGGCGACCCGCTCCGCCGTGCCGCTGGAAACGCCGCGCGTCACCGTCAAGGGCCGCGTCGAATGGCCCGAAGACACGCTGATCGTGCTGGTCAACCGCCAGCAGGCGCTGTCGCGGCCCTCGGGCGAATTCGAGCAGGAGATCGAGCTGACCCCCGGCCTGAACCAGATCGAGGTTGTCGCCCTGACCCGCGACAACCGCCAGCACCGCAAGGTGATCGAGGTGTCCTATGCCGGGGAAACGGCGGCGCTGCTGGGGCAGGGCCGGTCCTATGCCCTGCTGATCGCCAATCAGGAATATCCCGCCGCCTCCGGCATGCCGCCCTTGGCCACGCCCTTTGCCGATGTCGATGCCATCGCCGGGGTGCTGGCGCAGAAATATGGTTTCGTGACCGAGGCCACCCTGCCCGACGGCAACGCCCTGCCGCTGGTGCTGAAGGATGCCACCCGCGCCCAGATCGAATCCACCCTGTTCCAGCTGTCGCGGGTGGCGGGTGAAAAGGACCGCGTGCTGATCTGGTATGGCGGCCATGGCATCTTTGAGCAGATGACCGACACCGCCTTCTGGGTGCCCGCAGATGCCGTGGCGGGCGTGCCGCCCAGCTATCTTTCGGCCTCGGCCATCTCCGAGGCGCTGCTGCGGTTTCAGGCCGGATCGGTGATCGTCGTGTCCGACAGCTGCTATTCCGGCGCGCTGTTGCGGGGGACCGAAGGCACCGCGCAGCAATCGCCCGCCGACCGCGACCGGATGCTGCAACGCCTTGCCGCCAAGCGCAGCCGGGTGCTGATCACCTCGGGGGCCAACGAACCCGTGGCCGATGGCGGCGGCGACGGCCATTCGATCTTTGCCCGCGCCTTCCTGACCGCCCTGACCGAGGCCGAAGGCCCGATGACCGCGCAGGAGTTGTTCGACGGCTGGGTCCGCCCCATCGTCATCGGCCGCGCCGATCAGGAACCGCAATTCCGCCCCATCGCCCGGTCCGGCCACGAAGGCGGCGATTTCATCTTCGTGCCCAGGGGCGGCTAGGCTTGCACCCGGCCGCGCGCCGCCCTATCCCCGGCGCGCAGCCGAAGGAAGCCCCATGCCCGATCTTTTCGCCTATACCGATGGTGCCTGTTCGGGCAATCCCGGCCCCGGCGGCTGGGGCGTCCTGCTTCTGGCCCGTGACGGCGCGCAGGTGATCAAGGAGCGCACCTTGCAGGGCGGCGAGGCCGATACCACAAACAACCGGATGGAGCTGATGGCGGCGATTTCGGCGCTGGAAAGCCTGACCCGCCCATCCGCCATCACCATCATCACCGATTCTGCCTATGTGAAGAACGGCGTCACCAGTTGGATTCACGGCTGGAAGCGCAACGGCTGGAAGACGTCCGACAACAAGCCGGTCAAGAACACCGATCTCTGGCAGCGGCTCGAATCCGCGCAATCCCGCCATCAGGTGACATGGCGCTGGATCAAGGGCCATGCCGGTCACGCCGAGAATGAACGCGCCGACGAACTGGCGCGGGCGGGCATGGCGCCCTACAAGACGGCATGACACCCGAAGTCGCGCTGCAGATTCTCGACTATGCCTCGGTGGCGGTCTTTGCCGTGACCGGGGCGCTGGTCGCGTCGCGCAGCCAGCTGGACATCGTCGGCTTCATCTTCATCGCCTGCCTGACCGCCACCGGCGGCGGCACCACCCGCGACGTGATCCTTGACCGCACCGTGTTCTGGGTCTCCGATCCGCTGGTGCTGGCCGTGGCCAGCGCGGCGGCCATCGCTGTCTTTCTGGCCGCACATCTTCTGGAAAGCCGCTACCGCGCGCTGCTGTGGATCGACGCCTTCGCCCTTGCCATCGCCGTCCCCGCCGGGGTTGCTGCCGCCATCGGCATGGCGCAGGGCTGGCCGATCGTGCTGGTGATGGGCATGATCACCGGCTGCCTTGGCGGCCTGCTGCGCGATGTGGTCTGCAACGAGGTGCCTCTGGTGCTGAAACAGGGTGAACTTTACGTCACCTGCGCCTTTGCCGGGGCGTTGGCCGCCGTTCTGGCCATCCGGGCCGGCCTGGACGGGTTGCCCGCGCTGGCGATCTGTGCCGCCGTCACGCTGGTCCTGCGCGCCGGCAGTCTGGCCTTCGGCTGGCGGCTTCCGGTCTACCGCGCGCGCCCGCCCCGGCCCGAAAGCCCGAAGCGCGGCCCTTGAATCTGACCGAACGTTCGGTTATTTAAGCCATATGGCCCGCACGAAAACCATAGCCGACGCCCAGGTCCTTGCCACGGTTCGCAGCCTTCTGGCCTCGGGCGGTGACAAGGCCATCAGCTTCGGCTCGGTCGGGCGGGCGACGAAACTTGCTCCCTCCACGCTGGCCCAGCGCTATGGCACGGTTGCCGCCATGCGCAGCGCCGCGCTGCTGGACGGTTGGCAAGTGCTGGCCATGGATACGGCTGCCGCGCTGGACAGCGTGGCGGACAAGGGTCCGCAGGGCGTGCTGAAGGCAATGGATGCCGTTGCATCGCAAGTGCCGATGCTGCTGGCCGCCTCGACCGACGACGACAGCCGCAAATGCGCAACCGACTGGCGGGTGACGGTGGAAACCGCGCTGGCCCAGCGGCTTGCCAGCAGCGGGGACAAGACCGGCGACAAGGCGCGCGAGGCCGCCGCCATCCTGTTTGCCGCCTGGCAGGGGCAAAACCTGTGGGGGGCCGACGGGTTCCGCATCAAGGATGCCGTGAAGCGGCTGACCTGAGGGTCGTCCCGTCGCCTGACGGACCGGCGCTATTTCATGAAGACCTGCCACAGCCAGATCAGCAGAAGCGCGCCCAGAAAGGCCCCGACAAAGCCCGCCGCCGCGCCCAGCGTCAGGATCAACAGCCGCAACACCAGCCCGCCGATCAGTGCCCCGAACACGCCGATGGCAATGGTCGACGGCACATCGGTGTTCAGCCGCATCACCCGCGTCGCCAGAAAGCCCGCCGCGGCCCCGATGATCATCAGCATGAGGAAGGGCATCCGCGCCTCCATGTTTCCTTGATGGAATATGGGGGCGGCCGGGCCGGCGCGAAAGACGGCAAAGCGAAAATCCGGCACCTCCGGGGCCTTGTCGCAGGTTGCGCCGATTGCGGGCACAGAGAATGAATCTCCTGCCGGGCCAACAGTCGCGGAAAGCCCCGCAGGGCTGTCAGACCAGCCGCTCCGGCAAATCCAGCCCCTTCAGCACCTCGGCGGCAGGCATCGGGCGCTTGCCCTGGCGCTGCGCTTCCAGCACCTCGATGGCTCCGCTGCCGCAGGCGATGGTGAAGCCGCCCAGCACCTGCCCCGCCGCGCCCACGCCCGGAACCAGACGGGAGCGCAGCAGCTTTACCCGCTCGCCCGCCACCTCGGTCCAGGCCCCCGGAAACGGCGACAGGCCCCGGATCAGGCGGTCCACCTCTTCGGCGGGGCGGCTGAAATCCACCCGCGCCTCGGCCTTGTCGATCTTGGCGGCATAGGTCACGCCCGTTTCGGCCTGCGGCTCGGCCGCCATCGGCAGGGCGTCCAGCGCCTGCCCGATCAGCCCGGCCCCCAAAGCCGACAGCCGGTCATGCAATTCGGCCGTGGTTTCTTCCGCGCCTATCGGCACCGCCTGCCGCAGCAGCACCGGCCCGGTGTCCAGCCCCGCCTCCATCTGCATGATGCAGACCCCGGTTTCCCGGTCGCCCGCCATGATCGCCCGATGGATCGGGGCCGCCCCGCGCCAGCGCGGCAGCAGGCTGGCGTGGATGTTCAGGCAGCCATGGCGCGGCGCGTCCAGCACCCCCTGCGGCAGGATCAGCCCATAGGCCACCACCACCGCCACATCCGCCTGCAAGGCCGCAAATTCCGCCTGCTCCACCGCCCCTTTCAGCGATACCGGATGCCGCACCGGCAGGCCCAGAGCCTCGGCCCGCTGCTGTACCGGCGATGGCCGCAGCGCCTTGCCCCGCCCCGCCGGGCGCGGCGGCTGCGCATAGACGCAGACCACCTGATGCCGCGCGGCCAGCGCCTCCAGCACCGGCACCGAAAACTCGGGCGTTCCCATGAAGATCACACGCATCGCTGTCCTTGCCGGGGATCACCCCATCTTGGCTGCCCGTTTCAGCAGCATGTCCCGCTTCAGCCGGCTCAGCCGGTCGAAATACATCCGGCCCGCCAGATGGTCGATCTGATGCTGCACCGAAGTCGCCCAGAGATCGACGAAATCCCGCTCTTCGACCTCGCCGCCCTCGTTCAGGAACCGCACCGTCACCGCGCGCGGCCGACTGACGACAGCCGAGACACCGGCCAGGTTCGGGCTGGCCTCCTCATGCGCGCGCTGCTTGACCGAGGCGTGCAGGATTTCAGGATTGGCCATCAGCACCGCCTGCCCGCGCGCGGTGGAACAATCCACCACCGCCAGACGCAGCGGCACGCCGATCTGCACGGCGGCAAGGCCATAGCCCGGCATCGCCTCCATCGTGTCGACCATGTCGGCCCAGGTCGCACGCACCTCGTCACTGATCGCCGCCACATCCGCGGCGGGCGCGCGCAGCACCGGATGCGGCCAGCGCAGGCAGGTCCGCGCGGTCATGCTGCCTGCCCCTCCGGGGCGGGCGGATGATCAATGCAAAGGATGCCGTTCAGATGGTCGATCTCATGCTGCACACAGACAGCCTCGAACCCGGTGAAATCGCCCTGGCAATCGCGCATGGCATGATCATGCCAGGTCAGCCGCACCTTGGCAGGCCGGGCAATCCGCACTTCGCGCCCCGGTATCGACAGGCAGGCTTCGGTATTCACCGCCATGGCCTCCGGTGCGGTCCAGCCGCTGATACGCTCTTCGGTCACGATGACGGGGTTGAAGAACATCTTCGGCTCCGGTGTCCCGGTCTTCCAGCCTGCATCCATCACGAAGATCCGCTGCATCACGCCCACCTGCGGTGCCGCAAGGCCGCGCCCCCTGGCATCGTACATCGTCTCCAGCATGTCCCGTGCCAGCGCCAGCAGGGCCGGATCGAACACCTTCACCATATCGCAGGGCGTCTTCAGCCGCGAGTCGGGCCAGCGCAGGATCGGCAGGATCATCCGGTATTCCTCTCGTGCATAAGCGGCCGATTAGCGGTATCCCTGTCGGAAGTCACGCCCGAGGTTCGTCATGCGCCGCATTCTCATGATCCTTGCCCTGTCCCTGGCCGCACCCGCCCATGCCGATGGCGGCGTGACCGTCAAGCTGCCCGATGCGAACCGGATCGCCGCCGCCGCCAGCCCCGATTTCCTGATGCGGCTGGTCATGGCCAATGTGGCGGGCATGAACTGCCCCGGCTATGCCCTGTCCGATGGCGAATGGGCGCTGATCACCGGCACCGCCGACCGCGTGGCCGCCGCCTTGCAGATCGGCAGCGGCGCCTATGACGAACAGTATTACGGCCCCGCCTTCGCCGCGCTGGACAACCCGGCCACCTGCGGCCGCGAAGGCCCGAAGATCGCCCCGCTGATCAGCGAACTCCGGGCCATGGGCGGCGGCACCGAACCGATCGGCTGAGCCGGCCAGGTGCCTCAGGCCAGCCTTGCCCGCTCGCGTTTCAGCTTTTCCATCTTGCGGGTGATCATCTGCCGCTTCAGCGGGCCCAGGTAATCAATGAACAGCTTTCCATCCAGATGGTCCATCTCGTGCTGCACGCAGGTGGCCCACAGCCCCTCGAAGGTCCGCTCCTGCGCGGCCCCTTCCAGATCGGTCCAGCGCACCGTCACCGAGGCCGGCCGCTTCACATCGGCATATTGCTCGGGGATCGACAGGCAGCCCTCTTCATAGGTCGACACATCCTCGGATTCCCAGACCGTCTCGGGGTTGATCAGCACCATCGGCTCGGGCGGGCCGTCCTTGATGCAATCCATCACCAGCACGCGCCGCGTAACGCCCACCTGCGGCGCGGCCAGCCCGATGCCCGGCGCGGCATACATGGTTTCCAGCATGTCCGCCGCCAGCCGCCTGACCTCATCGGTGATTTCGGCCACCGGCTCGCAAGCCTTCTTGAGACGCGGATCGGGATGGATCAGGATGGGGCGGATCATGGGCGGGATTTAAGGGAAGCGGCCGCCCCCGCGCAAGGGCATGCCGTTATCGGATACATTTTCCATGAGTCAGTCAATTATCAGAATTATGCTCCTATAATGACTGTTGATATGGCACAATATCCCATGTATTCACATATATAAGGAACAAACACCCATCATGAGTCCCCCGATGAGCTTTGACGCCCCCGTGAACCGCCTCGGAACCCATTGCGTGAAATGGGACATGATGCAGGCCATCTATGGCGTCTCGCCGCAGGACGGCATCGCCATGTGGGTGGCCGATATGGATTTCGCGCCGCCCGTCGTGGTTCAGGATGCGCTGGAAAGGATGACCGCCCATGGCATCTACGGCTATTTCGGCGATGACAGCGCCTATCTGGATGCGATCCGCTGGTGGATGGAAACCCGCCATGGCTGGACCGTCGACCCCAGCCATATCTTCACCACGCATGGGCTGGTGAACGGCACCGGGCTTTGCATCGACGCCTTCACCGCGCCGGGCGATGGCGTGGTGCTGATGACCCCGGTCTACCACGCCTTTGCCCGCGTCATCCGCGCAGCCGGGCGCGAGGTGGTGGAATGCCCGCTGGCCCAGCGCGACGGCCGGTATGAGATGGATTTCGCCGCCTGGGACGCGCAGATGACCGGCCGCGAAAGGATGCTGATCCTCTGCTCGCCGCACAATCCCGGCGGCCGGGTCTGGACGCAGGACGAATTGCGCGCCACCGCCGATTTCTGCCGCCGCCACGACCTGATCCTGGTCTCGGACGAGATTCACCACGACCTGCTGTATCCCGGCCACAAACACACCATCATGCCGCTGGCCGCGCCCGGCATCGCCGACCGGCTGGTGATGATGACCGCCGCGACCAAGACCTTCAATATCGCCGGCAGCCATACCGGCAATGTCATCATCGCGGACCCCGCGCTGCGCAAACGCTTTGCCGACCGCATGGCCGCCCTTGGCCTTTCGCCCAATTCCTTCGGCATGCACATGGTGACGGCCGCCTATTCGCCCGAAGGGGCAAAATGGGTCGACGGGCTGATGGCCTATCTCGACGGCAACCGCCGCCTGTTCGATCAAGGCATCGCCGCCATCCCCGGCCTGAAATCCATGCCGCTTGACGCGACCTATCTTGCCTGGGTCGATTTCGCCAATACCGGCATGACAGCCGCCGATTTCATCGCACGGGTCGAGAAAGAGGCGAAGATCGCCACCAACTACGGCAGCAGCTTTGGCAAGGGCGGCGAAAGCTTCCTGCGCTTCAACCTCGCCACCCCGCGCGCCCAGGTGGCCGAGGCGGTGGCGCGGCTGCAAAAGGCGTTCTCCGACCTGCAGTAACGCAAACGTGCCGCAACTTGCCCTTTGCCGGTCCGCCCCGCGGCCCTAACCTGCCGCGATGCGCGTGATGGCCCGCCTCTTCTCCGTCCTCTGCCTTGCGGCGCTGCTCGGCGCGGGGGCGGCGCTCTGGCTGCGCCCGCCGACCCCGCCGCCTGACCGGCCCGAACCCGCGCTGTCCGGCCCGCTCGACCGGATCCTGATCGAGAAATCCGCCCGCCGCATCACGTTGTACCAGAACGGCGAAGCCGTCCGCATCTGGCCCATGGCGCTGGGCTTTGCGCCGCAAGGCGACAAGATCCGCGAAGGCGACGGCCGCACCCCCGAAGGCAGCTTCCACATCGACCGCCGCAATGAAGGCTCGCGCTATCACCTCTCGCTCGGCCTCGATTACCCGCAGCCCGACGACATCGCCCGCGCCCGTGCCGGCGGCTATTCCCCCGGCGGCGACATCATGATCCACGGTCAGCCCAACGGCCTGGCCGAACCGCTGCAAGTGCCCGGCGACTGGACCGCCGGCTGCATCGCCCTGACCAACGCCCGGATGCGCGAAATCTGGGACCACGCCCCGATCGGCACCCTGGTCGAAATCCGCCCCTGAAGCCGGGGCCTTTCATCTGTCCCTGAAACTCCTGCGGGTTCGGGGGGCCCAAGACCAGCCCCGGCTCAGGCCCGTGGCAGATAGCCCACCGGCGCATTCTCGCCGCGCCAGAAATCCGCCGCCGCCCGGTCTGCCACCGGGGTTGCCCGCTTGAAATCGCAGACAAGTTCGCCGTTTTCCGCTGTCGAGGCCACGATCAGGCATTGCAGCATGTGCCGCGGCCCGTCGTACAGATCGACCAGCCCGCGCAACCGCCCCGGCGCAAGATCGCCGTCCAGCGCAAAGCCATCCGCCCAGAACCGCACGACCGGATAGACCGCCTCGCCCACCTGCACATGCAGCCGCGACCGCCTGCGCTGCTCGCGCTTCCGCGCAGCGTCCAGTCCCTCACGCACCTCTTTCGGCAGAAACTCCAGCATCGCGGCGTCCTCCTTGCCTTCATCCTCGGGCGGAACTGGTTAAAATCAAGGCAAGCCCTTGATGCCGCAGCCCTGTTGCAGAATTGTGAAGCCAGCGTGACTGTTTTGCCGCAGCGCGCGACACCCACAGGTTGAACCGCCCTCTTGCGCCCGCGCCCGGAACCGGGATGCATCGCGGCCATGACAGCTCCGATTCTCGCCTTCGCCCTGATTCTCGATGCCCTCTTCGGCGAGCCGGACTGGCTCTGGCGCCGCCTGCCGCATCCGGCCACGCTGATGGGCCGACTGATCGCCGCACTGGACCGCCGCTTCAACCGCCCGCCCGCCGCCAAACTGGCGGGCACCCTGATGACCGCGGCCCTTGCCGCCTTTGCGGCCACGCTCGGCTGGCTGATCCACCTCATCCCCGACCATGGCCTGATCGAATGCCTGACCGTGGCCATCCTGCTGGCCCAACGCAGCCTTGCCGATCACGTCCGCGCCGTCGCCACCGGCCTGCGCCGCAGCCTTGCCGACGGCAAGGCCGCCGTCGCGCTGATCGTCGGCCGCGACATCGCGCCGATGCGCGAACCCGATGTCGCCCGCGCCGCCATCGAATCCGCGGCCGAAAACCTGTCCGATGGCGTCGTCGCCCCCGCCTTCTGGTATCTCACCCTCGGCCTGCCCGGCCTCCTGGTCTACAAATTCGCCAATACCGCCGACAGCATGGTCGGCCATCTGACCCCCCGGCACCGCGATTTCGGCTGGGCCCCGGCGCGCTGGGACGATCTTTTGAACCTGATCCCGGCCCGGCTGACCGCCCTTCTCATCGCGCTGACCCATGGCTGGGTCGATCCGCGCCCGGTGCTGCGCGACGCCGTGAAGCACCGCAGCCCCAATGCGGGCTGGCCCGAATCCGTTCTGGCCCCGGTGCTGAATGTCGCCCTGGCGGGGCCACGCAGCTACAACGGCGTGATGACCGATTATCCCTGGGTCTGGCCCGAAGGCCGCCGCGATCCGGGGGCCGATGACATCGACGCCGCCGTCCGCGCGCTGTGGCGGACCTGGGCCGGGATGCTGGCCGCGGTGCTTGCCCTTGCGGCCCTTTGCGCCCTAACCTGACGCCATGCGCGTCCTTCCCCTTCTTGCAGCACTCGCTGCCGCCGCCGCCCCTGCCGCTGCCGCTGCCGCCCCCTGCGGCGGAGACTTCCCGGCCTTCCTGGATGCCATGGCTGCCGAAGCCACGGCGCAGGGTCTGCCGCCCGAGGCGGTGAACGCCTTTTTCCGGGGTGCGCGGGTTGACCAGAAGGTGCTGAAGGCCGACCGCTCGCAGGGCGTGTTCCGCAAGACCTTTCTGGAATTCTCGCAGTCGCTGATCTCGAAGCAGCGCCTGGCCACCGCCCGCGCCAAATCCGATGCGCTGGATGGGGTCTTCACGAAGGCCGAGTCCGATTACGGCACCTCGCGCGGCATCCTTCTGGCCTTCTGGGCCTTCGAGACCGATTTCGGCCAGGTCCAGGGCGATTTCAACACCCGCAACGCACTGCTCACCCTGTCGCATGACTGCCGCCGCCCCGAATTGTTCCAGCCGCAGATCTTCGCCGCCATCGCCCTGCATGCCGCCGGAGATTTCCCGCTGGATACCACCGGCGCCTGGGCGGGCGAAATCGGCATGGTCCAGATGCTGCCCTGGGACATCCTGAACCGTGGCATCGACGGCGATGGCGACGGCCATGTCCGGCTGAAGACTTCGGCCCCCGATGCGCTGTTGTCCGGGGCCAACATGCTGCACCACCATGGCTGGCGGCCGGGGGAACCCTGGCTGACCGAAGTGACCGTGCCCGACGGGCTGGACTGGTCGCTGTCGGGCCTGCACACCGAACAGCCGGCCGAGGCCTGGGCCGCGCTTGGCGTCGCGCCGCGCGAAGGCAAACTGCCCGCCGGTCTGTCCGGCACGCTGATTCTGCCGCAGGGGCGCAAGGGTCCGGCCTTCCTTGCCTGGCCGAATTTCCGCGTGCTGTTCGACTGGAACCAGAGCTTCACCTATGTCCTGACCGCCGCCTATTTCGCCAACCGGATCGAAGGCGCCGCCCCCTATGCGGCGGGCAATCCCGATCCGGCGCTGTCGCAGGACGAGATGAAGCGGCTTCAGCAAAAGCTTCAGGCGCTGGGCCATGATGTCGGCAAGATCGACGGCATCCTGGGCGCCGGCACCCGCGATGCCGTGCAGAAGGAGCAGCGCCGCCTTGGCCTTCCGGCCGATGCCTGGCCGACGCTCGCCCTGCTGGAGGCGCTTTAGTCGGCCATGGCTACGGGTGTGGAATGGGGCCTCGTTTCCACCGTCAAGGCACCGCCGGAAAAGGTTGCCGCCTTCGTCGCCCATCATCTTGGCCTTGGGGCCGCCCGGATCTGGCTCTATTTCGACGACCCCGAAGATCCCGCCTTCGACATGGTCTCGCGCTGGCCGCAGGTCACGCCCGTCCGCTGCGATGACATCCGCTGGGCCGCCGCCGGATCGCGCCCAGACCGACACCAGAACCGGCAGTCCCGCAACGCCCAGGCCGCCTGGCGGGCCTGTCGCCTGCCCTGGATCGGGCATGTCGACGTGGACGAATTCCTTCACCCGGTGATCCCGGTGGCCGAGATCCTCGGCGCGGTGCCGCCGGACCAGCCGACCCTTCGGATGGAACCCTATGAGGCGATGCACGATCCCGCCCTGCCGGACGACATCTTCACCGCCCGGCAGTTCCGCGGCGCGCTGAAACCGCGCTTCGCCCATCTGCGCAGGGCCGTGCTGGGGGCCTATGCCGACATCCTGCCCGAAGGCCATCTGTCGCATACCAATGGCAAAAGCTTTTTCCGCACCGGCATTCCCGGCCTGTCTCCCCGGCTGCACGGGGCTTTCCTGAACGGCGAACGCCTGCCAGGCCCGCCGTTCGACCGCCGCCTGCCGCTCCTGCATTTCCACGCCCAGGACCGCGAGGACTGGCTCCGGGCGCTGCCCTTCCGCCTGACCCGTGGGGCCTATCAGTATCACCCCGCGCTTCAGGCCCATCTTGCCGCCGCCGGTCCGCAGGAAATCTCGTTCTTCTACGACCGCACCCAGCGCCTGACCGCCGATACCGCCAATCTTCTGCGCGACGATGGCCGGCTGATCGAGGCCGATCTCGCCCTGCGCCAGCAGATCGCCCGCCTGTCCTGATCCGGCCCGCCGCCATGCTGCCCAAGCGAAGAGCGCCCGCAGGGCGACGATGAGCCTTCTTATGGAAAACGCTGCAACAGTGACGGCCGCTGCCAGTGCCCCGCCGCAGGCTCTGCCGCGCCAACCAGTGAAAACCAGGCGGCCGCGACGGCCGCCGACACCGCAAGAATTCCGTTCATTGCAGACCTCAAGGCGAATGTTCATGCCTTGTTCTTGCCCGATTCGGGTAAACGGGCCGTAAACCACGCCCGGCCAATGCCCCCGGCCTACATCCCTTCGCCCGGTGCCCGCTGCACCCGCCGCCAGCCCGACATCGCCACCACGGCAGCTTCGGCCAGCGCCGCCCAACGCGGCAGATCGGCCGACCCAGCCGCCCGCATCCGCAGCCGCGTCTCGCCCTGCCAGATATCCAGCGTTCCGCCCGGATGCGCCGCGGTCCAGCCCGCCGTCTGCGCGGCGGTCGCCCGCACCGGCCAGCACAGCGACAGCATCCAGCCCCCGCCGTCAGGATCGGCCCGAAATTCGGCCCCGCTGGCCGACAGCCGGGCAAAGACCACCTGTCCCTCGGCCTCGACACCGGGATAACCGGCGGCCCGCAGCGCCGCCGCCATGTCGGCAATCATGCCACCAGCGCCTCGGCCCGCTTCAGATCGACGCTGACCAGCTGGCTGACCCCCTGTTCGGCCATCGTCACCCCGAACAACCGGTCCATCCGCGCCATCGTCACTGCATGATGGGTGATCACCAGGAACCGCGTCTCGGTCCGCCGGGTCATCTCGTCCATCATGTCGCAGAACCGGGTGACGTTCGCGTCGTCCAAAGGCGCATCCACCTCGTCCAGCACGCAGATCGGTGCCGGATTGGCCAGGAACACCCCGAAGATCAGCGCCAGCGCGGTCAGGGTCTGCTCGCCGCCCGACAGCAGCGACAGCGTCGCCAGCCGCTTGCCGGGGGGCTGGCACATGATCTCCAGCCCCGCCTCCAGCGGGTCATCGGATTCCACCAGCACCAGCCGGGCCTCGCCGCCGCCGAACAGATGGGTGAACAGCTGGCCGAAATTGGCGTTGACCTGCTCGAAGGCCGTCAGCAGGCGTTCGCGCCCTTCCTTGTTCAGCCCGGCGATTCCCGCCCGCAGCTTCTTCACCGCCTCTTCCAGATCGGATTTTTCGGTCGCCAGGGCGGTATACTCTGCATCCACCGCCCTGGCGTCCTCTTCGGCGCGCAGGTTCACGGCGCCCAGCGCCTCGCGCTGCCGTTTCAACCGTTGCACATCGGTATCCAGCGCCTCGGCATCGGGCATCCGGTCCGGGTCCAGCTTCAGGCTGGCCAGCAGATCCTGCGGCGTGCGGTCGTCCTCCTCGGCGATCCGCTCGGCCGCCGCCGCCACCGCTTCGCGCGCGGCATCCACTCGCGCCTCGGCCCGCGCTTTGCCTTCCCGCGCCTCGCCGGCCAGTCGCTCGGCCTCGCGCTCGGCCAGGGCCGCCTCGCGCAAGCCCGCCTCGGCCAGGGCCAGCGCCTCGGCCGCCGCCGCCCGCCGGGTTTCGGCGGCGTCAATGGCCTCGACCAGATCCTCGCGCCGCGCGGCGATATCTTCGGGGGCCTCCCGCGCCTCGGCCAGTTCGTCCTCGGCCTCGGCCCGGCGGTCCGCCAGTTCGGCCGACCGGCGCTCGGCCGTCTCCAGCCGGTGCTTCCAGCCCGACAGCTCCTTCATCGCCTCCTGCCGCCGCCGCACCCGCGCTTCGCCCTCGCGGCGCACTTCGTCATGGCCCGACCGCCGGGTCAGCATGGCGATCCGCGCCGCCTCCACCGCCACTTTCGCCGCCTCCACCCGGTCGCGCGCCGCCTCCAGATCCGGCAGATCCCGTGAAGCCGCCTCGGCCTCGCGCAGACGGCCGCGCGCCGCCATCGCCTCATCCTCGAACCGCGCCACGGCCAGCTTCGCCGCCTCCAGCTTGCCCCCGGCAATGCTTCGGTCCGCCTCGGCCCGCGCCGCCGCCCGGTCGGATTCGGCCAGCCGCTGATCCGCCGCCCGCCGCGCCTCGCGCGCCAGCTGGTCGGCGCGGGCCAGATCGGCCAGCCGCGCCTGCAAGGCTTCATGCGCCTGCCGCGCGCCATCCGCCGTGGCCGCCACGTCCTCAAGGTCGCGCTTCAGCTGCACCAGCCGGTTCAGCTGCTGCAACCGCAAGGCCGCCGCCGAAGGCGCATCCTCGGCCCCGGCCCGGAATCCATCCCAGCGCCACAGGTCGCCCTCCGGCGACACCAGCCGCTGCCCCGGCTTCAGATCCGGCTGCAACCGGAATCCATCCTCGCGCCCCACCAGCCCGATCTGGCTCAGCCGCCGCGCCAGCACACCGGGCGCCTCGACATGGGCCGCCAGCGGCGTCACGCCCTCGGGCAGCGCCTGCGGCGTCACATAGGGTTCCAGCACGCCCCAGCCCGAGCGCTCCCCCGCCGCCACCTCGGGCTGGCGCAGGTCATCGGCCAGCGCTGCCCCCAGCGCCTTTTCATAGCCCGGCTCCACCACCAGCCGGTCCAGAAGCTGATGCCCGGCCTGCGCCTCGCGCTCCACCAGACGCGCCAGCGCCTGCACCTCGGCCCGCAGCGCCGATGCCTCGCCCTCGGCCTCGGACCGGACAGACCGCGCCTCGGCCTCGCGCAGCTGCGCCTCGCCGCGCGCCTCCTCGGCGCTGGCCAGCGCCTCTTCGGTGCGCTCCACCAGCTCTGCCGCCGCCTCCCGCGCCTCGCCCGCCGTCTCATACCCCTCAACCGCGGCGGTCAAGGCGGCCTCGGCCCCCCCGACCGCATCGCGCGCGCGCCCGGCCTCGGCCTCGGCGCGCTCCAGCGTCACCGCGGTATCCTGCACCATCCGCGCCGCCGACTGGTGCCGTGCCGCCAGCCGCGCCGCATCCTCGGTCGCCTCGCTCAGCAGGGTCTCCCGCTCCGCCAGCACAACCCCGGCCTCGCGCGCCGCCTCCGCCGCCTCGGCCAGCCGCTCGTCATGGCCGTCATGGGCGCGGGCAACCTGCTCGATCTCCCAGTCCAGCCGCCCGATCACCTCGCCCGCATCGCGGTTCAGCCCGGCCTCGCGCTCCAGATCGGCCCCCAGCTGCGCGATCCGCGCCACCAGCTGCTCGATCCGCTGCGCCGCCCGCGCCGCCTCGTCGCCCAGCGCATCACGCTGCAACGCCAGCCGCTGCAACACCGCCGCCGCAATCGCCTCTTCCTCGCGCCGCCCCGGCAGCACCGCCTCGGCCGCCTCGCGCAGACGCGCGGCCTCGCGGGCCGCCCCTTCGGCCTGAGACGCCGCCACCAGCCGCTCGCGCAACGCGCCCTCGGCGATCCCGCGCGCCTCATCTGCTTCGCGCCAGCGCCGCCACAGCAGCATCCCCTCGGCCAGCCGCAATTCCTCGCCGATCTCGCGGTAGCGCGCCGCCTGCCTGGCCTGCCGGGTCAACACCGACAGCTGCTGCGCCAGCTGCTCCAGCACGTCATCCACACGCAGCAGGTTCTGCTCGGTGCCTGCCAGCTTCAGCTCCGCCTCATGCCGCCGCGCATAAAGCCCGCTGATCCCCGCCGCTTCCTCCAGCACCCGCCGCCGCGCCTTGGGCTTGGCGTTGATCAGCTCGGAAATCTGCCCCTGCCGCACCAGCGCCGGACTATGCGCCCCGGTCGAGGCATCGGCGAACAGCATCTGCACGTCGCGCGCCCGCACATCCCTGGCATTCGCCTTGTAGGCCGATCCGGCATCCCGCGTGATCCGGCGCACGATCTCGATCTGGTCGGCATCGTTGAATCCGCTGGGCGCCAGCCGGTCCTGATTGTCGATCACCAGCGAGACTTCGGCAAAGTTCCGCGCCGTCCGCGTCGCGGCACCGTTGAAGATAACATCCTCCATCCCGCCGCCGCGCATCGCCGTCGGGCGGTTCTCGCCCATCACCCAGCGCAAAGCCTCCAGCAGGTTGGACTTGCCACAGCCGTTCGGGCCGACCACCCCGGTCAGCCCGTCATGGATCACCAGATCCGTGGGGTCCACGAAAGACTTGAACCCGTTCAACCGCAGCTTGGTAAACCGCACCTTGCCCCCGTCTGAGCCCCCGACTGAGCCATGACGACTCGTGAAACCCCCATGGTCGGCAAAACCCCGCCTCCGTCAAGTCACCGCCTCAAGAGATGGCGGTATCAGGCAGGTTTATCCCCAAGATGTTGCGATCCACACCCCCGCCTGCCGCTGCCCGGTCTTTCCCTTCTCCAAATATCCTGCGGGGGAAGGGCGAATGTCTTCATTCGCCCGCGGGGGTGCAAAACCCCCGCTTCGACACCAGCCTCTCGCCCCTTTGCCTCGTCCATCTGCGCCTCCAGCGCCGCATCGCCCTCGGTCGCGGCCACGGGCTTATCCGCCTGCGCCTGCCCTCCGCTTGCCCTCCCGCCTGACCACCGGCCTCATCGCACCGGCGGGGCGATGACAAGCCGGGCCGCTTCAGCCATACGTCAGCCATACGTGGATCATACCTTGGCCATACGCAGAACATACCCGGATTTTTATTGCTTTTCAGCCGGTTGAGGTCAACATGCCGGCAAGCCGTTGCACCGGACCGCAACGCACCGTCCGATGCCCGGACAGGAGGCCGCCATGACACCCCCCTTCACCGGCCGCTGCCTGTGCGGCGCTGTCACCTACCTTTGCACCGCCGCGCCCCTTTGGCAGGCGCATTGCCATTGCGACAGCTGCCGCCGCGCCACCGCGTCGCCCTTCACCTCGTTCTTCGGCATTGCCAACGGGCAATGGCGCTGGACCGGCGCGCGCCCGGCAACCTATCAGTCCTCTCCCGGCACTCATCGGGACTTCTGCCCCATTTGCGGCACCCAGATGACCTACCGCTCCAGCCGCTACCCGGACGAGACGCATTTCTACGCCGCCACGCTCGACCACCCAGGGACCTATGCCCCGCAAAGCCACGTCCATACCGACGAGCAACTGCCCTGGGTCCACCTTTCCGACGACCTGCCACGCAAATGACGCCTTATCAATGCCTTGCTCCCTATGACTGGGCCACGCTCCTGTCGCTGATCCAGACCGAATTCTCCTTCATGCAGGGCCGGATCGACCCCCCATCCTCGATGCTGCGGCTCACCGCCGAAACGCTCGCGGCCCAGTCCCGCACCGCCGAGATCTGGGCCATCGGACACCCGCCCCACGCCTGTGTCATCCTCACCCCAAAGGCCGACGCGCTGTATATCGGCAAGCTGGCCGTCGCCGCCGACCACCGCCGCAAGGGGTTGGCCCGCGCCCTGATCGACCTTGCTGAAAGTCGCGCCCGCGCCCTCGGCCTGCCCGGTCTCGAACTCGAAACCAGGGTTGAACTGGCCGGGAACCAAGCCACCTTTGTCGCCCTGGGCTTTGTAGAAACCGCCCGCACCGCGCATCCCGGTTATGACCGACCCACCTCGATCACCTATCGCCGCGCGGTGGACTGAGCCGCGAGTCATCCTTTCCGGGCAGAATCCTTGGAGCATGTCCGCCAAAAGTGGACTCCGGTTTAGGCGAAAGACGCGCGACCACGAAGAAGCCAGAGGCGGTCCGGCGCTTCTGTCAGCGTCGGACAGACTCCAGACCTGAACCCTTCAGCCAGCCTCCCGCCCGCCTGCATCCCGCGTCAGCCCGCCGCATCCGACCGGCCCGGCAGGGCCTTGACCATACGCTGTCACACAATCATATTCATATTTGTGAATTTATATCAAGGAGGCTCCGATGCCCGCCCGTCCCGCCGACACCTGGTCCCCGCAGTATTTCCTGGCCGCTCTCGGCTATGGCGGCCTTGCGGTCACGTTCTTTCTCTGGCTGTACATGTGGGTTCCGCATCCCGGCCAGCCCGTTCCGGTGTTCGAGGACATCGCCGCCGCCTGGAGCAAGGGCAATCCCGTCAGCCAGACCATGATCTTCGCAGCAATGGCCGGGCTGGGGCTTTTCGGCCTGCTGCATCTGCGCTCGATGATCTGGAATCTCGGCCAGTACGCCGCCTTCCGCCGCAGCCCCGCCCATGAAACCCTGCGCAATTCCAACGGCGGCAGCCAGCTGTTCGGACTGCCCCTGATGCTGGCGATGACGGTCAATGTCAGCTTCTCGATGGGCCTTGCCTTCGTGCCCGGCCTGTGGAGCCTGATCGAATACCTCTTTCCCGCCGCCCTGCTGACCTTTGCCTTGCTGGCCGTCATGACCCTGCGCATGGCCGGGGCGCATATCGCCCGCCTTTCGGTTCCCGGCCGCTTTGACTGGTCGAAGAACGGATCGTTCGCGCAGGTTCAGCCCGCCTTTGCCCTCGGCATGATCGGTGTCGGCATGTCCGCCGCCGCCGCCCTCTCGGCCAATCCCGCCGTTGCGGGCGTCGCGCTGATCCTTTCGACCATCCTTCTGATCCTCGCCGCACTCTGGGCGGCCGTCGGGGTGGCTCTGGGGCTGGCGGCCCTGCTGCAACACGGGGCCGCTGTCGACGGCATCCCGACCTTGATGAACATCGTGCCGCTGATGGCCGTCCTCGGCATCCTGATGCTGCGGCAGAATCACGGGCTGCACAGCCATTTCGGCAGCCACACCGCGCCCGGAGACGATCTGTGGCTGCTGACGGCGCTGCTGTCGGTGCAACTCGCCTTCCTCGGGCTTGGCCTGTCGGTCGCCCGCAACCACGGCTACCTGCGCCGCTTCGTCACCGGGGCCGAGACTTCGGCGGGCTCTTACGGCCTTGTTTGCCCTGGCGTCGGCCTTGCGGTGATCCTGCAATTCTGGATCAACAAGGGGCTGGTCGGCGCGGGGCTGCTGGCCAAGTTCTCGGCGGCCTACTGGGCGGTATCGGGCCTGGCCATGGCCGCACAACTGGCGATGATCGCCCTGGTTATCCTGCTGAACCGCAAGCATTTCTCGGCACCCCGCGCAGCAGCGGTCACGACCGGCTGACACCCCTGCACAGCGGGGCAGGGCCACGGCTCTGCCCCGGTCCTTTTCTGCCCTCTTTGCCGTCAGAAACGCCCGCCAGGTTCGGGGGCGCTGGCGGCCATCCGGCTTTCGCCAAAACCGGTTTCCACTTTGCCGGACAGGCTCTAGGCTGGGCAGCATGATCCAGGCCCTTACCCTTCTGCTTGCCTTCCAGCTGGCCGGTGAAGCCACCGCCCGCGCCCTGTCGCTGCCGCTGCCCGGCCCCGTCCTCGGCATGGTGGCGCTGACCTGCGCCCTTGCCCTCTCGCCCCGGCTGATGGCCCTGATGCGCCCGCTGGCCGAAGGCATCCTGTCCCATCTCTCGCTGTTGTTCGTGCCCGCAGGCGTGGGGGTGGTCGGCCATCTTTCGGCCCTTGGGGCCATGGGGCCGGGGCTGGTGCTGGCCATCGCCGTCTCGACCGTGGCGGCCATCGCCGTCGGTGCGCTGACCTTTGCCGCCGTGGCCCGCCTGACCGGATCGGACACGGCAGATGACTGACTTTACGGATATCTGGAGCTACCTCAGCCGTGGCCCGCTGCTTTGGCTGACCGCGACACTGGCCGCCTATGCCATTGGCGACGCCTGCTTCCGCGCCGCCAACCGGCTGCCTCTGGTCAATCCGGTGCTGATTGCCGTTACCCTGCTGGGCGCGCTGCTCTGGGCCACCGGAACCCCCTATGCCACCTATTTCGAAGGTGCGCAGTTCGTGCATTTCCTGCTGGGTCCTGCCACGGTGGCGCTGGCCGTGCCGCTGGCGCTGAACCTGCCCCGGCTGCGGCGCGCGCTCTTGCCCGTCCTCGCAGCGCTGCTGGCCGGGTCGGTCACGGCCATCCTGACCACGCTGGCCATCGCCAGCGCCACAGGCGCGGATGCCACCCTGCTGGCCACCCTCGCCCCCAAGGCCGCCACCGCCCCCGTCGCCATCGGCATTGCGGAAAGCCTTGGCGGCTCGCCCACCCTGACCGCCGTTCTGGTGATCCTGACCGGCATCACCGGGGCCGTGGTCGCAACCCCGCTCCTCAACCTCTTGCGGCTCAGGGACTGGCGGGCGCGTGGCTTTGCCACCGGCGTGGCCAGCCACGGCATCGGCACCGCCCGCGCCTTTCAGGTCCATCCGGTCGCGGGGGCCTTCGCCGGTCTTGGCATGGCACTGAACGCCATCCTGACCGCCCTTCTCGCCCCCTGGCTCCTTGGCCTGTTCTGACGCCCGAGTTCCTCCTGAAAGGATGATCCATGCTTACCCTTCTCGGCATTCCCGGTGCCCTGCGCGCAGGCTCCACCAACCGGCTGCTGCTGGCCCAGGCGCGGGCCGCCTTTGGCCCCGCAACCCAGACCGAGGCCGACCTGCGCCTGCCGCTCTATGACGGCGATCTGGAAACCGACGAGGGGATTCCCGCCGCGGTCCAGACCCTTGCCGACCAGATCGCCGCCGCCGATGCCGTGGTGATCGCCTGCCCGGAATACAACAAGGCCCCGCCCGGCGTGGTGAAGAACGCGCTCGACTGGGTCAGCCGGGTCAAGGGCAACCCGTGGAAGTCGAAGCCGGTCGCCGTGATCTCGGCCGCGGGCGGGCGCGGCGGCGGCGACAGGTCGCAATTCGCGCTGCGGCTGATGCTGACCCCGTTCCAGCCCCGCCTGCTGACCGGACCCGAGGTTCTGGTGGCCGACAGCGGCAATGCCTTCGACGGCGACGGCCGACTGAAGGACGCCCGCTACCAGAAAGCGCTGGACGATCTGATGGGCCAGCTGCGCGCCGAAGCCGACCGCAAGTGAACTTCATCTTTGCCCAAATACCCAAAGAGGGTGCGCCCATGGGCGCGCCATCGGTTCAGGCAAAACAAGGTCGCGGGGGGTGCCCTCCCCGGCTACGCCTTCACCCGCGCCCCCGCCGGATCGTAGAGCGGCTCCAGATGCACCTTTGCCGGCACCCGCGCGCTGGCCACTTCCAGCTCATAGGTCCCTGAGCGCACGAAATCCTCGGTCACGCCCCCGGCCTGCCGGACATAGCCCATGCCGATCGCCTTGCCGACGGTATGGCCATGCCCGCCCGAGGACAGCCAGCCCACTCGCTGCCCGTTGCGATAGATCGTCTCGCGGCCCAGCAGCACCACATCCGGCGCGGCGGTGAAGGTGGCCAGCCATTTCTTCACCCCGCCCGCCCGCTGGGCCTGCACCGCTTCGCGGCCGATGAAATCCAGGTTGGATTTCATCTTCACCGCCCAGGCCAGCCCCGCCTCGACCGGGGTATGGTCCGGCCCGATTTCCGCCCCCCAGGCGCGATAGCCCTTCTCCAGCCGCAGGGTTTCGATCGCGCGGTATCCGGCATTGACCAGCCCCAGCGGGGCCCCGGCCCGCATCAGCGCCTCATAGACCGTCACCGCATATTCCACCGGGACATGCAGCTCCCAGCCCAGCTCTCCGACATAGGTCACGCGCAGCGCCAGCACCGGGCATTTCGCCACCGAAATCCACCGCGCCGACCCAAAGCGGAACCCGTCATTCGACAGGTCATCCCCCGACACCGCCGACAGGATCGCCCGCGCCTGCGGGCCCATCAGGCTCAGCACCGCCGACCCCGAGGTGACATCCGACAAGGCGCAATCCCCGGTCAGGTTGCGGCTGATCCAGTCGAAATCATGGGTGGCAAAGCCGGTGCCGGTGGTGATGTAGAATTCGTCCCCCGCCAGCCGCGCCACGGTCAGATCGCATTCGATGCCGCCCTTGCGGTTCAGCATCTGGGTATAGACCAGCGCGCCCACCGGCCGGTCGACATTGCCCGCCGCGATCCGGTTCAGGTCGCGCAAGGCCCCCGGCCCCTTCAGCCGGAACTTGGCGAAAGAGGTCTGGTCGATCAGCACCGCCGCCTCGCGCGCCGCCTTGTGTTCCCGCGCCACCGCGCCGAACCAGCCGGGGCGGCCATAGGAATAGCGGTCCACCGGCTGCTCGCCCGCCGCCAGATCGGCAAACCAGTTCGGCCGCTCCCACCCCAGCTTTTCACCGAAGCATGCCCCCGCCGCCGTCAGATGCGCATAAAGCGGGCTGCGGCGGACCGGGCGGCAGGATGTCATCTCCTCGGACGGCCAGGCAATCGTGTAATGCTTGCCATAGGCTTCCACCGTCCGCTCGCGCACCCAGTCGATGCCGCGATGCACGCCGCCGAAACGGCGGATGTCGACCGGCCACAGATCGAAGGGCGGTTCCCCTGTCGCCACCCATTCCGCCAGCGCCATGCCCGCACCGCCGCCCGACGCGATGCCGAAGGCGTTGAACCCGGCACCGACGTAGAAATTCCGCAACTCGGGCGCCTCGCCCAGAATGAAATTGCCGTCGGGCGTGAAACTCTCGGGCCCGTTCAGAAGCTGCTTCACCCCCGCCGTGGCCAGCGCCGGCACCCGCGCGATGGCATTCTCCATGAACTGTTCGTAATGCTCCCAGTCCGGGGTCAGGGTCTCGAAATGGAAGCCTTGCGGGATGCCGCCCGTCGCCCACAGCTTCGGGTTCGGCTCATAGCCGCCCCAGACCAGCCCGCCGACCTCTTCCTTCCAATAGGTCAGCCGGTCGGGGTCGCGCAGCGTCGGCAGGCCGGGCGTCACCCCTTCGATCCGCTCGGTGATCATGTACTGATGCTCGACCGAAACCAGCGGCACGTTCACCCCGACCGATCCCGCCAGATCGCGCGTCCACTGGCCCGCGCAGCAGACCACCTTTTCGCAGTCCACGGTGCCGAAAGGCGTCTCCACCCCCCGGATGCGGCCATCCTCGACAATCACCCGCGTCACCGGCGTATCCTCGAAGATCTTCACCCCCGCCATCCGCGCGCCTTTGGCCAAGGATTGCGTGATGTCCGAAGGGTTGGCCTGCCCGTCGGTCGGCAGATAGGCCGCGCCGACCAGATCGTCGATGGTCATCAGCGGCCACAGCTCCTGCGCCTCTTTCGGGGTCAGAAGGTGCATCTCCAGCCCGAAGGAATGCGCCGTGGTCGCCTGCCGCTTCACCTCGGTCCAGCGTTCGGCATTGCAGGCCAGCCGCAGCCCGCCGTTCATCTTCCAGCCGGTTTGTAGCCCGGTTTCCTGCTCCAGCGTGCGATACAGCGCCACCGAATGCCCCAGAAGCTGCGTGATATTGGCCGATGTGCGCAACTGCCCCACCAGCCCCGCGGCATGGAACGTGGTGCCCGAGGTCAGCTTTTTCCGCTCCAGCAGCACGGTATCGGTCCAGCCGAGTTTCCCCAGATGATAGGCCACCGAACAGCCGACGATGCCGCCGCCGATGATCACCGCCCTTGCGGTTGAGGGAAGCTCAGCCATGTTCGTCCTCAAAGGCGGCCAGCGCCGCGCGATAGGTGGAAAGATTGGTCGCCGTATAGGCGGCGAAATCGAAATCGAGATCGGAGTGGATCTCCGACACCATCGACCACATCGCCTCGCGCAGCGCCGCCGCCGCCTTCATCGCGCGATAGGCCCGCCACAGCGCCGCATCCGGGTTGCGGCCGTAATAGGCGGCCAGCATCCAGCCCTCATCCTCCGCGGTCAGAGCGTTGTTCGCCGCCAGCCCGCCCAGATCGAAGAGGGGAGAGTTGAAGCCGGCATAATCCCAGTCGATCAGCCACAGCCGCGCGCCGTCATGCAGGAAATTGGCGGGCAACAGGTCATTGTGGCCAAAGACCAGATCCACCGGCCCCACGGCCGCCTGCAATCGCGCCGCATCCTCCAGCAGGCCGGGCAACAACCCCAGATGCCGCGACGCCCCGTCGCGCAAGGTGCCGGCATAATCGCGCAGCACATGGAACACCCAGAACACCAGCGACGGGCCGCGCAGATGGGCCGGGATGTCGCGATGCGCCCGCGCCACCAGCGCCAGCGCCTGCTCCAGCATCCCGCGCTGGCGCAGGTCTTCCGCCGCCAGCGTCCGCCCCTCGACAAAGCCGATCACCAACGCGCCGGGTTCGTGATGCAGCACCGGGGGCGAAACCCCGGCCGCATGGGCCGCCTGCGACGCCGCCAGTTCGTTGAACCGCAGGATCTGATGCACCGGAATGTCATCGCCGATCCGCACCACCACGCGGCGGGTGCCTTCGCGCACCAGGAAATTGCGGTTGGTGATACCACCGCCCAAGGGCTCCACCTCGATCGGGCCGGACCAGCAGGTCAGCGCGCGCAGGCGATCCTCGGGCGTCATCCCCGGCCCTCCTCGGGCATTTCATGCCTCGTCGGTTCTGCCCGCGAAGAGCGCACGACCTGCGACGATGAGCCCCCCCTCATGCTGCCCCCTCCAGCCGGGCCTTCGCGCCCTGCGCCGCCGCCCCGATCAGCCGGTCGGCGATGATGGCGATGGCGGCCACCGACAGCCCCGCCACCAGTCCGCGCCCGACATCCGCCGTCGCCAGCGCGGAATAGACCTCCTGCCCCAGATCGCGGGTGCCGACCAGCGCGGTGATCACCAGCATCGACAGCGCCAGCAGGATGGTCTGGTTCAGCCCCAGCAGGATCATAGGCACTGCCATCGGCAGCCTGATCTTCCACAGGATCTGCCACCGCGTGCAACCTGACACCACGCCCGCCTCGACCAGTTCCGCCGGAACCGAGCGCAACCCATGCGCGGTGTATTTCACCGCAGGCACCAGCGCGAACAGCACCACCGCCACCATGGCGCTGAAATCGCCCACCCGGAACAGCATCACCACCGGGATCAGATAGACGAAACTGGGCAGCGTCTGCAGCGTATCGACCACCGCGCCGATCACCTTGCCCGCCCCCTCGCCCGACGCGGCCCAGATCCCCAGCGGCACGCCCAGCGCCATGGCGATCAGCACCGACAGGCCGCACAGGTAGACGGTCAGCATCGCCTGTTCCCACAGGCCCGTCACCGCGATGAACAGGCCCAGCGCCGCAACCAGCGCCGCCAGCCGCCCGCCCCCCAGCCGCCACCCGGCCAGCGCCAGCACCCCCAGAACGAAAGGCCAGGGCAGGGCAAAGAAGAACCGCTTCACCGGAAGCATCAGGTTTTGCAGGACCCAGACGCGCAGGGCCTCAAGCTGATCGAAGTAATGGATGTTGATGTATTCCATCAGATCGGCCCAGAAGGTCCGCGTCGTCACGGTCCAACCCTTCGGCCAGTCCTGCACCGCAGGCAGCACGAAGCCCAGCGCCCCGGTCAGCAGCGCCACCGCCAGCACCAGCACCGTGCGCGGATGCCGCCGGGCCCAGCTGCCCGTTTTCACCTCGGCCCGGCCCGCGCGGGCGGCCAGCGCCTGCCCCAGCCGGTCCAGCACGATGGCCAGCGCCGTGATCGCCAGGCCCGCCTCGATCCCGGCCCCGATCTTCAGCGCACGCAGGCTGGCCAGCACATCCGCGCCCAGGCCCCCCGCCCCGATCATGGAGGCGATGATCACCATGTTCAGGCTGAGCATGATGACCTGATTGACGCCCACCATCAGATCGGGCAGCGCCACCGGCAGCATCACCTTGCGCATCCTCTGGCCCGGCGTGCAGCCCGCCATATTGGCGAAATCGACGATCTCGGACGGCACCGCCCGCAGCGCCACCATCGTCACCCGCACCATCGGCGGCATCGCATAGATCACCGTCGCCAGCAGCGCCGCAACGGGCCCGAAACCGAACAGCACCAGCACCGGCACCAGATAGGCAAAGGTCGGGATGGTCTGCATCAGGTCCAGCACCGGCGACAGCACCCGTTCGACCAAAGGCCAGCGCCAGCCCGCAATGCCCAGCACCAGCCCGCCCGCCACGCCCAGAGGCACGGCGATGACGATCGAGGCCAGCGTCACCATCGCCGAATCCCACTGGCCGAAGACCGCCAGATAGATCATCAGCGCCCCCGCCAGCAGGCCCAGCCGGATATCGCGCGCGTAATGGCCCAGCGCCACCGCCGCCACCGTCACCGCGACCCAGCTCAGCGGCGGCACGATGGTCGCGGCCCGCCGCCCCGGCCCATCCTTGATGCCATCGACCAGCAGCACCTTTGCCGCCTCGTAGGGGGCCTCGACCAGGGCCGCGAAGCCCCGCGTCACATCGCGGAAACTGACCGGGCCGATGGCCGCCGTATCGGTCAGCCAGTTCATCCCGGCGCTGATCCAACCCGCCAGCGGCAGCCGCATCGCCTCGGCGGGCCACATCCAGCCTTCGGGCAGCAGCAGCGCCAGAGCCAGCGCCGCGGCGGCAAGTGCCGCCCAGATGATCCGCCACAGGCTCATACCCCGCGCCCCACCAGCACCGAAATCACCGCCTCGGGCGTGACATGGCCGATGGGCTGGCCGTCGCGCAGCACCGCAAAGGGCGCATTGGCGGCAACCACCTGCTCGGCCACGGATTCGACCCGCGCCGATGCCGGCAACTCTCCGGCCACAGCCTCCGGCACCCCCGGAGCCGCGATGCGGCCCAGCGTCACCACCTTGGCCCGCGCCACATGCGCCGTGAAAGCGCGGACGTAATCGTCCGCCGGGGCCAGCACCAGATCCTCGGGCGTCGCCACCTGCACCAGCGCGCCATCCTTCATGATGGCGATACGGTCGGCCAGCCGGATCGCCTCGTCGAAATCATGGGTGATGAAGACAATCGTCTTTTTCAGCTGGGTCTGGATGCGCAGGAATTCATCCTGCATCTCGCGCCGGATCAGCGGGTCCAGCGCGCTGAAGGGTTCGTCCAGGAACCACAGGTCCGGTTCCACCGCCAGCGACCGCGCAATGCCGACCCGCTGCTGCTGCCCGCCCGACAGCTGACGCGGGAAATGCCCCTCGCGCCCCTGCAAGCCGACCAGCTGGATCACCTCGCGCGCCCGCACCTCGCGCGCCGCACGGGGCGTGCCCTGCACCTCCAGCGGAAAGGCCACGTTCTCCAGCACCGTCAGATGCGGCAACAGCGCGAAATGCTGGAACACCATACCCATCCGGTGCCGCCGGATTTCGATCAGCCGGGTTGGGCTGGCCTTCAGCAGATCCTCGCCGTCATAAAGGATCTCTCCGCCCGACGGTTCGATCAGCCGCGACAGACAGCGCACCAGCGTCGACTTGCCCGACCCGGAAAGCCCCATGATGACGAAGATTTCCCCCTCGCCCACCTCAAGCGAGACATCGCGCACCGCGCCGACATGGCCACTGGCGCGGATCGTCTCCAGAGGGGCCTCGGCTGCCACCAGCCGTTCGGGATGCGGGCCATAGATCTTCCACACGCGGCGGCAGGCCAGCTTGACAGGTCGGATCATCAGATGACTTTCGGGGCGGAAAGAGGGCGGCTTTGCAAGGAACGGGTCAGCGGGGCGCGCGGGAATGAGGGGACACTCCCCTGACGCGCCCCGCCACGGGGCTTACTGGCCGATCCACGCGGACCAGGTCGCCTCGTTCGCAGCCATCCATTCGTCGACGACATCCTCGATCGACATGCCATCGACATCGACCTTGCCGACCATCGCACCCATTTCATCATTGGTCAGCTGGAACGCCTTGATCGCCTTGGCCGCACCCGGCCATTTGCCTTCCAGACCCGCCCAGCCGGCCTTGTAGATGCCGCCGGTAGGCTTGCCGCAGTCGTATGCCGCATCGGGGTTCACCCCGGCGGCGGGGTCGGTATAGCATTCCGGCGTATAGGGCGGGAATTCCACCCATTCGCCTTCATACTTGATCGGTGCCCAATGCGGCGCATAGATCCACAGCAGGATCGGGTCCTTGCGCTGATAGGCCGATTCCAGCTCGGCGAACAGCGCGGCATCGGTGCCGGCGTGGATCACCTCATAGTTCAGGCCCAGCGCAGCGACGCGCTCCTCATCATATCCGCCCCATGTGACCGGCCCCCCCAGATAACGGCCCTTCGGCGCGGTTTCGGGGGTGGCAAAGGCCGCCGCGCAATCGTTCAACGCCTGCCAGTCCGGCAGGCCGGGGCATTTCTCCTTCATGTAAAGCGGATACCACCATTCTTCCTTGGCCTGCATTCCGGTCTCGCCAAGGCTGACCGTGTTGCCGGTGGCAAGCGAGGCCGCCATCGCATCGGCCGCCGTGGTTTCCCACAACTCCATCGCAACATGCAGATCGCCGGTTTCCAGACCCGCAAACTGCGCCAGATAATCGGCCTGCACCAGCTCGACGTTATAGCCCGCCTCTTCCAGAACGGCGGCCATGATGTTGGTGGTGATCAGCTGGCCGGTCCAGTCATGCAGCGTCAGCCTGATCGGATCGGTGCTTTCCACTTCGGCCAGCGCCATTCCGGCGGTCAGGCCCGCACTCAGGGCAAGGGCGGCAACGGAGGTCAGGTAACACGTCTTCATATGCGTCTTCCTCTCGGCTGTTGGGACATCCGCCCGCCGTTTCCCGGCGTGACGATCGCTTTTGCGATTTGACCGAAGGCTGCGGCAGAATCTGCAATCCTGTCAAAACAATTGTGGGATTCTGTGGATTTCTGTTGAATTTTCGTGGATTTCAAAGATTATTCTATGGAAACCCGAAGGAAACCCTCGAAGCATGCTCTCCAGCCAGCGCGAACGCGCAATTCTTCAGCTTTTGCAGGAAACCGGCTCGGCCCGGATCGACGCACTGGCGGCGAAACTGGGGGTCACGGATGAAACCATCCGCCGCAATCTGCAACGGTTGCAGGCGCAGGGCATGGTGACGCGGGTGCATGGCGGCGTGCATCTGAAGGACTGGGGCCCCGAGCCCAGCTTTGCGCAGCGCATGGTGCAGAACCCCGGACCCAAGCGCCGCATTGCCGAGGCGGTGGCACGGCTTCTGCCCGACGGGGCCTCGCTGTTTCTGGATGTCGGGTCGACCACGGCCTATGTGGCGCAGGCCCTGCGGGCGCGGCGCGAATTGCTGGTCGTCACCAATTCGCTGGCGGTGGCGCAGGCGCTGACAGGGGTGAACGGCAATCAGGTTTTCATGGCGGGGGGCGAGTTGCGCAGCCATGACGGCGGGGCCTTCGGGGCCGAGGCGCTGGCCTTCGTCCAGCAGTTCCGCGTCACCTATGCCGTGCTGTCGGTGGCCGCCATCGCCGCCCCGGCCGGGTTCCTGCTGCAGGACCTGCGCGAGGCCGAGTTTTCCCGCGCCCTGATCGACCGGGCCGAGGAAAGCATCGTCGCCGCCGATGCTTCGAAATTCGGTCGCAGCGCGCCCATCGCCATCGCGCCCCCCGACCGCTTTGCCCAGCTTGTCACCGATCTTGCGCCCGATGCCGCACTGACGGCCTTTCTTGCCGGCCACGGCACCCGCATCACCCTGGCCTGACCGGAACGGAGCGCCTTGACAGGCGCAAGCCCTGTCTCTCGCCTCTGCGCGCGGTCCGCGCGCAACCGGCTCGGCATTGGGGGCATTCTGCCCCCACGCCCCCTGAGGATATTTGCGGAAGGGAAAGAGCCATTCCGCTTTCCCTTCCTGAAATATCCCCGCCGGAGGCTCCGCGATCCGGCAAAGGCGCAGATGCCGGTCAGAGCAGGGCCTCGATCCGAAAGGCATCCGGCACCGCGTCGCGCCCGTCCAGCAGCAGATCCGCCAGCACCTCGGCCAGCTTCGGGGCCATGCCGAAACCGATCTTGAACCCGCCATTGGCGATGAAATGTCCCTTGCGGCCCGGCCATGCGCCCAGCACCGGCTGGCGGCTGGTCGCCCGTGGGCGGATGCCGGCCCAGCGGTCGATCACCGGGGCATCGGCAAGGCAGGGCAGAACCTGCCGCGCCCTGCCGATCAGCGCCTCCAGTTGCGCATCCGGGGCCTCGTCCTGCCATGCGGTTTCGCTGGTCGAGCCGATCGCCACCGTGCCATCGGCATGCGGCACGACATGCAGCCCGCCCGCGTAGATCTGCGGCTGATCCGGGGCAGCAAACCGGAAACTGGCGGCCTGCCCCTTGACGCCGCCGCCCAGCTTTCTGCCGAAGGCATCCGACAGCGCCAGCAGTCCCCGCCAGCCGGTCGCATGGACCACCGCGCCTTCGTCCGCGGCCTCGGCCACGATCTGCGACGTCCCGAGAGCCGCCGCCAGCGCCCGGCCCGCGCCGCGCGGCGACAGCCGCGCCGACAACGTATCGCGCAGCAGCCAGCCCGAGGGCGAAACCGGCTCCCACACCGCCCCTGTCGCCTGTTCGACCCGCCAGTCCGCCGCGCCGCCCCATTGCGCGGCCGCGCCTGCCGCCCGGTCCCGCGCCATCCCGACCGCCTGCGCATCGGCCAGCGGCTGCAAGCGCCCCGACCGCAGATAGCCGGGATCGACACCGCCTGTCGCCTGCACCGCCGCCCACCAGCCCTGCGCCATCAAGAGGCTGTCCAGCTGGAACTGCTTCAGCCCGTTCCACGCCTCGGGCACATGCGGGGCCAGCGCGCCCACCAGCCCGGCCGAGGCCCCTGCGCCCGGCCCTTCGGGGGCCACCACCCGCACCCGCGCCCCGCGCCGCGCGCAGGCCCAGGCGACCGACAGGCCGAAGACGCCCGCCCCGCGCACCGTGACATCCACGCTTGCCATCCGCCCTGCCCTGTCCCATTCACAGCGCAAAGGACTATGCCCGATGCCCTATCCCCCGCAAGACACAGAACCGGCCGATCTCGACTGGCGCGACGCCATCCCCGTCTCGCGCCGTTTCGACGATCCCTATTTCTCGCTGGCAGGCGGGCTGGAGGAAACCCGTCACGTCTTTCTCTCGGGCAACGATCTGCCCCGGCGGCTGCGTGACGGCTTTCACATTGCCGAACTGGGTTTCGGCACCGGGCTGAACCTGCTGGCGACCGCGCTGATGTGGCAGGGCCTCGGCACCCCCGGCACCCTGCATTTCACCAGTTTCGAGGCCTTTCCCATGGCCCCCGACGACATGGAGCGCGCCCATCGCGCCTTTCCCGAAACCGCCCTTCTGGCCGATTGTCTCCGGCAGGGCCTGACGGGCGGGACGACCTGCTTTGCCCTTGCGGGGATCACCGTCACCCTGATCATCGGCGATGCGCGCGATACCCTGCCGACATGGGGCGGCCGCGCCGATGCCTGGTTCCTGGACGGCTTTTCCCCCGCCAGGAACCCTGAACTCTGGTCGCCCGCGCTGATGGCCGAGGTTGCCCGCCACACCGCCCCCGGCGGCAGCTTTGCCACCTACACCGCCGCAGGCCACGTCCGCCGCGCGCTGGCCGACGCCGGTTTCACCGTCACCCGCGCCCCCGGTTTTGCCCGCAAGCGGCATATGACGGTCGGGGTCAGATAACGCGGCGACGGGCCTGCCGGAATATGTGAATCCGGTCGAACCGGCGCTGTTGCAGAAATCGGGGCAGGGGTTCGTCTCTTGGAACCATGGGGCAGGCGGTCTGCATCGGCGGACCGATGCCCCTACCCGCAAGACGCGGCACTGACCAAGCTACAACAAGGCGCTCAGGCACCGAGGCTCTCTGACGCTCTGGTCCGATCCCGTCATGACCTGGGCGGTCGCACCGACCGGCAAGCGCGGCTGACCAAGCTGGTCTTTCGGCTGGGCAGGTGATGATCTGCATGATGATCGGCCCGCGTTCCTTGGAAGCGCCGCCCGGCTGAACCGCATCGTTCTTGATCGCCACAATGGGACTTCAGGCCCATCAGCGATCGAATGGCACACCACTGCGAGGATTTCGCCGGGCATGCTCGATCCCGACGGGAAGCTGATCGCTGTTACCTTCCTCTCCGCCGTCTTCATCGCCGCAGCCGTAAGCTGGTGGCTTAATTGAGTCCCAACCCTAAAGCTGGGGCGCGCGCTGTTCAGATGGCTGGCATGTAGAACGGCGCATTGCTCTGAAAAGGTTTCCGATGAGGGCAAATGACCGCTTCGTCCCGCAAAGCGGGCATCCGGCTTCTACTCCAGGTCCCCAAACCGCTCCTTCAGCTTGGTCAACTGATTCAGGAACCCTCCCTCCTGCATCCGCGAGGTTGCGGCATCGTGCATCGGGCTCAGGCTGACGAGCATCCGCACCATGTCGCCCTCGGGGATGAAATCCACCGCGATCCGGCTGTCATAGGGGTCAACGCCCGGCAGGAAGTCGATCACCTGCACCAGAACCAGCCTTTCGCAGGGGTGGAATTCGGCGAAATGGCCCCGGCATTCCGTTACGCTGCTTTCGCCCGCCGCCTGCATGGCTGCAATCATCTCGTCGCTGTCGGCTACCATGGCATAATGCAGCACGCCGTCCGGCCGGGCCTCGATCCGGCGCACATCGGCACGGAAACCCACCGGCCCCCACCAGGATTCGAACCCCTCCTGCGTGGTCCACAGCGCCCAGAGATCCTGCACCGAAGCGCGATACCGGCGTTCGATCACGATATCTCTGGCCGTCATTCCGTTCCTCCCTTGCGCTGCTGCATCTCCAGCGCCGCATCGAATCTGTCCAGCCGCGCGTCCCACATGTGCCGGTATCCCTCCAGCCAGGCGTCCAGTTTCCGGAACGGCTCGGGGCACAGCCGGTAGTACCGGCGCTGGGCCTCTTGCCGGACAGTCACAAAGCCCGCCTCGTTCAATATTCGCAGGTGCCGAGAGACGCCGGACTGGTGGATTCCAACTTCGGCCACCAGATCGCCCACTTGCCGCTCTCCCCGCCGCAGCCCGTCCAGCACGCGGCGGCGGGTGGGGTCTGAAAGGGTGTGGAAGGTTTCTATATGCATGTTTGCGCATATACACTGATGTGCATGTTGAGTGCAAACCAATTGCGCTTCGGATGTTCGTGGCAGCCGGTTTGAATTTCCGCGCTCTATCCGACGGGTTGCTTCAGATCGGCTTGCCCGCCAGAAGCCGGGGCAATTCGCCCTGCAATCCCGCCGCCTGCCGGATGAAACCGCGCCGCAGGCCGGGCAGGGCGTTGACCAGTCCCATCCCCAGATCGCGCCCCAGCCGCAGCAGCGGGTTGTCGTTGGAAAACAGCCGGTTCACCCCGTCCATCCCCAGCGCCAGCGCCGTGGAATCGAACCGCCTCCAGCGCTGGTATTCCTCCAGCACCACCGCATTGCCGATATCCTCGCCGCGCCGCCGCGCCAGAATCACCACTTCGGCCAGTGCCCCCACATCGCGCAGGCCAAGGTTCAGCCCCTGACCGGCGATCGGATGCACCCCATGCGCCGCATCGCCCACCAAGGCGACCCGATCCGCCACGAAGCGTTCGGCCAGCGACAGCGTCAGGGGATAGGTGAACCGCGCCCCGGCCAGCGAAATCTGCCCGAGGAAATCGCCGAACCTTGGCCGCAGCGCCGCCAGATATCCGGCATCGTCCAGCGCCTGAATTTCGGCCGCCCGTGCGTCGGTCTCGCTCCAGACGATGCTGGAATGGTGCCCGCCCGGCAGCGGCAATATCGCCAGCGGCCCCGAGGGCATGAAGAACTGATGCGCCGTGCCGTCATGGTCCTTTTCATGGGCAATCGCCGTCACCAGCGCGGTCTGCCCGTATCCCCAGCCCTGCCGCCGGATACCGGCCCGCGCCGCCACACCCGACCCGCGCCCGTCGCAACCGACCAGCAGCCGCCCCGCCAGCCGCCGACCGGAGGCCAGAGTCACAGTCACACCCTGCGGCCCGGTTTCCTGCGCCACCACGGTTTCACCCGAGATCAGCGTGATACCCGGTTCCTCGGCCATGGCAGCCAGAAAGGCGGCATAAAGAAACCGGTCCTCCAGCATGAACCCCATCGGGCCTTCCTCGATCTCGTCGGCATCGAAGGCCAGATGAAAGGGTGATGCGCCAGCCCCGGCATGGCCGTCGCTGGCCTTGATCTTGCGCATCGGCTGGCTGTTCCCGGCCACCCGGTCCCAGACCCCCACCGCCTGCAACAGCCGTTTCGACGCGATGGCCAGCGCATAGGCGCGGCCATCGAACCCGGCTTCGGCTCGGTCTGCCGCAGGGCGGGAGTCGATCACCGTCACCCGCAATCCGCCCTGTGCCAGGGCCAGCGCCAGCGCGGGGCCGTTCAGCCCGCCGCCCGCAATCAGCACATCCGCATCCTGTTCCATATCCCAGACCTAGGCCTGCTGCCGCCCATTGTCCATGCGGCCCTCAGCCGCTACCGTCGCCCCGTTGCAGCGGGGGTGAAGATGAGCGGGACCTGGTTCCACATGACGGCGGCCGATCTGGGGCGCGAGATCGGCAAGGGTCGGATCAACCCGGTCGAACTGGTCGAAGCCTGCCTTGAGCGGCTGGAGAGCCACGCCCTGACCCCGCGCATCTATGCCCGGCCCACCGCCGACCGGGCACGGGCCGAGGCGATGGCGGCGGCCTCGCGCGCCAGGACCGGGTTTCGCAAGGGCCTGCTGGATGGCGTGCCGGTCAGCTGGAAGGACCTGTTCGATACCGCAGGCGTGGCGACCGAGGCCGGATCGGCCCTGTTGCGCGGCCGCACGCCGGCCAAGGACGCCGCCGTTCTGACCATGGCCACGCTGGCGGGCACGGTCTGTCTGGGCAAGACCCATATGTCGGAACTGGCCTTCTCGGGCCTTGGCCTGAATCCGGTAACGGCAACACCGCCCTGCCTGAACGACGAAGGTGCGGTTGCGGGCGGCTCGTCCTCGGGGGCGGCGGCTTCGGTGGCCTTCGGGCTGGCCCCGGCCGCCATCGGGTCGGACACCGGCGGATCGGTGCGCATTCCGGCGGCCTGGAATGATCTGGTCGGGCTGAAGACCACGCATGGCCTGTTGCCGCTGGCGGGCACGGTGCCGTTGTGCGAACGCTTCGACACCATCGGCCCGCTGGCCCATTCGGTCGAGGATTGCGCCCTGCTGCTGGCCGCAATGCAGGGGGGGCAGCCGGTGGATCTGACCGGCGCCGATCTCTCCGGCGCGCGGCTGGCCGTGCTGGAAACCGTGGCGATGGACGGGCTGCGTGATGCGCCAGCGCGTGGGTTTGACGATGCTTGCCAAAGACTTGGCCGCGCCGGGGCAAGGGTGGAGCGTCTGACCGCCCCCGAGATTTCCGAGGCCCTGTCGCTGACCGTTCCGCTGTTCACCGGCGAGGCCTATGGGATCTGGCGCGACACGATCGAAGCCGCGCCCGACAAGATGTTCCCCCGCATCCTTGAACGTTTCCGCGCCGGGGCCGAGGTGTTTGCCGCCGATTACGTCGCGGCCTGGCGGCGGCTGGAGGTGTTGCGCCTGATCTGGGCCGAGCGGGTCAAGGGCTATGATGCGGTGATCCTGCCGACATCGCCGATCCTGCCGCCGAATGCCGACCGGCTGATGACCGATCAGGACTATTACGTCACCGAAAACCTGCTGGCCCTGCGCAACACCCGCATCGGCAATCTGATGGGGCTGTGCGTGATGACGCTGCCCACATCGCAGCCCTCTTGCGGCATTTCGCTTATGGCCCCGGCCTTTCAGGAAGGGCGGCTTCTGCGGCTTGGCGCGGCGGCCGAACACGCGCTGCGCTGAACCTTCGGGGGCGGGCTATACCGCCTTGTCGGGCCGGGGGGCAAAAAAGCCACATCCCGGCACGCCAACCCCTAGGGATGGTTGGGAAAAACTGGACTGCCGCAATCCACGGCGCTAATCTGGGACAAACCGGGACATCAACGATCCCGGATCCGAGGCAGCAATGGCGTTTCCTGAGCGGTTTTCGAACCTGCCGGATTATGCGTTTCCGCGTCTGCGGAAACTTCTGGATGCGCACGCCCCCGGCGGCGAACAGATCGCCATGACCATCGGCGAGCCGCGCCACGCCATGCCGGATTTCGTCGGCCGCATCCTGACCGAAAATCTTGCCGACTTCGGGGTTTACCCGCCGAACGACGGCACGCCGCAGCTGTTGTCCAATATTTCGGGCTGGATTGCCCGGCGCTATGGCGTGACCGTTGCGATGGATCGGCTGATGGTGCTGAACGGCACCCGCGAAGGGCTGTTCAACGCGCTGATCGCGCTGTGCCCGGAACAGAAGAACGGCCAGACCCCGGCGGTGCTGATCCCCAACCCGTTCTATCAGGTCTATGCCGTCGCCGCGCTGACCGTGGGGGCCGAGCCAGTCTTTGTCCCCGCCACCGCCGCCACCGGATTCCTCCCCGATTACGCCGCCCTTCCGGCCGAGGTGCTGGACCGGGTGGCCGTGGCCTATATCTGCTCGCCCTCGAACCCGCAGGGGGCCGTGGCCGGGCGCGATTATCTGGCCGATCTGCTGGCGCTGGCGGAAAAGCACGATTTCACCGTCTTCGCCGACGAATGCTATTCCGAGATCTGGCGCGAGACGCCGCCGCCCGGCATCCTTGAGGTGGCCGCCGCCACCGGGGCCGATCCCGAACGGGTGGTTGCCTTCCATTCGCTGTCGAAACGGTCGAACCTGCCGGGCCTGCGGTCCGGTTTCGTGGCCGCAGGGCCGCACTCCATGGAACGCATCCGCAAGCTGCGCGCCTTTGCCGGTGCCCCCCTTCCGCTGCCCCTGCAAAAGGTGGCCGAAGCCGCCTGGGCCGATGACGCCCATGTCGACGCCTCGCGCGCGCTGTATCAGCAGAAATTCGCGGATGCGCAGACCGTCTTTGCCGGGATGCAGGGTTATCAGCCCCCCGGCGGCGGTTTTTTCCTGTGGCTGCCGGTCGAGGACGGCGAAGAGGCGGCACTGAAACTGTGGCGCGAAACGGGGGTGCGGGTCCTGCCCGGTGCCTATCTGTCGCGCGAGATGGCCGGGGGGCAGAACCCCGGCAAGGGATATATCCGGGTCGCGCTTGTGGCCCCAAGAGAAGAAACGCAGCGCGGGCTGACCCAGCTTCGCCGCTGCCTTTACGATTGAGGACGGGGAAGAATGGCATCCTATCAGGCACGAGGCCGCGATCCGCTTCTGGACCAAAGCACCCAGGCCATGCTGGAACGCCGGGGCCGGGAACTCCTGGGCATCGCGCTGGTCGTGGTGGCGCTGGCGTTCATCGCCATCCTGGGCAGCTATTCGCCGGATGATCCGGGCTGGATGGTCGCCACCGAGGAACCCGCCCGCAACATGCTGGGCCGGTTCGGGGCCTCCATCGCTTCGACGCTGGTGATCCTGATCGGCAAGGGAGCCTGGACCATCCCGCTGATCCTGCTGGCCTGGGGGCTGCGCTTCATCCTGCATCGCGGCGGCGAACGGGCGCTGGCCCGCATCGTCTTTGCCGTGATCGCCGTGGCGCTGGCCTCGGCCTATGCCGCCACGCTGTCCACCCCGTCGGACTGGCCGCATGCCTTTGGCCTGGGAGGGCTGTTTGGTGATACCGTGGCCGGTGCGCTGGTCGGCGTGATCCCCGGTTCGCTGGGTTTCGGGCTGAAACTCCTGTCGGTCCTGGCCTTCTTCGGCCTTCTCGCCATGATGCTCTATGTCACCGGCTTCGACCGGGCCGAGTTGCGCGCCATCCGGCATTTCCTGCTGACCGGTTCGGTGATTTCCTATGCCTGGGCGATGAATGCGATGGGCAAGGGCGGCTCTGCCGCGCTGACCGGCGCGATGAAGGGCGCGCGCGGGTTGCAGGACCGCGCCGCCGCCCATCGTGCCGCCCGCTCGGCCGAGGTCAGCCATGGTGCATGGGAAGAACCGCCCGTCTTTGGCGCAGCCGCGCCATCGGCCCCTGCGCGCAATGTCGTGCGTCGGGCCCCGCCGCCCGTGACCGCCGACATGCCCGATTACGCGCCCGAGCCGCTGGCCGCCGCCCCGGCCTGGAACGCGCCCTCCACCCTGCGGGCCGAGCCGCGCCAGTTTCCCGCGCCGGCAGACCTGCCCAAGGAAAAGCTGGGCTTCCTGGCCCGGATGCGCCGCGTGGTAGAGCCGGAGCCCGAGCTGATCGAACCGGCACTGACCGCGGCCGCATGGGAGACTGATCAGCCCAGCGAAGACCGCATCAAGGCCCGCATTTCGGATGTGATCCGGTCGCGCGCGCGCGGCGTTGGCCCCGCGCTGGTGACGGCTGGGATGACCCCGGTTCAGGCCGCCGTCGCCGCCCGCCGGATGGAGCCGGGCCGGGCCGAACCGCCGGTCATGCGGCCGCGCGGGCCGGTTCCGCTGCTGGCCGACACCAGCCCGTTCAGCCAGCCGCCGCAACCCGCCGGTCCGGCCGCACAGGCCGCGGTGCTGTCTCCCGCCCCGCTGGCTGTGGCCGAGGCCGACAACATGTTCGTTGCCGATGATCTGTCCTGGGCCGGCGATGCGGCCCCGCAGGACGACTGGCAGCCGGACGAGGATTTTGAACCCGACTATGATCCGGCCCCCGTGATGACGCGCCCCGCGCCGGTGGCCGATCGCCGCCCGGTGGTGCAGGCCCCGGTGAAAAAGCCGATCCAGCCCTCGGCCCGTGCTCTGGCCGAGGCCCAGCCCCGCCTGCGGTTCGACGACCCGGCCCCGGCCTATGAACTGCCGCCGCTGTCGCTTTTGATGAACCCGGTGGTGATCCAGCGCAGCCAGTTGTCCGACGAGGCGCTTGAGGAAAACGCCCGGATGCTGGAATCGGTGCTGGACGATTATGGGGTCAAGGGCGAGATCGTCTCGGTCCGCCCCGGCCCTGTCGTCACCATGTATGAACTGGAACCCGCGCCGGGGCTGAAGGCATCCCGTGTGATCGGCCTTGCCGATGACATCGCGCGCAGCATGTCGGCGCTGTCGGCCCGCGTCTCGACCGTGCCGGGCCGCACCGTGATCGGCATCGAATTGCCGAACGCCACCCGCGAAAAGGTGGTGTTGAAGGAAATCCTCTCCGCCCGCGACTTCGGCGACAGCAACATGCGGCTGCCTCTGGCGCTGGGCAAGGACATCGGCGGCGATCCGATCGTGGCGAACCTCGCCAAGATGCCTCACCTGCTGATCGCGGGCACCACCGGGTCGGGCAAGTCGGTCGCCATCAACACCATGATCCTCAGCCTTCTTTACAAGCTGACGCCGGAAGAATGCCGGATGATCATGATCGATCCGAAGATGCTGGAATTGTCGGTCTATGACGGCATCCCGCATCTGCTGTCTCCCGTTGTCACCGATCCGAAAAAGGCGGTCGTCGCCCTGAAATGGGTGGTGGGCGAGATGGAGGAACGCTATCGCAAGATGTCCAAGATGGGCGTGCGCAACATCGAAGGCTACAACGGCCGGGTACGCGAAGCGCTGGCCAGCAATGAGATGTTCAAGCGCACCATCCAGACCGGGTTTGACGAAGAAACCGGCGATCCGGTGTTCGAGACCGAGGAATACGCCCCCGTCGCCTTCCCCTATATCGTCGTCATCGTCGACGAGATGGCCGACCTGATGATGGTCGCGGGCAAGGAGATCGAGGCCTGCATCCAGCGCCTTGCCCAGATGGCCCGCGCCTCCGGCATCCACCTGATCATGGCCACCCAGCGCCCCTCGGTCGATGTGATCACCGGCACCATCAAGGCCAACTTCCCGACCCGGATCTCCTTCCAGGTCACGTCCAAGATCGACAGCCGCACCATCCTTGGAGAACAGGGGGCCGAGCAGCTTCTGGGTCAGGGCGACATGCTCTACATGGGCAACGGCCAGCGCATCACCCGGATCCACGGACCGTTTGTCAGTGATGAAGAGGTTGAAGAGATCGTCAACCACCTGAAAAGCTTTGGCCCGCCGACCTATATGTCCGGCGTGGTGGAAGGCCCGGATGACGACAAGGCCGATGACATCGACATGGTGCTGGGTCTTGGCGGCGGCGAAGGCGGCGACGATGCACTGTATGATCAGGCGGTGCATATCGTGGCGAAAGACCGCAAATGTTCGACCAGCTACATCCAGCGCAAGCTGGGCATCGGCTACAACAAGGCCGCGCGTCTGGTGGAGCAGATGGAGGAACAGGGCGTCGTCACCCCGGCGAACCACGTCGGCAAGCGCGAGATCCTGGTGCCCGAGGTGTAAGGCAGGGGCCGGGCGGGAAGAGTCCTTTGCGGACGGTGGGGATTGGCGAGCAACAGAGGCCAGCGCCCGACCGCGGGTGGGCGCATACAACGGTGCGGGAGCAGTGCTTTATGGTGCGGTCTCTCCTGTGATCTGAGCGGAGGGCCGACGGCGCAGAAGCGCCCGCCCAGGGGGCGGTCGGGCGCTGGCCGGGGCCGCTGACGCGGCTGTTAACCCGGCCGGGACCTCATTCCGGGGGCCGGAAACAGGGGAGCGATCCCAACGTCCGCCCCGTCCCGCAAAGTCGTCACCCGGTCAGACGGCTTGCCTTTTCCTCAGACCCGTTCCAGCACCAGCCAGGTCATCACGCCCAGCGGCGGCAGCGGCCGGCATTCGAGCATGCGCAGCCGGGCATCGCCCAGCACCCGTTCGATGGGAAAATCCGCCCGCCAGCCCAGATGATGCTGCAAGGGCCGGATCAGCCGTTCGGCCAGTCCCAGCGCCCCTTTGCCGGCGGTGAAATGGTTGGTGATCAGCACATGCGCGCCGGGGCGGCAGACGCGGGCGATTTCTGACAGCGCCCGTTCGGGATCGGGCACCACCGACAGCACATGCATGGCCGATACGGTGTCGAAACTGGCATCCGGGAAATCCAGCGCCTGCGCATCCATCTGCCGCAGGGTGACGTTCTCCATCCGCTTTTCGCGCACCTTCTCCTCGGCACGGGCCAGCATCTCGGCGGAAAAGTCGATTCCGGTGATCTGCACCCCGGTGCCATACAGCGGCAGCGCCAAGCCGGTGCCGACCCCGACTTCCAGAACCTTGCCGCCGCGCGCCGTGGCATGGGCGGCGGCGCGCAGCCGTCCTTCCTGCAGCAGCCGCCCAAACACGGAATCATAGACCGGCGCCCAGCGCTTGTATGAGGCGGTCACGGTGGCGGCTTTCATTCGGGTCTCCGTTCGGTTGATCCGCCCCGTGGCCAGCGCCGGGTGCGGGCATTCCCGGTCTGCGGTGGCAGCCACAACCAGAACGCGCGCGAAATCTCGGGGCGACATGACGCAGCGTCAAGGGGGAATTTCTGCTTTGCAGCGAAACCCTGCCGCCTCACGTCCCGGCACAAACCCGCGAGCGTCTTGCAACAGGGATTTCCGCAGCCCGCAGGGTGACTTATATAAGGCCCATGAACCGCAGAACCCTGTTCCTTGCCCCCCTGGCGATTCCCGTCGCCCTGCTGGCCATGTCGGCCCCCGTCCAGGCCGAAAAGCTGTCTCTGGGCACCCTGTCGAAATACCTGAACGGCCTGACCACGGTCGAGGCCGACTTCACCCAGGTGAATTCCGATGGCACGGTGTCCACCGGCCGCATCTTCATCAAGCGGCCGGGCCGGGTGCGGTTCGAATACAACCCGCCCGACAAGGCGCTGGTTCTGGCCGGTGGCCAGCAGGTCGCCATTTTCGACGGCAAGTCGAATGTTCCGCCGGAACAATATCCGCTGAAGCGCACGCCGCTGAACCTGATCCTTGCTGCCAACGTCAACCTTGGCAAGGCGAAGATGGTCGTAGGCCATACCGCCGATGCCACGACGACGCGGGTCAAGGCGCAGGACCCCGAAAACCCCGAATACGGCACGATCGAGCTGGTCTTCTCGGCTGATCCGGTCGAATTGCGGCAATGGGTGATCACCGACGATCTGGGCAGCCAGACCACGGTGATCCTGGGCGAGATGAAAAAGGGCGGCTCGATGGGCGAGGCGATGTTCTCGATCACCCGCGAAAAGGAAAAGCGCGGTCTGTAGGCCCGCTCATCGCAGGTCTTCGACCGCTCTTCGCGGCACCCCGAGGAACAGCCGAAGGCGCATGACGAGGCTGTCGCGGCGCTAGAGCGGGATGATGCTTGAGTGAATCGGGGGGGATTCCCTTGGGTTGGGATTTCTGATTCATCATGGAGGCTGGGTATGGAGGCCAGCCTTCATGACGAAACCCCTTTCGATGGACATTCGTGAAC